>RRZU010722238.1_pt1 | contig 12596 bp, 10 predicted proteins | sample 2165561 | NCBI WGS metagenome assembly RRZU01 (sample SAMN10456909, study PRJNA506462) | wastewater metagenome | isolation source: wastewater sludge | place: USA: Moscow, Idaho | reverse complement strand
GCCTGGCCGATCTGCCCGTCGTAGGCGGCCACGCTGGCGGTGCTGATCAGCACGCCGCGCTCGCCGGTGCTTTCCGGTTCGTTCTTGCACATGGCGTCGGCCGCCAGGCGGATCATGTTGAAGGTGCCGACCAGGTTGACCATGATCGTCTTGGTGTACACGTCCAGCTTGTGCGGGCCGCTTTTGCCCACCGTCTTCTCGGCCGGCGCGATGCCGGCGCAGTTGACCAGGCCCATCAGCTTGCCCAGCGACGTGGCCTGGGCCACCACCGCCTGGCCATCGGCCTCGCTGCTGACGTCGCATTTCACGAAGCTGCCGCCGATGTCCTTGGCCACGGCTTCGCCTTTCTCGACCTGCATGTCGGCGATGACCACCTTGGCGCCTTCGGCCGCCAGCATGCGCGCCGTGCCTTCGCCCAGGCCCGACGCGCCGCCGGTGACGATGAAAACCTTGTCCTTGATCTGCATGGATGTGCTCCTCTTGATGTCGTGAATTCGGGGGATGGCTGCAAGATTATCGGCGTGGGCGTCACACCCATTCGATGGGCTTGAGCATGGATGTTGAAGCGATTAAAATGATCGAATCGATCGATTGGATTGTTTGAGGCGATCATGCAGACCTTTTCCGCCAACGAAGCCAAAGTCAACTTCGGCGCCTTTCTCGACGCGGCGCAGCGCGAGCCCGTGCGCGTGACGCGGCGCGACCGCGTGGTGGGCGTGATGGTGTCCGCGCAGGATTACGAAGCCATGCGCGCCTTCTATGCCAACCGCCTGCAGCACACCCTGGCGGAAACCGGGGCACACGCCGCCGCGCAAGGCCTGACGGCCGAGGGACTGGGCGAACTGCTGGCCGACGAAAGCTGATGGCGGCCATGCCGTCGCCGGCGGTGCCGCCTGCAGGCAGCGTGCCTTCGCGCGTGGTGCTCGATACCAACGTCATCATCAGCGCCGCGCTGCTGTCGGGCTCGGGTCCCGCACGTCTGCTCCATCGGCTGCTGGTGTGCAGTCGCCTGGTGTTTTCAGACGCGACGTTCGCCGAACTGGAAACGAGGCTGTGGAAACCCAAGTTCGACCGCTACATCACGCTCGGTGCGCGGCGCCGGTTGCTGGCCGACCTGTCCGCCGTGGCCGACTGGGTCAAGCCTGAGGGCGCTGCGCGGTATAGCCGGGATGCGGACGACGACGTGTTCATCCACACGGCGGCGGCAGGCGGCGCAGGGTGGCTCGTCAGCGGGGATCAGGACTTGCTGGTGCTGGGGCGGGTTGAAGCGGTGGAGATCATCACGCCGGCCCATGCGTTGGAGCGCTGCGCTGGCTGAGCATGGAGCACCTGGTCAGCTGCCCACACCCGCCACCGCAAAGCGCCCCAGCCCCATCTCCACCCAGCGCTCCTCGCGCCGCACGATGAACAGCGCCTCCAGCCGCATGCGCTGCGCCAACGCCATGCCCTCGGCCGGGCCGGCCACCAGCAGGGCGGTGGCCCAGGCGTCGGCGCTCATGCAATCTGTGGCCAGCACGGTGACGGAGGCGACGCCGTTGTTCACCGGCGCGGCGCGGCGCCCGTCCATGGTGTGCGACAGGCGTGCGTCGCCGATCTGCACCCAGCGCCGGTAGTCGCCCGAGGTGGCGACGGCCAGGTCGGCCAGTTCGATCACGCCACGCGCGGCACGCCGGCCGGGCTCGGGGCTTTCCACCGCCACGGCCCAGGGCGCGCCGCTGGCCTGCGTGCCGAGCGCGCGCAACTCGCCGTCGAGCGCGGCCAGCGCGTGCGCCACGCCGTGGGCTTGCAGCACGGCGGTCATCTGGTCGACGCCGTAGCCCTTGGCGATGCCGCACAGGTCGAACAGCGCGTCGGCGTGCTTGCGGGCACGCCCGGCGGCCAGATACAGTTCCAGCGACTGATGGGCGGGCGGTTGGCCCCATTGCCTGGCCACGCGGATGGCGGCGGCATCCGGGTCGTCGCGCTCGGCCCCAAAGCCCCAGGCGTTGACCAGCGCGCCCACGCCGGGGTCGAAGGCGCCGTCGGAAAGGCGCGCGATCTCGAGGGCGCGCGCCAGCACGGCCATGATCTCGGGCGGCAGGCTGACCCATTCGCCCGGCGTGGCGCGGTTCAGGCGCATCAGGTCGCTGTCGGGTTTCCAGGGCGACATCTGCTGGTCCACACGCTCGACGGCGGCGGCCAGCGCGTTGCGCAACGCGTTCTGGTCGAGTTGCGGATCGACGTCGCACAGCACCGACCAGCGCGTGGCCATGGTGGGGCCGTGCAGCTTGATGCGCTGGAGCACCGCCGCCGGCTCAGAAAGTGTCTTCGGCATAGCGCCCCCGTGCCTTGAGCTGCTGAACGCTCAAAGAGATGCTGCCCAGGATGCCGTCGAGCACCTGCGCCACGCCCTGGGCCATGGTGCGGCTGCCGCACACGCGCACGATGGCGCCATCGCCGATCAGCTGGCGCAGCCGGTCCGCATCGCGGCGCAGGGCGTCCTGCACGTAGCCGCCGCCCTCCGGCACGCGCGAGAAGGTGGTGCGCAGGCTGGCCAGGCGTTGCTCCTTCAGCCATTGCTCGATCTCGGTGCCGAAGAAGTAGTCCAGTTGCGGATCGCGCACGCCGTAGTACAGGTGCATGGGCACGCCGCGCGCGTTGTCGCGGATGAAGCCAGCCAGCGGCGCCACGCCAGTGCCGGCGCCGATCAGCATCACCGGGGCGCGGGTCGATTCGATGGCGAACGCCGGGTTGGGGCGGATGAAGGCCTGGATGCGCGCACCCGGTTGCAGGCCGTGCAGGTAGCCCGAGCACAGGCCGCCCGGCATCTTGCGCACGCAGATTTCGACGAAGCCGTCCTGCCAGCCGGATGCGAGCGAATAGAAGCGAGGGACCGCGGAGTCCGGTGGCAGCACGCCGATCAGATCGCCTGCCGCGAAGTGCCGCAGGCCACGGCCGCGCAGGCGATCCGTCCAGCTCTGCGGGGCCCAAGCGAAGCGCAGGATGGTGGCGGGCTGATCGTCGCCGCCGGCGAAGTCCTGGCGCGACAGCAGTTGCAGCTCGGTCGTCGCCGGCAGGCGCGGGCGGTAGTCGATAGCGAGCGGCTGGCCCAGCGCCTGCGCCACGGCTTCGCCCCAGCGCGCGAACTCCTGCGCCGACTGCTGGTGGATGCGCTCCATGGGCAGCAGCGTGGCCCAGCCCTTGGCGCGCAGCGCCTCGTCCACCGTCTGGCCGTAGGCACAGAAGGCGTCGAAGGCACGGTCGCCGAAGGCCAGCACGGCCACGCGTGCGGCGGTGGCGGGCTCTTGCGCGATGCGCTTCAGCGCGCGGGCCGCGTGTGCAGGCGCCTGGCCGTCGCCGTAGGTGGCGGCCAGCACGAAGATTTGCTGCGCAGTGGCGCCGGCGCGGAAGTTTTCCAGCCCGCTGGTGTGCACCTTGTGGCCGGCGCCCACCAATGCGGTGTGCAGCGCCTCGGCAAAGCCCCAGGTGCTGCCGTTCTCGCTGGCGACGAAGATCAGCGTGTCGGCCTGCGGCAGCGCGCTGTTGTCGCCGATGCGGGGTACCAGGCGGCGCGCCTGCAGCCACAGCAGCAGGCCCGTGACCCAGAACAGCGGGATGCTTAAGGCCCCCAGGCCCAGCACCAGCGCCCAGGCCCAGGCGCTTTCGCCGGTGTGCAGCACCATGGCCCAGTCCTGCAGGCGCTGGGCGGTGGTGGCGGGCTGCCAGGCCAGCGTTTGGCCCGAATAGCGGTCTACCCAGCCTTCGCCGCGGTCGGTGGTGATGCGCCAGGTGTCCTCGGGGTCGTCGGCGGCGGGGAAGTTGACCTTGCGCAGTTCGGCCACGCGCGTGTCCTGCAGCAACTGCAGCGGCGCGGCGGCGGCCGGCGTGGGGATGGTGGCAGGGGCGGTGGAAACGACGCTGGGCTCGACCGCGTGCTCCACGTCGATGAGCCCGAAAGTGACGGCGCTCATGAACAGCGCGGTGAAGGATGACAGGCCCAACACGGCCACCAGCACTTGCCCGGTGACCACGTGCAGGCGCTGCAGCCCCGTGCCGCGCGCCCGGCTGAACACCTTGCGCCAGCCACCCTGGCGGCGCTGCAGCAGCACCAGCCCGGAGATGGCCAGCAGCAGCATCGACAGCGCCACCACGGCGGCGGTGATGCGCCCGGCATCACCCAGCAGGAAGGAGCGGTGCAGGTTCCTGAACCAGCGCATGAGGGGCGAGGCCTGGTATTCGCCCAGCACCTGCCCGTTGTCCGGGTCGACACGGCTGGCCACGGCCTGGCCGTTGTCGAAGCCGTAGACCACGATGTCGCTGGAAGGCAGGCGGCGGATTTCCTCCGCGCCCGGCACGGTGGCCGACACGCGCTCGACCAGGGTGGCCACCGGCAGATCGGCGGCGGCGGGCCTGGCCTGCCAGGCGGCGATCATTGGGTCGAGCGCCAGCACCGCGCCGGTGATGCCGATCACCAGCGCCAGCGCGCCGGCCATCAGGCCCAGCCAACGGTGAATCTGCCTCCAGGCCATGGGGTGTTTCCTTTCCTTTTCTATCGAGAGTTCCGTCATGCATGACACGCTGCCAGCCCTCACCCCCACCCTCTCCCAGAAGGAGAGGGAACATTCTTTGGCACGGTGCGCACTGTCGCGCTTTTGGAAAACGCCGATAGGCTTACTGAATCTGGTAGGTGAGCGACTGGATGTACTGCTTGCCGGCGTGCGCCTTGCCCGCGCCGGCCTTGGTCAGCGGCACGCGGATTTCGGACGGGCTGTCGCGCATGTCCTCGGCCGCAGCGTCGATGCGGAACTCGTAGCCGGCGTCGATCAGCGCATCGGCCAGGTCGGCAGTGACTTTCAGCGTGCGGCCGGCGCCCACGCTGGCGCCGGTCACGCCCTGCAGGCGCTTGCTGTCGGCGGCGGACAGGCGGTTCCAGTCCGGCAGGTGCTTGTAGTACTTGGCCTTGCCGCCGGCCACCCACAGGGTGCGCACATAAGCACCCTTGGCGTCGGTGACGTACACGGCCAGGTAGGCGCCGTCGCCGCCATAGTTCTTCAGCGGGATCGACATCGACACCGGGCGGGCCTGCGCCACGGCGGGCAGGGCCACCGCCAGGGCGGCGGCCAGGGTGGTCATGAGGGGTTTGCGCATGGTGGTTTCTCCGGTTCGGTTGGGGTTCATTCGATGCTGCCGCGCGAGCCGCCGGGGGGCAGCGGGCCGGCATCGGCGGGCGCGGCGTTGCGCGGCGTCTGATCGCCCCGGCGCTCGCGGTGGCGTTCGCGTTCGCGGTGGCGTTCGCGTTCGCGGTGGTCGTCGTCATCGCCACGCTGCCGCATCTTCACGACGGCCAGCGTGCGCGGGTCGATCTTGGCCTTGAAGGCGCGGCCCTGAGCATCGCGGCCGCGCAACTCGTAGCAGCCATCGTCGATCTTCAGGCGCTGCACCTGCCAGCCTTGTCGGGCCGCCATCTGCATCACGGCATCGCGCGACTGCCACTGATTGACGGGCGCGTCGCAGTCGTCATCGGCCAGGGCCGGCAGGGCGAGCAGGCTCAGCGACAGAACCAGCGGGCCGGTGGCGAAGGGGCGAAGGGGTCTCATGTCGGTGCTCTCCTTTTCAAGGCATCACAGCGCTTTCGCATGCTGTGAAGCCATTGTCAGAAGGCCGTCTGAACTGCGCCTGAAGCGGATGTGTCGCGCGGGTAAAGCGGCGCGTCAAAGCCGCCTGTGCTGATCCAAATCAAACCCTGGTGGGTACACCGTGCGCCACGCCGGCACTAGTGCTGGGTGCCGGCCCGCCCCCAGTGCTTCTCAGCGCCCGGTGGCGCCGTTCGCACCCAGCAGGCGCTGCAGCCGCGTGCTGCTGGTGGTGTACTGGAAGGGCAGTTCCTTGCCGGGCGCAATCAGTGCCTGCGCCGCGTAGGCGGCCAGCGTGGCTTCGTGGAAGCCGCACAGGATCAGCTTGCGCTTGCCGGGGTAGGTGTTGATGTCGCCGATGGCGAAGATGCCGGGCTCGCTGGTCTGGAACTTCTCGGTGTCGACCACCAGTTGCTTGCGCTCCAGCGCCAGCTGCCAGTCGGCGATGGGGCCGAGCTTGGGGCTCATGCCGTGGAAGACGAGCAGCGCGTCCAGCGGCAGCGGCGACGTGCTGCCGTCCGGCCCCAGCACCTGGATGGCCGTCATGCGGCCGTCTTGCTGCGCGATGCCGTCGACCTGGCCGACGACGAAGCGCATGCGCCCGGCATCACACAGCTCGCGCATGCGCGCCACGCTGGCGGGCGCGGCCTGAAAGCCGTCGCGCCGGTGCAGCAGCGTGACGCTGGCAGCTAGGTGCGCCGGTTCGGTGGCGAAGTGGGTGGCCCAGTCCAGCGCCGAATCGCCGCCGCCCACGATGACGAGGTGCTGGCCCTTGAACGCCGCCGCATCGGCGACGCTGTAGAACAGCTGGCGGTCCTCGAAGGCATCGAGCCCGTCGACGCTCAAGCGCTTGGGCACGAAGGCGCCGACGCCTGCGGCGATGAACACCGCCCTGGCCAGCAGGCGCAGGCCCTTGTGCGTTTCGACCAGAAAGCGCCCGTCGGGCTGCTTCTGCAAGGTGCTGACCTGATGCCCCAGGTGGAACTGCGGCTGGAACGGCGCGGCCTGCTTCATCAGCCCGTCGACCAGCTCCTGCCCGCTGCACACCGGGATGCCGGGGATGTCGTAGATCGGCTTGTCGGGGTACAGCTCGCTCGGCTGCCCGCCGGGCTGGGGCAGGGCGTCGATGACGTGCGCACCGATCTCCAGCAGCCCCAGCTCGAACACCGCGAACAGGCCCACCGGGCCGGCGCCGATGATGAGGGCGTCGGTGTCGATGGGCGGGACGTCTGCGGTCATGGTTTGCTACAAAAACAAAAGCGGCTTGCGCAGGTGGGGCCTGCGCCAAACCGCTTTTTTATGTGAAAGAGCGGTGCGTCAGCGCTTCAGCTCGCTCAGCTTGCCGGTCTTGTTGGCCCAGAACTCGTGGTCGGGCAGCGGGTCCTTGCGCTTGGTCAGCGTCTTGTAGTTGGGCGAGCGCGCCAGCTGCGCGTTGATCTCGGTCATGTGCAGCTGGTCCTTCGGCAAATCCTCTTCGGCGAAGATGGCGTTGACCGGGCACTCGGGGATGCAGACGGCGCAGTCGATGCACTCATCGGGGTCGATGGTGAGGAAGTTCGGGCCTTCCAGAAAGCAATCGACGGGGCAGACATCCACGCAATCGGTGTATTTGCAGTTGATGCAGGCTTCGGTGACGACGTGGGTCATGTTCTTCTCGGTGCGCTCTAGGGGTGTGCGAGCCGTTGGGGGACTGCCGCGTGGAACGACGGGTGGCCCGGCAAACGCTCATGGAAAACGGCCAATTTTAGCCGCCCGCGGCCATGCGGCGCCGGTAGCCGCATTGTCAGGAAGGGCTTGGGCGGCGCTCTCATCCGGCGGGCGCAGCGGCCTTGGCGGCGGGCGCGGCGGCGCGCAGTTCGTCGAACCAGTCAAGCCGGCGCAGCGCGGCCTTCTCAAGCTCCAGCACCACCATCAGCAACGCGCCCAGGCCGATGACGAACAGCAGATCGAGCAGGCCCACCGGGCGCGAGCTGAACAGCGCCTGCATCCACGGCGTGTAGGTGAACAGCAGCTGCAGCACCAGCACCGTCAGCACCGCCAGGTACACCGCCGGCGTGCCGCGCACGCCGCGCCGGGTGAACGAGCTGCCGTGCAGGTAGCGCACCGAGAACAGGTAGGCGATCTCCAGCGCGCAGAAGGCGTTGACGACCAGGGTGCGCGTGGCGTCGACGTCCATGCCGCGCCACTGGCCCCAGGCCATGGTGGCGTACACGGCGGCGGTGAACAGCAGCGACACCAGCACCAGCCGCCACACCATGAAGGGCGACATCAGCGGCGCGCGCGGCGGCCGCGGCGGGCGGCGCATGACGCCGTCCTCGGGCGGCTCGAAGGCCAGCACCAGGCCCAGCGTGATGGTCAGCGCCATGTTGATCCACAGGATCTGCGCCGGCGTCAGCGGCAGCGTCAGCCCCAGCAGCAGCGCCAGCGCCACGGCCAGCACCTCGCCGCCGTTGGTGGGCAGCGTCCAGGCGATCACCTTGCGGATGTTGTCGTACACCACGCGGCCTTCGTGCACGGCGGCGACGATGGAGGCGAAGTTGTCGTCCGCCAGCACCACCTGCGAGGCCTCCTTGGCCGCCTCGGTGCCCTTCTGCCCCATGGCGATGCCCACGTCGGCCTGCTTGAGCGAGGGCGCGTCGTTCACGCCGTCGCCCGTCATCGCCACCACCGCGCCCTGGCTTTGCAGCGCGCGCACCACGCGCAGCTTGTGCTCGGGGCTGGTGCGGGCGAACACGTCGGTGCGCGCGGCCAGCGCGGGCAGGGCGTGGTCGGGCGTGGCCTCCACTTCGGCGCCGGTGGCCACCACCGGCTGCGCGGCCAGGCCCAGCTGGGCGGCAATGGCGGCGGCGGTGGCGGCGTGGTCGCCGGTGATCATCTGCACGCGGATGCCGGCGCTCTGGCAGTCGGCCACGGCGGCAATGGCCTCGGGCCGCGGCGGGTCGATGAAGCCGATCAGGCCGGCAAAGCTCAGGCCTTGCAGCTCGGCCGCGCCGAGCCGTGCCGGCCGCGCGGGCAGGCGCGCGAAGGCGAAGCCCAGCACGCGCTCGCCCTCGGCGGCGATGTCGTCCACGCGCGCCGCCCACACGGCCTCGTCGACCGGCAGCTGCGCCGTGCCGTCGGCGCCCTGGGCGCTGGTGCACATGGCCAGCACCTGCTCGGGCGCGCCCTTGACGGCGATCAGCGCGCCGCCATCGGGCGTGTCGTGCAGCGTGGCCATGTAGCGGTGCGCGGCGTCGAAGGGCACCAGGTCGCGGCGCGGGTGGGCGTCGTGCTCGGTCTGGGCGTTCAGGCCTGCCTTGTAGGCCAGCGCCAGCAGCGCGCCTTCCATCGGGTCGCCGGTCACGTGCCACTGGTCGTCGCTCTCGTGCAGCTCGGCGTCGTTGCACAGCAGGCCGATCAGCGCCAGCTGGCGCAGGTCGGCGCAGGGCTTGCTGCCATCGGGCTGGCGCACCGTGCCCATGGGCGCGTAGCCGGCGCCGCTGGCCTGGGCGCGGCTGTCGGCGCTGACCAGGGTGCGGCAGGTCATCTCGTTGCGCGTCAGCGTGCCTGTCTTGTCGGAGCAGATCACGCTGGTGGCGCCCAGCGTCTCCACCGCCGGCAGCTGGCGCACGATGGCCTGGCGCGCCGCCATGCGCTGCACGCCGATGGCCAGGGTGATGGTGATGACCGCCGGCAGCCCCTCGGGCACGAAGCCCACGGCCAGCGCCACCACGGTCATCAGCGCGTCCAACCAGTCGTAGCCGCGCACCATGACGGCGAACACGAACAGCGCCGCCGCCACCGCCAGCGCCACCACGGTGATCTGGCGGCCGAAGCGGTTGATCTGCGCCAGCAGCGGCGTGGTCAGCGGCGCGATGGCGCCCAGCATCTGGCTGATCTTGCCGATCTCGGTGTCCGTGCCGGTGGCGGTGACCACGCCGCGCGCCGCGCCCGCGGCCACCAGCGTGCCGGACCAGGCCATGCCGGCGCGGTCGCCCAGCGGCGCGTCGGCGGCGACGGCGGCGGTGGACTTTTCGGCCACCACCGATTCACCGGTGAGCAGCGCCTCGTCGATGCGCAGCGCGCGCGCCGTCAGCAGGCGCAGATCGGCCGGCACGCGGTCGCCGGCCTCGATCAGCACCACGTCGCCCGGCACCAGCGCATCCACCGGCAGCACCTGCCGCGTGCCTCCGCGCAGCACCCGCGCGTGGGGCGACAGCATGTCGCGCAGCGCGTCCATGGCGGCCTCGGCCTTGCCCTCCTGCATCACGCCGACGATGGCGTTGGTCAGCACCACGGCCAGGATCACGCCCGCATCCACCCAGTGGCCCAGCGCGCCGGCCACGGCGGCGCCGGCCAGCAGAAAGATGATCAGCGCGTTGGCGAACTGCGCGCCCAGGCGCTGCGCCAGCGTGCGGCGCGGTGGCGCGGGCAGGGCGTTGGGGCCGTGGCGCTGCAGCCGCTGGGCGGCCTCGGCGGGCGTCAGGCCGTGGTCGGGGGCCGTCTCCAGGGCGGCAGCCACGTCGGCGGCGGGCAGGGCATGGGGCACGTCAACGGTGGCGGCGCGGCGGGGATCGGGCATCGGGCTGGGGGCTCCTGGGTGTCGGGGGAAAACCAAGGGACTCTGCCACACGCGCCAGGTTCGGCCGTTGGGGCGCGGGCTTGATGGAGGTCAAGCCAAGGCCATCGGGCAGCCCCGCTCGGCCGGCAACGGTAGACGCGCGATGGCTGCGGGTGTTATGGGGGGTGGTCTTCGCCCGTGCCCGGAAGGTGGGCGTGGCGCCGGTGGCTGGGGCAGGAACGCGACGGCGATGCGATCAACAACACGTGGTGATCAAGCGGTCGCAGACCGTGCTGTGGGAGCGGGCTGGCCCGCGATCAAGCGCTGATGGCGACGAGGCGTCTCATCGCGGGCCAGCCCGCGCCCACACCACGGATGCGGTCCGCGCCGCCACTGAGACTGCTTGACAATCAATCAAAAACAATAGCTGGTGGCGCCCGCTGCAAGGCATTTTCAGTGTGAAAACAATCTGAAATCCTTGTATATCAGGCGCAAGCAGCTATCGTTCTTGATGATTCGGTGACGCGAAGGATTGCAACGCTGTCATCGCGGCCCATGCCGCGCGGCCCCGCAGGCCGGTGGCCCTCAGCGCACCAGCACCGCGCCGGCCGTGCGGTGGCTGGCGGTGTCGACCAGGATCAACGCGCCCAGCACGCGGCTGTGCGCGAACGGCGTGGCGGGAATCGGCTCCTGCAGCAGCAGATCGACGTGGCCGATGGCGTTGGGCTCCAGTTGCGTGGCGTCTTCGCGCGCCAGCGTGTGGATGTTCAGCCGCTCGGCAATGCGCTGCACCTTGGCCTTGACCCAGCGGTGGCCGTGCAGCGTCCAGTAGACGCGGCCGGGCAGCAGCGGCTCGTCGTCCAGCCAGGCGATGGTGGTGCGCAGCTCGCGCGTGGTGGGCCAGGCGGCTTGCGGGGTGCTGTCCTCGAAGTCGTCGGCGGCGACCACAGCAGCCGGCGTCGGCGCGGCCACGATCCAGTCGCCGCGCGACACGTCCAGCTCGCGGTCCAGCACGATGCCGGCGCTGTGGCCGGCGGCCACGGCCTTGGGCGCGCGTGCATGGTCCAGCACCTGCGCCACCACGGCGGTCTGGCCGCCCGGCAGCAGTTGCACGGGCGTGCCGGGCGCCACGCTGCCCGTGGCCACGCGGCCCCAGAAGATGCGGCGGCCCTGCGCGGTGTCGGACGAGGCAGAGAACTTCTCGATCCATTGCACGGGGAAGGCCAGCGGCAGCCCGGTTTCGCGCGGCGTGGCGGGCAGCCTTTGCAGAATCTCCAGCAGCGTGGGGCCAACGTAGCCGCACCAGCCGGGGTTCTGGTGGCCGGTGTCCACCACGTTCCAGCCCTTCAGCGCCGAGATCGGCACGATGGCGGCGGGCGTGATGCCCGCGCTGGCGGCAAAGGCCTGCAGCGCGCCGCGGATGTGCTGGTAGGCCAGCGCGGCATCGGCCACGGCGTCGAGCTTGTTGATGGCGAACACGACGGAGGGCACGCGCAGCAGGTTCAACAGCAGCGAATGGCGCCGCGTCTGCGGCAGCAGGGCGAGGTCGGCGCGCTGCCAGTCCAGCTTGGTGGCGTCGACCAGCACCACCGCCGCGTCGGCACTGCTGGCGGCGGTGACCATGTTGCGCGTGTATTGCTCGTGGCCCGGCGCGTCGCCGATGATGAACTTGCGCGATTCGGTGGCGAAGTAGCGGTAGGCCACGTCGATGGTGATGCCCTGCTCGCGCTCGGCCTGCAGGCCGTCGGTGAGCTGGGCCAGATCCGCCTCGCCACCGCGCGTGACGCCGGCCAGGTGGTCCTGCAGCACGGCCTTGGTGTCGACCAGCAGGCGGCCGATCAACGTGCTCTTGCCGTCGTCGACCGAGCCGCAGGTGATGAAGCGCAGCGCGGTTTCAGTGTCTGTTTGGCTTGGAGCGCTTGCGGGGGAAGCCGGAGCAGCTATGGAATCAGTTGTTGTCATGAAAGGCTTTCTTGTACGCAGAGGACGCAGAGGTTTCGCAGAGGACGAAAAAAAGAAAACCCTTTGAATCGGTTTCTTCTGCGTCCTCTGCGTGATCTTTGCGTCCTCTGCGTCCGGCTGTTGGTGATTCAGAAATACCCGTCGCGCTTGCGCTTTTCCATCGACGCGTCGCTGGTCTTGTCGTCCATGCGCGTGGCGCCGCGCTCGCTCACGTCGGCGGCCAGCGTCTCGATGACGATCTGGCCCGGCGTGGCGGCGGGGCTTTCCACCGGGCAGGTGCAGGTGATGTCGCCCACGGTGCGAAAGCGCACGGTGCGGGTTTCGACGTGTTCGCCGTCCTTGGGCGGCGTGAGCGGCGTGACGGGTACCAGCAGGCCGCGGCGCTCGACCACTGGGCGTTGATGCGCGTAGTAGATCGAGGGCAGGGCGATGCGCTCGCGCTCGATGTATTGCCACACGTCGAGCTCGGTCCAGTTGCTGAT
>RRZU012273622.1_pt1 | contig 12598 bp, 4 predicted proteins | sample 2165561 | NCBI WGS metagenome assembly RRZU01 (sample SAMN10456909, study PRJNA506462) | wastewater metagenome | isolation source: wastewater sludge | place: USA: Moscow, Idaho | reverse complement strand
CTTCCAAAGCACCCAAGTCAAAGACTATTTTTTCTAAATCTTTGATTGCATTGTTCATATCTTTTATAGCTAGATCGACGTCCTCTTGTGTCGTTGGATTTTCTAATACATCATTTGCGATACCAATCATGATTTGAAGATATTCCACACTTTCTGGAGTATACTTCGTTAAGTCAATTTTCTTCGCTTCATTTATTAGAGTTTCTAATTCTGATGTATCGATTGGCTCTACTAACTTAAGACTCTCTCTAACTTCTATTAAGGCTTCAATCATCTGATCGACTTCTTCTTGGCTCGGATCTTGAGTAAGTAATTGTTTAGCATTTAAAATTGCCTGTGTAAGAGCTTCTTGACTTTCTTCATCATAATCTTCAAGCGTTAAGTTTTCAAGTTCTAAAATTAATTCTTCAAGAGCAGAAACATCTACTTGAACTTTTTCAACGAGTCCTGCTTTTATTTCGCTCAACTCTGTTAACATTTCATCAACTTCTTGTTGTGTTTGTGGATTTGAAATTATTTGTTCTGCTCGAACAAGTGCTTCTTCTAAACCAAGTAAAGATTCTTCTGTATATAAGTCATGATCAATTTCCTTTAGCTCTGAAACTAAAATCTCTAATCGAGAGGTATTAATTTCTTCTCCTTTTTCAACTAAATTATCAAATGCTTCTTGTAGTGAATCTTGGGAAGAAACGACATCCTCACTTGTTGCCTGATTATCTTCAATTACTTTTAGTACTTCTTCAAGAACTTTTTCAAAATGTTCTCTACTTTCTTCAGTGTAATCTTCCAGTTCTAAGTTATTATACTGATTGTAAAGTTCAATTAAAGCAGACTTATCTGGAGCTTCAAAGACGAATAGTTCTGTAAGTCCTGGTTTCGGAGAACCTGAATCTGTGGAATATGATGTAAATGTCACTCTAACTTGAGTAATGTCATATACTTCGTCTAATTCTATTTCAAAATCATAACCACTATCAAGTCCTGTTTCCCCTTCATATACTTTTGTCCAATTATTTTCTACTTCGATTTCAACGATAAATCCTAATTTCGTATTTCTATAACCATTTTCTTCTAGCATTACTCTTAGTTTGTTAACTGAGTGAGTTTCATTAAACTTGATTCCACCAGATACTGGTGCTGATGTGTCAGCTGCTGCCCAAACGCTTAGAAGATCCTCATCATTTATCTTTTCTTTAGAATAGAAGCTACTATATTGACTATCCACATATGCTATACCTTTTGGCGCTATATTCACATCAGATTTTCTGATTAAATGTTTTTTAGCGAGACGCGCATTATCAATTGCTTTATTAATTTCAGTTTGACTTGCATCATCCTTACCTAAAGTAATTGTAGCTTTTTCCAAATACTCATTATGTTTCTCAATATAATTTTCTTTGTAATCAGAAATTTCTAAGTCTTCAATTTCTTCAAGTATTTCTTTAAGTACTTTTACACTGATTAATTTATCCATTGCCTTTTCGAGTTGATCTGCAGCGTTAATAGCAAGTGCAACGTTAACTGGTTCTGATTCTAAAACTTGTTTTGCATTTACTAATGCCGTATTAACTTTTTCAAAAGTGTCTTTTGTATAGTCTTCTTTAGTTAAGTTTTCAGCACGTGTTATCAAGTCTTCTAAGACTATGATAATATTGTCTTCATCAACAACTTGTCCAACTTCTAACACTAAGTCTTTACTGTTTTTTACTTCGATTCTTTCAATTAAGGATGCACTTGCATCTTTTGCTAAGACATTATTCTCACTATCATAACTAAAGATATTATTATGCTTAGCATATATAATCTGTTGCTCTACTTCCTCAACTGTTGCATAGTTTTTCACACCGTATAAATCATTATTATTCACTGACATTGTACTGTTTTGTGATACTTTCAATCCTTGACTACTAAAAATCATAAACTCTGCAATCGCAGGATACATTGTATTCTTGTTTTCTGTAAAATTAACTCTCACATTTTCAACGTCAATAAAGTCCTCGAACATGTATTCTACTGTATACATCTTAGTGTCTTCATCGTAATTTGTCGCACTAAATAAAGTATCAATAACATTATTATTCTTATCTAGAAGTTCAACATCATATTTCATAATATCCGCTCCAACTGGTGTTCGCGGTTCAAATACAAGTGTCATTCCATAAACTTTTTGATTTTCATTAAATTTAATTCCTGCATGTGTTGGTAAGTTCTTTCCATCTGACCACCAATAAGTAGAGAAACTACCATCATTGATTAATGCTGGGACACGATTCCCACTTGTCTTAAGTGCATAAGCAGTTCCCTTCGGAGCAATATTATCTGTAACTCGGCTGTCTTTTTTAGCTATTTCAGCTGTATGATTTTCGAATATGCTTTCGTACAGTGAATAGAAATCATCCATACTTTCACTACGTGTACGTGAGTATTGTTTATCATTCATCACCATTGCCCATCCTACATTAAAGAATTCAATAGTATGAGACGGTTGTTTAAAGGATCCTGTTGTAAATGATTGTTCCATTCCATCAAGCCACATTTCCCAAATTGGGTAGTGGAAATCTTCTACTAAACCAGTATATTGACGGTGTGCATATGTAGACCAATACTTACTTCCCCATGTGCTCACAAGTGCTTTTGCATTTATAATCATCATATCTTCGCCAAAATCATCATAGTCAGAATTTCGTGGATCATTCATATAATCTTCAGCATGACCAATCCAAGTTCCATACAATGAATTTTCCTGATACGATGATACTTCATCAAGAAGCATTATTGTTTCTAGAAATTTATCTCGGTATTCTTTAAAAGCATCAATATCTTTATACGAGTATGATTCAATAATTCTATTAAAGTATTCGTACTGACTGTTTGATACAACTTGTCTTAAGAAATGTACCATATCATAGCGATAGGTTTCTTCATCTTTATATTGATCAAAATCATTAAAAATTAGATTGACTCCTTCTTCAAATTTATCAATATCATAATGAATCGGAATATGACCTAATCCTACTGCAGGTTGAAATTGCGGCAGTAAACTTGATACTGTATTCGCAGTTGCTTGATGTACATAAGGAACACCATCTTCATTATGGTGAGCATATGCAGTTTCCATAACTAATTTCCAGCCAGCTAAAGTATCTGCAGAAGTACCACCATAACGTCGATTTAAATAATTCTCTAACCATTCATCTAAATCTACCGCTTCTTCTTCCCAAATCATCTCAAAGAGCAATTCATAGTTTATTGGATTCTGTTCGGTCCCTTCCGATGTAAATCCTAGTCCTTTTAAGTGAGTCGATGTTTTCTTAGCCTCTGCAATTCTTTTCGTGATAGTTTCTAATTCTCCATGAACCCCTGGTCTTCCACCATAATTATCAAGCATTGTCCATGCCCATGATGTTCCTCCAAATTCTTTTGATCCCCATCGTGAAGTATTACTCCATCTTTCATCAGAAGAAGCATTTAAATCTAAAACTAAAACATGGTTTTCTCTGTTTTCTTGACCAAAACCATTTAATACATCTTTATTTGGATTTGCACCCCATGACTGAATGACCCAAATACTGTCTTCATTGTAATCTAACATTTGATTTAAGATTTTTAGTGACATTTCCGATTTATTTAAGTAATCAGGAATATATCCACCTTCGTGAGCAAGATCCCCTGCATAATATTGAGTAAGTTGTCCAAATGCAAATTCTTGAGACTCATAATACTCTTTAGCAAGATATTCATATCCATCATAATCAGTACTTAACAATAGAGGTTGAGTATAATTCGCCCAGTCTCCTTGATCAATTAAATGTGGTGTAATATCTTCAAATCCTTTATCAATTAGTCCATCTTTTGCAAATTTCGCAAAATCCGTTGGTAATGATCCTACAAATGCTTGCTGAACAGGTTGAATTCCTAAAATACTCATCTTTCTTTGATTTGTTCTTGCTAGTTCTAGATTATCAATAATCCATTCATCTGTTACAGGTCCACCATATTCTTCAATGTTATCCATTAACCACCATGCTTTATAGGATTGTCCTGTAATATATCGTTTAGCTTCATCAGTATTATAATTAAATTTCTTAAGGTAGTTAACCATCATTGCCTCAGTACCTGATAAATCTAAAATAACATTAATACCAGAGAGTGCGAGCCAGTCCATTTCACGTTGCCACTTATCATAACCCCAGAATGGCATCGTATATGACAATGTACAATAATTATATGCATATCTAAATCTCATGTTTGTTTCTTTGAAAATCATTTGATCGACATTTACAATACTCTGAGGCATCGTAACTTGTTCGGTCTCTTGAGAAATATGAACATTAGCGTAATATTTTAAATAGTGATTTAATCCTGAAGTTATTGATACCCCTTCATTTCCTTTGATGTGAACTTTACCATTTTTCATGGATATTTCAAAAAAATCAATCTCACCATTTTCCTTTGGATTTTTCGTTATTTCAAAAGTAAACCAATCCTTATAGTTTGCACCAAGTATACGTTCTACCAATGCATAAATTTCAGCATAAACGTCCATATCACTAAATGTATCTTTGATATCATAATTTCCTTTTGAATCCTTCAATGGCGCTAGATCAATTCCTTGAGTGTCTTTCATCCAATCATCATAGGATTTGATATTTAAGTGCTCACGAGTTGGCATAACTTCAGTATCAAGTTTCGTACCATGGGCTCTAATCTCTTTTACGATTGAATTTGTTCTCATACCACCATCATTTGATGTCACATTCAAGCGAATAACACGATACGGTTCAGATGTGTTAACCGGTATTACATGACCTTCATTCGTTGCTTTAATTAAATCGTTTTGTTCAAATATTCTGGTAAAGCGAACACCATCTAAACTTCCATACAGAGTATATGTGTAAGATGTATCTGTATTCATAAACACGACGACATCTTCCAATGCATAGTTATCTAATAAATCAACATCAACGTGTTTTGGGAAATCTTCTCCGACCCATTCACTTACTAAACTACCGTCAGTAACATATTTTGATGCTTCATTATTTGATGTAGCACGCGTAGGTTTTTTGTACGCAATATTTAATTCATCAAGTGGATCTTTATCATGATCTATTTCAATAACTTCTCCATAAACTTCAACTTCCACTAAATGTGAAGCGACATTTTTATTATTAAAAGTAACATTAACTTTTATATAACGATACTCTTTACCTTGATATAGATAACTGTCCCCTGTTTTAGTTGATAAGTCGTCACTGTCTTTTACAGTTAATAAATCGTAATTTAGACCATCATTACTTCCAAAAATTTCATAGTGGTAATAACGCGTATCCTTAAAGTAAGTAACAACCTTTATTTCTTCTAAGTCTACCCTATCTTGTAAGTCAATGATAACGTAACTAGGATAGGCCCCACCATCCCAATAACTGTCTAAATTTCCATCAACGATATTTTGAACACCCTTTGTGACTGCGGTATTTCCAGCCGTAACGGGTTTGTTTAAAGCTAAGTTAGTTCTAACATCGCTTTTAGTATCAAACGATAATATTTCTTCCGTCTGTTTTTCATCCTCTTCAATAACGTGTTCGTTTTCTAGTTCAACTAATTCACTTTGCTTCGTATTCTCTAAATCTTGTTCAAGATTTGATTGAGCTTGAATTGGAATTGTTGATAACACTACGAACAGTGTTATGAAAGTAACTATTATTCTTTTAATTTTACTCATGTATCCTCCTTATTCCTTTCTTTAGAAAGCCCTTTCATCGAAATTATAACAAAATAGTATGAGTAAAATAATACAATCATAAGTAATTTAATACTATTTCAACTTATTTTATGTGTCTTTTACAAAATACATTTTCTTATTTACTATTCCAACAAAAAAACATTCAAATTAGGTTTAAACCTTAAATTTGAATGTTTTTTTGTTTAAAATTGATATATTTATTAAATATCTAGACTGTCATATTTCAAATCATGAGCTTCAGCAACAGCTTCGTTGACGAGTTTACCATCAAACGTATTGACACCTTTACTTAGACCGACATGATTTACCATTGACTCTTTAAATCCTTCGTTCGCTAGTATTAGGCCGAACTGGATCGTTGCATCTCCTAATGCTTTAGAACTGGTCTTAGGAACCGCACCAGCCATGTTTGAGACACAGTAATGTAAGATTCCATCAACCTTATAAACAGGCTCACTGTGTGTTGTAGCACGACTTGTTTCAATCGATCCTCCTTGATCAATTGCAACATCCACAATAACACTACCTTCTTCCATTTCACTCAAATACTCGCGTTTAATTAACTGTTCTGTTTTAGCTCCAGGGACAAGAACACTGCTTACCACAACATCTGCCTTTCGTAAGCAATATAAAATGTTCTCAGTTGTACTTACGAGTGCTTCAACTTTAGGGAATGATTTCATCAGTCGATTCGCATCGTCCTGCGTACGGACAAGTGCACTGATAGAAGCCCCTAAATTATAGGCTTCACGAAGTGCAGCATTACCAACACTTCCCACCCCTACGATGACAACGTGAGCGGGAGCTACTGTCGATGTTCCAGAAAGTAAAATTCCTTTCCCTCCGTAGTGGCTTTCTAAATATTTATTCGCTTCTAGGATTGCGAGTTTCCCAGCGATTTCACTCATTGGTCTAAGTAAGACAAGATTCCCGTTTTCATCTTCTACTGTTTCATACGCTACTGAAGTAATTTTTTGATCAATAAGAGCCTTTGTCAATGCTTTATTTGCGGCCAAATGAAAATACGTATAGATGATTTGTCCTTCTCGCATTAATGGAAATTCTTCTGGCATGGGCTCTTTGACCTTAACAATCATCTCTGCCTTATCCCACACAGTTTTCGCATCAGAAACAACTTCAACACCAACTGCTTCATACATCTCATCACTAAAACCACTCGCAACACCTAAACCTTGTTCCACAATTACATGATGACCTGCATCCAAATACATTTTCGCATGTTCCGGAATTAAACCGACACGTTTTTCTGATTCTTTTAATTCTATTACACTACCGATTATCATAAGAAAACCTCCACATCTTTTTTACTATTATATAATATTTTTACCACAATATTTGTACAATCTATTAAAAAGAAGGAATCTTTCGATTTCCTTCTAATCTTGATTAATTAATGCATCATCTCTTACGACTTCTGAAATAACATCTTCAATCTCATAATCTTCTTTTGCACGATCTACAACGCGCTTAATATTCTCTTCCATCTCATACTCTTGTTTTAAAGCAGAATTTAAAGAGAAAATCATAATTAAAAGAATTATTGCGAACGGCAATCCGGTAATGACAGACGCTGTTTGAAGAGCAGTCAAACCTCCACTAATAAGTAAGGTCGCAGCGACGACACCTTCTAAAGAAGCCCATAAGAATTTCTGGCGTTTTGGTGTCTCATGTTTGCCACCAGAAGTTAAACTATCAACAACTAGTGCCCCTGAGTTTGCTGAGGTCGCAAAGAATACTGTAATAAGAACGATCGCAACAACCGATAGAATTAACTGTAGAGGTAATCCTTCTAACATTGCGAACAGTGCCAATGAATCATCAATTTGAACTGCCTTAAAGACATCCACAATTCCATTCATTTGTTGAAAGATTGATGTCCGCCAAAAACTGAAATCCAAACAAATGAAATCAATGATGGTATTAGCATCTCACCGAGGATAAACTCTCTGATTGTTCTTCCTTTTTAAATTCGAGCAATAAACATCCCTACAAAAGGAGACCATGAAATCCACCAAGACCAATAGAAGAAGGTCCACGCTGACTGCCAACTCGTATCTCTAAATGTTTCTGTCCACGTACTCATCTCGACAAAATTCGCTAAATAGTATCCTACATTTTGAGTAAACCCACTTAATATATATACTGTTGGTCTCGCTAACAAGATAAACAATAAAAATATTCCCGCAAGAATAAAAAACCATCCTAACTTCCATCTACTTAAAAAATAAGTAACTTGTCCATAGTATAATATTCTTTAAACTCTTTGAAATAAACACAGTATAAAAACATCTCTGGTTTTCCCTTATTACACTTAGATTTTATTCACGTTAAAAGTGAAAACGTTAACATTTACGGTGTCGTTATGATTGATTTAGTGTTATAATTTAGTCGTTGGACAAATACCAAAGAGTATTTGTGTTAAAGGTGGGCTTATATGTTGAAGAAATTGACTAAAATCATGTTGACAGCACTGTTATCATTATCGGTACTGGCTGTTAATACTGAGATTGTTAAGGCAGAGAACAGTGGATTTGCAAAACCTGAATTCATTGAACTCTTAGATCAGATTATTGAATCTGAAACAAAGTATGGACTATCAGGGGTACAATTGGCAGTCTATAAAGATGGTAATCTTATTAAGAATAATGCTTATGGACACACAAACAACTATTACAATGTTTATGAAGATGGTGTGAGTGTTCTCAAAGAAGCAAAAGCATTGCCATTGGATGAAAGAAATGCAGTAACTACAGATACATTATTTGATATGGCAAGTAATACAAAGATGTACGCAACTGTATTTGCAATGCAAAAACTTGCTGGAGAAGGGCACTTTACATTAGATACTTTAATTAAAGATATTTACCCTGAGTTTACTGAGTTTGGTAATGAAAAGGGAGAGAAAGACATTATTACTATAAAACATGTGTTAAATCACTCAGCTGGTTTTGCACCAGATCCACAATATCATAATAATAATTATGATAAGAACACTGGATCAGAAACTGGAATAAATCACCTTTACTCTCAAGATAAAGAGAAAACATTAGAAATGATTATGAAAACCTCAATTGATACTCCACCAGGTACAAAATGGGCATATTCTGATGTTGATATGATGCTTGCGGGATTCATCGTTGAGAAGTACTCAGGAAAAGATCTTGATACTTATGTTAAAGAAAATTTCTACACACCATTAGGATTAGATCGTATAACGTTTAATCCACTAAGATTTGGATTTGTAGAAAATGATACATCATCATCTGAATTGCATGGTAATACACGTGACGGTAGAATCGACTTTAATAATGTACGTACAGAAATCGTAACTGGAGAAGTCCATGATGAAAAAGCATTCTACTCTATGGATGGTGTTTCTGGACACGCGGGATTATTTGGTACTGCACAACAAGTTGCATATTTAGCTCAAGCGATGTTTGATGGAACGTTAGATAGTCAAACGTTCTTCGATGAAGAAACACTTAAAGCATTTACTGCTACAAGTGATATTAACGCAACTCAAACAAACGGTGGATGGAGAAGAAAGAGTGAAACTGGAGGAGCTGCAGGTTGGTTCTCTAAATTTGCTCCAGCAGGAACAATCGGACATACTGGTTGGACTGGAACAAATACGATGATTGATAAAGACAACAAGTTAACGCTTGCTCTATTTACAAATGCAAGAAATACACCAATCATGGGACCTGAAGCAAATGATTTCTATACTAAAAACTCAAATATTTCATCATATGGAGCTGTATCAGAATTTGTTTACAGAGCCTTAGGCTTTGGAACAGAAACTGCACACGAAGTATTAGAATCAATGGTACTTGGAGAAATTCCTGCGGATATCGCGGGATCCCAATCGGCTAAGCGTAATGTTGTTCGTTCTCTCATTGATGTTGTTGAACTAAGAGCAGAAACGGATGCTGAAGCAAAAGCATTATTCGAAGATACTAGAATTCAAAATACAATTAAAGAATTAGAAAAATATGAAGCAAAGGACTTAAAATTCTTAACAGTTACTAAAAACTTTGAAGCGGCACTAGAAGAAGCTAAGAATCTTGATACAAGAAGTTATACAAAAGAATCAGTCAAGACTTATGAAGATGCAGTTACTGAAATTGAAGCTATCTTAGCTGGGGAATATACACAAGAAGATATTGATCAAGCAATCCTCGATTTAGAAACAGCGAAAGACTTATTAGAAGTATTCGTTGAGTCGGTAGACAAATCACAATTAAAAGTACTTCTTGATAAAGCTTCAACATATAAAGCTGAAGACTATACTCCAGAATCATTCGCAGCACTTACAAAAGCTATTGATGAAGCAAAAGCAATCTACACAGATGCAGATGCAACACAAGACGATGTTGATGCAGTTGAAGAGAAACTTGAACAAGCAATGGCTGGATTAAAAGAGAAAGTAAAAGAAGAAACTGAAAAACCAGATGAGAAGGAAGAAGAGGTCAAAAAACCAACGACACCTACTACTGGTATTGAACAATCTTCAATTATAATTCCAGTTGTAATTATAATTGCAGCTTTAGCAGCAGTATTCTTTTTAAGAAAAAAGAAAGATAAATAAGATTTGAGATAAAAAAACGATTAATCAATTTTGATTAATCGTTTTTTACTTTAAGACTGTCTTTTTCTTTCGTGTGCTTTTAAGAATTTCTTTCTGAATCGAATCTTATCAGGAGTTACTTCAATTAATTCATCATCTCCGATAAACTCTACAGCCATTTCCAATGTGATGTCTCTCTTCGGAGTTAATCTCATCGCTTCATCATTTCCTGAGGAACGAACAGCTGTCGCTTTTTTATTCTTAGTTGGATTGACCTCCATATCCATATCACGTACTGTTTCCCCAACGATCATTCCTTCATAAACTTTATCTTGTGGTTCAATAAAGAACGTTCCATGATCTTGTAAGTTAAAGATTGAATATGTCATCGCTTCACCGGAAGTGTTAGAAATCATAACTCCGTGTTTACGGCTGTTAATTTCTCCACGATATGGTTCATAACCATGGTACTTACGGATTAGTGTTCCCTCTCCACGAGTATCAGTAATGAATTCTCCATTGTATCCGATTAAACCACGTGTAGGAACCATCCATTTCATTGTTGTATAACCATTTGCTTCAGACATATCTTCAAGTTGTCCTTTACGAAGGTTAAGTTTTGTCATGATTGTTCCTTGATGTGCCGAAGGTGTTTCAATAACAACTTCTTCTACTGGTTCACACTTAACGCCATCAATTTCTCTTAAAATAACTTCTGGCTTACTTAATGCTAATTCATATCCTTCACGTCTCATGTTTTCAACTAAGATTGTTAAGTGAAGTTCTCCACGACCTGAGACATTAAATTTATCTGTTGTATCTAAGGTTTCAACTTTAAGTCCAACGTTTACTTCCAGTTCTTTATCAAGACGATCTTTAATATTTCTTGATGTAACATATTTACCACTCTGACCTGCAAGTGGTGAAGAGTTCACTAAAAAGTTCATTGATAAGGTTGGTTCATCAATATGAATGTGTTCTAATGGGTCAATATGATTCGGTTCGTTTAAAGTATCTCCAATCGTTAAATCGTCGATTCCTGATACTAAAACAATATCTCCCGCAACTGCCTCATTAACACTCTTACGATCTGTTCCTTCATAAGTATATAAGTTCGCAATCTTCCCTTTTACAATTTTTCCATCTGCACGTTCAATCACAACACTTTGATTTTTTTTCGCGATTCCTTTAAAGATTCTTCCAATACCAAGACGTCCTGTAAAGTTGTCATACGCTAAAGTCGAAACTTGTAATTGTAACGGTTCTTCTGTTAAATCTGGATAAACTGGTACATGATTCACAATTGTTTCAAATAATGGTTGAATGTTTATCTTTTCATCATCGAGTTCTCTTACGACGACTCCATCACGTGCAACACCATAAAGAATTGGGAAGTCTAATTGTTCATCTGTAGCATCAAGATCCATGAATAACTCATAAACAAGATCCACAACTTCTTCAGCTCTTTGATCTTTTTTGTCAATTTTATTAACTAACAAAATTGGATTTAATCCCATTTCTAATGATTTTTGTAAAACGAAACGAGTTTGTGGCATTGGTCCTTCTGCCGCATCCACAAGTAAAATAACTGTGTCTACTGTCTTGATAATACGTTCTACTTCACTTGAGAAGTCCGCATGTCCTGGAGTATCCACGATGTTGATCTTATAATCTTTGTATCTTACCGATAAGTTTTTTGAATAAATTGTAATTCCGCGTTCTTTTTCAATATCATCACTATCCATTACTCTATCTGTTAAAGTTTGGTGTGCTTCAATTAATCCACTTTGATTAATAAACGCATCTACTAACGTTGATTTCCCAGCATCAACGTGAGCGATTACCGCAATATTAATTATTTTTTGCATATAAATCACCTTTTTCTAGCCGACTTATTATACCATAACACATTTAAAAGTGATACAAGCAAACACTCAAAAGTCCCTGTTTTATCACTATATTTCACAATATTAAAAAAGATAGGGGTTACATTCTGTATTACCCTTATCTATTTATAGTAATATGCTTTTACCGGAGTATATTTTAGACCCACCTTCTCCACATAAACATCGAAGTCTTCGCTTCGATGATCTGCTTCATACAAATCAAAAGCCTCACATAATTTTTTATAGTAATCATACCCTTTTATTTGCTCATGACAAATTTTATGTTTCTTAATCATTAATTCACATTTTTCAAAATTTTCTTCGACGACGTTTACATCAACGAAATAGACAAAAGGAAAAACATGACTCGCAAAATCAATG
>RRZU010531531.1_pt1 | contig 12598 bp, 18 predicted proteins | sample 2165561 | NCBI WGS metagenome assembly RRZU01 (sample SAMN10456909, study PRJNA506462) | wastewater metagenome | isolation source: wastewater sludge | place: USA: Moscow, Idaho | reverse complement strand
TTTGCTACAGATATTGTCAGTCACTCTTTTCGAGAAGATGCCCTTGCAGCAAGCCTTTCCGGGCAGCAACTCCAGTTCCGACAACATCACCATCAACAACCAATTGAATCTGTTCGCGTTTTAACCGGACAGCTGTGATTCGCTTTCGCTAATCAGCTTGGCGTCGAGGAACGATTTAATCTGCTTTAGCTCAGTGTCTTGCTGCTGCTGCTTGGTCTGGTTGGCCTTTTCCCATGCGTCGTTTTCCTGACGTATGGCGATGTCGGCTTTGCGGCGAGATTCCTCCTGTGCTTTCCAGCCGGCTTCCATGCGCTCGCGTGCTTGCTTGGCGAGCAGGATGTTTTGTTGCTCGTCCAGCTTGGTGAGGCGGTCTTTGTACAGCGCCTTTGAATAGGTCGTCGAACTGAGCTGGTTGTATTCTTCGCGGTTCTTGGCGATCTGGTCAGCCGTTGTCAGCGGCCTGCCGATTCCGGCGATGGCGCTGGCCGTTCCCTTGATAGCGGCAGTGATGCCATTCCATGCGCGCTCGATATAACCGAGATTGTCGACCATCTCCTTTGTCTTGGTGGCCGTTGCTTCCGACAGAGCATCCTGAGCCACCTTGGCTGCTTCGGTTTTCTTGCCCTGCTCCTCTAGCGCCTTGATCTGGTCGTAGACGCTTGCAGTGAGAAACCTCTCTGCCTCGTCGAGCTTGATGGCGGCTTTTAGAGGGTCTTTTTCAAGCGCTGCAAAGGATTTGGCAGTTTCCTCAACCGACTTCCCAAGGTAGACGTAGGCGTCCCCGGCGACGGTGGCGTACCGCTCCAGTCCGGCAGTGTTGGTGACGCCTGCCGCAACAAATTTGGCCAGGTTTTCGGCGGCGAAGGCAGTTGTGCCGCTGACGACGTCCATGCGCTTTGCCATGTCAGCGAGCTGGCCTGACGTGAGGCCAATGGCGTTGTTCGTACTGACGAGCGATTTGACGTAGGCGTCCTGCTCTTCGCTTCCCTTGTAATAGGCGTAGCCGAGGGTGGCTGCGGCCGTGATGACGGCGGTAAACGGGTTTATCAGCCCGATAAGATAACGACCCATTGCTGCCGCCGCTGGGCCGATGCCGCCGAACATATCCTTGAGCTGGCCGCCCTGTTGCAGCAAGACGGTGAGCGGCTGCTGGCCAGATGCCATGGATACCGCAATATCCGTGAACTGTGCCGGAAGTCCACGCATGGCAAACGACATTTCATTTGCCGAGAGGCCGGTCCTGACGTGACTGGCGGATACCTTGTCTAGCTGGTCAAGGTAGGGTCGCAGGACGGTGACGTCCACGCCTCGCTGGCTGGCTAGGGTTTCGTAATACTTGATGCTTGCCCGCCCACCCGCTTCCATCTCGGCGGTGGCACGCTGGATACTGTTGACCATCGACCGCGTGGCGGCTTCGGTCTTTTTTGAGGCTGATCCAAGGCCGGCTCCCATCTTGTCGGCGGCACCGTCAACCTTGGCCGATGCCTGACTCGCGGTGGCAGACAGGCTATTGAGGGCGGCTTCACCCTGCTTAGCGCCGGAGGTCATGCCGCTGGCGTCCAGGCTGGCCTCCATCGTGACCTTGGAGTGCAGATCAGCCATGATGTCTCCTTAAATGAAAAAACCCGCCGGCTTCGGCGGTTTGTCAGTTCAGCAGAAGGCTCGGCTGAATCCTGTTTTCGAGGTATTCCAGACGGTGCTGTAGCCCCGGCTTGATTCTCCGCCAGGCGCCAAGGCCGAGCCCGCACAGGCTGGCGGTATCCCGCCCCTTCTGGAATTCTGCGGCGATGGCAATGTAGGCCTTGAAGTCGGATTCAGCGATCTAGCGGATATGGTCGGCCATCGCGTTGAAGGCGGCTATGAAGGCCTCTTTGATCTGTGAGGCCTTTTTGCCAGTGAACCCCATGACCAAGAACATGAATCCGTCCTTGGTCATCTCGTAGAACTTGGTTTCTCTGGTCGCACCATTGTCGATTTTCACCAATCGCGCTTGGGCCGAAAAGTTGGCCGAAGCAAAATCAGGTGAGCAATCAAGTCTTTCGATCTTCGCCAACACATGCTTGTGCTGCTTGCCAAACGCTTCCGCCACCTTGCGGGAGTCTGTCACGATCTTGTCGCCGGCCAGCATCACGAAGTCGTTGAGGTTGTAAATCTTCGGTTCGTTCACGTCACTCTCCTTGCACCTTTGAATGGGGTGCCTACGGCAGGCAGCGCAGGTGTACACGCTGCTTTTCGGGTCGCGCACCCTAGCCGTGGGCGTAAAAAATCCCGCCGTGGCGGGTGGTGGTATTGCTCAGTCACTTTTCTGCGTGGATGGCATCAAGTGCCTCGGCTTCCATCAGCGCGATGGCATCCTCAAGATATTGGTAGTCGTCGTCAGTGAGCTTGAGGCGGTCGAGCTTGTGATAGAGCACGTTGTAGTCAAGGCCGGTCGGTCCTGACATGCCTATTCGCCATTGAGTCCTGAGCGACACGAACAGCTCAAATGCTCGGGCGTTGTCCGGCCAGATGTCGACCGGATCGCCAGCCACGTCATCCGCTGTCAACCCCCATGCCGCCAGCTCTTTTTCATCTGGTGGTGCGGTGTATAGCGCCCTTGCGAGCGCCCTCAGTTTCCCAGCTTGCCTGCCGTCAGCTCGCGCAGGTATGCGGAGACGATGGTTCCTCCGGACACAAAGTAGTTTTGCAGCAGCAGCTCGACGTGCTCGGCGTCAAATGGATCGTCAAGGTTCCAGCCGGATGCGACGTCCATGACCAACTCGACGTCCTTTTTATCCGCCATGCTGTCGAACAGCTCCTTGAACTGATCGCGCGTGCGGTGCTTGAACACAAATTCGATCTCTCCGGCTTCGGCACCGGGGCGCGGAATCTCGACAGTAACCTTGAAAGTCGGGGTAGGGTTGAGGGTGAATTTTGCTTTTGCCATGATGAATCTTTCGTCTATGAGAATGAAAAAGCCCGCCTCTCAGAGCGTGAGAGCGCGGGCGTTAAGCGTTTTGTTATCAGGCGGCGTAGCGAACAGGCTTTGACTGGAGAGAGAATGTCGCTTGGCAGGTCATCACGTTGCCCTTTTGCATGCTCGGAACCTCGTTAAACGACACATAGCCATTCATCAGTGTCTTTGATCCACTGGGGAAGGTAAGCAGAAGCGCGACTGGGTTGCGGGCGTCAGCGGCAACTTTCAGCGCCTGGAAGCCGGCCAGCTTGGCATCGTCTGCGATGGTCAGTGTCATCTGCATCGGGCTGGCCTGCGTCGGGATCTGCGCCTCGAAGTCAGACTCAAGGAACGAATACTGAGCGAACTGCATGTCGCCGCCGCTGGTTTGCATGTCAGTGATCTGCGTGATTTGTGTCCATGCGCTAACCTTGCGCACCGATCCGATTCCGGTACCTGACGGGAAGGCGGCTGTATCGGTGGTGTCGATGCCGTCGAACTTGAAGTCGTTGGCGGTAGGCGCGGTTCCGACGCGGACAATGCGGTCGTTGATGCGCTGCCATCCGGATTTGACCTCGACGAAGTCTCCGGCCAGCAGGCCATGCGAGGTAGACGTCGCCAGCGCCGGGTTGGCGTTGGTCAGCGCAGTGACGTTCTTGTCAGTTGAATAGCCGGTTGCGATTGCCAGCGTCACGCCGTTGGGCAGTGAAACAGCCATGATGTGTTCCTTTCGGACGAAAAAAAACCGCCTGAAAGGCGGTGTTGGGCGTAAAAAATCCCGCGCGTGGCGGGCTGTGTTACTGCGTGATGAGCGTTGACTGTATGGCGATGCTTACCTGATACACGGCAAGGATGCCGGCAGTTAGTCCGCCGTTTTGCCAACTTGTGACAAGGCCGCGAAAGTAGTGCGTCCTTCCGTCTGGATCGACGATGCGAAAGGCGGTTTCGTTGCCATAGGCGGCCAGATACATGGCGTCTTGACCGGAGTCATCGATACGGATGAGTTCGAGCGCAACACTCTGACTGCTGGCGGCGACGCGTACCTGTGTCGGCTGCGCGTCATTGACGACAAAGCGTTCGACCGTCTGCCATGTCACGCCGATGTCACCGACGCTGCGGACTCCTTTGACCTGAGTCCACGTGAGCGCCGCAAAGTCTGAGACGGTGTCGGTGTCTGGCGCTCGGTTGGCAATGGATAAGGTTGTGCGGTTGGATACGATTGGCATCAGGCATCTCCCCAGATGGAGAAATCCTGCATGGCGCCGCGAATGCCGGCGTCCTCGTCAACAAGCGAGATTGCGCCACCTTCCGGATCGGCATGCTGCGTAACCAGTGCGGATTCAATCTGGCGTATGAGGCTGATGGCCTCTTTGCGCGTGTCCGACCACACGTTGACCTGCATGCGTACCTTGCGCTGGCTGCCGATAGAACATTCGACAAAGACCGGAACGTCACCTCCAATCTGCTGCCAGGTGGCGAACGGGCGCGTGGTGCTGTAGGGCGCGAAGTCAGGAAACACGCGCCCACCCACAAGGGGAGACACGGCGGCAATGAGCTTTTCTTCAACGCTTGCCATAGTCTTTGCTCCCCATCTGATCGAAAATCTCACCAACCTTGTCGTGAAAGCGAACTTTCATTGCCTCCAGTGCTGCAGGTGCCTTGTCGGCAGCCGGTCGCAAAAACGGGCGGGCGGCAATGAAGCGCGGCCCACCTGGTAGCGGCTGGTAGTAGCGAGACTTCTCGGCGATAGAGGCACGACTATTCGGCTTGGGCTTTCCGCGCATCTCTGGCCGTACTGCGGTGACGTAATCACCGTTGGAATTTTTGACGACGACGAAATATTGCCAGTGCCCGAATTCGAGCAGGTGCCAGTTAGGCTGCTTGTGGTGGTTGACGCTGATGCGGTAAGTCGCCTTGCCATGCGTCTTTTCCTCGTCGACGTGCTTTTGGTAAATCGCATCGCGCAATTTTCCGTAGCGCACCGGAACTCGGCGCTTCATCTCGTCGTAAAACACCTCGGCTCCGGCATGGGCGCCGGAGCGGACGACGTGTTGCTGTATCTGGCCGATAAGGTTGCCAAAATCGACAGCTGCGGCACGAAGCGGGTCGGCGTCGATCATGGCAATTCCTTTATCGTGAGGTCGGTGTAATCGAGCGATGGCAACACGCTGGTGATGTCGAAATGGAGACCTGAAAATGCGACGCGCATGGTCGGGTCAACGGCATACGGGCGGATACGCACGCTGCCGATGACAAGGGCGGATTCCGCCCCGGACTTGACCAACTCAAGGCCGGATAGAAAGCGCACATGCGCCCACAGGGTCGCCACGTCTGCCCAGACCTCAACTGGTTGCCCCAACTCGTCTACGCCGCTTTGCCTCGCCTGCAACACGATGCGGTCGCGCAGTTTGCCGGCGTTCATGTGTAGGTTCTCCATGGGTCGAGCAGGCCGTCACAAACCGAGCGCGGCAGTTCGGTTTGCTGTCCCTGCACGAGGGTTTCCCGGTTGGCGTACAGGGTGCCGATGGTCAGCAGCATCCATTGCCGGATCGATGCCGGCACGTCCCCGGCAGGCCAGTCCGTCGAGAACACACGACCGGTTTCATGCTCTGCCAGCTCGCGGGCGGCAATGATGAGGGAACCGATCAGCGCGTCCTCATCGGTGTGATCGACGCGCAGGTGCAGCCTGGCTTCTTCCAGCGTGACGGGTTCAGCCATGCGCGCCTCCGTCAGCCTTGCGGTTGGTCTGCGGCGGCCTGTTCTTCGTCCTGCACCTGCCTGGTGAGGTCGATGGCCTTGCCACCGGATTCCAGCGCCGCCGTGACCGCTTCGGCATTGCTGTCGAGGCTGTCGGCACAGGCCCTGGCGTCCTTGTCGGCAAGGGTGACCACATCGTTCGGTTGCAGGCGGGTGCCGGAAAATGTGAAAGCGGCCAGCACACGGGCCTTGATGGTTTTCTGAGCCATGTCTGTCTCCTTGCGCCCGGGTTGTCCGGGCGCGTCGTGTGATGGTTAGGTGGCGCTGTTCTGGTAAGCCTTGACCGCGCCGCCGACATCGATCAGGTTGCCGCCGGAGCGGCAGAACGCCACGAAGCCGACCTGACCCTTGAGCGTGTAGGCGCTGTCGGTCATGCGGAACAGGGTCACGTCCATCACGTCGCGGATCTTGTACTTGCTGAAATCACCGAACAGGACCGACTTCTTGCTCGCATCCATCGGTTCCATGTTCTGGTTGATGGCGATTTCGCGGCCCAGCAGTCGATCCGGGGCACCGCCCGGATTGCCCTGTTCGTAGCCCGGCACGAAGATCGGTCGGCCTTGCGCGTCCTTGATCTTGCGCACCACTTTCAGCGAATCGTCGTGCAGCATGAAGCGTGCGCCGTTGCGGTATACCGGGTCGACGCTGTGTTCGAGGTCGACCAGATCTTCGTAGGTGATGATCTTAGACTGGCCGGTTGCCCCGGCCTTGCCGACACCGGCGGCGGTGACGATGCCACGCGGCTGGCCGGTACCGGTGCCCAGCGTATGATGGCGGTTCTGGATGCGCCACAGGCGCAGGCGCAGCACTTCGCGCACATAGGCTTCCACGTCGAACATGCTGTCTTGCAGCAGCTCGAACGGCAGCGCGATGGATTTCGAGCTGTATTTCTGCACGTCCAGCGACGCCTGTCCGAAGGTGGTGTCGAGGGCAGTTACGGTCGTGTTCTGACCGACGATTTCGCCTTCCTCCGCGGTGGCATCAGCGGTCGGGAACAGCATCTGGGCGCCGGTGCCGGTGGTGATCTGGCTGGCCACGGCACGGACACCGCCCATTTGCTTCATGGCTTCGATCAGCGAGCGAGAAAACTCGGTGGCCACCGTGTAGCCGCCTTCGGAGCCGGTCGTGGTCGACATGGCAGCGCGAATGTCCGGGTTCTGACGGGCGAACATCGCATTGCGCTGCTCTTGCGACAGGGCCGACAGGCCACCGGTCAGCATGGCGCGCAGCGCGGCGGATTCGTTGCTGATGTCTGCCGGGTTGCGGGTCGCAGTGTTTAGTGCGGTTTCGTGCTCGTTCTGCTCGCCCGCCATCTGGATCAGGCGGCTTTCGCGGGCAATTTCTGCGTCGATGGCCTCGATTTCGGCCAGCACGGCGTCCAGCTTCTCGCCCTCGGCCGCCGGCATGCGCTGGTCGGCCGGATAGCGGTTGTTCAGTTCCTGGGCTTCGCGGGCCTTGGCGTTGCGGGCCTCGCGCAGTTGAGCCAGTTTGCTCATGGGTTTCCTTTCGGGAATGAAAAAACCCGCCATGCGGCGGGTCGGGTGGGGTGCGCGAGTGCGCGTTACAGGCGGGCAGCGATCTGCACCCGCTGCATCTGGCGGGCGCGATGGTCGTCGCTCAGGGTGGTTTCGGGATCAGGATCAGGGACCGGATCGTCACGTCGGGCAGCCGGCATCGCGGGGGCGTGTGCGTAGGCAGACAGGTTCCATTCGGCCCTGGCCTCGGTTTCGGCCAGCTTGTCGGCAAAGCCGTACTCGACGGCCTCGTCAGCAGTGAACCAGGTTTCATCGGCCATCCAGCCGTTGATGGTTTCCACGTCCTTGCCGGTGCGATCGGCGTAGGTCTGGGCCAGAGTGCCGTCAATCTTCGCCAGCAGCCCGGCCTCTTTGGCCAGATCGTCTGCGTTGCCGGCCGTCCACGTCCACGCCTTGTGGATCATGAACATGGCGCCCTTGTTCATCACGATCTCGTCACCGGCCATGGCGATGAAAGTCGCGGCACTAGCGGCAATGCCGTCTATGTGAACGACGATGCGCGCCTTGTGCTCACGCAGCGCCTGCTCCATCGCCCGGGCGGCAAAGACGCTGCCGCCGGGTGAGTTGATGCGCAGGTGGATCGTGCCGGCATCGATGCCGCGCACGGCCTTGACGAAGGCCTCCGGGGCGACGCCGCCGTACCAGTCCGCTTCTTCCTGGCTGGAAACGATGGCGTCGTACAGGAAGATTTCTGCTTCGTCGCCGCCTTGTTTGGCGAGGACTTCGAATTTCCGCGCCGCTGCCTTGCGGTTATCCGCGAGCAGCTTGTTCAGTCGGCTTGCCATCGGCTGCCCCTTCGTTCGGTTTCAGGTTGCCGTTTTCCGGCAGGTTTTCCAGCTTGCGTACCTCGTTGACGTCCATCCACGGCTGTTCACCGGCCCGGCCCAGCGCGATGCGGTAGGCCTCGTAGCGGGTCTTGAGGTCGGCCCGCTCCAGCGCGGCGTTGATGTGCTCGACGAAGTATTTCTGCCGCACCGGCCACAGCTTGCGGTTCAGCTCCTGCGCGATCGGTGTCAGGTGGCGCTGCAAGGTGTAGCGCACGAAGCCGATGCCCTGGCTCTCGATGCCGCTGCCCCAGCTCGTCGTCTTGTCGGTGTGGCCGACCATGTGCGGCGGCACCCCGAAAATCCGGCAGATTTCCTCGACCGTGAACAGCCGTGTGGCCAGCACTTCGGCGTCCTTGCTGTTGACCGACAATTGGGCGGGAGCCAACCCGCCATCAAGGATCAACGGTCCGCGTCCTCCGTTCTGGATCCGGCCCAACAGCGAGGCACGCAAGAGATCCAGCTGATCCTTCTTCAGTTTGGCGTCGGTCTTGAGCGCATAGTCGAAGTTGCCGCCGCCGGCGAAGAACCGCCCGGTGTAGTGCTGTCCAGCCAGTGCGGTGCCAATGGCCTCGCGTGCGGCGTAAGTGATCGGACTCGGACTGCGTAGCCCGTCAAACCCCAGGCTTGGCAGATGCAGGATGTCGGAACTGTCCAGCGTGTAGGCCGGCTCGCCCTCCGGGGAAACCCGGTAGAGCACACGACCGTCTTTCTTGAACGGGTCGACGCTCAGCGGGTGCAACGGCTCCCAGCCGATGATGCGGTTACTGGCCGGACCGGGCCGGAGCAGCCGGGCGAAGCCGTCACCGTAGAACAGCTTGGCGCTGATCAGGTATTCCCATGCGGCCGAGCTGGTCCAGTTGTCGCTGGCCTGCTCGTTGAACAGGAACCAGTAGGGATGATCGGCCTTGCTGCGGCCGTTCTCGCCGCGCTCGTAGATGCCAACGGGCAGCGTGGAAATCGCGCCGGCAATCAGGCCGACGCAGGCATAGACCGCTGACACGCGCATGGCGCTGTCAGTCGTCACGCTCTCGCCGCTCGACGTGCGCCAGGCAGCTCCGAGCAGGTTTGCCAGTTCGCCGGATGACAGCGTGCCGGATTCGACGGTGTTTTCGCCGAGAGCCACGATGCCGGCGCGTTCTGCCGCACCTTGCCGGCTGGCAATCCAGTCGCCCAGCACGCGAGAGCCGTATTCGCTGGTGTTGATGGTCAGAGTCGTGTTCATAGGGTGTAGATACTCGGCCCGCCTTGGGCTTCCGGGTTAAGGGCCATCAGCTGCACCGCATTGAACAGCGCCATCAGCGGGTCGATCTTGGCCGTGCCGCTGGTCTGCTTGGTGATCAGCAATGCATTTCCACGCGGCTCGACCTTGGCATTGCCGACGCACCACAACATCATTGGCGCGCCGTCATGGACGAGGATGCCCTCGGCCAGCTTGCGTTCGGTGGTCTTGATCGAGCCGCCCAGCCGCCAGCCCTGCGAAATACCGATGATCTTGTCTTGCGGAACGCCCGTTGCCAGCAGGGCGTCGAGAATGGCGCCGATGCCGGCCGGGTCGAGCCCGACCTTGTCCAGCAGGCCGTAGTCCTCGACCATCGCGACCATTTCGGCCAGCTCGCGCACGTCGTCGCCGATGTTCTCGACGATGGTCAGGTGACCGTCGCGGGCGAAGTCATGCAGCTTGCTGGCTTCGCTCTTGCGCCGTTCCAGCACGCTGCGGTGCGCCCATGCGTGATGCACGGCCAGCCATTCGCCCGTGTCGGCATCGCGGCCAACGGCAGAGAAGCCCAGCAAGTCGTCCAGCCCGCCTCCATCGATGCCGATCGTCACCACTTCGGCACGTTCGATCAGGGTTTCGAGTGTCAACCCGGGGAGCTCCTGCTGCTCCCAGAAGTCAGCCCCGGCCCAGCGTCCGGCACGCAGGTTCAGGCCGATCTCGACGTTGAGATGCTTGGCGAGGAACTGCTGAAAGGTGCCGTCTGTCTTGGTCAGGTTCTTGCGCAGCTGGTCTTCCAGCCATTCGGCGCTGACCGAGCGTCCGAGGTTCGGATTGGTGAGGTAGAAGCACTCGGGCCGCAGGTAGTCCTTGGCCTCGATCATGTCGGGCGGGAATTCGTACAGGATGCCAAGCGTCTTGCGGTCGGCAATCTTGCCGTCGCGCACATCGCGCCAGTAGTCGAGCTTTTCCTTGAACACGCCGGCCGGCTGTTCGTCGCTCTGCGTGGTCAGGAAAATCACCCAGCCTTCGTCGCGTGAGACCTGGCCGCCAAGTGCTTCAAGGAACATGGCCTCGGCGTTGGCACGCTTGCCAAAGAGCCACAGCTCGTCGACCAGGATCTTGCCGGACTTCTTGCCAGACACCGTGTCGGTATCAGCCGCGACAACCTTCAGGCTGTTGCGGTTGACCCGGTGCGTGATGGTGCGAACGTGGTCCTGAATCAGGAACAGGGCAGACAGCTCTTCGTCGGCGCGGATCATGCCGGCGGCCGGCTTGAAGCTGTTGTCGGCGACTTCCTTGGTCGGCGCCAGGATCAGGTGTTCCTCTTCTTCACGCCAGCACAGGATCAAGGCCGTCAGCATGATGCCGGCGGCGATGGTCGATTTGGTGTTCTTCTTCGAGATGAGCAGTCCGTATTCGCGGATCATCTGCCGGCCGGTGTCGGCCTCGTAGCCGCCAAAGATGGCGCGCACGAAGTCAAACACCCATTCCTCCGAGCATTCGCCAAATGTCGGCTTGCCCGGCAGGTCGACGACGCGCAGCTCCCTGAAAATCGACAGCGCCTCTTCGGCAGTGTCGGCAAAGATCGGCGGCGGAATGATCGAGCGCCGCGACTTGAGCCGGTCAGCCCAGTCGGGACATGCGGTTGTCCATTCCATCATTCACCCCCGACCACTCGCAACGGCGGGCGCCCGGCAGAAAACCTGCCACCGGCAACCTTTTCGGCCTCCCCTTGTCTGGTTTCCTTCTTTCCGCCCTCGCCAAGCCGCTTGTGCGTGTAAGGCAGCATGGCCTTGGCTGCCTCGATGCGCTGTTTCGGATCCAGCCTGGCGTCGTTCATGGCCGCCCGCAAAAATGCCATCGGGTCGGAGTGCATCAATGCCGCGCTCAGGTCGAACTTCGGACCCTCATCAGGCGGCAGGGTGTCGCTCTCTTCTGGCGCCTGGCGATGCTTGTCGAGGTAGGCTTTAACATCCGGATCTTTAACAAGCCGCGAGCCTGCTGCCGAGGCAGTTTTTTCGCTGTATCCGGCCGCGACAGCCGCGTCTTTATTGGACTTTCCGGCCAACACGGCATCGGCAAACGCCTTTTTCTTGCCTGTTAAAGCCATTAACAAAATCCTCAATAGGGAAAATTTTCTGTGCGTGGGGGAACGTGCGGTCTAGAGGCTGCCCCTCCTGGACTTTTGACCGCCCCCCCTTGCCATCAATAGCCAGGTCGACCAGTCCCGTTACCGTTACCGGGACAAGCTGGAGCGGCTAGGAATTTTTCGGTTTCAAACAGAGAAATTAACCGCAGGCCTTGGAGCTCCGGCAGAGAAGATGAAGAACAAGCCCTAAGTTCAATTGAGGGCATCAGCAATTGCACGTCCCTTGGATGACGATGAGAAGGGGTCTGTCTATCTGACAGACCGGGCCTTCGATTGCTGGCCGATCCGCCCGGTGCGACTTAAATGAATTTTCTCGGAGCGGAGCTGCCGACCCCATTGCTGCTTACCGCCTGGCTGTGCGCACGATGCACATGGGATCACGGTCCATGCCTGATTCAATCGCGCACCTTGCATCAATCGGGTCGGCGCCGTTTGCGATTGCCTCGGCAATAACATGGTGACGGTTCATCGTGCATGCCACCGGAGACATGGCGACAATGGCCAGCAGGACAAACCCGGCAATGGTTACAACCTCATCCTTCATTCCCCGCGCTCCTCTCGTTGTTTTGCCCCGCTATGGCACGACGCGCACAGCGGCTGCCAGTTCGAGCTATCCCAGAACAGGCGCTGGTCGCCCCTGTGAGGGTTGATGTGGTCGACTACCGTTGCCGCTACCGTCAGCCCCTCGGCCAAACACATCACGCACAGGGGATGCCTGCGCAGGAATGAGGCGCGGGCCTTGCGCCACTGGTGACCATAGCCACGCTCGGCAGCGGTCATGCCAGAGGTGCGCCAGCTGCCATCAGCCATTACGGCCACGCGCTCTGATCTAGCCACGGCGATACGCGGCTTCATCATGGGTAGCTTCGACATCAGCGCACACCAAACCCGGCCCGAACCAATGCACTGCGCGACAACTCAACCTTCCCGGTATCGCCGAGATACGAGAGCAGCACGGTATGCCGGCGTAGCTCGGTCACTACCGCTGCGCGGCCACTTGGCAATACGATGTGCTGGCCTGGCCGCAAATTCAGGGATTCGAGCATGGGGGCTCCATAAAGAAAAAGCCCGCTGGCGGCGGGCGACCGCCGGATGCACCCCGGCTTGTGGGAACTTTTCCTGATCAAGACCGGCCAGGCGGACAAATAGAAAAACCCCGGCCGCTCAGGCGTTCCGGGG
>RRZU011895572.1_pt1 | contig 12600 bp, 9 predicted proteins | sample 2165561 | NCBI WGS metagenome assembly RRZU01 (sample SAMN10456909, study PRJNA506462) | wastewater metagenome | isolation source: wastewater sludge | place: USA: Moscow, Idaho | reverse complement strand
TTTTTAAAAAGTTATCCAGATACTTAGTACTTGTAAAATGTAGGGAGTTAAAATAGCAGTGAAGATACCGTTTACAATGAGCCCGATACTTGACATGGCACCAAAAGCGGGGCTTATTTCCATGGATTTGGATGTGCCTACGGCATGGGCTGCCGTGCCCATAGAAAGGCTTTGAGCCATGGGGTTTTTGACCTTTGTCCATTTCATGATGGTATAGCCGAAAATGGCACCAAAAATACCTACTACTACCACTACAGAAGCTGTAAGTGCCGGAATGCCTCTAATGGTTTTTGAAATTTCAATGGCGATAGGGGTTGTGACTGATTTTGGAGCTAAGGAGTAAATGATTTCTCTAGACGCTCCCATTAACTTGGCTATCAATACGACTGAAACAATACCGACCACACAACCTACTAACTGTGAAACCAAAATTGGAACTGCTTGTTTTTTGATTTTTTCCAATTGCTGGTACAAGGGTACTCCTAAAGCAACGATTGCCGGTTTGAGAAAAAACTCAATGAGTTTGCCTCCTTTTTCGAAATGTGCATAATCAATGTTGAACACAGATAGAAAGGTGATAATGATAACAATAGAAATTAATATCGGATTGAGAATAATCCAACCTGTTTTCTTCTGAATTTTTTGTGCACCAAAGTATACCAAAAATGTAAAGGCAACAATAAATATTTCGTTTTGAAAAAAGCTGTTCATGTTATGAGTTTACTTGTCAATTATTTAGCCAATGCTTTACGACGATATTTGGCGTTTTTTCTTAATTGTTGGTGAGTCCAACCTGTTAGGGCTAAAACGATGATTGTACTTCCTAATGTAGCGACAATAATAGACCAAAAATCAGCCTTGATGACATCAAAATAAAGCATGACAGCCACGCCCGGTGGAACGAAAAAGAAAGGCAAATTTTTTGTCAAAATGTCGGATATGCCTTTTATCCATGCAATTTTTATCCAATTCAATTTTAAAAACAGGGTCAGCAATAACATACCAATGATGCTGGAAGGCAGTTTGATACCTGTTAAGAATACGATTAGTTCGCCTATTGCCAAACACCCAAAAATAATAACACATTGTCGAATCATAGAAAGAAAATTTAATGCGATTTAGACGCAAAGATACTTTTTTGCTCATGTAAATAAAAACCACAAGGAATAAACCTGTGCTTTTAGAATAACTATTCTTCAAATAGTTGGGTTATTTTCAGTCGAAACTCAAACAACTTTCTTATTTCATCCGAAGTTTCTAACTTGCCGTCAAAATTTTGCAGGTAGCTGGTGTATGCGTTGCGTATCAAGACAAAATTTCGGTGCTTGCCTAATTTCTTAAAAACTGAGTTGGAAAGCATCGATGGTTCTTTTCCCATGCTCAATAAGGTTAAAGCTTCTATGATCGTTTCGGCTTTTTCTGCAATTTCTTTTTCTGTCATAATATGTTGTTTATTTTGTAAATTGTTGTAGTCTGTTGTTTTTGAAATACAGCGAAATGGCTTTGCCGTTTGTAAATATCCAAGTTAAATCGTTCTATTCAACTTTAAATCGTAACACTGTTTTCAACTTTTCGGGGGAAACTTTTCTTGCGTCCGACAGATAAATTTCTCTGTGTGTCTGGCTGGTTCGTTTCATTTTTTTGTCGTTTGTAAATATTTCCATCTTGTCGAAACTTTCAGGTTCACTATCGTAACTACCCCTATGTAGCATTTGTACGCAAAGACCTTCTTCAATTATTTCAAATTTTACTTTGTCTAATAAATGGTGTGGTTTCTTCTTTTTTGTTCTTTCAATTATTTCAAGGGCAAATTCATTCGTAACAAAGTCGGGTTGTCTAATCATAAGTTTAAAAACCAATGAATTTTTATCAATTATTCCGTTATACTTTTCTTTTGCCTTATCATCAATATCCCAAACTCCTTCTAAAGGAAAAACAGTATATTCAAAATAATCTCTTGGGGCAATTCCTTGTTTTGGACTCATTTTGATGGCATAAGATAATGAATACAATACTCCAATGTATTCTGCAAAAAAATCATCATTCGGATTTCCCTTGCCTTCAATGGAATAGAATTTGAATTTTGGTATAACTATCGTTTCGGGATTTTCTTTGGGTAGATAAAACTGCTTGTCATTCTTTTTCCATTCATATTTCATTTTGTTCTTTTCCTTTTTTATTGTTACGAAATTGCCAATGTGCATAGATACAAAAAGGTTTTTTATGGTCAGAATTATTCTTTTTAAACCGTATAGCCTCGTAATTGATATAATTAATACAATATACCCAACTTGTTAAATTGGATTTTTTCCCTTTATTTACTTAAATTCCGAAAGTAAAAACTTTTTTTATTTCAGGAGCTTGGCACTAAGCTCTCTCTACAAATTTGACACCTTTCACCACCTTTATTTTTTTGATTAAGACTTCTAAGTTATGCAAATCGTTAATCATAACCGTTAAGTTTCCTTGAAACAATCCGTCGTGCGAGTCAATGGAGATGGAGCGTAAGGTAACATCTTTTTCTTTAGAAATGATGGACGTAATGTTGGTTAAAATACCAAAATCGTCGTTTCCTACTACGCGTAAGGTAATGGAATATTGCGAACCTGCTTTTCCCGACCAACGGGCTTTCACAATACGATAACCGAATCGAGCTATCATTTGTGGAGCATTGGGACAGTCTGTTTTATGAATTTTGATTCCTCCTAAAATAGACACAAAACCAAACACATCATCGCCATAAATCGGGTTGCAACATTTTGCCAATTTATATTCAATATCTTTCAGGGTTTCATCTATAACCAACACATCTTCTTTTGCCGTAATCTCTTTTAAAGGAGATTCTTTTACAAATTTTTCCGCACTTCTTAACTCCTGATCGGTTGTTTGTTGTTTGTCCAAATCCAAATAGGTATCCCGAACCTCAAAAATATCGAGCTTTTCTGAAGCCAATGCTACGTAAAAATCCGTAACGGTTTTAAATCCCATTTTTTTAGTTAAACGAGCAATTTTCGATTCGTCAAATTCTATTTTCCAATTTTTTAATCTGCGTTTCAGTCCTTCACGAGCTATTTCAACTTCTTTGTTTTGAACTTCTTTCAGTGCTTGTCTTATTTTTGACTTGGCACGCGATGTTAGCACAATATTCAGCCAGTCTTGTTTCGGCTTCTGGGTGGGAGAGGTTAGTACTTCCACTTGGTCGCCATTGTTCAGTTGGTATTTTATGGGAACATTTTTCCCGTTTACAATGGCACCAACGCACTTAGAACCTAAACCGGAGTGGATGTTAAATGCAAAATCCAAGATGGTTGATCCCTTTGGCAGTTTATGCAAATCGCCCGAAGGCGTGAAAACAAATACTTCTTTGTCGTAAAGATTCAATTTGAAGTTGTCCATTAAATCGACAGCGTTCATGTCCGGATTTTCAAGAATGTCACGAATGTTTTTCAACCATTTATCCATGGTTTCTTCGCCTTTTAAACCCTTGTATTTCCAGTGAGCAGCTAATCCTTTTTCGGCAATTTCATCCATACGCTGTGTACGGATTTGTACTTCTACCCATTTTCCTTGTGGTCCCATTACGGTAGTGTGAAGCGATTCGTACCCATTTGTTTTGGGTATCGAAAGCCAATCTCGCAGACGCTTTGGGTTAGGTTGATACATGTCTGCTACAATGGAATACACTTGCCAGCAATCCGCTTTCTCTCGTTCCAATGGACTGTTAAGAATAACACGGATGGCAAATAAATCGTAAATATTTTCGAATGGAGTATTTTGTTTTTTTATTTTATTCCAAATGCTGTAAATGGATTTCGTTCGTCCTTTTATTTCGAAGTCGAATCCGGCAACCTTTATTTTTTCTTTTAAAGGGGCTATAAATTCGGCAATATATGCATCACGAGAGCGTTTTGTCTCATTTAACTTGTGGGCAATTTCTTTGTAAGTTTCTGCATTTGTATATTTTAACGATAAATCTTCCAATTCGGTCTTTATGGAATAAAGTCCCAATCGGTGTGCCATAGGGGCATACAAAAAGGATGTTTCGCGGGCAATATTTTGACGTTCTTCTTCCGTATATCCTTTTAATCCTCGCATAATGTAAAGCCTTTCGGCAAGCATAATGAAAATGACCCGAACATCTTCGGCAAAGGTTAATAGAAGACTTCTGAAGTTTTCACTGTCGAGAGAAGGTGTTTTTTTGTACAGGTCGGCTACTTGTATTAATCCCTTGATAATGATTGATATATCCTTTTTGAAAAGCTTTTCCACATCTTCTAGGGAAAGCTTTTCTTCAACAACATGCGAAAATAATAATATCCCGATAACGGCAGATCTTCCAAGTCCCACTTCTTGTACGGAAATAGTAGCAATACGTAGATTTTTTGCAATTAGAGCCATATCTTTTTCTTCCAACGCTGGATAGAAAGATTTGTACATCTTTTTTAAAGCAAGTAAATCATCTTTTTTTGCAAAGGGTTGTACCGCAATCAGCAACTTTTTGTAAGCTGATAAGAATTCGGGTAAACTGGTTTTCATAATTCAATCATCATTTGTTCTGTAAAGCTACAAAAAATAAATAATTACAGAGAATAAATGGGCATGATAATTTTAAAGACAATTTATCATCCGGTCAAAAAAAATCATGTACCTTTGCTTTTGTACCTGATAAAAGATTTTTCTTGAGATGATATCACCATTGGCAGAGCGTTTACGTCCAAATTCGCTCAGCGACTACATCGGACAAAAGCATTTGGTAGGAGAGGGTGCCATTCTTCGAAAGATGATTGAATCGGGTAATTTGAGTTCTTTCATTTTGTGGGGACCTCCGGGCGTTGGTAAAACAACACTTGCTCGTATTATTGCAGGAAAAACTGATCGTACGTTTTATGCTTTAAGTGCTGTCAATTCGAGTGTAAAGGATGTTCGTGAGGTACTTGAAAAAGCACAAAAAAGTCAGTTTTTTAATTCTCCAAGCCCCATCTTATTTATTGATGAAATTCATCGTTTTAGTAAATCACAGCAAGATTCGTTGTTGGCAGCAGTAGAAAAAGGTACGGTTGTGCTCATTGGTGCAACAACGGAGAATCCTTCTTTTGAAGTTATTACGCCACTGCTTTCTCGTTGTCAGGTGTATGTTCTTAAACCATTGGATGTTGATGATTTATCTACTTTACTAAAAAATGTCATTGATAAAGACGAATATTTTAAAAAGAAAGAAATTGTTATACAAGAAACAGATGCACTATTCCGTTTTGCCGGTGGCGATGCTCGAAAATTGCTGAATATACTGGAATTGGTTATAGGAACTGAAAGTGATGAACGGGTTACTATAACCGATAAACTTGTTATAGATAAATTGCAGGAGAATCCTTCTGCTTACGATAAGGGTGGTGAAATGCACTACGATATTATCTCGGCTTTTATCAAATCTATAAGAGGCAGTGACCCTGATGGTGCGGTTTATTGGCTGGCACGTATGATTGATGGAGGTGAAGATCCTAAGTTTATTGCTCGAAGGCTGATTATATCCGCAGCTGAAGATGTCGGATTGGCAAATCCCAATGCGTTGCTCCTGGCAAATGCTTGTTTTGATGCAGTGCACAAAGTGGGATTTCCAGAAGCTCGTATCATTTTATCCGAAACGACGGTATATTTAGCTGGAAGTCAAAAGAGTAACTCTGCTTATTTGGCAATAGATAAAGCTCTTGGTGTTGTAAAACAAACGGGTAATTTGCCTGTGCCTTTGCATTTAAGAAATGCTCCTACGCAACTGATGAAAAAATTGGATTACGGCAAAAATTATCAGTACCCGCATGATTTTGAACATAATTTTATAGAACAGCAATATTTGCCTGATGAGTTGAAAGAAGAATCAATCTGGCAATCACAAAACAATGGCTTGGAACGAAAAATGAAGGAGTGGTTGTCCGGACTTTGGAAAAAAAGATTTTAAAAGGAGCTATTCACTAATTCCTTTTTCTTTGGTTTGTTGTTTCTCTAATTTTTCCTTTTTGTGAGCTTCATTTCTGCGTCTCTTACGGTCTTCTTGCAGTAGCTTTTTGGCTTTCTTTTCCGCAATTTTTTCGGACTTCTCTTTTTCTTTTTCTTTTTGAATTTCCAGTTTTTCTTCCGGTGTTTTCTTTCGAAAAACTTCCTTATAATAATTCAATAAGTTCTTTCCTGAATCGAAATCTTCGGTATAAATAATACCTGCTCCTTGTGTTGTTAGAGCATTGGTTGTGTAGTATTTATCATTTGAATGAGAGTAGGCTTTTAGACGGAATTTGCCTGCACGATTCAGCTTATACTCTAAATCGAAGTCGCCAATGAAATTGTTGGTTGTATATATATCTTCTTTGTATCCGACATTTCCATTGAGTAAAAGTCTGTCATCTAATAATTTAGTTGATAATACAACTTCTATTTCTCGGCTCGATAGTTCACCTTCGGCACTTTGACGGTAGTTTATACCCAAATTCACGTCATTACTAATTTGGGAAAGCCAGTAATTTAATTGGCTCGAAATGGTTGCAGAGGCAAACATAGTAGCCAATTCAGCAGTGCTTGACTGAGAGGAATTTGAGAGATCCGGATTGTAGAATTTGCCTAGAAGCAACAGAAAAATCATTTGCCTATTCATCATTTCGTCTGTATTAATGATGTTTTTTACTCGGCGTTGAATTTCTTCATCAGCTGTAGGTAATTCCAAATCAAATTTAATGCTAGGATGCCGTAGCTCGTCTGTGAGCTGAACTTTACACGTTACCGGTATTGTCAAGCGTTTTATGTCTTGAAGTTGGTCAGCATCCAGTAAATCAATTAATGAAGCCGAAACCTGATAAGTAGCCCCAATATTAATGTCTCCATTGTACGGATCTCCATCCCATGCAATGGTACTACCTTCCGTAATTTCAAATGTTTTGCGGATGGCATTTTGCATCACAAATAAATATTTTCCTTCCTGTAAGGTATAATTTCCGTAAATCTTCAGGTCGTTATTGGGTTCATAATTTATACGGATATTTCCGCTTCCTCTTCCCTGAATAACTTCTCCCATTTGTTCATCCATTATGAGGATCGCTTGTGCATCGGGTGTCGCTTCTATTTGAATAGAAATAGCTAATTTACTCGAAGTTGCATCTTTTTGTTTTCTTTTTTTTCTTCTTTCTTCGGGAGTCTTTTGTGCTTCATTCTTATTAACAAAGCGAATAAAGTTATTTTCTGTTGCAGTGGACGTAGAAGATATTGGAATAGAAAAGACAGTGTTCTTTTCGGTTTTCCCAACTACATCAATGTTGATTTGGTCTGCATCTCCTTTAATGCTTGCTACACCTGTGGCATAAACTGTTCCAAAAAAGTCCGGATTGTCATTCTCCGTTGTGTTGTAAACCAGCATTTTATTTACATTAAAGTCGAAATCAAATTTAAAGTCGGAAAAAGAATTATGAGATACCTTGCCATTTACTTTTCCTGAATTTCCATTTTTATCGTAAACAGTGATGTTCGGGAAAATAAAAGCATCCTTTTTCACATGAATGAAGTCAGAAAAATAAAAATCTGTCTTTAGAAAATTGATAGAAAGCATTCCATCTTTTATATAGGCATCTCCCCACAGTTGTATAGCTTTGAAACTTCCTCCAATATGAATAGTCCCCGTTCCTTTACCTTCAACTTTACTGGCAAAAGAAGATAAATAGGGTTGTAAAAAGCTAAGATTTACATTTGTTATATCAGCATTTAATAGCAAATCTTTTCGTGCCGGAGAAACATATCCTGTTACTTTCGAACTTTCGTCATTATCATTTGTTATATCTCCATCTAATTCGATTTGTTCCAAATCTTGGTTATAGTAGGCTTTTGTTATCAAATGTCCAAAAGGAGCTCCATTCAAACCAAAATTTTTTGCATCAATATTAGCATTAATGACCGGTCGGGCTAAAGCTTGTCTTATAGTGGCTTGTCCGGTAGCCATACCGGATAGTTTTACATCCAATAGTTGAATTAATTCGCTGACATATTCGAGATTAAGGTTTTTAAAATCAGCATTTATAATGTCTTCCGGATTTCTCGAAGCAATGCCGTCGATGTGAAGATATTCGTCTTTTCGTTCGATGGAAAAGTTATGAATATTGATTTTACCCTTTTCATATTGAAAATTGCTTGGAATAACACCCCAAATAGAATCATTCAGAGTCAATTGGGTTGGTAAGAGAAAACAATTTAATACAAGCTCTTTGTCGAGATTTTCTTCGTATAAAATGTTACTTTTAATTGTTCCACTGTATTCTTTTTCGTAGGTATTTTCCCATTTCAGTTCTAGTTCTGTTTTGCTGTTTTCTGTTGCACTATTAAATGAACATAATATACTGTCTTTAGGCGTTTTTACAGCTAGGTCAGAGGTAAATACAATGGCTTTGTTCGGGTTATTTATGAGAAAGTCAACTTTATACAGAGTGTTTTTTCCCATTTCTACATTCGCCGTATGCCCTTTAACCTCGAACGAATTTTCGTAATCGTTAAAGAATCCGCTTACTTTTGTTGTATCATCAATACTCCAAGTCAAGTTAAGAAGGTATGCCAAATTGGACAACGGCATGATTCTGGCATCGAAGGTAAAGTCGTTACAAGTTTCTTTCCTTTTATTATCAAATATGTGTACCGTCGGCAGTTGTTTAGATAGTATATACTTGAAATTATCTGCGATAGTGGAAAGCGTATATTTACCTTCAATGTTTGCAGACATTACGTCTGATATTATGTGTAATGATTGTTTTTCGTTTGTTTTAGCTGAAATAACCCGGAAGCTTTTAATTAAAAGAGAATCTTGTTCGTTCCTTATATCTACTGAATCTATCGCAATATCTCCTAATAAATTATCAACACTAGTTCCTTCCAAGGAAGATTTTATATTCAAGGAAAGGATTAGTTCGGGGTATTTATCGGTTAAATTGAGCTTGTTGGGACAAACATTTTTCATTTGTGCCTTAAAATTCATAATCGGCATTTTGCGGGAAAGGTCGATATCCCCATCAAATTTAATTTTACCGTTTTTATCGTTTAGCTCCAATTTTCCATCAAATCCCTTGTTGTTATAACTTCCGTCCATTATGATGTTATGGTACGTGTAATTACTATATTGTATAGAATTCACAGTTCCCTTGATAATTCCTGTTACTTGTTTCTTGTCATATTTTTCTCCATTTACTTCAATCCCAAATTCAACATTGCCAAATTTAGATTTTTCTCCTAACATTTTACTTAGATTAAAACCGGGTGTTCGTAGCTTTCCACTATATTTCAGGTCCTTGGTTTTTAAGTCAAAACCAAGCATTAAGTCTGTAAATAGAGTTCCAACCCGCGTTGTTAATTTTCCGTAAGCTACAATGTTTGAGAAGAATCCGGATATATTTCCTTTGTAAGTGAAGGTTCCCATATTCTGTATTGCTTGTGGCAGAATAAAGGGTTTTTGGGTAATGTCGGAAATGATGCCTTCTATGTCAAATTTTGTACAGCTAATGTTCTTTATATCAGCATATAGGAAAGTTTCTTCCAATTTGGATATATCAGTTAGTTCTACCGAAGCATCCATTTTCAATGAATTTCCATAATTGATGACAAGTTTATTGAGTTTAATATTATTCACAGAACCTGTAAAATTCATTTTTAATTTAATGGGGTATTGTAGGTGTTCTAATGCAGGGACAAAGCAAGCAATATCTTTTCCTGTGATGTAAGAAGATTCTGTGACAGCTGACAAGGAAGTGCTTTTAGAAATTTTCTTGATGTCAGATAAATCATCCAAATTAGCATAGGAAATAACAGCTTTACGCAATAAAATTTTTGATTCGGGCATTTTTATGAATAGATTTTCAAGGCGAATAGACTTTTTTCCTAAAAAGCCTTTAACATCTAATTCATTAAGAACAAAACCTGATTTTTCTGTGAGACTTAAATCTTTTACTCTGAAGTTAATAGAATCGTGTCGAATCATATTAAGTTGAACAATTGTGTTTAAGTTGCTTATCTTGATATGATTAGAGTCGAAAATGCCTTTTTTATGAAAAGCATCTTTATTATCAACTTTTATTTGGGCATTACGTATTGACAGTTTCCTTATTTGTAGAAATATGTCCTTTTTCTTCGCTGTAGTATCAGGGTTTGCAAAAGCATCAATGATAAATTGAAAATTATTATTTCCCAAACTGTCCGTTACTATCTTGATATCAGGCTTTTCAAGCTCAATGCTCTTTATAACGAAGTGTTTTTTTAATAGTGGGAGAATTTTAAATCGAACAGACAAATTATCTATCGACAAGAGCGAATCTTTTTGTTGGTCTTTAACATGAATATCGTGTAGCTCAAATTCTGTAAAAAGAGAATATTTTGCAGAGCCGATAGTAACGTCACTTCCTATTTTTTCGGATAATAACTCGGTAGATGTCTTTAAAACATAAGATTGAACTGTTTCCGTATTCAACAACAACAGTACGGACAATGGTATCATTACTACTATTGCCAACACTATAATTGCTATTTTAAAGAATTTTTTAATAACTTTGTAGTCTTAATTTACAGGCAAATTTAGCAATAAAAACACATTATAAAAACATTTAAAAGGTGAACTAGATGATGTTTTTGTATTTTTTACTAAATAGAGTGCTATTTTTGTTCTCAAATATACAAGAATAATGGATATTACCATTTTAGGAATAGAATCTTCGTGTGATGATACCTCTGCTGCGGTTGTGCAAAATGGAGTACTTCTTTCCAACGTTATTGCTAGTCAAAACGTACATAATGCTTTTGGAGGAGTAGTCCCTGAATTAGCATCCAGAGCCCATCAGCAAAATATTATTCCTACAGTTTGTGAAGCCATCAAACGGGCAGGTATTGATAAAAGTGAAATATCTGCCATTGCTTATACCAGAGGACCCGGTTTGATGGGGTCTTTGCTTGTTGGAACGTCTTTTGCTAAAGGTTTTTCTCTTGCCCTTAATGTTCCATTGATAGAGGTGAACCATTTACAAGCACATATTTTGGCTCATTTTATTGAAGAAAAAGGAATAGAAAACCGCTTTCCTGAATTTCCATTTCTTTGTTTGTTGGTTTCAGGTGGTAATTCACAAGTCGTTTTGGTTAGACAATATTCCGATATGCAAATACTTGGACAAACTATTGACGATGCTGCCGGAGAAGCTTTTGACAAATGTGCAAAGGTATTAGGAGGTCCTTACCCTGGGGGACCTTTTGTGGATAAATTAGCCCAAGTTGGTAATTCCAATGCATTTACCTTTAGTAAACCTCATATTGATAGGTATAATTACAGTTTCAGTGGGTTAAAAACGTCTTTTTTATATCTTGTACGTGATGAGCTGAAAAAAAATCCTAACTTTATAGAAGAGCGAAAAGCCGATTTATGTGCGTCTTTGCAACGTACCGTAATTGAAGTGTTGATGGAAAAATTAAAAAAGGCCTCCGATGATTTGGGTATCAAAACCATAGCATTGGCGGGAGGTGTTTCTGCAAATAGCGGTTTACGTAAAACGTTCGAAAATTATGCACAAAAGTGTGGTTGGACTGTTTTTGTTCCTAAACTTTCTTATACAACAGATAATGCCGCAATGGTTGCTATTACAGGGCTGTTTAAGTATAAAGATAACGATTTTTCGGATATCGCATCTGTCCCCTTTTCCAAAATAACAATACAATGAAGCAATTGGAAATAAAAAAAATGGCTAAGGATATTTGGCAAAAGATATTACCAATAAAAGGGGTCCTTTACTTTATGATTATTCTATTAGTTTGCCATTTTCTTTGGAAAATCAGTTTTTTAGGCGACGCTGAAACACGTGATGCTTCAGTTACTTTTTGGGGAATTGATATAAGTCGTTTATTTACTTTTTGGGTAAACAAGTTATCTGATAGTGTTTACTTTCTTTTACGCCATGTGTTCGACATTGCAGTTTTTCGGTTAAATAATAGATTTGTTTTTCCCAGTGCTACGTTTATTGACATCGTGTGGAGTTGTAGCGGTATAAAACAGGCGTATATATATATCTGTATCATAGGGTTTTATCCTGGTCCGTGGAAACATAAATTGTGGTACATTCCTGCCGGTTTGTTAGTCGTTTACTGTTTTAATGTACTTCGCGTAACAGTCATCATGTATGTTGTTAGAAATAATATGCACTTATTCGATATTTTACACGAATCATCTAAATATGTGTTTTATGCTATTATTTTTCTCATGTGGGTTGTGTGGGAAGAAAAATTTAATTTGCCAAGCAAAAATAAAATATGAATTTAGTTGTTGATTGCGGAAATACATGTACCAAAGTGGCTGTTTTCGATTTCGAAGAACTGAAAGAAAAATTTGTTTACTCCTCTCTCGAATTGGCTGATATAGAGCATATTTTTGTAAAATTCGACATACAAAGAATTATTGTTTCTTCCGTTGGAACAATCAGACAAGATGTACTGCATGAGCTTGAGCGAAGAACAAAATCGTTTATCTTTCTAGACCAAAATACACCTTTGCCCATAAACAATATGTATGAATCGAAAAATACGTTGGGTAGGGATAGGATAGCAGTAGCTGTG
>RRZU010883673.1_pt1 | contig 12601 bp, 15 predicted proteins | sample 2165561 | NCBI WGS metagenome assembly RRZU01 (sample SAMN10456909, study PRJNA506462) | wastewater metagenome | isolation source: wastewater sludge | place: USA: Moscow, Idaho | reverse complement strand
GTTGTCCTTCGGCTTGCCGGGTCGGGGCCAGGGCCAGGCGTCGACGACGGCCCACAGCTCGGCCGACGATCGCGAAACGATCATGTCGGGCCGACTCTCAGCCACCACGGCGTCAAGGAACCAGGAGGCATCGCGCAGCGCGTCGGTGTAGCCGGAGTGGCCGCGGGCGACAGCTCCCATGATTGCCGCGATCTTCATTGTCACGCTGGCCTCCGAACCAACCTCAGTAACGTTCCAACTTAGATACGGAATTACTGAAATACTTACTTACTCATGCGCGCCTGTACGGCGTCGGCAATCGCAAGCCGTAGGGCGGGGTCTGCTTCGAGCTGGGCAACCAGCGCTCTGATGACCTCTGCGTGTGGGACCTTGGCGCGGCCGAACGTTTCCGCCAGCTCCCCGCAGTACGCGACGAGCTGGCGGTAGCTCTGCGGTGCTAGATCAGTCGTCACTCTCACCGGCTTTGCGCGTGGAGCGCTCTTGACCTGGTTCACCGTCGGTGAGGTCGTATCGCCCGCCATCTCCCGGCCGCCACGGCGCTCGCTCAACTTCGCAGCTCGGGCCGCAATGTCCGTTGCTTTACTCACGCTCGAACCTCCAAGCCCTCGATCTCTTCGGCGGCTTCGGCGTACTTTCCGAGGTCCGTGACCGGCGCAGCGAATGCCTGCGCGATCGGCTCTCGCCTAGGGATGGTCGTTGTCAGAACGTGGTGGCCGCCGTCCTCGATCAGTTCACGGAACATGCCTGTCGAGTTCGCGTTCGCGATGGTGCGGTTCAGCAGCACGGCAATACGAGCGGGTTGATCACGCAGCGGCTCGACTTCTTCGATCGCCGCCCACACGTCGGGTAAGCGCTCGAATTCCAACATGGTCGGGGCCATCGTGACGATGATGGTGTCCGCTGCGCGCAATGCCGAGTAGACGATTCCAGCTTGCTCGTCGAGGGGAGGGGTGTCGATCAGCACGACGTCCGTGGACGGCGAGATGATCCCCGCGAGCCTCGTGTGAAGGTTCTTCACTGGGAGCGCCAGTGTGGGGATACCCCAGTTGCCGGCTTCACTCCATCTGAGTGCGGACCCCTGGGGGTCTGCATCGACGACGAGCACACTCTTCCCTTGCGCAGCGTAGGCGTGAGCAAGATAAGCCGTGCTCGTGGTCTTGGCTGATCCACCTTTGAGGTTCGTGATGGTGATGACTCTCATACAAGGAGATTACCGCGTAGATACGGGTTTACTGAACTACTGACCTACTGCGTGTTGGAGGCGCGCCCCGGCGTCATTCAAGCTCCGTCTCGTTGGCTGAGCCTGAACGGGTCGGGCAGGCTGAACATACGATCAAGAAGCGGCTCCAGATGCGCGATCGCCGCCCGATGCTGCTCATCTGTGAACTCGTCGATCACTGGCGGTTCGTCATCGTTCCATCCGATCGCCTCTGCCGCGATAGTCAGATCCCATCGATTCCACCTCAGCCTGCCCTGCTCGCGTAGTTGCTCCTGGAACTGTCCCTCGACGCCCGGCGGGTGGAAAGAGTCCGCATAGTCAGGTGACAACGCCTCGCGTACCTGGTCGATCGCGAACGTATAGCCCGCGATGAAAGCAGTCACCCGGTCGAACCGGATGGGAGATCCCATGAACATGCCGGGGCGCTTGATGAAGACGTCGGGCATGATCATGAGTGCACGCCCGCCCGCCCGATGTTCAGTCATCGTCTCCCCAGCCGTCAGAGAGCGTCGATGAGTTCGCGCATCAGCTGCGAGGGCGTGGTGTGGCGCTCCTGCGCCGCCTCATCCAGCTTCGCCCTACGCACGGCGTCAAGTCGAAGCGTGAAGGGCCGCGCCTGCGCACCCACGCTGATAGGACGCCCAGGAACCGAGGGACCCAGGTGCTTGCCTTCGTATCCCGCCTCGGACTCTGCTTCGGCGGCCCACCGCTCGATGTCTTCGTCGTTGAACGGGACCCCGTTCACGTCGCTGTACTTGCCCATCTGTCTACCTCCTCAGTCCAACCTCGATGAGAACCTTCTTCGTCGCTGGCATGGCGTGGAATACCAGCCAACCATCAGGCTCGTCCTCCACCGCGATGTACTCCAGCAACCGCCCACTAGCGTCTGTTCCAACACCGACCCACTGCACCGGGTGAGTGTCACGCGCTCGGGAGCGCAACGTGCCCTCGAAGGCTTCCACCACATCCGCAGCAGTGACCTCAGGGTGTCGATCGGTGACCCTCGGATGCACCCGTACCCGCACGCTCACTCCCGTTCGTTTTCATTTCGTACTGCGTAAGTGTAGTACGAAAAGGGCTAAGTTGCAGCACTTCTAAGCGATCGCGTCGACCAGCTCGGGCACCTCGACGTCGCTGCGCTCGGCCGACTGTGCAGGGGCATAGGGCTCGACGGCGATCAGGCGGGCTCCGAGGATGTCGATGATGATGCGCTCGGCGTCGCTGGGCGGCTCGACGGCGACGACAGCGGGTGCGGGGGAGCGGCGGGGCGCGATCGCGCGGCCGCCGCGCTCCTGCTCGACTTCGGTGCGAGCTGCGCGGTAGTCGGCTCGGCCGTCGGCTCGGCGTGGGTGCGCACCGTAGGCGCTCGTGCCGAACTCGGGTAGCAGAGTGAGCTGGCCTCGGCCGGGTCGGCGGCCGGCACCGGGTCGACGTGGTGCTTGCATCCACGTCTGTTCGGCTTGCCACCACGCCCACAGCTCGCGCTCGACGGCGTAGGCGGCGGCTCGACGCTGTAGCCGGCCGTCGACGCCGAGGCGTTCGGCGGCGGCTCGACGGCGATCCTGGCTCGGCCGAGCCCAACGGTTGCCGCGCTGCACGAGCAGGCCGACCGAGCCGAGCCGGTCGAGGGTGCGCAGCGTGCGGGCGGGGTCTGATCCGGTGGCACGAGCCAGTTCGTCGACGTCCTGAGCATCCTCGGTGGTTCTCGCGTAGAGGTTCCCTGCGTGCAGTCCGATGCCGGGGGAGAGGGTGAACACGTCGTGCGCAGCATCCGAGCTTCGCGCGGCGAGGGTCGCGAGAAGCGTGGTGCGTTCGGCGGCCCCGGCCCCTTCGGGGCGCGGGTCCGCTTGTGACCGACCTGTACTCGGTTCCCTGTGGAGAACGCCTTGCGGGTCGATCGTCCAGCGTGCTCCGTGCGGGCCATCGGCCGCGCCGGCTTGGGCGATCCACCCGTCAGCGGCGAGCCGCAACAGGCCCGTACGCGCGGTTTCTCGGCCGACCCCGGCTAGTAGGGCCAGGCGGCGGGTATCGGCCTCCACGGGGCCGCTGAGGGCTTGTAGGGCGAGGAGGCAGAGAACGTCGAGCACGCGGCGGTCGGCTGGGCCGCCTCCGTGCGTCCAGCGGCCTACGCTGGCGTCGGCGCGGGTCTGCACGTCGCGCACGTGCGCGGCGATCGCGTCGGCGCGGGCGTCGAACGTGGGATCGTCCCCGATCTGACGATCGCTGGTGGCGACGTAGCGGACGGCCTTGCGCCACTGGCGGCGCAGCACCGCGGCGGCGCTGTTGGGGCCGCTGATGGGCCGTGTGCGGCGTCCTGAGCGATCGCGCGAGCTGCGCACGTGTTCGAGGCCGGGCGAGGTCTCGACGAGAGCTGCGACGTCGGCGTGCCGCCACCTGGCGGCCGCTGCACCGATCAGGACGCGCCAGAGCACGGCCGAGGCATCGCCGCTGGCAGCGTCCTCGCGCAGCGCGGCCGCGCTCGATGCCGGCAGCTCGCGGCGGCGACCGGGCAGGTACAGGTGGCCGTGCTCGTCGAGCGGCAGCGGCATGCGCGGGTCGGCGGCTTCGGCGGGCTCGTCGACGTCGACGAGCTGCGCCAGGCGCTCGACGAGCTGACGCACCTGGGCGGCGGTCGTCGTGGGGCTCGTGAGCGCATCCAGCGTGCCGGTGAGCACCGTGGAGGCACCGCCGGCACGGTGCGGGGCTCCTGGGGGCCGCACACAGCCCGTAACGGGGTTCGTGAGCTGCGAGAGGTCGAGCGAGGGGCACAGGTGGCGCGTGAGGCGCGCCAGGGTGGCGATCGTCTCGGCGTCGACGCTCTCGGCCAGGGCCGCCCATACGTGGCGGCCGCCGGACGGGCCGGACTGGCAGACGACGTGCTCGATGCCGGCATCCGTGAGGAGGCCGGCGATCGTTGCGGCGTCGCGCTCGGCCGCGGTGTCCGCTCCCTCGGCCTTCGCGTCGAGGTCGAACGCCAGCAGCCGGAACCGGGCATCGGTGCCGGCGAGGTAGACCGCCCACGGCCGGGCGGGCTCCGTCCCGTCGACGCGGGCGTGGCCGGTGTAGAGGTTCAGCACGTCGCCGCGGTCGTCGACGGCAGCGACGCGCACGCTCGGGCGCGGGCTCAACGCCCGCGTGAGCACCCACGACGCGCGCCGCGCGTCACTGTATGCATAATCGTTCGATCGCGCTATGATGACCTCACCACCTTCTCTGCCCGAGTAGGTACAACGAAGCTCCGGTTGCCGCCGGTTCTTCACCTCGCCTGATACGCAGTCGCCAACTCGTAGATCAGGCCTTTGCTTCCGAAACCCTCGCCTCGCCAAAGGTGGGGGTTTCGATCTGTCTATGCCGCTCTCGTAGTGGCCTCCTTGGGGAAGTCCAGCTCGGCGCTCCGATCCCTGGGGGGAGTCGGTGCGAACTGAGGCATGTCGAGCGCCTGGGCCGCGAGAGCGACCAGGTACTCGCCGTAGGAGAAGCCCAACTCGTCGGCCTGCTGCTTCAAGATTGCGCCGAACGCAACGGGAGGCTTCGCCAAGATGGCGTCGCGCTCACCCTTGCTCGGTCGTCCTGTCGTGGTTCGGGTCATGTGTGCCATCCTCCCGCGTAACCTTTACGAAAAGGGGTGCGACACGCCGACCGTCAGGATGACGTCGCCCACGAGGAGGCTCGTGCCGGGCTGGATCACGTACGGGGTGCCAGGGTCGAGGACGATGGGCGGGTAGCTCTGAGCCTCGACGCCGTTGGCGGAGTGGTGGTCGGTGACGAGGATACGGCCCTCGTCGTCGACGTCGACGAGGAGGTGTGTACGGGAGACCTTGCGCTCGGGGCTGTCGATCGTCACGGGTACGCGCCCGTCGACTGGCTCGGGGCGTCGGCCGAGCGCAGCATTCGCGGTGAGACTGACGGGCTCCTGGCCGCTGTCGAAGGTGATGCGCAGCTCGGGGCGCGTGCGATGCACGACGACACGGGTGTGGTCGTCGACCTGGTCGACGTCGGCCGGCTCGGGGACGTCGGCGCTGATGTCGAGGGGTTCGACCTCGACGCGCAGCGGCTCGGCGGCGGCGCATTGGGCGCAACTCGTCGAGGTGACGGGTTGCAGGCGTCGGCAGACGCGGCAGCGGCCTTCGTCGACGGTGAGCCCTTCGGCCGAGGGGATGCCGCCGTTGTCATCGACGAGCTGCACGACGCCTGTGGGGCGTACAGCGAGCCGGTAGGCGGCGGTGCCCTCGGTGACGTCGAGCCGGACGGGTCGGCCGAGCGAGGCGGCGATCGACGCACAGCGGGCGATCATGCCGGCGCGCAGCGCCTCGACGGACTCGGCCGCGCAGGCGCGTTCGGTACCGTTGATCGTGAGCGCGCCCGTGGCCGCCCCGCTGGGGGCGGCCTGCACGGTCACGCTGATGCGAGGCCAGTCCGCGACGCGCTCGATCAGGCGGACGGCCTGAGTGCTGTTCATAGCCCGCGGGCGACCGCAGCGCCCGCAGCGAGCCACGCGCGCTGCGTCGAGGGCCGCAGCGCCTCGTAGGAGAGCATGTCAGCCCCGAGTGCGGGGTCGTAGGGGATCGTGACGACTTCGCGGGCGAGCGGCCCGAACCCGTCGCGGAGTGCTTGCACGTCGCGGTCGGGCAGGTCGTGCTTGTGCTTGCTCACCACGACGACGGCCTGCGCGGCGAGCTGCGCGAACCGGCCGCCGCGGTCGTGCAGTCCTTCGAGGAGGAGCGCGGCCGACTCCGCGGCCTTGGCCTCTCCGATTGTCGGCACGACGAGCTGCGAGGACAGCTCGACGGCCCGCAGCCACATGGGGTCGGTCTCGTCGTTGCCGCTGTCGATCAGGATCATGCGGTAGAACTTCGCGGCGACGTCGTGGATCGCGTTCACGGTCTCGTCGTCGAAGCGCTGCTGAGTGGCGAGCACTTCGGGCTTGCTGCGCAGCACGTCGAATCGGTCGCCGGTCTGATGGTGGACGTACCGGGCGAGGTCGGACGCCTGAGCGGCCGGGCCGAGGAAGGTCGGCACCTGGGGCAGGAGGTCGAGGATGCTCGCATCATGCGGCCCCTGCTCGGTCGACCAGCCGAGCGTGCCCCTCGTCTGGTTGTTGTCCCACGCCAGGACGCCGGCACCGCCGTAGCGGGCGAAGATCGCGGCGAGGTTGATCGTCGTCATGGTCTTGCCGACGCCGCCCTTGCCGTTCACGATGGCGATGGTGCGCGGGCCAGGCCAATGCTGCGAGACGGCGCGCACGTCGGCACGCTCGGCTCGCTCAGCGTCGCTGGGGGCGATGCGGATGCCCGCGCGGGCGGCGACGCCGCGCCAGCCCTTCGTCGCAGGCTTCTCGATCTGCTCCTGCTTCAAGAACGACTGCCGCACCTCGCGGCGGGTGCGCGGCTCGGCCGAGGTTGCCGGCGTCTGAGCGTGAGCTGCGCGCACCCAGGGGTCGGCGCTCGGCGGCTCGTCGCTGGGTGCAGGCACCTGGTCGATAACCGCGGGCTCGGGCTCCGGTTCGGGCTCGGGCTCGGGCGCGACGGCCTGCGCCTGTGCCGGCGGGGCGGTGTCCTCCTCCACGGTGCCGTCGGGGTGGACGATGAGCGGCCACTGTCCGTCGGGGCCGGTGGTCATGAGCCGCACGGGGCGTGCCACCTTCTCAGCGGTCTCGGTGACCACGGCGATGATCGCGGCGCGTGCCTCGCCGATGTCGCTGGTGTCGATCGCGTGCGGGGTGCCGTTGATGACGACCTCACCCGAGCCGTCGGCGCGGGTGATGGCCTCGATACGGGGCCAGGTCGGCACGGTGTCTGTGATGCTCATGCTGTCTCCTTGCTGTGTCACTATCCGAGGGTGATGCCGACCTCGGCCATGAACTTCTCGGCGTCGACGGCTTCGCCGTTGACGTGGGTCTCGAAGTGGAGGTGGCAGCCCTGAGATTGGCCGCTGTTGCCGACCTTGCCGATCTGCTGGCCGCCGGTCACCTTGTCGCCGGGCTTGACGAGAATGCCCGAGGCGAACATATGCAGGTAGACCGTCTCGACGCCGCCGCCGTGGTCGATGATGATGGTGCCGTTCGACCCGTAGCGGGTGCCGAAGCCGGTCGCGGTGACGGTGCCGGACTGCGCGGCCCAAATGGGCTCGTCGCAGCCGGGCGCGAGGTCGGTGCCGCGGTGGAAGCTGCTGGACGGCCCCTCGGGCGTCATGATCGGCTCGCGCGGCCCGAAGCGGCTCGTGATTGGGCCTTGCGCGGGGGCGGCCCAGCCGTCCTTGTTCACCTGGCCGGGAACGAGGCCGCAGCTCCCGCCGCCGTTGAGGCCGGTGGTCACGCCCGACAGTCCCTCGACGACCTCCACGGCCGCATCCCAGTACTTCGTGTAGTGGTACGGGTCGGCGTTGCGCTGGGTGCGGTGAGCGACGATCGTCGGCTCTAGCGTCTGGCGCTCGGCGTCGGGGACGGCGCTCGTCATCGCCTCGAAGAACTTCTTGGAGGCGATGTACGGGTCGAGGCGTTCTTCCCTCGTGCCCCAACTGTCCTGCTGTTGGAACAGGCCGATGCTGGTCGTGCGGCTACCGTCGGGGTTGGTGACGCCGCCGGTCTCCCAGTCGCCGTAGTCGATGTTGCGCAGCGAAGATTCGCCCATCGCGGTCATGACGCCGATGGTCTGGTCTCTCGCGGTGAGGCCGAGGTCTTTGCCCGCCTGGATGACGTGGGCGGCGTTGACGAGCTGCTCGTGCCCGTATCCGGCGATCGTCGTATCGGGCACCGAGGCCGGGTCGATCGAGACCGATCCCGACATAGGAGCGCAGTTGTCGTCCGAGCCGAGCAACATGATGCTGAACACGACACCGATCACCAACAGGGGGACGATGGCGATGGCAAGTGCTCCGCTCGGCTTCTGCGCAGACATGGTTAGTGTGTTCCCTCCGGCGGGGTGAAGCGCTCGACGAGCCACGGCGAGGCTCCGTCGACACGCGAGAGGATGACGGTGTACACGCCAGCGTCGGTAGGCACTTCGACGCCGGCGATGTAGGCGCTGGTCTCGTCGACGAGTTGCGCCGGGCCGGTCACCTTACGGGCGGGGATGTTCACGGGGTCGACGTAGGCGTAGTCCTCGGCGGCCTGCTGCGTGAGCAGGGGCTCGACGGCCTTCCACCATGTGTCGTAGTCGAGTTCGGGGTGAGCGAACGCGCTCATGGCCTTCGTGGCCAGCTCGACGGCGGATGCGCGCGAGGCGTCGTCCCACGTGGGGAGGACGTTCGGGGTGATCTTCTCCCCGGTCTCGGTGTCGATGGCATCAGTCGGTGCCGGGGTGAGCTTGTCGAGGTCTGGCATCGTCGGCCCGGTAGCGCTCGGCGTAGGTGCCGGCGTCGACGGGTCAGGCTCGGCCGAGCCCGTGCAACCGGCAAGGGCGATCGCCACGGCGATCGCCGCCGTCGCTGCTGCCAGACCTCGCGCCCTCATCGCTCCTCGCCTCCTTCGTCGTGCGGGATGACCCGACGTGCGTTCGCGCCGGCCTCTAGTGCCGTTGCAGGCCGGTGCGCTGCACCTGGACGCCGCGGCCGCGGTTCTTGCGCGCCTTCGGTGCCCGTGCCGAGGTCGCCTTGGTCGCCTCGGTCGCGGGCTTGGCCTGGCTGACGTCGGCCTGCATCTTCGTCGCCACCACCTCACGGTCGATGCCCTTGCTTTCGAGGTCGCGGGCCGTCGCCTCGCGGCGCTCTGCCGAGTCGTACAACGGCTGAGCATCCGCGCGAGCTGCATCGGCGTGCGCCTGGTGCTGCTCGGCCTGTTCGCGTGCCTCGGCCCGCTGCTCCGGGTCGGGCTCATGCTCGGCCGCGTCGCGGTGGTGCTCGGCTGCCCGGTCGGCGCGATCGGCCTCGGCCATCAGGCGGGCCGCCTCGGCCTCCTCCGCCGCTGCGCGCTGCTGCTGAGCATCCGCCTGCTGGCGCAGCGCCTCGGCCCGCTCGACGGCCTCACGCACCGCCTGGGGGTCGGCGCTGGTGTCGTTGACGTCGACGCCGTACCGGGTGCGCACCTCGTCGCGGATGCGCTGCTCGGCGCGTACCGCCTCGGGGTCGTCCTGCGACCATGCGCGGGCGAGCTGGTACGTGTTGGCGATCTGCTCGGGGGTGGCGCGATCCCACCAGTCCGAGCGATGCACGTTCCCCAGCTCGACGCGCGCGGTGCGGTGCTCGGCCTCGATCCGCGATCGCAGCTCGCGCGCCTCCTGCTCGGTCGCCGCCCTCGCTCGGCGCAGCGCGTCCTCGCGGGCGCGCGCGATGCGCTCTCCGACCTGGCCGGCGGCGGTCACGAGCACTCGTATCTGCCCGTCGAACGCCTCCTCGATGCCGTCTGTCTCCTCGGCCATGATCGACCCTCCTTCCTATCGCTCCGGGCCGCGGTCTGCGCCCGGTCGTGTGGTCTGTGGTGGCCGCGTCCGCTCGTCGGGCTCGACCTTGTTCGGCACGGGCGAGGTCGCCTCGGTCGCGGGCTTGCCCTGGCTGGCGTTCATCCGGTCGAGCATCGCGCGCGTCTCCGGGTCGAGCGTCGCCGGAGCCGTGCCCTGCTGCGCGCCGGCCGCCGCGGCCGCCGGGGTCTGAATGGCGGGGGCGAGGTCATGGCGCAGCCGATCCATCCGCGCCTTCACGTCGCTCAGGATGAGGTCAGCCTGCCGCTTCTCCCCGGCCGCCTTCGCAGCGTCGTAAACGGCCTGTGAGAGCCGCACGAGCTGGCGCAGCATGATGAGCTGGGCGGCGCGCCCCTGGCCGCCCTTCGCCGCGCTGGCCAGCAGCATCGCAGCGCCGGACATGGCAACCATGCCGGCCTTCTGTGGCTGCACCGGCCGGCGGAACGTCTGCGCGGATCGGGCGAGCGCATCGGATGCCGCGGCGAGGTCTCCGGGCGCATCCTCGACGGCGTTCGACCAGGCGGCGAAAGCTCCGGCGGTCTGACGTGCGAGGGTGCTCCACGTGTCCCGGTCGTCGAGGGGAACATCGCGCAGCTTCTCGCGCAGCTCGCTGACCTCGCGCGAGTACCGTTCCCACAACTCGGGGTCGGGTGTCGTGTTCTCCCGGCCGGGTGCCACGACACGGCGGCCGCGCTTGGCTGCATTCCACTCGGCTGCCGCCTCGGTCGCGCCGGTCGGGGTGTCGGGCCACCCCTCGCGCAGCCGGGGCAGGGTGAGGTCGCGGCCAAGGTGCCCGCCGCCGTACCAGATGGGTCGCTCGCCGGCTTCGGGTCGAGCTGCGACCGAGTAGCCGGTGATGACGTCGGTGCGGCCGTCCGCGTAGCGCGGTCGCACGAGCAGTCCCGAGCGGCGCATCCTGCGCACGAACTCGGACTCGGACTCGCTGGCTGCCGCGCTGGCGCGCACCGTGCGGGCGAGCGCGTAGCGCGGCTCGTCGGTGCGCAGCTCGGCGGTGATCCGGGCCTGCCGGTCGGGGCCGGTTAGCCGCTCCCAAGTCGGTGCATCCGGGCCGAGCTTCGGACGGGTGCGCTCGTACTTCGCGCGTGCTCGTGCGCGTGCCTGAGCCTCGCGCTCGGCAGGGTCGTAGCCGCGCGTTGATCGCTCTGCCTGCGCCGACTCCAACTGCTCCAAGCCGTACTTCACTTCCAGCGCCCGGGCGGCCTTCTGCGCCCGGTGGAAGTCGTGGTGAATCGACGCCTTCGTGCCGTCCTCGCGCACGAGGTTGACCGCGATGTGGATGTGGTCGTTGCCGTTCTTCGACACACCGTGTCGAACGGCAACCCAGCGGCACGGTGCCTTCGTGCCCTCGGCGTCGTCGAACTCCATCGCCGTGATGAAGTCGTTGGCGATCTGTCCCCACTTCTCGTCGGTCAGCATTCCCTCGTCGGCGCGCAGCGACAGCGAGCAATGCCAGACGTGCCCGCCCTTCACGTCGACGTCGTACGCGGTGCGAGGACGGTCGAGGTGCCGCGCGATCGACAGCGCCGCGTCTCGCCCAAGCTCGGCGTCATCGTGCCACGCGAGCAGCGCCGCGTCGCCTGCGACGAGGTGCGGTTCCGTGTGCTCGTTCGCGCGCCCCGGCCCGGTGAGGTAGGTCATCAGGCCGGCCATCCGATCGCCGCGAACTACGTTCGGCATCATGGCAGGCTCAGCCCGTCGATCGCCTCGTCGATCCGCTCGGCAACCTCGCGCACCTTCGCCAGGGTCGTTACCGTTTCAGGCTGCAACTCGCCGGTCGCGTTCGTGGCCTTTGCGATCTGGTTGACGTTGTTCGAGATGGCCGCGAGCAGCCGGTGCAACCCGAACAGCTCGACCATCGCCTGACGGCGTTCGGTCGGGGTCTCCCCCGCGGCCGACAGCGCGGACTCGACGAGCAGACGAGGGATCGTCACGCGCTGCGCCTTCGCACGCAGCAGCAGCGCGCCCTCCTCTTCCGGCGACACCTTCACCTCGTGACGGTGCTGCCGGCCGCCCGCGACGTTCGCACGCCGCTTGCGTGCGACACGGCGATCCTCGGGAGCCTCGTCGCTCATTAGAATCACCTGCCCTTCCCGGCCCAGCGCAGCGACCCCGCCCCGTGCGGGGATCACACTTCTAGTGTGCCGCATCCTCGACCCCGTGTCGAGGATCAAGCCGACTTAGCCCTGCTAAGTCTATAGCTTGCTCCGTCTGGGGCACCTTTCAGGATCGCTCACGGTGACAACCGGGAGTGGTCGCGGCTGCGCCGCGACGGTGCTTCTGAGCGTCGACGAACGTCGACGCGGGCATGTGCTTCTTCGTAGAATGGAGGCATGGCTAAGGAACTGAGTATCGAGGAAGCAGTCGAGCGCGCCAGGCGCGCACAAGAGGATCGGATCGGCGCGATTCGGCACCTCGCGGAGGCACGTCAAGGCGTTGCCGACGTGCGCGACGAGACCGCCCGCGAGCTGGCAGAGCTACAGGCCAGCGTTGCGCAGCGCGTCGGTGACGCTGAGCGCGAGGACGTCAAGGCGTACAACGCCGCGTTGAGCGCCGGGTGGTCACCCGATGAGCTGCGCAAGATCGGCTTCCCTGAGCCGGACAAGAAGGCGCGTGCAAAGCGTCGAGCCGCGCGCAAGCCTGCCACGTCGAGCGCTCCCGCGGCACCCGCGCCCGAGCCCGTCGAGGTGCCCGCCGATGCGCAGCACCTGGATGCGTAACGCTACCCTCTGACCACCTGTGGACGGCTCCGGCTACCGCCGGGCCGAACCCGCCCACAGGTGGACAGCGGGGCCCCACATGTCCGCCCGCCCACAGGCCGCACCGTGGCGTTCACGACGCACGGTGCGGTTTCGTCTGTGCGGCCTGTGGACGGCCTCGTTGGGTGCGCTCCCCCTCCCCCCGATGCCGTGATGGTCACATACGAGAGAGCCCTGTCAAGGGCGCTTCGCGTCACTTCGTGATGCGGCTG
>RRZU010345959.1_pt1 | contig 12603 bp, 16 predicted proteins | sample 2165561 | NCBI WGS metagenome assembly RRZU01 (sample SAMN10456909, study PRJNA506462) | wastewater metagenome | isolation source: wastewater sludge | place: USA: Moscow, Idaho | reverse complement strand
GTTCTCGGTGATGGGGAGGCGTAGCCGCGATGGCTATACAGAACGGGCCTCGGTCGAAGACGAAGCTTTTGATGTTTACGCCAAGTCATTCAGCGCAAAGAACAACATCTTTTCGATTCGCTCCCCTGTGGCACCTATCCAACGAATAATAACGAAATACAGAGGCGGCTTCTTTGATGCTCTTCTAGTCCAAGCCTATGGCCAATGCTACGAAAATCCGAACGACAAGGAAGTTTTAAGCCTTGACCACGTAAGCTCCTATTACTGACGCAAAGCAGCAACTCACCGCGCCTAGTCCGACGGATCGAAAGCCGGGCCCCTTCCCCGGTTTGGCGCGGCTCCTCGACTGAAGGGCGCACGAAGGAAGCGCGAAGATGAAGCTTTTCTATTCGATTCGGGAGTTGGCGGACATTCTGGAAGAGGACATCTTTTCGGTCGCTGATGCTCTCTGTGCCATTGGCGTAAAGCCCACTCGCAACGGCAAACCGTACGACCTAACAAGATGGGCAAGACCTCGCCCTATACCTAACGGCGGCACTATATTTGTAAGGCTAAACGCCCCCCGGCCCGACCATTATTTTCCTGAAGAGTTTATTGTTCTTGCCGACCACCTACCGGCAACATGGATAGCACATATCCAAGGGCATGGACAATCTGCAGACGAGAAAACCAGTGATGAGTCGGCGCTGTCTTATGAAAACGACCACAAGGCCCTGGCAGAAAGAATTACTCACAAGCCGCCCGCCGAGAGCGACAGCAAACAGTCCGCGATTGTTGAGACAAGCCAGACAGAGGCTGACCGAGCACCATCCCCGGCGCTTGCCGATTTCCGAAGTATGAACCGGCTGTCATGGAACGAAATTCAAATCGATTTTGTGGCTGGCGAATCGGGATCGCCCCTCCTCAACATCAGCGCCAGGCAGAAGGCGCGACGAATTACATTCGCGGAACTTGAACTAGTCAACCGTAAAACCGGAGACATGAACCATCAGTGTGGCGCGTTGCTCGCTATTGCCAGCGGCCAGCGACTACCGACGACTCCTGAAATGCCGAGGCGCGTATCTCGCTTGCGCACAGCCCTGAAAAAGCACTTCGGCATCGACAGCGACCCTTTTGAAACTTATAACGATCAAGCCGGATATAAGCCGGCTTTCGGAATTTCCGACAAGCGGAACGCTGCGGACGAACGAGCCAGGAAGAACGCCGAACGAAAGACAATTTCCTATGAAGACTGGAAGGAGCACAAAAGCGGATCAGAAAATAGAAACATCGATGACGACGACAGTAACGATGACGAAGCAACCCGATGGTTTATGAGCAACGCCCCCGACATGATGGAGGATGATGATTTGTCATGATGTCAGAACACGTCTTGTCAGACAGATGAAAACTAAAGAATCATTGGTTCTACGTTGATTTGATGGTGTCAATGTTTCTTGTCATGCGAGGTAGTAGGGAATCCGCCCTGCAATCGAGGCATGACAAATGGAAACAAAAAAGTTTGAGCTTAGCGCCGAGCAATTCGCCGCTCTGAATCAAGTCAAGTCGCAGTCCGTAAGGGCGCGCCTCTGCCGCACAGGAAGTTACTTCGGCGTGGTCCCGTTGAAACTGGCGAATGGGCGGTTGGCATGGCCTTCCGTACAGGTGGCCAAATGAGACGCGACGCCATCCTCCAAAAACCGGAGACATCCGGCCCTGATTCAGCGCTAGTGCGCATTGCTTGCGGGCTACCGACAACGACGTCCGTTGTCATCGCCGAGAAGTTCGGCAAGCGGCACGACGCTGTTCTGCGCAGCATCCGTAATCTGGAGACGCCCGACAGTTTCAACGCCCACAATTTTGTGGCGGTTGAATATCGCGACGTCAAAGGCGAACTGCGCCCGATGTTCAGCATCGCCCGTGACGGGTTTGCTGTATTGGCGATGGGTTTCACTGGAAAGAAAGCGGCAGAGTGGAAGGTTAAGTTCCTCGAAGCATTCAACTGGCAGGCCAACGAGATCAACCGGCTTCGCAATCTCCACTGCCAACCGGAATGGCGAGCAGCCCGCATCGAAGGGAAAGCCGCGCGGCGCGACGAAACCGACGTCATCAAGAGCTTTGTCGACTATGCAAAGTCCCAAGGCTCCAAGAGCGCGGACAGGTATTACCAAGTCATTACCAAGGAGACGAATCGCGCGTTGTTCTTCGTACAATCCGCAGTCGACAAGGGCTTTCGGGACAGTCTGACGTCAGCACAACTGTCTAGTGTTGCCATGGCGGAGCGGATCGTTGAACGGGCTCTGCTCGAAGCCATGGGCGCAAGGATGTTCTATCGCGACGCCTACCGCCTGGCTGCTGATCGAGTACGTCAATTCGCTGGATTCGTTGGGAAGTCCATCCCCGGAAAAACGACATCATTGCTGGAGGCCGCGTAATGACTACCTTCCCAGTCGAAAAACGCACTCCACCGGTCGTATCGGGCCAGTGCGCACAAGTCCTCAGCCTCGTCCGCGAACACCAACCGATGCTCAGCTTTGTGCTAACCGCTGATTACGCGATTCCCGAAGCTGCCGCGCGTGTTCATAACTTGCGTGCTATGGGCTTCAATATCCAGACGACGATCGTGAACGAAGTTGAATTTCGCGGAGCGATCAGGCGCAACGTCGCGTTCTACTCCATTGGAACGCCCGAATGGACGCCTCCCCAATCCCCGGCCTGCGACGGAGGTGCTGACTAAATGACTCCGAATCTTCAACAGGCTCAGTCGTTCTTGACGGCGCTTGACGAGGATTCGGACGCGTGGAGCTTCCAGACTTTTGACGATGGGCCGAACAAAACGTCTTCTCTGGCTCGTCAGTTTCACGGAAGTCTGGAGCGACACGCTACCGATCTGGCAGTGCTGAACGAACGAGGGGCGGGAGTATTCGTCTCTGTCAATGAGACCAACGGCAAGGGGCGCAAGAAGGCCGATATAACGCGCATCCGGGCCTTGTTCGTCGATCTTGATGGCTCGCCATTAGGTCCAGTGCAAAACACTGCCAATGAGCCGCATATCGTGGTTGAGAGCAGCCCTGGACGCTATCACGCCTATTGGCGCGTCAACGACTGTTCCGTCGATCAATGCGAACCCGCGCTCAAGCAGTTGATCGAGAAGTTCGACGGAGACAGAAGTTGTTGCGACCGCTCCCGCGTACTGCGGCTTCCGGGTTTCTATCACCGGAAGCTAAATCCTTATCCCGTTCATGTAATCGCCATGGTCCCCGGTGAATACCGGATGGCTGATTTCTCTTTCTCTGATAGCTACCTACAGAAGGAACAGAAGAATCAGCAGTCATCTTCAGTTTCTTCTGTCTCTTCTGTAGGTGATCACTTCTTACCCGCCTCGACAGGACAACGAAACCGGAAACTTTTCGAGTTTGCTCGTTACCTGAAAGGCACATTCGCTTCGGCGAGCAAAGCCGAATTGCGGGAAATCGTCAGCCACTGGCACCAGCGAGCTTTGCCGGTCATCGGCACCTCTGACTTTTCCGAATCGTGGGGCGACTTCCAACGCGCCTGGGACTCGATTCACACGCCATATGGCTCGGTACTGAACCGACTTCTTGGAGAAATCGACATGGACGAACATTTGCCTGACGGCCTAATTCAACTTGGCTACGGCGAGAAAACCATCCTTCTCTGCCGTATCTGCAAACAGCTTCAGCGCAATGCTGGCGAAGACCCTTTCTTCATCTCTTCGAGGCAGGCAGGCGACCTTGTCAATTTGCATTTCACGGATGCCAGCAAAGTGCTTTACGCCCTTGTTGCAGACGGAGTCCTGGAACTTGTGAAGCGTGGAGCAGGAAATCAAGCCAGTCGTTACCGCTACGTCTGGCCCGAATAAGCCGATTCTTAAAGGAAACGAAATGAACGAACTTACAGAAATCAGAAGCGACGTCACCGCCGAAATCAACCGTCATCATGGCTTAGCTGTGGCGCGGGCTGGCGAGGCAATTCAGCACGTAATTGCGGCGGGGAAGCTGTTGCTTGAAGTGAAGGCCGCACTTCCGCATGGTCAGTTTGGCGAATGGATGGCGTCGAACCTTCAAGTTTCTGCGCGACAGGCTCAGCGATACATGGCCGTCGCCCAAGGAAAGGCGATACCAAGCCGCGCACTCGGCAATCAGGATCGCAAAAACGACACGGTGTCGTATTTGCCGCACCCGTCGTTCATCCCATCACTTGGGCATTGGTACTCGTGTGCACACGACGATGGAAGTCTTGAGTTTGTGATCGAACCGTCATCCGAGCACGCCGGGTTCTTCTTTGTTACGCACCTCGACGACGAAGATGGCTACACGTACAACTGTACCAAGCGCCCAATCAGGGCGGATATGGTCGAGATAACGTTGAGTTTGATGGGGCTTGACCACCCGTCGGAAGCAGCGTGGATCATCCAAAAGAGCAACGGCGTCGCCACGGCGATGGACACGTTTTTTGCAGCGCACTAAGAGAGGAAACGACATGGGCCAATCGAACAATCAGCACTTCCACGACCTCACCTTTGACCTTATGGACGACGGCACGGTCAAACTGACTCAGACCGATTGTGGCGAGGACTACGTCATTACCGCGCACCCCGAGCAGATAGCGTTCATCGCTCGTCGCGTGTGCGGCATGAGCATCACGACCGCCGAACAAGTTGAAGACCTTGAGCGCAAACTATCCGTCCTTACCGACCGTCTGGAACGTCTCGTCACTGATGACTGGTTCCGCAAAGGCATCATCAAAGAATGCGGCGACGGTATCGAAATGATTGCCAAGCTGGATGGCCTCGTCGACCTCGCTGTGGAAATGGACGGCGGGAGATTGCTTCCTTCCGAACCGAAGCCCGAGTCGAAGCCTGCCCTGAGCTTGCCAAGCACGTAGCGTACGGAGAAGCGTCGTTGCTACAATCGAATCAAGCCCACCGGCGTGGGAAGGTTGCTCCTCCGACTCTGCGGTGGCAGAGCGATTCGGATCGCTTACGGTGAAAACCGAGTGCGGCAATCTTCCCGACCATCTTGTGCGAATCGATTTGCTGTCCGCGACGGATTGCGCAATACTGAAGTCGACGCCCTCCTTGTTCAGCGCAACGAATTGACCGTTGCGGGCCTGCTCGGAGGGTTTGTCTTTTTGCGAACCTGGACGGGAATAGACGCCCCAAAACTGGGGGAACCCGAATACCCGAATTTCCAGCGCCCCTTGCGCAGAGTCGAGCATCCTGGCTCGTTGTATCGGGTTCCTCGTTCCTCTCACTGACCAGACCAAATCCGGGGTGGGTAGCGAGGCTGTCACCGCAAGGGCGACTAGGAGTACGCTGCTCCGCACCCACCTACTTTCTTGAACAACGACATAGACCGATGTGCAAATTCGCACATCGGTAACGATGCGGAAATCCACGCATCGGTCTGATTGCAGAAATCGACCAGTCCTCAGATTTGAGGACTGCCAGATCTCCGGCAGTAGCATCGATAAATGGCGGTCGCCATCCGGGCACCCACGGCCGCAAGGAAATCGCCAATAGTCTAGTTACGGAAAATCGAGGTAGTTGCCCAATCGACGCAAAGGCCGGCAGGTATCAGGGCACCTACGTTGCGAAGGAATTGATCGAAGAGATAGACCGATCCTCAGATTTGATGATCGGTAGCGATGCGGGAATTTCCGCAGTTAAACTCTGCAAATTTGATGAGTTATCAATCTCCTGGCCGTTGCCCGATTATTAAGCAGCCAGAATTAGTCCTTTCCGACCATCGACATAGGCCAGTTATCCAGCGGTTGTCCACAGATTTTCACCGTCGTTCTGTGGGAAACCGACAAGGTGGTATCGAAGCGATTACGCCGACGCCTTCGTTGTCGGTTAGCCGCGTAGCTTCTGATACAGCGTTTCGCGACTGATTCCGAAATCCCGAGCGATGACCGCTTTCTTTTCGCCAGCTTCGGCACGTCGGCGCATCGTTTGTACTTCCTCGTCGGTGAATTTCGAAACGCGGCCTTTGTACTTGCCCTCGTTCTTGGCGATCGAAATCCCTTCACGCTGGCGTTCGAGAATGATTGAACGCTCGAATTCAGCCACGGCACCGAGCATCGATAGCAGGAGGTTGGCCATTGGCGACGATTCGCCGGTAAAGGTCAGCGCTTCCTTCTCGAACTTCACGGCGACGCCTCGGGCGGTCAAGTCTTTGACCAGGCGGCGGAGGTCGTCAAGGTTGCGTGCGAGACGATCCATTGAGTGAACGTGTAGCGTGTCACCATCGCGGACGAACTTCAGGCACTCGGCCAATTGAGGGCGCTCGGTATCTTTCCCGCTGGCCTTGTCTTCGAATATGCGATCCAGCTTCACGCCGTCGAGTTGGCGAGCGGTGTTTTGCAGGAGCGAACTGACCCGGATATATCCAACGTGCTGACCTGACATGATGATCTCCTCTGTTGGCGGAACTGTCAGGTATAAATCTGGGACGTTTATTCTATAGTGTCAATAAAAATCAACAGTGATGTATATCTGACACTATTTCTGTCAGGCAAAGATGTGAGCGTAGGGTATAGCCAAATCTGACAAGTCCGGCTCTGGAAGCACTACGAGCCTGTCGATCGCGCTACGGTTGTCTCCGATGGCGGAATCGTCTATTGTCAGAATCTGGCCGACCGCCGGACGTTTCGGACGTATTCGCGACACCGCCTTCGGGCGTAGTACGTGGAACGGCGGGGCCTTCCTCTCAGGAAAGCGCTGGTTTGGAGTGGTCGCAGCCTACACCTTAGCTCTATGGGGTCGGGAGACATGGGCAAGAAGTCCATGACCGCCACTACCGGACAATCGGATAGTCCGTCCGCCCGTACCGATCAGTTGCGTGTAAATCCGAAGCAACCTCTAGAAACTCTTGCGGACCAAGCCAGCGATTCGAGCATAGCAAACAATCGCGCTCGCAGCACGTAGCCGCTCCTGATCGACCCTTACCCCCCCCGCTTGTTGATTCGCTGAAATGTCGATTCGTGGCCGTAGAAATGCTGGCTGGTTTGCCATCATTGCTTCATCGAAACCGATGGAGCCCACGATGAATCACGAATCCGCAACCGTTCGAGTGTTCCCGCCACTAGCGCACGAAACGCGCTCGACGGTCGAGACCGAGTGCGCAGCTTTCCATTTGAACCGCAGACCGCAGACGCTCAGGTTGTGGGCCTGTCAGGAGAATGGCCCGATTCGCCCCATTCACGTCCACGGTCGCCTCGCCTGGAAGGTTGCCGACATTCAAGCCGTGCTGAACGGCGAAGCATAGAAAGCCGCCCGCCCTCTCTCTGAATTGGAAAAGGAACAGACATGAAAATCAGCGACTACCAGAAACTTCCCGCAAACGTGCGTGAGCTTTTCAACAGCTATGACAACAATCATTTTGACAACCATCCCGATGTGGTTAGCGCCCGTCGCAGCGTCGATGAAACGGAAGCTGCGCTCCAGAAGGCTATCGCCATTCGAACCCCCTTCGCAGCCCGACGCACAGCGCTGGAGACTCGATTGGAACAGACGAAGGCGGAACTACAGACGCAACGCGAAACGCGCCAGAAGGCCGTTATCGCCGCCTTGGTAGCCGATCGCAAGATACCTGCCGCCGATGATGACGTTGATCATCTGGTTGAGATCATCGAAGCCCTTCCCGGCGCTATCGAAGTCATCGAGAAGGAATACTCCGCGGCGGATCAGGTGGCACAGCGCGCCGCCGACTTGGCTGCGGATGCGGCAAGCGCACTCAAAAGAACCATTGAACGCCTCAAACTCGAAAAGGCGAAGAGCGAGAGTTATTGATCTAAGCAGGGGCGACAGCAAATGTTCAAACCCGGCAAGTCGGGAAATCCTGGCGGCAGACCGAAGGGAATCCCCAATCCTTCGACGCGCTTGCGCCATGCGATCGAAAAAGACATTCCCGAGATCATCAAGGCGATGGTCGACGCGGCGAAGGGTGGAGACGTCAGCGCGGCCTCCCTGCTGCTGAGCCGCGTTCTACCCCCGCTGCGTCCCGAAGCGCAGACGGCGACGCTGCCAGATACCGGGACGTCATTGGCCGATCGTGCCAACGCGATTGCTTCTGCTGCCTTGGCGGGGGAATTGCCGACAAGCACCGCATCCGACTTGATGTCGGTCCTGCAGGGACAGGCGCGGATCAAGGAAATCGACGACATCGAGCAACGGCTGAAAATCATCGAGGAGCGACTGACATGAGAACGGCGACAGCACGCCTGGAGAAGATCGAAGCGCGGATGCCTGCGCCAACACCAACAGCCGAACCAGACGGTACGGGGTTGTGCTTCGAGGACTCGCTCGCCGCCGTGATGGCCGAGTCGGCACGCCTCGACAAGTTCTCCCCGCTGGAAAAGGTACAGCACTACCGGAACGCAATCGAAGAACTGCGGGAGCGGTGTAGCAAGCCACCCGAGCCCGATCGGCCTGGCCTGGTGCCCGGTCTGTCGGCAAGCATTCATGCCGCCGTTGTGGCCAGCAGCCGATACCGCATCGCCGACATGGAGAAGGAGATTGAGAAAGCGTCGCGCGAATGTGGCCTTGATGTGTAGGCGGGGAAACAATCCGCACAAGAATCCGCACAACAATTAGCACAGGAATCGGCGCGGTAATCGGCTGAATAATCGGCCAGTTATTGACCAGGCGTCGAACGGAGAAAACGCATCATGAGAATCCAACAGCGCATAGAGAAACTGGAGAAGGCGGTCGTTCAACCCTGGGCCTTCGTTACCCGCGTCATCTGCAAGGGCTCGGAGCCGACAGAGGAAGAACAATTACGAATCGATGATGCAAAGAGCAAGGGCGGGCTGGTCATCATTCGCCGGATAGTTCAGGTGCGGCAACCTACTGGAGCGAAGCAATGAGGCTTGAACGTCGGATCGAGAAGCTTGAGAACGCAGTCCGTCCGAAGGAAAACGTCGCTGAGAGCATTCGGCGCGCTTGCCGTGAGATGGCCAGCGGGAATTACACGTCGTCGTTTCAGTATGTCCCCGGCAGAAGCCGCATAGAGGATGCTATCTTCGGTGGCGATGAGGACGAGAAGGATTGAACGAAAACGCAAGCTCATCGGCGCTATAATGATTCTGCGCTCGGAATTGGGGTGAGTCGGAAGCCGGGTAACACTGGCCTGTAGGGGCAATTAGGGCCCAGACCGTAAATCCTCAGAGGGTTGTTTGGCAACGTCAATAAGCCCCGACACCCGAGCGCCATCTTCCGAGTAATTTGCCCGTACCGATTGACGGTGTTTTTCTCGGCGAGTATCTTGGTTTCAAGCCCTCGTACTTTCTGAACCACGCCAGCCAATGAAGTGTCGAGGTTTGGGGTCGTAGAAGGCTTCGAGGGCTTCTTCGTTTCTGACAGAGCATTTGCCGATGGATAGGATTGATTGACGCCAGCAAATCCCGTTTGCTAGTCTGTATCTGAGAGCCATCGTTGATACTTCGTCGCCTGCCCCGGATTTGGTCTGGTCAGCAAGAGCGGAAGCGTAGATGGCTCTTGCTGTTTCAGCCTTCGTTGTGCGAATGGCTGTTACTCACGGCGCTCTCTCAGGTATTCGACGTCCAATGGCGCCAAGGCAAGGCAGCCCATTAGAGATTAGATCTTCGCGCATTCTGTCGGCGATAATCAGGACAGGCACTTGCTCAGTCGTCGCTGTTTCCAGCGAAAGCCGGCATTCGTCTGCGTCACTGATTGACGAGAAACAATGGTCAATCTCGCGATTGGTTGTTTTGTCTACAACAAGGTAACCACATTTCCCCTTTGCGCTACGAACAACAAAGTGTCGCGTGTAAGTCGGGATCGCTATCTCACTGATGCAAGTTCCCCAGGAATCGCCCAACTTACTGACCGCTTTAGGGATTAGTTGGTCGTAGAAGACTTCCAGTCCGATCGCGTTCGCGCCGGGAAACCGTTCGGCGTGTATCCATCCTGGCAACCAAGCAATACCAGCGTAACCGCGATTGGCCGCCAGCAAAAGCATCATGCGCAGCGCTACATCAACCCAATGGCGGCGAAATGGATTATCCGGAGGTCTCTCGTCCGCAACTACGCTATCGTCCGGCACCAGTTGCACATACAAATCGATTTCACGAAGGGTCTGATTCCAATCGCTCTGAACTTCTTCGAGCACCAAGATGCGCCCTATCTCTGGAGAAATACGTTCCGTCGTACGGATATGCGCCACCAAATTGGGAACGTCAAAGTGCGGCCCAAAGTAGGGAATTGGTAAATTCGGGGCTGTGATGAGCCACTCGGTATAGTTCTCGCCGCCGGGCAGCGTATATCTGGAAAAGTGATTCAGGCTTTGCGTTGGACCAATGAAGTCTTTCTCCGCAAACCGCCGGGCAACATCTCGAATAAGGGAGCGACCGAAAGCCATGGCTTGCACGGGATTTGCGAACTTCCGGTTTGTATCAAACTTCGGGAAGTGCTTTCGACCAGAGGGAACGGAAACTGTCCAATACTTCTGTCGACCGAATAATGCCTGGTAGTAGCTCGTGTTGAACCAGATGCAAACTCCGAAACTGCGCTCCTTATAGTGCAACAGGCGAATTTCGTACGCGCCGTTCTTGCCACTCGGGTGAGGCATTTCTTTGGGCAGTGGCACCTTGTCGAACCGTATAACCGGTGAGAATTCATCTGTAAGGTGACGTTGCAGTTGCAGTTCGCAGACCGGTTCAAAATCAAGCGCGTCAAGAACTTCACTTAATTGAACGCGTCGACGACGGTCGTCGGAATCAAAGTACGCCTCGATACAAGACCATTCGATTTCTGTCGTAGAAACACCACTTTTTTGCAGGTTACGAATGGTGCCGATCCACTGATCAACGGATGCAACTGTCTGGCCACAGTTCGCAAGGCGACGGCGAAGAGGCGACCAGAGCTTTACAGGCTGTATTTCAAACATATCTTCTCTGATTTCCACGCTACCCACTCATGCATACTGAACATGCGTAGCTAATCAAAACAGGCCGATTTAGATGATGATTCCGCCGAAATTTCCAACATAAACATCGACGTTAGTGCTGCCATTGAGCATGTATTTTCGGCCATTTGCATCAACCGTTATGGTGACAGAGAGCGTAGGCGCCTTGGCTATTTTTCCGCCGCTAATTAGCACTTGGAGATAGCTGCTTGGAATAATCACATACTCATTAGACAGTCGTCGCCGCAACACAAATGCGTAGTACATCGACGAACTGTGGTGCTGTTGGAACGAATTGTTCTTGATCGAGAAGGTAAATTTCCCGCCATCCTGCTCGGTAGCCGTTTTCACTTGGATGTGGAAGTATTTTTCTTCCTTGCTTGCCACCACGTCGATACCGTTGTCGACGGTCATTGCCGATGCGTTGTATCCCCAAAAGAGCAGTTCACTCATTACGGCAAACTCGCCGGCTTTTCCGGTGAATGCCTTATCGGTCTCTGGGACGACCAACTGTGCGACCACAGCAGGGGCTTTTTCAACCTTCGTACGATACCAGCCCCGCTTAAACTGTCCTTTCTTGTTGCCTTCTACCCGCGCGAAAGACGGCCGTTGCGATTTCAGATTGAGATTTGCGGCGAGCGCTGCTTGAAGCTTCTTTGATAATTCCGGGGCCGGCAGCGACATGTTCGTATTCTTCTTAACCGCCTCCTCTGCAATGGCGTCAACATGCATTCCCTTTAATCCCGCCTGCTTCAGGATATCGCGAGCCATTTCAAGAATTGGCGTTAGCTTGGCGCTCATTGGAACCTCGCATTATGTCGTTTCAATCATCATATACCTTTGACGCAGGTACTTGTTTGGTCATGGATTGCGCCTTGCCCTCCGTCGCCAGTTTCCGAAGCATCTCCTCTGCCAGTGCTTTGGGCTACCTATGATCTAGCCTGGCACTCGCTCCGCCTTTGGCCCAGGACACAACGAGGATCTTGCCGCCGGTTCTGATCAGCAATTCACAACAGCTTGGCTGGGATTTTGCATTGTCCCGAGGCAGTCGGCGCCTACTGGGCGGGAGAATCAGCGAGGTTAGAAATACGACCTCTGCCCCCCCTAAGAATGACCGGGCACCATATAATTTCCGCGATGTCATGGCAGAACATTGCCCCGAAATGGCTACACCGAGGCTACACAGAAGCAACAAAACAAAAAAGCCACCCGGATGGATGGCCTAACTGTTTGATTTTACTGGTGCCCCCGCGCGGAATCGAACCACGACCTGATGATTACAAATCAACTGCACGACCTTCATGCTACGGGGGCTGACCGTTCAATCGAGGCGCGCATTATAGCTGAACGCGACCCGGCTCGCACTCGGCACATCAACTCAACGTAACGTAGCACCCACTTGCCATGGCGACACTTACCAACCCCTCAGAAATCGCGCGCGAGACCTTGAAGCAGCTGATGTCGCGGCGCATGGCGCCATCGCCGGACAACTACCTGGCGATCTACAACGAGATTGCCGGAATTGCGGACAAAACGAACGGCGCGGCCGATGGCGAATTCAGGACACTGCTGCTCGCGCTGCCGAAAGAAACGCCGGCCCAGCAACGACTGGCGCGCCAACTTGACCAGTCGCTGAAAGCGAGCGGTCTGGACGAGTATCGGTCAACGCTGG
>RRZU012391693.1_pt1 | contig 12604 bp, 13 predicted proteins | sample 2165561 | NCBI WGS metagenome assembly RRZU01 (sample SAMN10456909, study PRJNA506462) | wastewater metagenome | isolation source: wastewater sludge | place: USA: Moscow, Idaho | reverse complement strand
GCACCGTCGATCGTGGTCGCGCGCTTGCCGATCGTTTTGGCGCAGCGGCGATTCGTCTGGAAGATGTCGGCGAGCGTCTGGCCGAGTTTGATATTGTCGTTTCCTGTACTGCCAGCCAGTTGCCGATCATTGGCCTCGGACTGGTTGAGCGGGCGATCAAGACACGCCGTCATCGACCAATGTTCATGGTTGATCTAGCCGTTCCGCGCGATGTCGAATTGGAGGTCGGTGAGCTTGATGACGTTTTCCTCTACACCGTCGATGATCTGGCGCAGGTCGTCGAGTCCGGCATTGAGTCGAGGCAGTCGGCGGTTGATGAGGCCGAGACGATCGTCGCTGCGCGCGTCGATAGTTTTTTGCTCTGGCTGCAGACGCGCGAGTCCGTTCCAGTGATTCGTTCGCTGCGCGATAGCGCCGAGCGTGCGCGCCGTCATGAAATGGAGCATGCGCTCAAGCTGTTGGCCAAAGGCGAAGATCCTGCGGCGGTGCTCGACCAGCTTTCGTATAGGCTGACCAACAAGCTCATGCATGCGCCGACGCAAACTCTGAGTCAGGCTGAGGGTGACCGCAGTGAACTGCAGGCGTTGGTAACGCGTCTGTTTAACCTGCATCACGATTAATGTCCCGTCTTTATTATTGATTGACTATGAAACAAAGCATTCGCGACAAACTTGAAAACCTGGTCGGCCGCCTCGACGAACTTGACCGCGTGTTGGCCAGTGGCGAAGCAACGCGCGACATGGATCAGTATCGCAAACTAACGCGCGAACATGCCGAACTTGGGCCGGTGGTCGCGCTTTACCAGACCTGGCGGCAGACGGAAAGCGATCTGCAGTCGGCGTTGGAGATGATGGCCGATCCCGAGATGAAGGACTTGGCCGAAGCCGAGGTGAAGTCCGCGAAGGAGCGTCTGCCCGAGATTGAGACCGAGTTGCAGAAACTTTTGTTGCCGAAAGATGCCAACGACGAGCGCAACGTCTTTCTGGAAATCCGGGCGGGGACGGGGGGCGATGAGTCGGCGCTGTTCGTTGGCAGCTTGTTTCGCATGTACACGCGCTATGCCGAGCGTCAGCGCTGGCAGGTTGAAATCGTTTCGTCGAGCGCTTCAGATGTGGGCGGCTACAAAGAAGTGATCGCTCGCATTGTCGGTAATGGGGTGTATTCGAAGCTCAAGTTCGAATCGGGCGCGCACCGCGTGCAGCGCGTGCCAGAAACTGAGGCGCAGGGGCGCATCCACACTTCGGCGTGTACCGTAGCCGTCATGCCGGAAGCCGACGAGCTGGAGGACGTACAGATCAACCCGGCGGATATCCGCGTGGACACCTTCCGCGCCTCGGGGGCTGGTGGGCAGCACATTAACAAAACGGATTCGGCGATCCGTATCGTCCATTTGCCGACTGGGATTGTGGTGGAGTGTCAGGATGGGCGTTCGCAGCACAAAAACAAGGCGCAGGCTATGTCGGTGCTGGTAGCACGCATCAAGGATGCGCAGGAGCGCGAGCAGCACGCCAAAATCGCCTCCGAACGTAAAAGCCTGATCGGTAGCGGCGACCGTTCCGAGCGCATTCGCACCTATAACTTCCCGCAGGGGCGGGTGACCGATCATCGCATCAACCTGACCTTGTACAAGATCGATTCGATCATGGAAGGCGATCTCGATGAGGTTGTCGGCGCGCTGGCCAACGAACATCAGGCCGAACTGCTCGCCGCACTGTCCGAGAGCGGCGAGTGAAATGAATGCTAGCGTACGTATCGGCGATCTCTGGCGGTGCGCGAGCCAGCGTGTCGATCGGACCGATGCCCGTCTGTTATTGCAATACGTGAGCAACTTTACGCATAGTGACTTGATTGCAAACTCGGCGCGTGAGCTAGCAGCGGATCAGTGCGAACGTTACGCGGCCTTACTGACGCGTCGTGAGGCCGGTGAACCGCTGGCGTATCTTTTGCGTAGTGCTTTTTTCTACGGGCTTGAGTTTGCTGTCTCTCCGGCAGTGCTGATTCCGCGCCCGGATACGGAAGCTCTCGTCGATCGGGCCTTGGCCGAAGGAAAAAGATTCGATGCGCCACGAATTGTCGATTTGGGAACCGGCTCCGGCATCGTGGCGATCATGCTGGCGCGGCTTTGTTCGTCGGCGCAAGTTACTGCTGTCGATTTGTCTGCAACGGCGCTTGCTATTGCCCGCGCCAATGCAGTGCAGCATGGCGCCAATATTCGCTTTCTTGAGGGAAGTTGGTATGCGCCGCTTGGCGGCGAGCGCTTTGACATTGTTGTTTCTAATCCTCCCTATATCGTTGCCGGTGACCCGCACCTGCTGAATGATGGCCTACCTTTTGAGCCGCGCGAGGCCCTGACGGACGGTGTCTTGGGCGGTAATGGTATGGCTTGCATCCGTGAGTTGATCGATGGCGCGCCAAGCCATTTGTCTCCCGGTGGATGGATATTGATTGAACATGGCTACGATCAAGCGGTCGAAGTGCGTGAGTTGTTGCAAAAGGCCGGATTCAGTGGCGTCGGCAGCTGGCTGGACGCAGCGGCAATTGATCGGGTAAGCGGTGGTTTCTTGCCTTGATTGTCAATGGTGGTTTTTTTCAGAAAGGGGTTTTTATGGACGTGCAGCAAATTATCAAGGAACAGGTCACCGGCAACCCGGTGGTGTTGTACATGAAGGGAACGCCAAGAGCGCCGATGTGCGGCTTTTCGGCAACTGCGGTGCAGATCCTGCAGGCGTGCAATTTGCCGCTGTTTTATAGCGTCAATGTTCTTGAAGACCAGGAGATTCGCGATGGCATCAAGGTTTATGGAAACTGGCCGACGATTCCGCAGCTTTATGTCCGTGGAGAGCTGGTCGGTGGTTGTGACATCATGCGCGAGATGTATCAGAGTGGCGAGCTTAAGACTCTGCTCGAAGGCATTGCAGCACCGGATTGATCGCTTTCTAGCAATTGTTTTCGATCGCCGTGAGATCGTCGCACTGCAGGGGGGCATTGACTGACTGCTCGATGCAATCTTCAGGAGGGGGCAATGAAAAAGCAGTGTTATTACATCGTGATGTGTGCTGCTGTAACGCTGCTCTCCGCCTGTGCTGGAACGGGTAGTCGTTTGAAACCTGGCGTGGCGACCTTGCCCGAGATTATTTCTGAGATGGGTGAGCCGGCCATGCGTTGGCAGGACTCGGGCGGGCAGGAGCAACTGGCGTATCCGCATGGTCCGGTTGGGGTACATACCTATATGGTGTTTGTTGGTGCAGATGGACGTTTGCAGCACATCGAACAGGTACTCGATGAGGCGCACTTTGCCCGCATCCAGATTGGCAAAAGCACCAAGGAAGAGGTCTTGCGCTTGATCGGACCTTCTTATCCGGTCTGGACGGTGGAGTACAAGCCTTTGAACCAGATTGTCTGGGAGTGGAATTTCAATGACCGGACGAATCAGGTGTCACGGCTCGATATCTATTTCGATATGAGCACTGGCGTTGTCCGCAATACGCAGCAGCGCACAGTAGACTCGATGTTTCCGCGCTATCGTTGAACTGCGTCGTTGCTTGTTGATCAGTACGCTGCCAGTCGCGCATTGGCCAGTTCTAGCCGGCTGGCCATGACTTCGAGGAATGACTGATAGAAGTGCATGCGGCAGGGGTCTGATGCCTTCTGCAAAGCTTCGCCTTTGATCGTCAAAATTTTTGATTTGGTCAGGGCGACGACGTCGGCACCGCGGGTCGACGAATGTTTGCTGATCACCGCCATTTCGCCGAAGCAGTCGCCGGTGGTCAGTAAATTCAGGATGCGGCCGTTTTTGGTGACCTTGAGTTCGCCGTCGGCGAGGAAACAGAAAAAGTCGCCGGGGGCGCCATCGTGCATGATGGCCTCTTCTGGATGAACGCTGCTCCAGGTTGAGAAGCTCAACACTTCCCAGATCTGAGCATCGGAGAAGTCGGCAAAAAACGCCAGGCCGCGCAGCGTGTCGAATTTTTCAGAATCGGAAAAGTCATGCGCCGGTGCCTTGAGTCGTTTGGCGCGAAATGCTTGGGCCAGATCGTGAGAAAATTCTTCCCAGGTTTGATAGCGTTGTTTCGTGTCCTTGTTCATCGCACGAGCGACGATGGCATCGAGTACGGCCGGAACTTTCTTGCGTAGAGCGGACGGTTTCGTAGGTTCGGAATTGATGATCTGGTAGATGATGTTGTAATTCGAACTGCCCTGGAATGGGAGTTGCCCCGTGAGCAACTGGTACATCACCACGCCGAGAGAATAGATGTCCGTCTGCTGGTCGAGCGGCAGTTCCCTGACCTGCTGCGGTGACATATAGGCCGGCGAACCAATCCCCGAGACCTGCGTGCGATCAGGGTTGTCAATGATGGCCGCGCCAAAATCGGAAATCTTGATGTCGCCGGTGTTCGGGTCATCACCGGCAAAGAGGATGTTGGCTGGCTTGATGTCACGGTGTGTCACGCCGATACGATTGGCAAAGTTGAGTGCGCGCGTGCACTTGAAAATGATTTCGACAACGCGTTCGATAGGCAGCAACTTTTGTTCGGTGGTGAAATTCTCCAGCGTTCCACCGGCAACGTACTCCATAACGATGTAGCAGAGATCTTCGGCGACCACGGCATCGTAGATTTGCACGATATGTGGATGCTGCAGCTTGCCTACCAGCGACGCTTCATTGAGAAACAGGTGCGTGTACATCTTGCCGCGTTCAAGATGCTTCAGAATTTCGGGGAATGCAACCTTGACGGCGACGTTGCGCCCGGCAAAAGGATCATTGGCCAGATAGACCGTTGCTGTAGCGCCCCGGCCGATTTCGCGAATCAGGTCATATTTTCCGATTTTATCCATCATGAGCGGGCAATCAAAGGCGGCTGCGCGCCCGTGCGATGGCCGCTCGAACTTGTTCCGGCGCGGTACCGCCGATGTGGTTGCGCGAAGCGAGCGAACCTTCCACGGTGAGCACCGCGAACACATCGTCGGCAATGAGCGGCGAGAATCCTTGTAGTTCAGCAAGTGATAGTTGCGGCAGATCGACGCCAAGTTCTTCGGCGCGGCGCACTGCCAGTCCGACGGCTTCGTGCGCGTCGCGGAAAGGTAGGCCTTTGCGCGTCAGGTAGTCGGCCAGATCGGTGGCTGTGGCAAAACCTTGTCTAAGCGCATCGCGCAGATTCTCCGGTCGTGGGGTAATGCCTGTGATCATTTCGGCAAATATCCGCAAGGTGTCGGTTACGGTATCCACGGCATCGAACAAGGGCTCTTTATCTTCCTGGTTATCCTTGTTGTAGGCCAGAGGCTGGCCTTTCATCAAGGTCAGCAGGGCAGTGAGGTGGCCGTAAACGCGGCCGGTCTTGCCGCGGGTGAGTTCAGGAACGTCAGGATTTTTCTTTTGCGGCATGATCGAGCTGCCAGTACAGAAACGATCGGCAATCTTGACGAAAGCAAAACGCGGGTTCATCCACAATACCAGTTCTTCCGACATGCGCGAGAAATGCATCATCAGCAGGGCGCTGGCGGCGCAAAATTCAATGGCGAAATCGCGGTCGGAGACGGCGTCAAGCGAGTTTTCGCAAACGCCATCGAAACCGAGTTCGCTGGCCACGTATTCGCGGTCGATCGGGTACGTGGTTCCGGCCAGAGCAGCCGCACCGAGCGGTAGTTGATTGGTGCGCTTGCGTACGTCGGCAAAACGTTCGGTATCGCGTCGCGTCATTTCGAACCAGGCCATCAGATGATGGCCGAAGGTGATCGGCTGTGCCACCTGCAAGTGCGTGAAGCCCGGCATCGGCGTGGCCGCTTCCCGTTCGGCCAGATCAAGCAGGTTGAACTGAAATTGTTTGAGCAACACCATGATGTCGTCAATCGAATCGCGCAGATAGAGGCGGATATCCGTCGCCACCTGATCGTTGCGCGAACGCCCGGTATGCAGTCGCTTGCCAGCATCGCCGACGAGCATGGTCAGGCGCTTTTCGATGTTCAGGTGCACATCCTCAAGGTCGAGCGACCATGCAAAGCCGCCGGACTCGATCTCGGCGACAATCTGCGTCATGCCGCGTTGTATTTCGGCAAGATCCTCTGCAGAAATGATTTTTTGCCGGCAGAGCATGCGTGCGTGCGCAAGCGAGCCGTGAATGTCCTGGCGCCACATGCGTTTGTCGAAATCGACCGAGGCGGTGTAGCGCTTGACCAGATCGGACATCGGCTCGGAAAAACGACCGGCCCAGGTATATTGCGTGGCGGTGACAGGCGAAGAAGGTTGCTCTGTGTTCATGATATAGGCAAGCTCGTGGGCTAGAATGGGAGTTGGAGTGGAGAAAACAACGTGGACAAAAACCATTAAGGCCGCCCGTCGTGAATAGATCAAGTATAAAGCAAAACCCGGCGGGGTCGCCGCTGCCGGACTTTCGCAATTTTGGCGTCATGCTACGCATTCTGCTTGGTGTGAATCTGTTTGCGTTCGCTGCCGCCTTGGTGCAAAGCGCTGGCATCGGTGATTGCGTGCAGCGCTATATCGACATGGCTGCCTGGGTGCAGCCTTTGCTTTTACTCAATCTGTCGCTGTTGGCGCTACTTACGCAGGGGCTACGGCAAATTCCACCGGCCTTCGGGCAGGCGCTGGTGATCCTGCTGGCGGCGCTTTCGTCGGTACTGCTGCTTGATTTTTGGCGTTTCATGGGCGTAGAGGATGGCGGCTGGCAGCGCTTTGTCCGTGCCGCTTTGTTGAGCGGGGCGGCTGCCGGGGTAATGCTGTTTTACTTTTCCTTGCGTGCCCGCGCCTTGTTTCCAGCATTGGCCGAGGCGCGTCTGCAGGCGTTGACCGCGCGTATCCGGCCACACTTTCTGTTCAATAGCCTGAATGCCGTGCTTTCCCTGATTCGCTCCGATCCCCGGCGTGCCGAGACGGCGCTTGAAGAATTGGCCGAACTCTTTCGCGCCCTGATGCGCGACCACCGTGACTTGTTGCCGCTGGCCGATGAAATAGCGCTGTGTCGGCAGTACCTGGGGCTTGAGAAGCTGCGTCTCGGTGAACGTTTGAATGTTGAATGGGATATTAGCGATGTGCCCGCCGATTTGCTCGTTCCGCCGTTAATTTTGCAGCCCTTGCTGGAGAACGCGGTGTGTCACGGGATCGAGCCGTCGGGTGATCCCGGCACGCTAAGCATCCGTTTTTCCAAAAAGGCGGAAGAGCTTGTCATCGAGATGACCAATCCCTGTCATGGCGGGCCCGTCGCCTCCGGCGGCAATCGTATGGCGCTGGCCAATATCCGCGAACGTCTGGCATTGCACTATGATCTTGAGGCGCGGCTGGAAACGAATGAGGTGGCGCTTGCCGACGGTGGGCGCCAGTACCATGTGCAGATTGTATTGCCTTGTCGGAGAGAAAAATCGTGACAGCTTCAGTAGCGTCCCCATCGACGCTTTCCGTGCTGATTGTGGATGATGAGGCGCCAGCGCGGGCGCGCTTGCGCGACTTGCTTGCCGATATCGCCGCCGAAGTGCCGAATGCCGTGGTCGGCGAGGCCGCCAACGGTGTGCTGGCGCTGGAGGCGATTGAAGGGCGTGCTGTCGATGTCATGCTGCTCGATATTCGCATGCCGAAGATGGACGGCATTGAGCTGGCGCGCCATCTCGGGCGGCTGGAGTCCTCTCCGGCGATTGTTTTTGTCACCGCATTTGACAGTTATGCGGTGCAGGCGTTTGAACTCAATGCCATTGACTATCTGGTCAAGCCGGTGCGCGCGCAGCGCTTGGCTGCGGCTTTGCTCAAGCTTAAAAGGCAGCGCTCGGTGGTTGAGCCAAAGGTGCTGGAAAACCTGCAGCAAGGGGCGCGGATGCACCTCTCCTGTCACGAACGCGGGCGCTTGCTGTTGATCCCGGTGGCCGACATCATTTACCTCAAGGCCGATCTTAAGTACGTTACGGCGCGAACTGCTAGCCGGGAGTATTTGCTCGACGAATCGCTCATGCATCTCGAAGAAGAGTTCTCTGAGCGCTTCATTCGCCTGCATCGCAGCGTACTGGTCGCCAAGTCGGCGATTGCCGGTTTTGAAAAGAACGTTGGCGAGGATTCCGAAACGCAGTGGCAGGCCTTGTTGCATGGGGTTTCCGAGCGCTTGCCGGTGAGTCGGCGGCAGTGGCCGCTGGTCAAATCCTACGCCAAGATGCTGAGTAGCTGATTGGCTGGGGGCCAATAGATACGGGCTTCTTGGCTTGGTGTTTGATTGCAAGCCGTAGGCATGAGGGCTTCCGTTCGGTTTTGCTCGGCGCTGGCGAAGGGGGACGGTGCGGGCTCATGATTGTTTTGAAGTTTAGCTTGCCTGAGTGAAGTTTGAACGGCCCGGTTCGCCATGTCCCAGTCAATTCAAGTTTTTGTTTTTTTTGGTCAAAATTTGTGTTCTTGGTGTCTTGGTGGTGAGGCTCTTGTCCTTGCCTTTCAACGCGACTAGCAACTAGAATTCGGGCTGTCATTTTTGGTGCGATCCCTTGAGAAACCTTGCTTCCCAGCCTTCCAGCATTGTCATCGCGTCGCGTGAATCGCGTCTTGCCATGTGGCAGGCTGAATTCGTCCAGTCGCGTTTGCGGGCGCTGTATCCGCAGTGCGTGGTCGAGATTCTCGGCATGACGACGCGGGGGGATCAGATTCTGGATCGGCCTTTGTCGCAGATTGGTGGCAAGGGGCTGTTCATCAAGGAGCTGGAGACCGCGATGCAGGAAGGGCGGGCAGATTTGGCGGTGCATTCGCTCAAGGATGTGCCGATGGAGATGCCGGAAGGTTTTTCGCTGTCCGTGATTACGGCGCGGGAAACACCTTTCGATGCCTTTGTCTCGAACAAGTATGCCGGCCTCGAAGCCCTGCCAGTGGGCGCGGTGGTGGGAACTTCCAGTCTGCGGCGCGAGGCGATTCTGCGCGCGAAGTATCCGTTTCTAAAAATCGAGCCGCTGCGCGGCAACCTTGATACCCGTTTGCGCAAGCTCGATGAAGGCCAGTACGATGCCATCATTCTCGCGGCGGCCGGCTTGATTCGTCTTGGACTGAAGGAGCGCATCAGAATGCTGTTGACGCCCGAACAGTCCTTGCCGGCGCCGGGGCAGGGTGCGCTGGGTATTGAGATTCCTGCCGGGCGGGATGAGTTGGCAGCATGGGTCGCGCCGCTGGGCGACCCACAAACGACCCATTGCGTGCGTGCCGAACGCGCCTTCTCGCGTGCTTTGGGCGGGAGTTGTCAGGTGCCGCTCGGCGCTTACGCCGTGCTGGATAAGGGCGAACTCTGGTTGCGCGGTTTTGTCGCTACGCCGGATGCGGGGCAGATGGTCTGTGGCGAACAGCGTGGCACGCCGGCCGACGATGAGGCGCTCGGCCAGGCTCTGGCGCAACAACTGCGTGAGCAGGGGGCGGACAATATCCTGCGCTCCCTTGTCCGATGAACAAACCGCTACGGGGCAAACGCATTCTGGTGACGCGCCCGGCGGCGCAAGCGGCGCAACTGACCGCGCTGATTGCCGGACAGGGCGGCGAAGCGATCTGCTTTCCTTTGCTGGAAATTGGCCCGCCGGACGACTCGTTGCCCTTGCAGAAGGCTATCGAACGCCTGGATGACTATGCGCTGGCTATTTTCATCAGCCCCAATGCCGTTGACTATTCCGTGCCGCAGATTCTTGCCCGGCACGCGTGGCCGACGGCTTGGCAGGTCGCAGCGATCGGGCCGGGAAGTGTCGCTCAGTTAGCGAGTTTCGGCGTCGGTCGGGTGATTGCCCCGTTACAGCGTTTTGATTCCGAAGCGCTGCTTGAGTTACCCGAGTTGCAAGCCGAAAACATCGCCGGCAAAAAAGTGCTGATTTTGCGCGGTAACGGCGGGCGGGAGCTGCTGGCAGAAACTCTGATGACGCGTGGCGCGGAGGTGGCCGCTGTCACTTGTTATCGGCGCTCGGCGCCGGCCGACGGCGCGGCTTTGTTGTCGTTGCTGCGTAACAATGGGCTTGATGCGGTGACGCTTTCCTCCAGCGAGGGTTTGCATACGCTTCTGGCTCTGCTCGATACTGACGCTTGTGAGCGTCTTTGTTGCCTGCCCTTATTTGTGCCGCATCGGCGCATTTACGAAAGCGCTGGGCAGCTTGGCTTGCAAAAACGCATTCTGACTGCGCCGGCCGATGCCGGTATCCTTGCTGGCTTGTGCGAATACCCTTGGCATTGAGATGAGCGATATTGTGGATCAGCAGAGTTTGACCGATAAGACAGAAGCAGCTGTGCAGCCGGTACAAACTGCGCAGAACTCGCTCAAACAGCTTTCGGCGATCAAGAACTTCAAGCTGGGCAAGGAGCGTAAATGAAAGGCCTGCTCTGGGTTCTGACGCTCGCTGCATTGGCCGTTGCTGGCGCCCTGGCGGCGCATTACAACGACGGCTATGTTCTCTTGATCGTGCCGCCGTACCGTACCGAGATTTCGCTCAATCTGGCCATGCTGGCTCTCTTTTCCGGGTTCGTGATTTTTTATGCCGTGTTGCGTGGTTTGGCGCTGACGCTCTCGCTGCCGCAGCGTGTACGTGACTTCCGCGAACGCCGTTTGCGCGATAAAACAGCCGTCGAAATTACCGAGATCACGCGCCTGATCTACGAAGGCCGCTTCGGTCTGGCACTGAAAAAAGCGGCAGCGGTGCACGCTACCGCTCAGTCGTCGGCGCTTGCTGCCATGCTCGCCGCCCGTTCGGCGCAGCGCCTACACGAGCCGCTCAAGCAAAAAGAGTGGCTCGATATCGCCGTACAGGACGACGCCAAGATGCAGCCCGCCTGCTGGATGATGGAAGCCGAAATGCTCGTCGAGATGCAGCGCTTTGACGAAGCGCTCGCCGTCCTGCAGCGCCTGCACGATGCCTCGTCAGGCCGGCATGTCGCTGCCTTGCAACTCGAACTGCGCGCCCGTCAGGGGGCTGGGCATGAGGATGAGGTACAGCGCATCGCGCATTTGCTCGAAAAGCACGATGCCCTGTCGCCTGAGCAGGCGCGAGGAATCAAGGCTGAGAATTTCACGGTATAAGCTGGGTAGTTCGAATGGTGCGCAACACTGCGTGTTTTGCACCCTGCAGCCTCTACCAATATCGCCACGCTAGCGAACGATCGCCCGGCTTCCGATATCCCTGCGGTACTGCATCCCCTCGAAGTGAATGCCAACGACAGCGTCGTAGGCGTGTTTTTGCGCTTGTTTAACGTTGTCGCCGAGGGCGGTGACGCCGAGTACGCGGCCGCCTGCGCTGACGATCTTGTCACCTTGCTGCACGGTTCCGGCATGGAAGACGTGAACGTCTTCGCTGTCTTCTGGCAAACCGTTAATAAGGTCGCCGGTGCGCGGGGGGGCGGGGTAGTTGGCGGCGGCGAGGACGACGCACAGGGCAACGCGGCGGTCCCATTCGGCTTCGATCTGGTCGAGCTTGCCGGTCATGCCGTGTTCAAACAGTTGCAGCAGGTCTGACTTTAAACGCATGAGGACGACCTGCGCTTCCGGGTCGCCCAGGCGGCAGTTGAACTCCAGCACTTTGACCGAGCCGTCTTTGCTGACCATCAGACCAGCATAGAGAAAACCGGAGTAGGGAATGCCTTCTGCGGCCATGCCGCGCACGGCCGGCAGGATGATTTCGCGCATGGCTTTGGCGTGGATGGCTGGGGAGACGACCAGTGCGGGCGAGTAGGCGCCCATGCCGCCGGTGTTGGCACCGGTATCGCCATCGCCAATGTGCTTGTGATCCTGGCTGGTGGCCAGCGGCAGAACGTTCTTGCCATCGGTCATGACGATGAAGCTGGCTTCTTCGCCTTCCAGATACTCTTCGATGACGACCCGTGCATCGGGTGCGGAGAACAGCGCGTCGATGGCGCTGTGCGCTTCGTTAAGTGTCGTGGCGACGACAACGCCCTTGCCCGCAGAGAGTCCGTCGGCCTTGATGACGATCGGCGCGCCTTGCTCTTCGACGTAGGCATGGGCGGCGGCGACATCGCTGAAGGAAACAAAGGCGGCGGTGGGAATCTTGTGGCGCACCATGAAGCGTTTGGCAAAATCCTTGGAGCTTTCGAGTTGCGCCGCTTCCTTGGTCGGGCCGAAGATTCTGAGTCCCCGGGCGCGAAAGAGGTTGACGATGCCCTCTGCTAACGGCGCTTCCGGGCCGACAACGGTCAGGTGGATGCCGTTCTGTTCGGCAAAGTCGGCGAGCTCGAACGGGTCGCTGAGGGGCAGGTTTTCCAGTTCAAGCTCACGCGCGGTCCCGGCGTTGCCCGGTGCGACGTAGATCTTTTGCAGGCCGGAGGTCTTGGCCAGATGCCAGGCCAGCGCGTGCTCGCGCCCACCAGAGCCAATGACGAGTAGTTTCATAAAATCCTTTGTTTAAGCACAGCGACACACGGCGGACACGGCGAAAAACATAAGTTTCAGGCGTGTCCTAGAGCGCACTCAACAGATGTTGGGAAAAGATTGCATAAGTTTTTTTCGCCGTGTTCGTCGTGCTCGCCGTGGCTAATTGCATTCCTAAGAATCAATCAATGCCGGAAATGGCGGGCGCCGGTAAATACCATGGCGATGCCGTGCTCGTCGGCGGCGGCGATGACTTCTTCGTCGCGTAGCGAGCCGCCGGGCTG
>RRZU012360260.1_pt1 | contig 12604 bp, 14 predicted proteins | sample 2165561 | NCBI WGS metagenome assembly RRZU01 (sample SAMN10456909, study PRJNA506462) | wastewater metagenome | isolation source: wastewater sludge | place: USA: Moscow, Idaho | reverse complement strand
CGAACCGGCCAACTGATTGCCTAGGCGGTTGAAATAGCGTTGGGCGGCACGAATCAGGTGGGAACCGAGCGAGCTCGTCTGAACCCGGTCCACCAGCCGGTCTCTCCACGACATGGGCTCATCATCTCAGTCAGCGCCGGGTTCGCCCGTCCCGGCACACCAGTGCGGGACGGGCTGCCTGAGATCAAATGGTGGGCTCGCCAAATCCGGAATAGGCCTCCAGCGGTGGGCAAGTGCACATCAGATGCCGGTCCCCGTAGGCGTTGTCGATTCGGGCGGACGCTGGCCAGTACTTGTCGCCACCACCAGCCCCAACCTGGCCGAAGCTGCGTCCAGCCGGGAACGCGGCCCGGGTGCGCGAATAGGTGTGCGTCCACTCGTTGGCGGTGACGCGAGCCAGGGTGTGTGGCGCGTTCACCAGCGGATTGTCCTCGCGGGTCCACTGGCCGCCGGCGATGACCTGGTCGATTTCACCGCGGATGGCGATCATCGCCTCGCAGAACCTGTCGAGTTCGGTCAGGTCTTCGCTCTCGGTGGGCTCGATCATCAAAGTGCCGGCCACCGGGAAGCTCATGGTGGGCGCGTGGAACCCATAGTCAATGAGTCTTTTCGCGATGTCGTCCACCGACAGCCCGGCCTGCTTGCAGATGGCCCGTGGGTCGACGATGCACTCATGCGCCACCAGGCCGCCCTGTCCGGTGTACAGGACCGGGAAGTACTCGTCGAGGCGGCGGGCGATGTAGTTCGCGTTCAGCAACGCCACTTGGCTGGCCTGCCGCAAGCCGTCCGCACCCAGCAGCGCGATGTAGGAGTAGGTAATCGGCAGCACACCGGGTGAACCGAACGGGGCGGCCGCCACCGTCCCGCCTGGTTCAGGGTCGCCGCCGACGTCGACCAGCGGGTGGTCGGGCAGGTAGCGAGCCAGGTGTTCGCGGACTGCGACGGGCCCCACACCCGGGCCCCCGCCGCCGTGGGGGATGGCGAAGGTCTTGTGCAGGTTGAGGTGGCTGACGTCGGCGCCGAAGCGTCCGGGCTGGGCCAGCCCGACCAGGGCGTTCATGTTCGCCCCGTCGACGTAGACCTGGCCGCCGGCGGCGTGCACCAACTCGCAGGCTTCGACCACCGTGTCCTCGAAGACGCCGTGGGTCGACGGATAGGTCATCATGATGGCGGCCAGCCGGTCGGCGTGGGCGTCGATCTTGTCGCGCAGGTCGGCCATGTCGATCGAGCCGTCGTCGGCGGCCCTGACCACCACGACCTTCAGCCCGGCCAAGGCGGCGGACGCGGCGTTCGTGCCATGGGCCGACGACGGGATCAGACAGATTTCGCGCTGCGATTCGCCGCGTCCCAGGTGGTAGCGCCGGATGGCGACCAGCCCCGCGAACTCACCTTGGGCACCCGAGTTGGGTTGCAGGCTCACCCGGTCGTAGCCGGTGATCTCGACGAGCCAAGCGGCGAGTTCGTCGATCATCTCGCGGGTGCCGCGGGCGTCGGCCGCCGGGACGAACGGGTGCAGGTTGGCGAAGCCCGGGTAGCTGATCGGCTCCAGCTCGGCTGCCGCATTGAGCTTCATGGTGCAGCTGCCCAGCGGGATCATCCCACGGTCGAGGGCGAAGTCGCGTCCGGCCAACGTGGCCAGGTAGCGCATCATCTGGGTCTCGGAATGGTGTGAGTTGAACACAGGGTGGGTCAGGAATGGCCTGGCTCGGTGGTCGGCTCCGAGTCGTCCCCAACCGTCCTGCCCGAGTTCGGCACCGAACGCGGACGCGACGGCAGCCAGCTCGTCGAGCGTCGCATCTTCGCCGATCGACACACCGACGTGGGTCTGGTCGGCCAACCGCAGGTGGACGCCCGCCTCGCGCGCCCGGCCCACGACCTCGGCGGCGTCCGGCACCTCCACCAGCAAGGTGTCGAAGAACGTCTCATGCACCGGTCTGCGGCCCACCCGGGTCAGGGCCGCAGCCAACCGCTGCGCGCTGTGGTGGATGCTGTCGGCGATCGCCTTCAGACCTTGGGGCCCGTGGTAGACGGCGTAGCTGGCTGCCACCACCGCGAGCAGCACCTGAGCGGTGCAGATGTTCGAAGTGGCCTTCTCGCGGCGGATGTGCTGCTCACGCGTCTGCAACGCCAAACGCAGCGCGGGCACGCCGTCTGCGTCGGTGGACAGGCCCACCAGGCGGCCCGGAAGCTGGCGTTCGGTGCCAGCCCGGGACGCGATGTAGCTGGCGTGCGGGCCGCCGTAGAACAGCGGCACGCCGAACCGCTGCGTGGAGCCGACCGCGATGTCGGCACCCCACTCAGCCGGCGGGGTGACCAGCGTCAACGCCAGCAAGTCGGCCGCGGCCACCACTTGGGCGCCGACCGCATGCGCCGCGTCGGCCACGGCAGCCAGCTCCGAAGTCGATTGCAGGCGCCCGTCGGTCGTGGGGGTTTGCACGATGACGCAGAAGGCGCGAGCCAAGTCTGCGGATTGAGTCAAGGGCCCCTCGGCGACCATGACCTCGATGCCCAGTGAGCGCATCCGGGTTACCAGCACGGCCAGCGACTGTGGCAGCAGGTCTGCCGAGACCAGCACCACCTCGCCGGTCTTGGTGATCCGGCGGGCCATCGCCGCCGCCTCGGCGACCGCGGTTGCCTCGTCCAACAGGCTGGCGCCGGCGATCGGCAGCCCGGTGAGGTCTGCGATCATCGTCTGGAAGTTCAGCAGCATCTCGAGCCGGCCCTGGCTGATCTCAGGCTGGTAGGGGGTGTAGGCGGTGTACCAGGTGGGGTTCTCCAGCACGTTGCGCCGGATCACCGCGGGAGTCACCGTGCCGTGGTACCCAAGCCCGATCATGGCGCGGCCCGGGTTGTTCCGGCTCGCCAGCTCACCCAGCCGGGCCTGCACCTGATTCTCGGTGAGCGCCAAAGGCAGGTTCAGACCGGCGCAGCGGATGTCCTGCGGCATCGCACGATCCGACAACTCCGCCAGGCTGGCCATCCCCAGGAACTCCAGCATTCGCTGCTGTTGGGCGGCATCGGGACCGATATGACGATGGACGAAGGCTGACACGCCCTATAGCGTAACCGTTAGGCGGTCGGGAGCCGGCTCGGCTCAATTGGCCAACCGCTGTTGGCGTCGCCGGGACAGTTCGTCCATGGCAGGCTTGCCGGATTCTTCTTCAGTGGGCAGCGCCAGTAGGACGCCCTCCAGGTCGCGCCACACACCGCCCAGAGCAATCGCGAACATGCCTTGACCTCCCCGCAGCAGGTCGACGACCTCATGGTCGGTGGTGCACTCGTAGACCGAGACTCCGTCACTCATCAAGGTGACCTGTGACAGGTCGTGCACCCCACGCAACCGCAGGTGTTCGATCGCGGTGCGGATCTGCTGCAGCGAGATCCCGGCGTCCAGCAGCTTCTTGACCACCTTCAGCATCAGCAGGTCGCGGAACGAGTAGAGCCTTTGGGTGCCCGAGCCCTCCGCGCCGCGGATCTCGGGGCTGACCAGCCCGGTGCGAGCCCAGTAGTCGAGTTGCCGGTAGGTGATCCCGGCGAGGTTGCAGGCCACCGGGCCACGGAAACCGAAGTCGTCAGGAAGTGGACCGAAATCGCCATCGAACAGCGCGTCCTGCATGCCATCAGCGGCGGACTCCACCTGCGGACTGCTCATGCCATCCTCCTCACCTCAGCAGTGTAACTTCACCGGGGTGAGTAAGACGTTAGGTCGCGCCGCGGTCGCGGGCAATCACCGCCACGCGACCGATTCGGACGGGATCCGGGTGGGCGTCCGGTCAATCAAGCCTCACAAGGTGGTTCAGTGCTCGAAGTCATCCGGGGTGACGTTGTCCAAGAACTCCCGAAACTTCTCCACCTCATCCTCGGCCGGCTCGAAAAGCTCAACCCCAACTTGATCCAACAGCTCCGGGGTGCAAGTCACCTTGAAGCCCGAGCGCAACGCCAACGCCACGACGTCGGAGGGTCTGGCGCTGATCGTGCGGCCGTCCACGACAAGTTCGGCGTAGAAGGTGCCGTCAACGACGTCAGTGATGCGTCCCTCCACGTCGACGTGCCCCAGCTGCGACAAGATGTCGGCCATCAGGTCATGGGTCATCGGGCGCGGCGCCACGATGCCCTCCAGCGCGTTCATGATGGCCGACGCCTCCGTGGCGCCGATCCAAATGGGCAGGTAGCGCTGACCGTCGGATTCCTTGAGCAACAGCATCGGGGCACTGGAGGGTACCTCAACCCGCACCCCCATGACTTCAAGCTCAATCACCAGACAACCCTAGCCTTCGAGCAAGGTGAACATCAGTGCCGCATGGGCGTGCACCACAAGCTGGCTAACATCTCGCAGCGTCTGCGCAGGGTTCGCGCTGCGCACCAGGTGCGGGCGCACCGCCTGCTCCACCAGGCCGGCCTCTCGTTCAGCGGCCTGCTTGATGGCGCGCAGGTGGCGGGTGTCCATCCCGTAGCCCTGCAGCTTGCGGGCCACCACGCACAAGGTAAGGGCCTCTCGTCCGTAGTAGAGGGAACCGCGGCGGGGCACGACCATCTGCTGCCGTTCAAGTTCGATCAGCGTGGCCTCCGACAGACCGCTGACCTGGATCAACTCGCGCCTGGTCAGCTTGATCGGCCGAGGTGACTCCGGCGCTGGTGGACCGGTTTCCGGCACGCTCACCGGTTTGGGGTTGGCTGCGGGTGCCTGGGCGGCGGGCGTGTCTGCCGTGGGGGCCTCGATGCCCCGATCCATCATCGACAGGTTCTCGCGGATCACCTTGAGCGGCAGGTAGTGGTCACGCTGCATCCGCAGGATGTAGCGCAGCCGATCAACGTCGGCCTCCGAGTATCGGCGGTAGCCCGATGGCGCCCGCTCCGGAGCGACCAAGCCCTCGCTTTCCAGGAACCGGATCTTGGAGATCGAGATGTCCGGGAACTCGCTCTTCAGTAACGGGAGCACCTGACCGATACTGCGCTTGGCCGCCGCCGGCATCAGCGCAACCCGTGCTCGCTCACGAAGAAGAGCATCCGGAACTTGCCGATTTGCACCTCATCACCCGGACGCAGCATCGCGGCTTGGTCAACCAGCGTGCGATTGACGTAGGTGCCGTTGAGGCTGCCCTTGTCGATGAGATTCACCTGACCATCTCGCATCACGAATTCCGCATGATGCCTGGAGACCGTGATGTCATCTAGGAAGATGTCGGATTTAGGACTGCGGCCGGCCGTCACGATCTCTTGGTCAAGCAGGTAACGCGCTCCGACATCGGGCCCTCGGGTGACGATCAGCAGCGCGTTGCCGGCCGGCAGACTACTCAGTGCGTCGGCATCCTCGGCACTGATCTCGAGCGTCCTTGGGTCTTCTTCGGGGGTGACGATCACTCGGGTCGTCTCGGACGCGGATGCCGCGGCTGTCAGCGCATTGCCGCACTTGGAGCAGTAGTTGCTGCCCACCGGATTGGAATGACCGCACTTGCTGCAATCGATCATGATATCCCAGGCTTCCTTGTCTTCACGGACGGATGTGTGCAGTTTAGTCGAGGCCTGCCGATCGGGGGCTACTCCCCAATGAGTTCGGCGTAGCCATCGGGGTCCAGCAGGTCGTCCAGTTCGGACGGATCGGCCAGTTCGACGTCGAAGAGCCACCCCTCACCGTATGGGTCATCGCCGATTGACTCGGGGTCGTCGGTGGCGGCATCGTTCACTGACGTCACCACACCCGAGACCGGGGCGAAGATGTCGGAGACCGACTTGGTCGACTCGAGCTCGCCGCAGGCGTCGCCTGCTACCACCGACGAGCCTACCGTCGGCAGTGAGACATAAACGATGTCACCCATCTCACTGGTGGCGAAGTCCGTGACTCCCACCCTGGCCACCGAGCCGTCCACCCGAACCCACTCATGCTCGGTGCTGTACCGAAGATCGTCGGGCAACTCGCTCATTACTTCCTCCGCTGGAGTAGTCGCAGTCTTGTCAGGTTCACGCTATCGCCACTTGGTTCGGCGCGCTACGCGGGTTGGGCGTAGCGTGGCGCCCGCGGTTGATGAAGGCTGGTGATCTCGACTTCGGGTAATTCCTCGATGGCCACCGAGCCGCCGACCTTCTGGCTCTCCACCTGGCTCACCAGGCCACCCCGGAAGCGCGCCCCCTCAGCCAGTGAGTGCGAGTCGCCGATGGCCTCGATGACGATCGGCAGTTCGACCAACTGGTCATCGATGAGCAGGCCCTGCGGGGATTCAGTGACCCAGCTCTGGGCCACCAGCCGGATCGAGTCATTGACCTCGATGACTTCGGCGCCGGCGTCCCGCAGTTCCTGGATGGCGTCCAGCATCAGGTCGGCGGTGATGTTCCCCTCAGGTGCCGAAATCGTGAGGCGTACCCCCGGGCCGACTGCCGCCACCGTGCCGGCGAGGATGGCCAGCCCGTCGGCTCGGCGTTGGGCCTCCTGACGAGCGATCTCGTCGGCGTCCGCACCCGATCGCAGGGCTTCCAGGGTGCGCTCCAGTTCGGTGACCTCGCCGGTCAAACGCTCCGACTCCTGGGTGAGCCCATCCAGAAGTTGGACGAGGTCGTCCCCGCGCATGGTGGCATACCGATCGCGAGACTGGGTGGACTGCACCTGGATGACCACGGCCAGTGCCACCAGACACAGCGCGATCCCCCAGGCCAGTTGTGCTCGGCCGGGACGCAGGAACTTCGCCAATGCCTCACGCATGCAGCACCAGACGGCGAATCACGGCGGCGTTGGTGAAGATGCGGATGCCGAGCACCACCAGCACAGCCGTCGACAGTTGGGAGCCGACCCCGATGAGGTCGCCCAGCCAGACGATGACCGCGGCGATTGCCACGTTCGAGATGAACGAGACCCCGAAGACCCGATCGGAGAAGGTGCGCTCGAGGCTGGCCCGGGCGGCGCCCACCAGAGCGTCCATCGCGGCGACGATCATGATGGGCAGGTAGGGCTGCAACCAGAACGGCATCTCTGGCCGGAAGACCAGCGCCAGGGCGACGCCCAGGATCAAACCGATGATGGCCAGCATTGGCTGCCTCCTTCTATTCGCGTCACGCTACACCGGCATGCCCGACGGCCAGTCCCGCGTCGGGACCGAGCTGAACCTCTTTGCGCCGCTCGATCGCCCAGCTCACCCCGTAGTTGCGGCGCAGGTAACTCAGCCACGCACCACCGGAGTTGCCGGTGAAGCCGGACTCCAACGCACCCGGGTCGCCGATGGCCTCAATCCGGTAGGGGGTGGTCAGGGAGCGGTAATCGACTGTGATCGCGGCACCTGCCTGCCGGATCGCGGTCCGAGCGCTGAGCCGATGACCGTTGATACTGATCGCCTCCGCCCCCGCTAGCCACAGTCCGTTGGCGACCTGACGTAGGTCTTGGTCGACGATGGTGCCGTTGGCGTCCTTGGGGTTGTCATTGATGGTCAGCACGATGCCCGGCCCGATGACCGAGACCTGGCCCGACCAAATCAGGTCCGGTTCGCTGAGTAGGTGTGCATCTCCCAATCGCTCCCGCTCGATCTGCTCGATCTCGGCGTTCAGCTGAGTCGCCCGAGTGCGCGAGTCCTGGACGCGCTGCTCGGCCTGGCCGATCTGGGTGATCAGTTCGGTGCGTGCGCCGGCGGCGTCCTTGGCTCCGACCCCGGCGCGAAGCCCCGATGTGGTGAACATCAAACCGGCCAGCAGCCCGATGACGATCACGAGCACCGGGGCCCGACTGCGGCCCAGGCCTTCGGAAGCGACCGCGGCATATTCGGGGTCGATGGTCTCGCGTTGGATCGAGTTCAGCAGTTCCATGGACGCGTCGGGCGCGCGCTCAGCTCTTGCGCCGGGCTCAGGCGCGATGGTCGCGTCCGGCAGGCGCGGGCCCGTCGCGTCGCCCATTGGTCAGTCCGTCCGGCGTACGGCAATGCCGCTGACAAGTTCGCGGCTCTGCCTGTAGTACATGATGCCCGCCCACCAATACAGATAGACGCCCCAGATCGCGAACGCCCAGCCGATCACGCGGGACGCCGGCGAGATGACCCAAGGTCCGGCACCAAGCAGGACCAGCGGAAGCGCGTAGAGCAGGCAGAAGGTGGCTGCCTTCCCGATGAAGTTCACCGGCAGGCTGGCGTAGCCGCGGGCCCTGAGCGCGGGCAGGACGAGCAGGGCCAGCATGAGATCGCGGCCAACCAGCAGTGCCAGCAGCCACCACGGGATGATCCCGCGGATCGCCAACCCCAGCACAGTGGCGAAGATGTAGAGCCGGTCGGCGGCCGGGTCGAGCACCTGTCCCAACTTCGTGATCTGGTTGAACTGCCGCGCGATGCGGCCGTCCACCCAGTCGGTCAGGCTGGCTACGGCGAGCAGCACCACGGCGGCGATGTCGTGGTGCTGGATGATGAGGACGAAGAAGACCGGTACACCGAACAGCCGCAGGAAGCTCAGCACGTTGGGGATCGTCCAGATCCGGTTGCTGACCTCTGCGGTGTCACGCTTGACGGGCTGACTCACGGCCTCCACACTAAGCCATCCAACGGTGCCGACGTCCCTTCGCCTCGTCAACCGACAGGTAGCGGTTCTCGGCCGCCAACCTGTACATGGCCAGCACCTGCGGTCCGATCACCGACCAGTCGAACCGCGCGGCCTGGTCACGGCCCCGCTGCAACCGAAGATCGCGGGGTTCGTGCAAGCTGGCGATGATTGCCCGAGCCAACGCCTGCGAGTTGCCGGTCCGGAAGGTCCGCCCGACCGGGCCCTCATCGTCCGAGAGGACCTCGATGAAGGCCGGCAGTTGGGACGCGACCACCGGGGCCCCACAGGCCAGCGCTTCAATCAGGACGATGCCGAAGCTCTCGCGTCCGGTCTGCGGTGCGACGTAGACGTCGCTGAGCCCGAGCCAGCGGTTACGCTCGGCGTCGTTCACCCCGCCGACGAACTTCACCCCTTCCACCGACATGCGACCGCCGTGCCCGATAACCACCACCTCGACGTCGCCGAACGCATCGCGTACCAGTGGCAGCGCGGCGGTGAGTACGTGGAAACCCTTCCGCGGCTCCTCGTAGCGGCCCAGGAACGTGAGCCTCGGATGGTCGCCGCCACGCCAGCGTCCGGTGGTTGGGACCAACTCGTAGTCGTCGATGGCCAACCCGTTCCCGATCACCACCGGCGACACTCCGGTGTGGTTCTTGGCAACCTTTGCGGCCACCGAGGAGACCGCGATCGCCGCGTCCAGCCGTCTGACCGCCTGAGGCAGCACTTGGTTGATTCGTTTGAGGGCTTTGACCGTTGGTGCGTTGGTGTGGAAGGTGGCGGTCACCGGTCGATCGGTCAGCCACAGGGTGAGGATGGACAGGCTCGGTGTCATCGGCTCGTGGATGTGAACTGCGTCGAAGTCGCCGGCGTCCAACCAAGCCTTGGCGCGTCTGGCAGGGCCGACTCCGAAATTGATGCGCGCGACCGAGCCGTTCACCTTGACCGGCAGCGCCCTGCCGCAGGTGGTGTATTCGGATTCGACCAGACCGTAGCTGGCCAGCATTCCGCGGGGCGGTTCACCGGGGGCGAGGATGGCAACCCGGTGGCCCTGCTTCTTCAGCCAACCGGCCAGGCCCAGAACGTGATTCTGCACCCCTCCGGGCCGTTGGAACGAGTAGGGACAAACCAATCCAATTTTCACGCAACCACTCCAGGGAAGAACTTTTGCATCATGTGCCAATCTGTCGGCTTCGCACTGACTTGAGTCGTGAAGAACTCGGCGAGTTCCTGGGCCATCTGTTCGGCGCCTTCGGCGCCGGCACGCAGCGGGATCGGCTCTCCTACGACCACACGCAGGCAACTTCCTTCGAAGGTCGTGGCTGCTCCCATCAGGGCAGCCCCGGTCTGCTGGGCGATGATCACGGGCCCGGCCGGCATTGTCAGGTCACGCCCACCGTCTGGGGTGGGCCAGCGCACCGGAAGCCCTCGTCGTCCGAAGTCCCGGTCGGCGACCAGACAGACCAGCCGGCCCCGCCGCAGATCATCACACAAAGCGGCCACCACGTTCGGTTCGCCGTAGGGGTGGATCTTAATACCCAGTGCTGCGCGAAGGTCGCGGAAGTACTCGAACTGTCCGGCCGGCAACCTTTCGGCCACCGACGACAGCGGCAGCCCGATCGAGCCTCCGTAGGCGGCCACAAGGTCCCAACTGCCCATATGAGGCAGCGCCAAGACCACTCCTCGTTCGGCCTGCAGTCGCTCGATGCGCGCCCGGCCATCGTCGACCCAGTGCACCGTGTTGAGGATGCGGCGCTTGCTCCAACGTCCCAGCTGCAGCGAACCGACGCTGTTGCGGATCCAGGAGAACTGTGCGGCACGCCGCTGCCAATAGCTCGGCGAGCGTCCCGTGACGACACCGGCGTTGAGCGCCCACTGCCGAAGCGGCTTGGGGGGACGCGCCGCCAGAACGAGACTGGCGAGTTGGCCCAGCGGCCACCAAATCACCTGCGGGATGGCGGCGGCCCCCTTCATCAGGCGCAGCTGGGTTGGTGCGGAGACCAGCGAACTCACCGGGCTTCCTCGGCGCGCTGCTCGGCCGCCTGCTGGATGGCCCGGTGGACGATGAACATCCGCTGGCCGACCGTGATCGCGCCGGCGAGGCACAGCACCGCCACCGCGGCCGGTAGCGCCCAGGCAATGCCCAGCCCGGTCAGAAGTGCGCCCAGCAGACCGAGGAACAGCCGGTCGGCGCGTCCAGCCAGCCCGCCGTGGACCGGGATACCGAGTGACTCGCCGCGCGCCTTGCTGTAGGAGGTGACCTGGCCGAAGACCAGCGCCCCGATCGCCGCGCCGCACCACAGCACCGAATCAGCCGGACCTGCGAAGTAGAGGGCCAGACCACCGAAGACCGCACCATCGGCGATGCGGTCCAAGGTCGAGTCGAGGAAGGCGCCCCACTTCGAACTGCGCCCGGATTGGCGGGCCATCGTCCCGTCGAGCAGGTCGGAGAAGATGAACACCAGTAACACGACCACGCCTTGCCACAGCCAGCCCTGCGGGAAGAAGACCATGCTGACCAGCACGGTGCCGATGGTGCCGGCCCAAGTGACCGCATCGGGTGTCACCCCGATCCGAAGCAGCCAGCGGCAGATCGGCGAGATCACCTTGGTGACAACAGACCGCAGGTTTTCAAGCATCCAGGTCCTCCGAGGCGGCCGACCCGAAAAGGTCGGTCCAAGCGTCAGCGAACAACTTGCGGGTATCTGCCAGGAACTGCGGCAGCGCCTTCGTGCGTCCGACCACCGGCAGGAAATTGGAATCGCCCTGCCAACGAGGCACGAGGTGCTGGTGGAGGTGCGCCGCGATGCCCGCACCGGCGACGGCGCCCTGGTTCATGCCCAGGTTGAAACCGGCCGGCGCCGAGACATGCTGGACGACCCGAATCGCCCTCTGCGTCAGTTGGGCGACCTCCAAGGTCTCCTGCCTGGTGAGGTCGATGTAGTCGGACACGTGCCGGTAGGTGCAGACCAACAGGTGACCTGGATTGTACGGGTAGAGATTGCAGATCACGTAGGCGGTGAGTCCGCGGTGCACGATCAGGGCATCGGGATCGGTGCGCCTTGGCGCCCGGCAGAAGGGGCACTCCTGCTCGCTGCTGTCGGTGGGCTTGTCCTGGCCGTCGATGTAGACCATGCGATAAGGCGTCCACAGCCGCTGCAGCGCATCCGGCTGCCCGGGCAGGTCACCGGCTTCGATGATCTGCGGAGTAGTTGGTTCGGTCATCTCAGGAGTCGGCCTTTGGATCGTCGTTGCGGCGCGACGCCACCCAGTCTCGGATGAATTCGATCGCCTCGTCGGCTGCCACGCCGTTGCGTTGCGAGCCATCCCGGAACCGGAACGACACCGAACCCGCTGCGGCGTCCTGCTCGCCGGCGATGAGCATGAACGGGGTCTTCTGCTTCTGGGCGTTGCGGATCTTCTTCTGCATCCGGTCGTCGGAACCGTCGAGTTCGGCACGAATCCCGAGGGCCCGCAGCTTGGCGAGCACATCGTCCAGGTACTGGTTGAAGGTCGAGGCAACTGGGATTCCAACCACCTGCACCGGGCTCAGCCAAACCGGGAAGGCACCGGCGTAGTGCTCGATCAGCACGCCCATGAATCGTTCGATGGAACCGAACTTCGCCGAGTGGATCATCACCGGCTGCTGGTGCGAGCCGTCCGGGGCGGTGTACTCCAGGCCGAACCGCTGCGGCTGGTTGAAGTCGTACTGGATGGTGGACATCTGCCAGGTGCGGCCGATGGCGTCGGACGCCTGGATGGAGATCTTCGGCCCGTAGTAGGCGGCGCCGCCCGGATCGTCAACGACCCGCAGGCCCGATTCGGCCGCGATCGCGGCCAGCACCTGGGTGGCCTTGGCCCATTGTTCGTCGGAACCGATGAATTTGTCTTTCTTCTTGCCGTCCTCGTCACGGGTCGACAACTCCAGGGCGAGGTCGGTCAGCCCGAAGTCGGACAGCAGGCTGAGGATGAACCGCAGCAGGTGGCGGATCTCGTCGGGTGCCTGCTCAGGGGTGCAGTACGAATGCGAATCGTCCTGGGTGATCGAGCGGACGCGGGTGAGGCCCTGCACCACACCGGACTTCTCGTTGCGGTAGACGGT
>RRZU010807367.1_pt1 | contig 12606 bp, 9 predicted proteins | sample 2165561 | NCBI WGS metagenome assembly RRZU01 (sample SAMN10456909, study PRJNA506462) | wastewater metagenome | isolation source: wastewater sludge | place: USA: Moscow, Idaho | reverse complement strand
CGCGAGACCCACACCGACCCGCAGGCCACCTTCTGCTTCTGGCCGCCCGAGAGCTGGAAGATGGAGCGATCCATGAAGGCGTCCAGGCCGAGCTGCTGCGCCGATTCGGTTACCCGGGCGAGGATCTCGTCGCGGTCCTGGCCCAGGTTCTCGGCGGCGAAGGCAAGCTCGCTGCCCACGTCGACGGTGAAGAACTGGCTGCGCGGATTCTGAAAGACGGACCCGACCACGTCGGCGGCCTCGGCGGGCGGCGTGTCGGCCACGACTCGGCCGGCGACGCTCGCCTCCCCGGAGAGATCACCCTCGAAGAAGTGGGGGATCAGGCCGTTGACCAGGCGGGTCAGCGTGGTCTTGCCACACCCCGAGGAGCCGGTCACGACGATGACCTCACCGGCGGCGGCGTGCAGATCGACCCCGGACAGCCCGGCCCCCTCCTCCCCGTGCTGGTAGCGGAAGTGGACGTTGCGGACCTCGATCATGCGCGCCACCCCCCGCCCAGCAGGGCGACGACCGGGATCAGGACGGCCACAGCCAGCAGCGCGTCGCGCCAGCCGAAGCCGGTGCGGCTCACGTGCGTGCGGGTGCGGGAGCCGCCCAGACCACGGGTGAGCGCGGACACGGTGAGCTCATCGCCGATGCGGACCAGCGACACCAGCAAGGGCACCACCCGGTACTCCAGCATCGCCAGCGGGCTTCGGACGCGCCCGCCGAAGCCGATGCCCCGCATCCGCATGGCGTCGGAGATGGAGCGGTGCTCCTGGGCGATGGTGGGCAGGAACCGCAGCACCACGGTGAACGGGATCACGACGGCGCGGGGGAGCCGCATCCGTTCCATGGCGGCGACGGCCTCGCTCACCTGGGTGCTGTACACCAGGTAGCTGGCCATCGCCACCAACGGGATGAACTGGACGACGAGGGTGCCGATTCCCCCGATCAGGGCGAGTTGCCCCGGGAGCAGGCGGGCGTACTGCACCAACACGAGCCCCACGGCGAAGGCGAGGCTGGTTGTCAACGCGGTGCGCACCCGTCCCACGCTGAGCCACAAGACCGCCACGATCCCCATTGCAAAACTGCGGGCGGTCCAGGCGGTGGCCGAGCCGTCGGTGCTGAGCGTGACCACGTTGATGGCGATCAGGGCGAAGGCCTTGGTGCGAGGGTCGAGCCAGGCCCGACCGCTGCGGCCGTTCAGCCAGGGCGCTGGAGTGGAGACCGCGGTGGTGGACAGCGCGGAGACGGATGCGAGGGACATCAGGCGATGCCGGCGCGCTCGAAGTGCTTGCGCAGGACGCCGCGGCCGAGGTAAGCGCCGATCAGGGTGCCGACGGCCACCTGGACCGGGATGGTGAACCAGAACCAGGACTGCATCAGCGACTTCACGGTGGTGACGTACTCCGTGCCGTAGGCAGGTTCGATGGCGGCCAGGTAGGCGTCCAGGTTGAGCATCATCGGCAGGTAGGGGCCGAAGATCCACAGGGAGAACACGAAGTAGCCCGCCAGGGTGTGCTTCCAACTGGAGTAGTTGCCAGCGCGGAAGATCAGGTCGGCGAGGAAGGCGACCAGCGGCGCGATGATGAGGGATTGCCAGCTGTGGCCGCCCCCGGTCATCACCAGGCCGACGAGCAGGCCGGTGATGGTGACCATGCCGAACTTCTTGACCCGGGTCAGGTAGAGCATGAACGGGATGCCGCCGACGATCGGGCACATCAGGGCGAGCAGGACCATGAAGATCGGGATGATGCCGAGCATCCCCGCGACGTAGAAGGCGACGATGTAGAACGCCGAGAAGACTCCGACGGTGATGAGGTCCTTGACGGTGAGCCGGCCTCCGGTGGTGGCGGTTGCGGGTGGTTGGTGCGTGGCGGACACGGGTTCTCCTTGGATGCGGTGGTGCGACAATCTCAGATGTTAGGTAAGGCTTACCTGACTAAGTACCACTCTGGCACACTGTCTCACGTCTGTGACAATGTACTACATAATGAGAACAGTTCTCATCAAAGAGTAGGGAGAGTGGTGTGTCCACCGCGACACTCGAAGTAGCCCCTGAGCAGTCCGCCGTCGCGCACACGACGCCGGCTGCGGATCGCGTCCGTGTCGGCGCGCTGTTGTCCGAAGTGAAGGGCCCGCTGACGCTCGCGGTCCTCCTCTACGTCGTGTCCTCGCTGGCCTCGATCGTCCCCCTGATCGGCGTCGTCGAACTCACCCGCACCCTGCTGCCCATGGCCTGGGGGCAACCTGTTGACGCCGACCACGCCTGGCTCATCGCCTGGATCGTCGCCGGTGCGCTGCTGGTCCGGGCCGTCGCCCAGTTCAGCGCGCTCATGATCACCCATCTCGCCGACGCCGACCTGGGCGCCTCGTTGCGCACCCGCATCGTCGATCACCTGCGCGTCGTCCCGCTCGGCTGGTTCGGCACCCGGTCCTCGGGCCGGGTCAAGAAGGCCGCCCAGGACGACGTCGGCACCATGCACCACCTCGTGGCCCACTCCATCACCGACATGACCGCCGCGATCGTCGTCCCCGTCGCCACCATGGCCTACCTGCTCGTCATCGAATGGCGGATGGCGCTCGTCGCCCTGCTGCCCATGGTCGCCGCCGTGATCCTGTACGCCATCTCCCTGGGCGGATCCATGGAGCTCTACCAGCGCTACGACGACTCGCTGGCCGAGATCAACGCCGCCACCGTCGAGTACGCGCGCGGCATCGCCGTGGTCAAGGCCTTCGGACAGGCCGGACGCGCCCACGCCCGCTTCGCGGACACCTGTCAGCGGTTCATCACCTTCTTCGGGCAGTGGATGCGCAAGGCCGGGCTGTCCGGAGTCCTCATGGAGATCGTCTCCTCCCCGCCCGTCGCTCTGGCCGCCTTGACGCTCACCGGGGTCGCCCTGGTCGGCAGCGGCGTCCCCTTCATCGACGTCCTGCCCGGCCTGGTCCTCGGCCTCGGAATCTCCGCGCCCGTGCTGGCCCTCGGCTTCGGCTTCCAGGAGCTCCGCGAAGCCCAAGAAGCAGCCAACCACGTCGGGGAACTCCTCGGCGCCGCACCCATGCCCGAGCCTGCCCACCCGCGCGAGCCCCAGGGCAACGACGTCGACGTCGAGAACGTCACCTTCAGCTACAACGAAGGCTCCCTGGCCCTCGACGGGGTCTCCCTGCACCTGCGACCCGGCACCGTCACCGCCCTCGTCGGGGCGTCCGGGTCCGGCAAGTCGTCCCTGGCCCGCCTGGTGCCACGCTTCTACGATCCCCAAGCGGGTGCCGTGACGCTCGGCGGCGTCCCCGTGGACCACGTCGCCGGCGACGACCTCTACCAGCGCGTCGGGTTCGTGTTCTCCGACGACTACCTGCTCAACGCGTCCCTGCGCGACAACATCGCGCTCGGACGTCCCGAGGCCACCCTCGATGAGGTGCGGTCGGCCGCCGCCGCCGCGCAGATCGACGAGCGGATCGGCCAACTCCCCCGCGGCTACGACTCGGTGCTCGGCACCGACGCGGAATTGTCGGGCGGAGAACGGCAACGCGTCGCTATCGCGCGGGCGCTGCTCGCCGACACCCCCATCCTGATCCTCGACGAAGCGACCGCGTTCGCCGACCCCGACTCCGAGGTCGCCATCCAGCGGGCGCTCAGCGAACTCGTCCGAGGGCGGACGCTGCTCGTGATCGCCCATCGGCTCTACACCATCCGGCAGGCCGACCAGATCGCGGTGCTCTCGGGCGGCCGCATCGTCGAATCCGGTCGCCACGACGACCTGCTCGCCAGCGACGGGGAATACGCCCGGCTGTGGCGCGCCACCGGCAGCGACGAGGTCGCGCCGACGCACATCGAAGGGAACCAGGCATGATCCGCAACTTGCGCTGGGTGCTGGGCAAGGGCCGCACCCTGGACGGGATGATCGCGCTCGCGGTCGTCGCCGCCATCCTCCAAGGCATCACGTTCGTGCTGCTCGTGCCGCTGCTGCGCGCCCTGATCCTGGGCGACATCGCCGGAGCGTGGCTGTGGGCTGGCGCCCTGACCGCGGCCGCGCTCGGCTTCGCCATCACCTTGTGGTTCAGCTCGGTGCTCGGCCAGAAGGCGGCCCTCGACCTGTCGGTGGGCCTGTATGACCGTCTCGGAGACAAGATCTCCCGCCTGCCGCTGGGCACGGTCGACCTGGCGCTCACCGGACGCCTCGCGCGCCTGACCAGCAAGGGCGTCATGCAGGTCGCCACGGTGCCCGCACACCTGGTCCGGCCCATCATCACCGCCGTCGGGACGCCGCTGACCGTTGTCATCGGCATGACCGTGATCGACTGGCGGATCGGGCTGACCGCGCTCATCTCCCTGCCGCTGCTGGCGGGCGGCTACCTGCTGACCGGCACCATCGTCCGCAACCGCGACAGCAAGTACGCCGCCGCGTCGGCTGAAGCGGCCGGGCGGATCGTCGAATTCGCGCGAGTGCAGCCCGCGCTCCGGGCATTCCGCGGCAGCGCGTCGAGCAACGACGAGTTGACGCGTGCGCTTGGCGCCCAACACAAGACCTACCGCTCGCTGCTGCTGGGCGGCGCCGCAGGCATGTCGATCTTCGCCGTGGCCGTCCAGGCCGTGATCACGGTGCTGGTGCTGCTCGGCACGGCCCTGACGCTTGGCGGCAGCCTCGACGTCCCCGCACTGGTCGCCCTGCTCGTGCTGTCGCTGCGGTTCGTCGAACCCTTGATGCAGGTCGCCGACCTGGGCTCGGCGCTGCGCGTGTCGTCCAACTCGCTGGCCGAGATGCGCGAGATCCTCGACGCCCCCGAACTGCCCGAGCCGATCACCGCGGCCGTCCCGGCGGACGCCAGCGTCGAACTGCGTGACGTCGGCTTCTCCTACCGCCCCGACACCCCCGTGCTCACCGGCATCAGCTTCAGCGTCGCGCCGGGGACCACCACCGCGCTGGTGGGCCCCTCCGGTTCGGGGAAGAGCACGCTCATCAAACTGCTCGCCCGCTTCCACGACGTCACCAGCGGGCAGGTGATGATCGGCGGCCAGGACGTTCGCGAACTGGGCACCGCCACCACCATGGAGAACGTGTCGCTGGTGTTCCAGGACGTCTACCTGTTCTCGGGGACGCTCCTGGACAACATCCGGATGGGGCGCCCCGAGGCGAGCGACGAAGAGGTGTTCGCGGCCGCACACGCCGCTGAGGTCGACGAGATCGCCGCCCGGCTGGGGGACGGCTGAGACTCGCAGGTCGGAGAAGGCGGCGGGTTGCTGTCCGGCGGAGAACGACAGCGCGTCTCCATTGCGCGCGCCATCTTGAAGGACGCCCCCATCCTGCTGCTGGACGAGGCCACCAGCGCGCTGGATCCCGTCAACGAACAGGCGGTCTCCCGCGCCCTGCACCACCTGGAGGGTCGCTCCCGGCTGGTCATCGCGCACCGGCTCGAGACGGTGGTGAACGCCGACCAGATCGTCGTCCTCACCGATGACGGCCGGATCGCCGAGGTCGGCGTCCACGCGACCTTGATGGCCAACGACGGTCCCTACGCCGCGTTCTGGCGCGCTCGAACCGAGGCCGCCGGCTGGAGCCTGGCCACCTCGTGAGCGTCCAGGCTTCGACACAGAAGAAGGCCGACGCCTCAGCCAACGGGCAGGTCGGCGTCCTCCTGGCGGCGGTGGCGATCGCGTTCACCGGCCAGATGACGCTCAACCCGATCATCGCGCCGCTGTCGCGTGAGATCGGGCTGGCCGAATGGCAGGTGGGGCTCACCATCAGCGTCGCCGCCCTCATGGTCGTGCTGTTCAGCCCGATCTGGGGACGCCGCGCGCAAGCCTGGGGGAGCCGCACCGTCCTGATCGCGGCGCTCGGCTTCGCGACTGTCGTCATGGTCGCGTTCGCCGGCGTCGTCGGGCTGGGACTGGCCGGGTTGCTCGGCCCCGTGCCGCTGTTCGTGGCATTCCTGGTGCTGCGCGGTCTGTGTTACGGGGCGGCCGTGGCCGCCGTCATGCCGACCGCTCAGGCACACATCGCCGCCGTCACCACCGACGAGGCGACCCGCGTGAAGGGCATGGCGGGGGTGGGGGCCGCGCAGGGGGCGGCGTCCATCCTCGGCGCGATCGTCGGTGGGGTGCTGGTGGTGTTCGGCCTGATGGTGCCCATGATCGCCGTCCCCGTCATGCTCGCGCTCGCGCTGACCCTGGCGTGGGCCAAGCTGCAGCGTCCGGACGCGGCGACCCTGGTGGCGAGGCCCGCCGGACTGCGGGCAACCGACCCGCGGGTGCTCCCGTACCTCATCGCCGGGTTCGGCATGTTCCTGGCCTTCGGCTTCGTCCAGGTGATCACCGGCTTCCTCGTCCAGGACCGGCTCCACCTGGAGGCCACCGCAGCCGGTGCCTTCGCGGGGATCGCCTTCCTGATGGCCGGCATCGGCATGCTGGTCTCCCAGGTGGTGCTCATCCCGAGGCTGGGCTGGGGGCCGCATCGGCTGATGCGGGTGGGCGTCGCGTTCGCCCTGACGGGGTTCGTCGTCCTGCTGCCGGACGCCGGCCTGTGGCTGCTCCTGGTCGCCATGCTGCTGATCGGGCTGGGCCTAGGGTTCGCGATCCCGGGCTACACCGCGGGCCCGACCCTGCTGGTCCGCGATGAGGAGCAGGGTGCGCTCGCGGGCCTCATCGGGGCCACCAACGGGCTCACCTTCATCATCGCCCCCACCGCGGCCACGCTGCTGTACGGGCTGGGAGGTTGGATTCCGGTCGCCGTCTCGGTGGTCCTGCTGGCCTGCGTGATGCTGTTCTTGGTGCTCGATCCCCGGTTCGCGTCATCACCGGGCAGCCGCACCTGACACGGCGCGTTCGTCGAGGGCCGGGTTGCGCGACGACCCGGCCCTCGGCACGTCGGGGCCCAGAGTCCTCGGCAGGGTGAGCCTCAGTCCTCGGCGGGCTGGGGCTCAGTCCTCGGCGGTGTCCCCACGCCGGGATGAAAGGGCACCGGGGAACGCGCTCAACGCAGCGCGCGTTCCCCGTCCGATGGGTGCGCGTCGGCAACCATGTGTCCGTGAGACGAAACGTATGGCTGAAACGTGCGAGCTCTGTATAGAGTTCCCCCAACCCCTTCCGGGGCCTGAAACTCTGTCTGTGTACAGGAGTCGGCATGACCGTCATCGCCCATCGCTTGGCCGCTGTTCTCGCGCCCACGATGCTGTCGATGCCCTGCTGTCGCTGTTGTTGAGGTCACCCGCACCGCGGTGATCCGGGCCTGAGGCCCGTTGATGTTTTCTTTTTCTGACGCCTGAGCGCGAGGATTCTTCGCGCCGTGGTGCTGATTCCCGTGCGCTGTTCTTGGCGTGCCGTGAGTCCCTATTTCTGCGCCGGTGCGCAGCATTCCCCGCCTCGCCTTTCCTCCGCTCGAAGGAGCACGCCCATGAGCAGCGACACCACCACCTACAAGCCTTCCTTCCATGAACTCGCCGACTCCGCCGCACTGACTGAACCCGGTGCAGCCACCGCGGACGAGAGCCGCCCCGCACTGTCGCGCCGGGGCGCCGATCAGACCATCGGCGGGGCGTTCGCACGGTCGTCGGTGCCCCTGGCTCCGGGTGGAATCGCCCTCACCGGTGGCTTCCCCGGCCCCGACGTGCTGCCCATCGCCCGGCTCGCCGAGTCCTACGCCCGCGTCCTGGCCGATCCCGGCGCGGGGCTGACCGCCCTGCAGTATCACGGCCCGTTTGGCACCGACGAGTTGCGCGCATGGATCGCCGAAGATCAGGGCGTCCCGTTCGAGCAGGTGCTCATCACCAACGGCGCGCTGCACAGCATCTCCTACGCGCTGGAGGCGCTCATCGAGCCGGGCGACCTGGTGCTCGTGGAGAACCCCACCTACCCCTTCGCGTTGCGCGCGCTGCAGTATTACGGCGCCCGCGTCGAGGCGATCGGCACCGACGCACACGGCCTCGACGCCGACGCCCTGCAGACCGCGCTGGAGGCGGGCGCCCGCCCCAAGGCGCTCTACGTCATTCCCGACTTCCAGAACCCGACCGGCGTCACCCTCACCGCGCAGCGCCGGACGCAGATCACCGAGTTGGCCGAGCAGTACGGGTTCGTGATCTTGTCGGACAACCCCTACTCGCGGCTGCGGTTTGCGGGGGAATCCGTCGCCGACTTCGAGGTGGCCAGCGACCGGGTGGTGCACGCCAACACGTTCTCCAAGGTGCTCGGCCCGGGCCTGCGGCTCGGCTGGGCGGTGCTGCCGACCTGGCTGGTGGGCCCCGCCGTCCGGACCCGGCTCAACACCGACCAGCACGCCGGGCTGCTCACCCAGCGTGTCGTCACCGACCTGCTCACCCAGCCGGGAGCCCTGGACGCGGTCGTCACGGACGCCACCACGGCCTACGCCGAACGATCGCGGGTGCTCTACGACGCCCTGGCCGCCCGGCTGGGGGACCGCTTCGTGGCCGCCCGGCCCGAGGGCGGACTGTTCCTGTGGGCGCAGATCCCCGGTCTCGACGCCGCGCGCGCGCTCGACGCGGGCCGCGCCGCAGGCGTCGACTTCACCCTCGGCGTCGGCTTCGACCCCGTCGCCAGCGGACGCTACGACGAGTTCGTCCGCTTCGCCTACTCCAGCGCCACCCCCGATCAGCTCCTCCTCGCGGCCGACCGCTTCGCCGACGCCGTCGCCTCCCTGTGATCCCACACCGCAACCACACCAAGGAACCACGATGACCAGACCTGCACGACTCCTCGCCGTCGCGCTCGCCCCGCTGCTCGCGCTGACCGCCTGCAGTGCCGCCCAACCGGCCACGCCGACCAGTTCGGCCGCCACCACCCCCGTCGCCGGAGGGAACTACGTCCACGCGCTGGAGGCCGAGCCGGGCGGCTGCCTCGACGGCGCCCAGCAGCGCTTCCACGTCGCCCTCAACATCGTTCGCCAAGCCACCGACTCGCTGGTCGACCTGGATCCGGAGACCGGGAAGATCGTCCCGTGGCTAGCGACCGCCTGGGAGATCAGCCCCGACGCCAAGACCTTCACCTTCACCCTGCGCGACGACGTCACCTTCTCCAACGGGGAGAAGTTCGACGCCACCGCGGTGAAGGCCAACTTCGATCGGATCTCCGCGCTGGGCGCCAAGGCCGTCGGCGCCGGACCGGTGCTCGCCGGGTACACCGGAACCACGGTGGTCGATCCGACCACGGTGAAGGTCGACTTCGCCCAGCCCAACGTCCAGTTCCTGCAGGGGCTGACGGCCGCCTGGCTGGGGTTCATCTCCCCGACCGACACGCAGAAGACCGCCGACCAGATCTGCTCGGGGGACTACTCGGGCACCGGGCCGTTCGTCATCGACAGCTACACCAAGAACGATTCCGCGAAGCTGTCCAAGCGCACCGGCTACGCCTGGCCCTCAGCGACCGCCCAGCACACCGGTGAGGCCTACCTCGACTCGGTGACGTTCACCTTCCTCAGCGAGTCCGGCGTCCGCGTCGGCGCTCTGCAGTCCGGCCAGGTCAACTCCGTCTCGCTGGTCCAGCCCCAGGACGAGGCCGTGCTCACCGGCTCCGGCTTCTCGACGCTGGTGGCCAGCCCGCCCGGACTCGTGCAGACCTGGATCGCGAACCAGAGCTCGGCACTCGGTGGGGACGAGGCCGTCCGCAAGGCGATCTCGCTGGCTCTTGACCGGGAGGCGCTCACCACGCTGTACGGCTCCGGCTTCGCCCCGGCGACCGGCCTGCTGAGCCCCAACACGCCCTACTTCACCGATCTGAGCGCCTACATCACGCACGATCCGACCGCGGCGGCCGCCACGCTGGAGGAGGCCGGCTGGACGCTGGGATCCGACGGCATCCGCGTCAAGGACGGCGTCCGGCTCAGCCTCAACGTCATCAACGTGTTCCCCGAGCAGGCCGAACTGCTGCAACAGCAGCTCAAGACGGTCGGCATCGACTACCAGATCCGCAAGCTCGACAACGCGGCGTCCTCCCAGGCCATCGCGCAAGGCGACTACGACTTCTACGTGTGGAACATGACGCGGGCCGATCCCGACGTGCTGCGCGGCATCTTCTCCTCCGTCGGGGGAGCGCAGGCCTACTCGCGGGCCAAGCCGTCGGCCGCCGACGCGCCCCTGGCCGCCCAGGCCGGGGAGACCGACTCGGCCAAGCGGCAGGCGCTCGTGGATGAGGCGTCGGTCGAACTCGCCAAGAGCTACGTCGCGATCCCGCAGCTCACCCGCGCCTGGGTGTATGGCCTCGGCAAGGACGTCCACGGGTTCACCGTCGACGGAGAGGCCAAGATCCTGCTGTACGACACCTGGATCGGCTGATGATCCGGTTCTTGTTCCGGCGGGCGGCTCAGGGGGCTTTCGTCCTCTGGGCCGCCTTCACGGCGTCCTTCGTGCTGCTCTTCCTGCTGCCTTCGGACCCCGTCTTGACCATGCTGGGCGCCGACGGCCAGGGCGCGAACGTCGACCCGGCCGAGGTGGCGGCGCTGCGCACCGAGTACGGCTTCGACCAGCCGGTGTGGCTGCAGTACCTCAGCCGTCTGGGGGCGGCGCTGCGGGGCGACTTCGGGCATTCCATGAGCACGGGCTCCCCCGTCACCAGTGAGATCGCCGCGGCCCTGCCCGCAACCGCCCTGCTGGCCCTGATCGCGGTGTCCCTGGCCGTGGTCATCGCCGCCGTCATCGCGATCGCCGCCACCAGCACCTCCCACGGCTGGCTGCGCCGCTTCCTGCTCTCCCTGCCCCCGCTGGGGGTCGCGATCCCCACCTTCTGGCTGGCGCTGGTGCTCCTGCAGATCTTCTCCTTCCGGCTCGGGTTGCTGCCCGCGTTCGGCGCTGAGGGCTGGACGTCGCTGGTGCTGCCCGCCATCACCCTCGCCCTGCCGGTGTCCGCGTCGATGGCGCAGGTGTTCGCCTCCTCGCTGGACGCCACCTGGGGATCGCCGTTCGTGCAGACCGCCCGCGCCAAGGGCGCCCGCCGTCCGCGCCTGCTCACCCGGCACGTGCTGCGCAACGCCATCTCTCCGGCGCTCACCGTGGCCGGTGTCACCCTGGGTGCCGTGCTGGCCGGGTCGGTCGTCACCGAGAGCGTCTACGGACGCCCCGGCCTGGGCCGGCTCGCCGAGCAGGCCGTCGCCGCCCAGGACATCCCCGTCGTGCAGGGGATCGTCGTGCTCGCCGCCGCCATCTTCGTGATCGCGAACCTGGGCGTCGACGTGCTGCAAGCCCGCATCGATCCCCGTCTGCTTTCTGGAGGTGCCCGATGAGCACACCCGTGTCCCGCCCCGCCTGGGAGGTCCGATGAGCACGCTCACCGCGACCGTCCGCGCCGCCGGTCCCGCCCCGACGGAGGCCCCCACCGCATCCCCGCTCCTCGGAGCCCGGCTGCGCCGCACCCTGACCCGGCCGGGCGGCATCAGCCTCATCCTGGCCGTGGCCGTTCTCGTGGTCGTCGCCGCGTTCGCCCTGGCCCCCGGTCTGTTCTCGACGTTCGACCCCACCGCGACCGCTCCCGCTCAGCGGTTGCAGCCGCCGTCGGGGCTCCACCTGTTCGGCACCGACCAACTGGGCCGTGACCTGTTCAGCCGCGTCGTGCACGGGGCGGGCCGGACGATGTTCGCGGTCGGACTCGCGGTCGCCATCGGAGTCGTCTTCGGGTCGCTGGTCGGGCTCGTGTCGGGCTTCGTCGGCGGACGCCTCGACGCCGTCCTCATGCGGCTGGTCGACGTGATGCTCGCGATCCCCGGCCTGCTCCTGGCGATGGCCGTCATCGCTGCCCTCGGATTCGGCATCACCAACGTGGCCATCGCCGTCGGGATCGCCTCGGTGGCGTCGTTTGCGCGGCTGCTGCGCGCCGACGTGATGCGTGTGCGCCGCACCCCCTATGTGGAGGCCGCCTTCGCCGGGGGCGAGCGCACCGGTTGGGTGATTCTGCGGCACGTGCTGCCCAACGCGTGGGGGCCCGTTGCCTCATTGATCACCCTCGAACTGGGGCAGGCCGTCCTGGCCGTCGCCGCGCTGAGCTTCCTCGGCTACGGCGTCGTGCCGCCCGACCCCGAATGGGGATCGCTGATTTCTGAAGGACGCGCCTACCTGGCGACGAGCTGGTGGCTCACCATGCTTCCTGGATTCGTCGTCGTCGCGGTCGTGCTGTCGGCGAACCGGATCAGCCAGGCCATCCAACGCCGGGACGGAGTGATCCGATGAGCCAGGCCGCCACCACCGAGCAGCCCGTCGGGACGCCTGAGCCGGTGCTCAGCGTCGGCGACCTCGCCATCAGCTACACCTCCCGAGGCCGTCGCACGGCGGCGGTGCAGGGCGTGGCGTTCAGCGTCGGGCCCGGCGAAACCGTCGCGCTGGTGGGGGAGTCCGGCTCCGGCAAGACGACCACCGCCCACGCCATCGTCGGGCTGCTGCCCGGCAGCGCCCACCGCGACGCGGGCGCGATCGTGCTCGGCGAGACCGACATCGCGGGCTGGTCGCAGCGCCGGCTGGCCACCATCCGCGGCCGTCACGTCGGCTTCGTTCCGCAAGACCCCGGCGTCGCTCTCAACCCGGTGCAGCGCATCGGCGTCCAGGTGGCCGAGCCGCTGCGCATCCACGGCCTGGCCGGGCGCGCCGAGGCGGACGCCCGCGCCCTGGAGATCCTCGCCCAGGCCGGGCTGG
>RRZU010023269.1_pt1 | contig 12608 bp, 8 predicted proteins | sample 2165561 | NCBI WGS metagenome assembly RRZU01 (sample SAMN10456909, study PRJNA506462) | wastewater metagenome | isolation source: wastewater sludge | place: USA: Moscow, Idaho | reverse complement strand
CTTCATCATTCACAGACGTTTGTGAAGGAAGAAAATGACAGGACATCTTTTAAATATTTAGTGGTTCCGACTTACGATTTCTTTCAGGAAATCCTTTGGCACGGACAGGCGGTAAAAGTAGAATATCCTGAAGTTTTAGTAAAACAAATAGAATATGAACTTAAAGAATGCCTAAAACAATATTAATAACCTTTATTCGGTATCGGTTATGGCGTGAAATCTTATATGGATGGGCTGGAAAAACTTAAGAAACGTCATTATCGACGTTTCTATGTTTACAATAATCGCATTAGTTTAAAATGCTGACTTAAAAAATCAGAAGGCATTCTTTTTTTTATGAGAGAAAATCTCTAGTTTGTTGTAAGACCACATCTGGTGGAAAACCATTATTCAGATTATCTGTAGCCACTTGAACAGCAATAATTTCCAATGCACAGTCTTTGTGACGGTCTACAATAAAATCCAGTATGTCTTTTTGTTCCATCATTACACCTAACATCGCTAACTGCATAAAAATATTACTTTGATTTTCTGCTGGGTGTTGATTAGCGTGCAAATGACAAATTACTTCCCAAAGTAAATTCTCAGGGGCCTTATCACCCGCCATATTAGAAAGTTGTTTTTCGAAATCTTTGTAATTAAATCTTCGCTTCGCGCTATTGGTAATAAAATCATAAATTTTCTGTTCTCTTGGATCTTCTTCCTCTCCAAATCCTGAATTTACTGTGTAGTAATCATTGTCTTTGTCACCCCAATTCACTTCTTCATCCGTATCATTATCATCAGTTTTGTGGAAATCCTCTTCATTGATTTCGTAACTTAAATTATTTTTTGTACGGAATTCGTCTATATCCTCTCGTAAACAGTAAAGAAAATTATCTGTTTCTGAATCCTGTTTTTCAAAAGGTATATCATTAAAATCTCTGATTTCATCCATCAGTTCATTATGCAAACTCATTAACGCATTTTCTGCATCCGGATTGCCTTCTGCAAAATGATTTTTATGTTCTCAAACTGTTCAGTGTAGTAATTTTTGCTTTATTTCTTAGTATTTATTTTCTTATTAGTTTTTGATTTTAAAGATTATCTGTAGGTTACGATGTTTTTGTTATTAATGAGGAAGAAATCCCAATATGCGTTTGGGTTTATATATAATGTTCATTATGTTACTTGCTGCGGACAGCGGTGATTTTGGAACCTTGAAGATGTAATTAAGAACTGAACGTTTTAGTGTGTTTTAAGGGCACGACTTTGTTTTAAGGGCACGGATTAAAAATCCGCGCCATTTGGATTTTTTTCTATTTCCGATGGATTTATTTTAAATTCTGCTTTAAACGTACGAGAAAAATGAGCAAAACTTACAAAGCCAACATCATAATAAACTTCTACTGGTTTTTTATTTTGTTTAGTAATTAAAAAATGAGCCAATTCAAGTCGCTTTTTAATGAGCCACTTACTTGGTGTTTCTTTAAATATTTCTTGAAAATCTCTTTTGAATGTTGAAATACTTCTTCCTGTTAGTTTTGCAAATTGTTCTAACGGAATATTGTGCGTAAAATTTCTATTCATATAGGCTTCTAAATCAATTTTAAAATCGTCTTGAAAATTGAAAAGAAGATTTTGCATTTGTGTTTTTTTTATCAAAAGCTCTATTATTTCGTTGGTTTTTATTCTCGCCAAATTTTCGGTTAACGCATCTGGATTTTCAAAATATGGAACAATAGAATCAAAAAAACCTTTTAAAAATGGGTCGTGAGGAAATATAAAATTTGGTTTGCCGGTATATTGTCCTTTAGGAAAAATATTATGTTCTTTGGAAAAATCATAAAGCGTTTCTTTAGGCAAAAAAATATTAATTCCCATAAATGGTTTATTTTCTTGTGGTAGTTTTTGCGTTTTTACCAATTGATTTTTTGATATAAAACCAATGTCGCCTGTATTGTATTCAGTAGTTTCTGTTCCGTTATTTATTATCATTTTTCCTGTTAAGATAAATGATAAAGCAAAGTCTTGAACAAACGGCTCAAAATCTTTTTTTGGTTCTCCTGTGCAAGAGAAAAGTATATTTATTTGTGTTCTATCTTGTAACATTTAGGATTTGAGATGTGTTAATTTTTCATAATAAATTGTCGCTCTTTCTTTTGAAAAGTAGTCAATTATAGCAAAAGCAGAACCCAATAAAATCAAAGCAATGGCAATTGCTTGCCAATGAATATTTTTTACAAAATATAACAATCCAAGTGCAACAGCAAAACAAAACAAACTAATTCCAATTGACATTGGGTAAAGATATTGAAAATCTTCAACTCGTTTAATTTCTGATTGTATGAATTGTTCTTGATTTTCATTGAATTTTAGTTCGATTTGTGCTACTTTTTTGCTGTTAGAATAAATGCTACCTACACCAATTGCTGTAAAAAAGATTCCAATAACCAATAAAGGAAAAAGCAATACTTTGGCAGATGGTAAATTTCCGTATAAATAAAACAGAAAGGCAATTGCAATTAGAAATAGCCCAAACCCTAATATAAATTTGCCTTCAAAAATTTCTCCGTTATACCAATCAAAAGTATTTTTTATCATAATTTCATTTTTTAATTAATAAACCAAGATTTATCAGTAAACTGATAAATCTTTGTAAAAATATTCTATTTATTTTTAATATGATTATTTTGCATTATAACCGCCATCTATGTTTAAAATAGTTCCTGTCATAAATGTATTTTCGTCAGATGCTAAAAAGTAAATTGCTTTTGCAATATCTTCAACTTCACCTAATCTATTCATTGGATGAATTGCTTCAATGCTTGAAACATCATATGTTCCTGAAGCAATAGCGTTTTTCAAAATATCTGTTTTAATTGCTCCTGGTGCAACTGCATTAACTCGAATTCCTTGTTGTGCATAATCAATAGATGCGCCTTTTGTTAAACCTACAACTGCGTGTTTTGATGCATTGTATTGTGCGGTTGCATACAAACCATTTAATCCTGCTATGGAAGCTAAATTTACAATTGTTCCACCACCTGTTTTCAGCATTTCTATGATTGCATATTTCATTCCATAATAAACGCCCATTACATTTGTTTCAAGCATTTGTTTTAAGTCGTTAGATTCTGTTTCTGCTAATACTGCATTTCCTAATGAAATTCCCGAGTTGTTTACAATAGAATCTAATTTACCAAACTTTTTAACTGTCGTTTCAATAACTGATTTTACTTGTTCTTCGTTTGTTACGTCTAAAGGTAGAAATGTAATGTCTGCACCATTTTGTTTAAAGTCTGCAATTACAGATGCTTCTTTGTCAGCATTTCTACTAGTTATTACTACATTGTAACCATTTTTCGCAAAATGTAAAGCTGTTGCTTTTCCGATACCTGTTGTTCCGCCTGTGATAATTACTGTTTTTTTCATTTTCTTTTATTTTTAATGATTAATACAGCAAAGTTAAGTCGGTGCTAAATAATAGATTTGTCTGTGAGGTTCAATATTTTTGTCTGCTCAGTTCGTTTGGTGTTGTCGTTCGGTAAAATCACAGCTAACGGTTCGGCGGATTTGCGAAGTCCCGAGAAGGAAGTTTGATTCCGTTCGTGGGATTAAAAATCCGAGCCAGCGGGTTAAAAATCAGCGCCATCTGTTGCTTTTAAGAAGTGAACGTTTTAGTGTGTTATCGGTCACGGATTAAAAATCCGCCTTTACTTTGTATTCTATAAAAAGAGCTAAATTTATTCAAAGAAAAGCAGAGGTGAACTATCAAATGTGCTTGCTTTTAGCGTTGGCTTTTTATTAGTCAAAACTTCTGTTTAATTCTTTTTCAACTTTTGTCAACGGAACTTCTTCAATACTTTTCAAGTCTTCATTGTTTAATTGTCCTGCTTGCTTAGCTCTGCTGTTAGCCCACTTACGCAAAAATTCAATCTGGTCTTTCATTGTCTTGGAAAGCGGAACTGTATCTTTGATAGCATTTAATAAATGAACAATTTGCAATTTCGGTTCATTAGGATTTTCTGTATAAGCAGTGAACATTGCTTCTTTAACACATTCTTCAATTTCTGCTCCGTTAAACCCTTTGGATTCTTTTGCTAATTTGTCTAATCCGAAATTGTCGGGTTTTTGGTTGTTATTTGCCAAGTGAATAGAGAAGATGCTTTTTCTGTCTTCTGCCGAAGGAAGATCAACAAAGAACATTTCGTCAAATCGACCTTTGCGTAATAATTCAGGTGGAAGTTGTGAAATGTCATTTGCAGTTGCAACCACAAAAACAGGTTGCGTTTTTTCTTGCATCCAAGTCAAGATAGTTGAGAAGATACGTGATGTAGTTCCTCCGTCTGTTGCCCCACTGCTTTGAACGCCTGAAAGTCCTTTTTCAATTTCGTCAATCCACAATACGCAAGGTGCAACGGCTTCAGCTGTTGCAATCGCTCTGCGAATATTGTTTTCACTACTTCCTACTTCTGCCTGAAAAACTTTTCCAATGTCAAGACGTAACAAAGGCATATTCCACAAAGAAGCTATACATTTTGCTGTTAAACTTTTTCCGCAACCAGGGACCCCCAAAAGCAAAAGCCCTTTTGGTTCTGCAAGTCCCCAAGTTTGTGCTTTAAAGTCAAACGCTTGTTTGCGTTTTTCCAACCAATCTTTAAGGTTGTCCATTCCACCAACGCTTTTCAAACTTTCATTCACTTGAAAGTAGTCAAGTAGACCACTTTTCTTAATTATCTGTTCTTTCTCGAATGCGACTGTTCTTGGTGAATTAATACCAAAATCATCTCTTACAGCCGCAAGGCAGTAAGCTAAATCGGCTTCCATAACTGTCATTCCTAAAGCAGCATCAATCAATTTCTTTTTAAGGTCATTGTCAATTTCCTTTTTTGCGTTTTTAGACACTGAATTTAAAACAACCTCCAAATCAACTCTACCCGGCAATGGCATTTCAAGAACGGTGATGTATTTTTCTAATTCAATAGGCAGACTCAGAACAGAAGAAACAATTATTATGTGCTTTCTATAAAATCTCAATTTCTCCGCTAATTGGCGAAGTTGTATTTTGATATTTCTCTCAGTAATAAAATCGTGAAAATCCTCTAATACATAAATCTCGTTATCGTCCTTTTCTGTTTGATTAGAAATGTGTTTTAATAGTTGTTCAGGTTCTTCGACATTTTCAATAAGTTTTAGACCTCCTTCATTTAAATCTCTTTTGCCCAAACCATCGACACAATTCCATTCGTAGAATTGAAAATTCTTGTTGAGATTTTTCGCTACCCCTCTCAACTTTTGTTTTGTTCTGTCATACTCAAATGTTGTCAAGTATAAAATCGGGTAATATGCTTTCAGCATATCCTGAATTTGTCCGAATGTGTCGGAGTTATTTTTTGTAATCTGTGCCATTATTTCTTGGTAATTGAGATTGTTTTTTTGTTCTCACAAAATGTCTTGTGCTTATACTTCAATGGAATTTCTTTTCCGTTTATTTCTCGTTTATTTCCGAATACGCTTTCCAAAGATTCCATTGCTTTGTCCGCAAGTTCGTGGATGTCTTTGGGAATGTAGTCGCTATCAGTTTTTACTGAACCGTCTTTCAGTATGGTAAATTTAATTTGTGAAATTGGCTCAGTTTCGTCTTTTAGTTTACTTCGACCAACCATATAAAAACATACTTTTTCATTTTCGTTTGCTTTGAATTTATCATTGGTCTTAAATGTCCAGCCTTGCTTTTTAAATTCACGAATTATTGATTCTTCCGCATATTTTACGTTTAATTCGTAGAAAGTATTTTGCAATTCTTGCACTTTACTTTGGGCGTTATTTAGATAGTAAGTGTTGAATGTTACTTTGTTACCCACAATTTTCATTGCGTATTCGCCTCTTAAATTTTCATTTGAATTTAATTGAAAAACAGTTAGTTCATTACCTGAGACAGTATATTTCCACCCTAGCTTTTCACAAGCTGATATCAATATTTCCTGATTCATAATATCAGGGTTCTTCAAAAAAGTTGATGATTCAAAACAGGACATAATTATCTTCTCTTTTTGTTTTTATTGTGATTGTGTTGTTTATTGTGTTGCGGAATAAATACTTTCAAGTTGTTTATCATATCCGTTACTTCTGTTCCTTTGCTTATTTGTAGGTCAAGAAAATCTAAAAATTCCTCACGTAGTTTCTCAAACTCAATTTGCATACTTTTCTTTCTGTCTTGTGATAAAGGTTTTTGAGAAAGTTCAATTACTAGCTTTTTATATCGCTCAATTTCTGACTCGAAGAAAATTTTACGATAGAGATTTAAGTTTTCCGTTTTTGTTTCTTCAAGTAATCCTAATGCACTATCAAATTCTATAACTCCAATCCCTTTGAATGGCAATAGTTTCGTGTTTTCAACTTTTCTTAGCTTCTGCAAATAATCCCTATCAATTTTAGCTGGCGGATTTTGGCAAAGTATATTAAAATCGTCAATAGCAGCATTGATGTATTTCAATCCAAACCTTTTGAATACTTCTAGATACTGCTCTTCTAATTCGCTATCCCAATCCATTCTCGTCATTTTTTCCTGACGAACATTCTTCATATTCTGATGAACAAAAAATGAAAGAATATTATAGCTTCCTGAATAATAGCTATTCTCTTTGTCCTTTCTGATTAACCAAACATTTTTGTAATGGAACGCTGGCAATTCGCAACAATAAAAATTTAAATTTTTATCTAATTCAGCAAGTAGTTTCTTTGATTCTTCCTGAACCATATCTTCTCCTCCAAAACTTTCATTTTCAGAATAAGCTATGTAAACTCTACCGCCTTTGCGCAGGTATTCTTTAATGAATGGAACTCTATTTTTGAAAGCAAAATCACGAACCCAAGGACTTTGAATTAGAATTGTGTCAGAAGTTGTGTCAAACAATTTCTTCAATTCAACTTCAAATTCCAAAGAGTTGAAATGTCGTTTGATTACTTCAACTTCTTTTTCAATTTCTTTTATTTTTACTGCATCTTGTCTTGTGATTGCATCCTCAATTTCTTCTTGCTTATGAATTAATACTTGTTCAATTTCAACTTGTTCTTTTTGTTTTTCTTCATTCGTAAATTCAATGTCATCATCTACTTTTACCAATCTTTCAAGCAATTCAGATTTTAACTCATCTTGTTGATCCAATGCTTCGGATAAAGTGTCAATTACTTTATTTTGCTTTTCGTCATAGACGATTGCCCTTAATGTGTTATCTCTGAAATTTTCCAATAACACAACCCAAACTTTAGCTTTAAAACCTTCAGCACCTACTGGTGTGCATTCTTGTAACAAAAAATTCTTTTTCGGAAAATGAATTTCTGGGGCTTGTAGTTCTGCTATTGGCTTTACTTCCTCAATGTTTTTTGGCAGAAAATCTTTGTCGAAATTGGGTGTTTTTTCGCTTTTAATATTGCTGAATATTGCTTTTACTTTCTCTTTTGATACACCAATGCTATCAATATATAAATCAAAATCTCTTGTGAAAGTTGAGAATTTCACTCCATTCTTGGCATATTCAATTCCCACGTCAGTAAGCCATAAAATACTCTCATCTCCGTCAAGCATTTTGTCGGCTTTCAAATCTTTAATTGCTTTTAAAAGAATATCATTTTCGGCAGGGTCTTTCTGAATATCAAATCCAAGTATATTTCCAATTTTTTCAGCCGACATTTGTTCAGTTAAAAGCAAATCGCAAAGCACTTCATCAAACAAATTAAAATCAACAGGCTGTGAACAAGTGCCTTTAAATTTTGCAATCGTGTAGTTCCACTCAAATTCAGTAAATCCAACAATTCTCTCAATTAGTTTTTTCTCTTTGCTTGCAGATTCAATGATTTTTAATTCCAAAGGAATTTGTGCCCCTGAACTTACATCTTTGCTTTTATCTTTTTGTTTTGGTGTTTGTTTTTGAGATTCTTTATTTTTTTCAAATAAAAATGCAGGTAAATTGTTTTCAATAAATTCAAGTACTTCACTTGAAAATTCTACTTCGGGGTCTTCATCACATTCGTAGCCATTTACACGCAAAAATTCAACAACAATAGAAATGTTGCTTTTAAAATCTCTCGCTATTTTAGATAATCGTTTTTTCACTACTTAATAAGGTTTTGAATTTGTGCAATGTCAATTCTGTGCATTTTTTGAATAGCTTGTTGGTATTCGGGTTTATGCGAAAAGTGTTTTTCATTTCCGACAACAATCAACAATCTTTTTGCCCGTGAAAAACCAACATTGATACGTTGTAATTCTCTTGCGAAACCTAATGCAAAAGGATATTTGTTATTGTCAATGGGTATTTTCTTTCCTCTTTCTTCTTTGTATTGTTTATTGCTTCTAACTGTTGAAACGATGATGATATTCCGTTCCATACCCTGAAAACGGTCAACGGTATTTATTCTAAATGGAATTTGAAATTCATTTTTAAACTTGTGCTGCTCAAAATTTCGCCATTCATTTTTTGTAAACTGTGGATACATTGCCTTCCTTATGCTTTGCATTTGAGGCATATAGTAAGTAATGATACCAATTTCTTTGTCTTCGTCTTTTTTAAAGTGCTTTTGATATTGTTCAAATCCTTCTGCTTTGGTTAATGCTCTCAAAATAGTCTGAATGGCTTTAATTTCGCCTTCATTTTCATAAGATGTTCCAACTTTATCTTCGGGCGTTTCAACGTTTACCCAAATAGCGTGGTGTTTTGGTTCAATAAAAGGAACTGATGAAAGTCCGTGCCAACGACTTGGTTTTACATTGAAGTCAGGAATATTCATCTCGCCTTTAATTCCACAAATCAACCCGTTTTCCAATTCTTCTTGGTCTGAATAAAATTCAGAAATGCAATTCATAATTTGTTCGTGCATTCTGAATTGAGTGTCCAAACTTGCGACAAAATTTTTCGGTGCGTTCTTAAATAACTTTTCAAATTGGGAAACTTTGTAATCGTCTTTTGTCCAATCCTCAATAAGCTTTTTCGCACCAACGGCTTCTAATGCTTCACCAAACTCTTTTTCATCAATCATTGGCGGCAACTGTTTATGGTCGCCAATGATGACAACTTTTTTGCCCAACGTTAATGGTAGAACCAATTCGGGCGGTGTAGCTTTACTCGCCTCATCCATTATAACCAAATCAAATTCTGGCTCGCTTTTTCTTTCAGAATTTTGATTGAAAGTCATTTGATAAGTGTCACTGAAATTGCGGCTGCCGCATTCGCTACAAGTTGCTGCAAATACGTTTACATATTCGTAATAGGCAGTTGAGAAAGTTGATTTTATCAATACATCTTTTTCATCTAATCCTTTTTTCCATTTGGAAACTGCCTTTGCGTATTTTTCTTCTTTACTGCATTTCTCTTTTACATTTTCAATCCATTGGCAAACGGCATTGTCGTAATTTTGTGTTTCTTCTTTTGAGCCTGTTTTTGCCTGAATCCAACTTTTAATTCTGTCGTTTGAATAAACTTTCCCTTCATCTTCAAACTTATCAATGTTCCCAACACGAATTGGTCGCACTAATTTTTTTCCTTTAATGCGTTCCAAAGCATTATCAACTGCAAGGTTAGTTTGGGAAGTAATCAACAATTTTGCCTTTGGGTCTCGTGAAAGTGTTTGCCAAATAATTTCAGCAATTACGGTTGTTTTTCCTGTCCCTGGAGGACCTTGTATCAGTGCCAAATCCTTTGCTAAAAGCGTTTTTGCAACGGCTTCAAGTTGTTTTGGTTGGTCTTTAAGTAAAGGTTCATTTAGGTTCTCGATAACTTTTTGTTTTTCTTCTTCAAGGTCTGTTGATGATTGCCTTGCTTCATTTGGGTCAAACAAAAAGTTCGGCAAATTTTGATTGACAGGAAAACCGTTTCTTGTGTTTGGTTCGGTAACTTTTTTCATAGCCCGAATCATTCTTCCAATGTTAGTTAGTTCACCAGGAAAAATGGGTTTAATAAAACCCTTCTTTAATTCACTTAATTCAATACGGTCTTCAAATCTGCCGTTTATGATTTCATCAAAAGCGTCTGTAATTTTGAATTTTAACTTATCTTTTTCCTTTCTTATTAATTTACCGATCAGTATGCCTTCTTTGAAAATCGCTTCTTCCCCAAACTGTTCAATTTTTTCACTCAACGATTGTCTTTGTTCAGGTGTCAGGTAAATAAAAGTTGCTTGGCTTATGTTTCGTCTTACTTCTTTTTCCTTTTCAAGTTCAAGCGTTTCGTTTTTGAATAGTTCATAGGTTGTTCTTCCTAATGGATTTTCAAATGAGTAATTCAAAAATTGGCGATGCGCTGAACAGGCGTTGTTAACCGCTTGTTTGAATTTTTCTCTTTCATCGTCAGTTTTGAATTGATATGAAAATAAAATTCTAGTGTGGTTTTTAACTGCATCAAAATCAACTGATTTGCCAATTTCCTTTCTGATTTCGTTTTGAATTTTATTGACGATATGTTCTCGTTTTGATTCAACATCTGTGCTGAACAAAATTTTAAACGTAGGATTAAATTCCTTTTTCTCAATTGTTGCAGTCGGAACCAAATTATTTATTCGATTCAACTGATTATCGTAATCCGTTTTGCTCTCTGCTGAAACTTTGAGTGTAGAACTTGCTAAAACAAATTCTGTTTTTCCTTGTAAATCGGTTTTCGTTTTGAAATTTCGAAGCATTTCAGGATTTACCTTTTCATTTGCCTTGAAAAAGTATTGTGTCGGTAATCTTCGAAATGAAACACCTGAAAAGTTTTGTTGAAGCAATGCCATAGCGTTTTCAACTTGGTCTTTGCTTGCATTTTTGATTTGATATGTATTTCCAACTAGTTCAATTCCATCAATTGGTTTTGTTTTTATTGGCTTGGTTGGCTGAAATCTTGAAACGGATTCAACAAAACTCAAATCATCTGAATCAAATTTGTTTCTTGGAACAAAAGCTCCAACTTCAACTAGTAAGTATTTATTGTCTTGTGTTAATGATACTGCAGCCCTGTCTAAACCTTCTGAATTTAGTTTCTCTTTTATTGTTTGTTTGAGTTTCTGTAATTCGTTTCCTGAACTGAAACCAACTTTCAATTGAACAACGTTGTCTTTGTGAATAGTAAGTATATGAGAATAATGGTCAGAAACGATTTTTTGTAGATGCGGAATGTCGTTTTCGTTTAGGTCAATATATCCGTTGTTGCTGATTGATGCTTCAAGTTCATATTCGCTTAGTAGTTTGTCTTGTATTTCCGAATAAATATCCTCTTTTGAGACATTGTCGGAATATTTAAACTCAATTTTACCTGAAATTGTATGAAAGGGTGAATTGATAGAAAGTTCGTAAAATAATTCATCACCCAATTCTTTGAGTTGGTTCAATTCTTCCTGACCTAATTCTCTGTAACTTCTAAATTCAATAAATGCTTTGTTTTCGCTTACTCCGTAATCCTCTAATTCGTTTTCATTGAAAAGTTCTAAAATGTCATTTTCAAGTTGTTCTCTTAATTCCGTTTCGTTGATGAAAATGTCAATGTAATTTGCTCTTTCCGTTTCGCCTTGTCTTGTTTCGGCATAGGGCATTTTTATATTCTGGATTTTCCAAACCTGCTCCTTTTGTTTTACCAATTTCTTTAAGGCTACAACATACTTTTCCCAAATCTGTCTGTCTTTATCCTTGTTGATGTCAACAATCGGAATCTGTAAATTCTCTATTTGGTCGAATAACTCTTTGAATTTCTCAGATGAAACAAACCCCCGATAATCATTGAATGCTCTAAATGTTAGTTTGCAGTTCCTTTTAATTGTATTTTTTACGGGTTCATTAAACAATTTTACTTGTTTCAATTTGACTACTCTATATGAATATTCGTCTTGATAAAGAGCTAACGTACCTTCAATAGCGGTTTCGTTGCCTATTGGGATAATAATTTTGTGGGTTGAATGCTTGGTAATAGCATTTGTAAACTTGTCTTTCCCGATAAACTCCTTTTGCTTCTGGAATAAACAAACTACGTTACCTATAGTTATCTGATTTAAAACTTGCTCAAATTTTATAAGGTTACTTTCATTGTTATTGTATTGTTGTGAGAAATCGTCTTTGATTCTCAAAACGACTTCAATAACTTCGTCAGAAGTTCCTTCAAATAGGTTGTTTGTTTCTGGTCTTCGATTAAATTCTGCCATAGTTAAACTCCTGAATTAGTATTGTGCGTTGGCAAAAAAATGGCTCTTTTGGTTTTGCGAAGGGTTGGTTTTTGTGTCGGGCAAAACCAAAAGAGCCATTTGTGCGGCTGGTGTCTTTATTTTATGTCTGTTCGTTATTTTTATCACTGTCGTTGTCTTTTTAAGGTGAGTGCTACATCAAAAATATACGCAACTTTCAATTATGAATAAAAACGAATAGCTTATTGATTATTAATTATTAATCTGCTTGTAAATGTTCTATGAATTGCGTAATATGAGTTTCTGTTTATTAGTTCATAACAAATTTATACAAAATAAATTAAGTTAAAAAACTGAAAATGTATATTTTGTGTTAAATGTGGGTAATTCATAAAAAAATCTATCTCCCAAGAGATAGATTTTTGGATTTTTATGCGGAATAAAATTTTTTATTTTTTGAGGAGTTTTGTTTGGTAGGTTTT
>RRZU011064712.1_pt1 | contig 12610 bp, 7 predicted proteins | sample 2165561 | NCBI WGS metagenome assembly RRZU01 (sample SAMN10456909, study PRJNA506462) | wastewater metagenome | isolation source: wastewater sludge | place: USA: Moscow, Idaho | reverse complement strand
ACTCCAGAATGATCTGTATAAATATATCAACAGTATTCTGTATATTACATCTTCGCTGGAAGAGCTCTACTCCTTTGAAGTAATCAATGAAATTAAAAACCTTGAGGACGGTTCTTTTTTTACTTATAAAAATGAAGATTTTGAAATATTTGTAGAATTTTTACAGAATAAAAGCAGCTCTATACAGATTTTTATCAGAGAGGACCTTATCTGAATTCTGTTATTTTTTATAAGAAAAAAGGCTGTATAAAAATTATATCCATAGGCAGCTTAAGATAATACCGCGCTAGAAGTATTATCTCTTACTGCCTGCATTTATAAAACCAGCCTTTTTTCAGAGATTAACCTTACAAGTAATTTTATATATATTAGTTAGTTTCTCCCGTTCTTATAGTAACTGACTTTTCTACATCAATTACGAATATTTTCCCATCGCCTATTTCTCCGGCTTTACCGGTTTTGGCACTATTCAGTACTGTATTTATTACATTCTCAGCTTCTGAATCTTCTACACAAATTTCTATTTTCACCTTATTTAAAAGATCAATTTTGTACTCAGTTCCGCGAAAAATCTCTTTATGTCCTCCCTGTTTCCCAAAGCCTTTTACTTCAGTTACTGTCATGCCTTCTATTCCCGAATCAGTGAGAGCATTTTTTACTTCAGAAAATTTTTCAGGTTTTACTATAGCTATAATCATTTTCATAATTGCCTCCTTTATATTCTCTCCTGAAATTCAGGATAAGATCTCGCTTCATGTTCCGATAAATCAAGACCCCTGATCTCTTCCTGTATAGACACTCTTATTCCCAGCGTATGTTTTAGAACTGTGAAAATAAAACATCCCATCAGAAAGGCAAACTGAAATGCAGCTGCTGCTCCCAAGACCTGTATTCCGATTATTTTAGGATCGAATAAGCTTTCGGCATAAAATATTCCTGCACATATTGTTCCCCACGCACCGCATACTCCGTGTACAGATATTGCCCCTACAGGATCGTCAATTTCAAAGCGGTCAAGCAGTCTTATTGAAGCTATAACAATTATTCCTGATGTAAGACCTATGACAACAGCAGCCCATGGCTCTATGCTTGCACATCCCGCAGTTACACCCACAAGCCCTGCCAATATTCCGTTTAATACCAGACCTATATCAAAAGTTTTATATAATTTATATGAAAACGCAAGTGCCGAAAGTGCTGCCGCTGCTGGTGCAAGTGCAGTATTAACCGCTATTAATCCTATTTCATATGTACCTGTTGTTGTGCTGCCGCAGTTAAAACCATACCATGCAAACCAGAGTATAAATACACCCAAAGCACCAAGTGTTAATGAATGTCCCGGAATTGCATTTACAGTCTTATTCGTATATCTTCCTATTCTGGGTCCCAGTATCATAGCTCCTGCCAGAGATACCCAGCCGCCTATGGAATGTACAACAGCCGAACCAGCAAAATCTATAAAACCCAGATTCTCAAGCCAGCCTGTGCTCTGTCCGTAAAGTCCTGCCCATGCCCAATGCCCGTACACAGGATATATAAAGGCTGAAATGAAGAAGGTGATAATCAGATAAGTCGTAAATTTAGCTCTTTCAGCAATTGCTCCAGAAACTATTGTTGCTGCTGTTGCAGAGAACATACCCTGAAAAATGAAAAATGTCCAGTTCCAGCCGTCCAATCCTCCTCCGAAAAAATTGCCCCATCCCAGGAAACCTCCACCTGTTCCAAACATAAAAGCAAATCCGATTGCCCAGTATGTGAGTATTCCTATACAGAAATCCATTGTATTTTTCATTATAATATTTCCGGAATTCTTTGCTCTGGTAAAACCTGTTTCTACCATGGCAAAACCCGCCTGCATAAAAAATACCAGTATCCCCCCGATTAACGTCCATGTCCAATTCAGATTTGTCTGTACCAAATCAGCAGTATTGGAAAAAGATAAAAATGACACAAGAATCAACATTAAAAAAACTATTTTTTTCATATTGATCACTCCTTTCTGTATTATTTATATTCATAAAGTGAATAACGAAAAATAAAAAATCTTCCTGACTTATATCAGGAAGATCTCAGATACAAGCCATTTGTTAAAAATCCAAAATGGCTCGTAATTATTAAGATAATTTATCTCAAAATACACCAAGCCTTGTATAATTATTATTATTGTTATTATTATCAAATTTGTTTATTTTATATATAGTCATAATATTGCTCCTTTTTCTAATTATTACAGATAAATAATATACCATATATATCGATTAGTCAAATTTATATTTATTATTTTTATGATAACTTTCGTAAATAAATTATTATTTTTTATTCAGTAATAAAATTTGAATTGCTGAATTTTTTCTTGTATTTTAAATTTTCCTGTATTATACTTGGGGCAGGTATAAAAATATTTAATTTTTAAAGGAATGAATGACTATGTATGAACATAAACTGGAAAAAGAAATATGGTGTCCTATTGAATATGGTCTGGATGTTTTCGGAGGAAAATGGAAATCGCGGATTATCTGTGTCATTGCTGCTAATGGCATTATCCGCTATAATGCTCTTCGACGGGAGCTCACGAATGTTACTGATGCTGTTCTTGCTGCTATGCTGAAAGAAATGATTTCCGACGGGCTGATAAACAGAAAGCAATACAATGAAATGCCTCCTAAAGTGGAATATTCCCTTACAGAAAAAGGAGATTCCGTTTTACCTATTCTTCAGTATATCTGTCAATGGTCAAAAAATTATACAGAGGTAGACAAAGAGAAGATTTTGTCTTCCTGCAAGACATGCAGTCAATTTTAATATTAATTCAAAAAATGATCCAAATCGTTTTGATTCAGATCATTTTTTATTTCATACTATTAAAAAACATAGTTACTAATAAATTTATTAATACTTTATTTTTTCGAGTATTGCTGATACAGTATATTTAAGAAGATCGATCTCAAAAAATATAATTAGGAGGAATCAAAATGCAGACACAAGTAAAAGCATTTCTTGAAATAACTATGAATATAAAAGAGGAAAACAGAGCTGCTGCCGCTAAAGTTTATACAGCTTTCAAACAGCCCTTTCTCTCAGAAATAAACGGAGCTCTTAGTAAGGATCTTTTAATCAGAACGGAAGATATTCAGGTTTTACACGGATTTTCAAGTGTGGAAGCTGCCGGGGAATACTTAAAAAGCGAAATGTTCCAAAATGATGTTTTCGTTGGTTTAAAAGACCTTTGGACTACAGACCCTGATGTCAGAATATATGAATTCCCACTAAGTCTGATTCTAAAAAATAACTGTGAATATTAATTAATAACAATAAAAAACTAACCGGATCTGACAGTGATTTTATAATTCCTGTGATATCCGGATTTATAATAAACAGGCTGTGTTAAAAGAATCTTTACTTTTAATACAGCCTGTGAAAATATAATTTTCATTTTGATAATTGCATAATTATTAGAATTCATAAAACATCAAGCCTCTAAGATAATCCTACTTTCAGACTATTCTGCTCACATGTTTTATAATTTTCCATTTCTATGTTTCCCCAGAATGACATACACATCTCTTTTATTTCTTCTTCATTTAAATTTCTCTTATTTACTAATTTATTTACATACAGCACTTCATATACAGAGCCCAAAAACATATTCAGCTTTAATGATATTTGTTTCTCTTGTTCAGTATTTGGTTTTTCCTCAGATAGTATTTTTTGAAATTTTGCTAAAAAATTCTGCTGACCTGATTCTTTATCAAAGAAATATGAGCCTCTTATACTCATCAGAAAATATAATATATCTTCCCTCTCTTCAAAAAATTTTATCAGTGTTTTTGTCAGTCTGAATAAATAACTCTGCCTGTTATTTTCTGATTTTACATTATTCAGGCTTTTTATTATTTCAGTATAAGAATAATCCGCTGTTTCTTTATAAATCTCATTTTTACTTTTGAAATGATAATACAGATTTCCCGGACTTGAATCCAGTTTTTTCACTATTTCCCCTATTGAGGTCTTTTCCAGCTTCTTCTCTTTTATCAGTTCCAACGTTATTTTAATTACATCCTTTTTATCCATTCTTATCCTTTCAGAGATAAGAAAAGAGTGTTTCCGGTGTGAACATACCAGGTTTTTTCCGGAAACCCTCTACTTTCTCCTTTTATTAATTAAAATACTGCCTTTAAAGTTACTCCTGCTCTGTAATCATTTTCCTTATCATTTCCTGTTGAGTACTCTCCTGTCAGGAATATTCCATATCTATCTTCTACCTCTACTCCTATTGCCGCTCTTGTTCTGAATGTTCCTTTTTCATCTTCCGGCTTCGATAATTTATGATATCCGTCTTCTATGGCTACCAATCTTGCCTTTTCTCTTTCATTAAGGTCTGCAAGCTCATATTCGTATGCAAGGTCAAGTGTTCCTTTCAGTTGCCATGCTGTCTTAGCTCCTAAAGGTATTGCTCCTTTCAGCTCTACCCCGGCTCTAGGCTTTGCACTCCATGCATCATTTCCTTCCACCTCAAGGGCTTCTAGTCCGCTTTCATTAAATGTAGGTCTTGTCACATACATTGCTCTGAATGCTCCATATGGCATTATACTTGCTTTTTTACCAAGTTCGAATTCTTTCCCTAGTATATTGTCACTTGTTATACTGTATGTTTCATATGTTCCGTCCATTTCTGATCTGCCATTCGGACTTGGCCAGTCTATATTTCTGTCCACATTATGGATACTTGCTCTTCCTGTCAGGTCATTTACTATTTTCCATCCATTTGATTTATACTTGTTATGTAATCCCAGCTGGATTGTATCTACCCATTCTTCACTTTCATTTCCATCTTTGAATTCAAAACCTGTATGAACATATCCTAATGAATATCCGAATGTATGCTTATATGTTCTTTCCACTTCTCTTAATGCAAGTACTCCTGTTGTTGTATAGTCATACCCTGTTACTCCGTCTGTTTCTTCTTTATTTTTACCTTTTCCTGCTATTACACTTATTTTTACATTTTCTTTTGTATTGTTTGTTGAATCCTGTAATAAATGTAATGATTCTTCAAATGCTTTTGCTATATCATTTTCTCTTTGGTTTATGTTAGCATATACATTTCCTGCTAGACTTGCCATTACATGTCTGAAATCTGCTTCATTTGTTATATAGTTAATTTTATCAAATATTTCTCTTCCCTCACCTGTTGTAACAGCATATTTTTCATTGAGAGCCGATCCAAAATCCTCAAACCACAATCCATCTGTAAAATCTGTATATGCTTTTCTTGTCATAACCAGATTGCTTCCCTGAGCTGTTGCATCCCATGTGAGTGACTGGGATATATACTCTCCTTTTCCTGTCGAGCCTTTAAATATATTTTCAAATACGTATCTGTCTGATGCTGTCCCCACTGCAAAGTCAGGAGCTACTTCTAATTTATCAGGTATTACTCCACCAAAACCTACTTGAGTCGTTGAACTTGTTGTTGGTGTGTTTGTAGATGGATCTATTGTTACTATTACCTTTATTCCGTCATAGTTAAAGTTTCCTCCTACATTTACATTTATTACTCCTGTATTTATCAATGTTGGCATATCCGGCAAGTCATACTGCTTTGATGTATAACCTTGTGTTGTTCCTGTTGCATCTATCACATTGCTTAATTCCACCGTTGGTGTATAAGATATTCCAAGTCCTGTTCCTGTAATATTTATAATTCCATTGTTTACAAGTTTTGTATCATCACCTGCAAGGTATATTCCAGTTACGTCATTTCCTGTTATATTTATTACTCCTGTGTAGTCATTATATATCTGGGCACCATTCTGACCTGCTATTCCCATTACATTGTCACCAGTCATATTAATCGTTCCATAATTATTTACTATTGCATAATCAGCTGCAAATATACCTTTTGCATCATCTCCAAAACCATTTATAATACCTTTGTTTTCTGCTGTGTAACCGGCTCCTTTTACATAAATTCCTATTCCTTCTTTTCCTACCCGTATAGTTTTTCCTGCATTATTCGTTATGTTAGAGTCTTCTCCGTATATTCCTACTGAATAGCCAGTTTTATATTTGGCTCCGCTAGCATCAGTATGCTCTACAAGATTGGAATCTCCCAAAATTATATCTGCATTGTTTATTATATTGGCTCCTTTTGCGTATACTCCAATGTTTGATACTCCGGAATTACCTATTATATCCATATTATTCGTGAAAGACCCTCCATTTTTCAAATAATATCCTATATTATCAGAGCCTGTCATTGTTAATATTCCGCTGTTATCTGCTGATAATGCCGAATCCGAAAATACAAATATACTGTTATTTCCTATCACAGCTGACTGATTATTTATAAATGTCGGTGCTGTTGCTCCTGTAAACACAAATCCATATGACCCGTCTCCTACAGATACTGTCGAGTTATTTGTTACTATGCCTGTCTGATTTACTGCATATACTCCCACAGCATCATTCTGACCGGTTATTATTGATGATCCGGCATTTAAAGTTATCGTTCCTCCTTCGGAATATATTCCTGTTCCGCCGTTTCCTGCTGTTATTGCTCCGCTGTTTGTTACATTTCCGTTTAGGTTATATAACCCTATTGAATTATCCCCTACATTTACAGAACCTGTAGCCGAATTTGTAATACTGCTCCCTGCATGATCTGCATATATTCCCACACCTGGCTGTGTCTGGCTTGATGAATTACCTATATTTATTATTCCTGTATTTGCTACATTATTTTCTCCTGTTGTATATATTCCTATTGACTGGTCCCCGCTTAAGTCTATTTTATTACTGTTTGTTACAGTTGCTGACCCCGCCAAATTATTTTCCGAATATATTCCTACAGCTTTCAACCCTGTACTGTTTATTTCGGCTGTTCCTGTATTGGAAATACTTACTCCGTCTTTAAGGAATAATCCTGTCGATTCCTGTCCCACAGTTATTATTCCGTTATTATTTACCAGATATGAGCCTGTTCCTTCAGCATACATTCCTACTGAATTATTAGTTATTGTTATTATTCCTTCATTTCTTCCACGGGCTCCTCCTGTCAGATACATTCCTGCTGATGAATCTCCCAGTGCTATTACACCTAAATTCGTCCCTTCTTCATACACTGTTATTGCAGATCCCGACACCACATGTCCTGGAACTGGAATTGAAGCATGCTGTCCGCTCAACACCATTCCCGATACATTTGTCCCTGTTGAATTTATATTTGAAGCAGTTCCAAATAACGCAACTGTTCCTATTCCATTTATCAATGACCCGTTTGAACCTAATGTAGCAGATGTATTATTATAGAAATCTCCTCCTACCATATTTCCTACTACATATGTAGAACCCGGTGTTGAAGTTACCGTAAACGGTGTTGTCAGGTTTATGCTTGAACTCGCATCTGTTATCATCAATGTTATATTCTGACCGTTTACTGCTATACTTCCTCCCAGATTAGTGAAAACACTCCCGTTAGTCAGATAATAGCCTATTGCATTATCACCGTTTAATGATATCGTTCCGCCGTTTATTGTACCCGTACTTCCGCTTGCATATATTCCTACTCCGTCTTTTCCCACTGTTATATTACCATCTATACTTAAAGTAGAATTTACTGCATACACTCCGATTCCTGCTTCTCCGCTGGATACATCTATATTGGATGCTGAACCTAATGTTACCGTTGAACCTAGGGCTCCAGTATCATTAGCAAATATTCCGTATCCTCCGTGTGTCGTTCCTGTGGAAATTATATTTCCGTTATTATTTATTATTATCTTTCCGTCACCATATAATTCTGCTCCTGATAAATAATTAACTCCATAAATTCCCACACTTTTATTTCCTATATTTATTGTTCCGGTATTAGTCGATACAGCACTGTTTGCACCATAAATTCCCACTGATTCTTCACCAGTTACTTTTATTATATTTGTATTTGTAATATCTCCAAAATCAGCAAGCATTCCTGTGGAATTATTTCCTGATAAATCAATTGTGTTATTATTATTTACTGTTATTCTTGCTCTGTCTGCTGCCGCTGCTCCTGTTCCGTAGTTTACCTGTCCTACTCCCAGCTGTCCCGTTCCTGTTCCTGATATAGCAGAATTTACATCCACACTTGAATTTATAAAATCAGACTTATTATAACTGTCTGTTGTACTGTCCAGATTTACAATCTGATCTACTACTAAATGTCCTTTTGTTATTGAAAACGGTGTATAATTAGGATTACTTGATGCTGATATTTTTACATTTGGTGTTATTGTTGACCCTGGTGCATAGGCTGTCCCCAGTGAACTTAAAAGTATAGTTCCCGGAGAATCCAGTATTGCCAGCTTTGATGTAGGATCTTTCAGATTTATCTCAAGTGTTCCAGAACCTGCTACAAGTCCTGACAGATATGTGTTTAATGCTCCTGTTGATGAAAAAGCCATTCCTCCGGCTTCTATATCCACTGCTATATTTCCAGTTACATTTATAGTTCCCGAACCGCTGTTATTTAAAGCAAAAATACCGCCATTCTCTACTATTGATTTATATGTCCCAGACAGGTTTATTGTTGTCCCGTCTGCATAAAGACCTATAGCTCCATTTCCTGTTTTTATTGTTCCCCCTGATAATGAAGCTGTACTTGTAGCGTAAAGACCTGCCCCGTTTTTGGAATATACTTCTATATTTCCACCTGTCATGTTAAATGTTCCGGAATTATACACTCCTACCTGATCCTCATTAGTTCCTAATGCTGTCAGATAGATATTCCCTGAATTATTTCCTATTCCATGATTTCCTATATACATTCCTATTGCTTTATCTGCTGAAGCAGCCAGTGACTGTATTGTTCCTGTATTTGTTACTGTCCCTGTATTTGCTGCCGAAACTCCGAGTGCATACATTCCTGTTACATTATCACCCAGTGATATTGTCCCCGTATTTGCTCCGGAAGCAGTGTTTCCCGCAGACGCTTCCACGTATATTCCTATCCCTGAAGTAACATTATCCACGTTAATAGACGCACCGCTGCTCATTGACGAATTTTTCAGATAAATTCCTGTTCCTGCTCCTCCGGAAATATCTATACTTTCTGTTATTGATGTTGCTGTACTCTCATCTCCGTATATTCCCACCGAAGTTCCGCCAAGAGACTCCACTGTTATTATTCCTGCACTTGTCAGGTCTGTTTTTTTCAAATATGCCCCTATTATTGTTCCTGTTCCTTTCAGGTCTATATTTGAAGCTGATGTCAGATTAACCGATGAATCTGCCAATGTCAGCGCATTATTTGCATATATACCGAAAGCATCTCCAGTCACCCCGCCACTTACTGTCTTTATATCTTTTTGGTTTTCAATATTTATTTTTCTGTTTCCGTAAGCTGCTGCTGTACTTCCAAAATCATTTTTACCGTACATTCCTACAGATCCTGCTCCTAATTCTATTAATCCCTGATTCAAAGATTCAGAACCGTTAGCAATATACATTCCTACTGAATTTGCACCTAATTTTATAGTTCCTGTTCCGCTGTTTGTCATAGTTATATAATCTCCTGCCAAACCAGTGGAATTTGCTCCTGAAAGTAAAATATTTCCGTTATTTATTATCTTTCTGTCAGTCGGAGTTATGCTTCCGCTTTTATTTTTCTGAGCAACTGCTACTTGACCTGCTTGAGTTCCTACAACATTTATACTACTTGCAACTGTTATATCAGAATTGATAAACTGTATTTTTCCATATGCTCCTGTATCTAAATTTGATTCCGCTGTATTATCAAGTGTTAAATTAAAACCATTCATTACATAGTCATTATATCCAGTTCCGACAAAACTAAAGAACCCTGTAGTTAAACTTGGTAATCCGGCAAAACTATTTATGCTTGCAGTGCCTCCAGGTGAATCTATATACATTATATTTGATCCTGGATCCATATTAGCTGTCATATTTCCTGCACCTATAAAGGCTGACTTTATTGCTGTTGCTAAGCTTGTAATTCCAGATAATGAAGTAACTTTTGCATAAAGAAGCATTCCTCCTGCTTCCACTTTTAAAGTAGACGGAGCTGTTATATTATATTTCCCTGTTACTGTTCCGCCATTAACATGATTATAGAAAGCTAAACCGCCAGCTTTTGCAGTTATTATATTTGATCCTGATACGTTTATTGTAGCATTATCTCCGGAATAGAGTCCTATCCCTCCATTTTCAGCAGTTATACTTCCGCCGCTTACAGTAGTATTTGATGTAGTACCTGAAGCATAAACACCTATTGAATTTTCTCCCTTTGAAGTGATTGTCCCACTAGACATTGTAAAAGTTCCCGAGTTATTCACTCCTAACGTTTCTTTTCCATTAAGAGTTATAGTTCCGCTATTTACCCCTGAAGCTCCTCCTAAAACTGCTATTCCTTGTGACTTTTCTTCTGTTACGACTACAGTTCCCTTATTTTCAAGAGATCCGCCTCCTGATGCCAGTAATCCTATTGATGTTTTTGCTCCTGTATCCAAAGTCATAGTTCTCAATGTATTGTTAATAATAGAAGTTCCTGCTCCATTTGCTTGTAATACTACATTATTTCCTAAACCTTTATTTATTGTTATATTTCTATCTAATGTTATATTTCCATTATCTGATCTTAAAAGTACACTTTTTGTCGCATTTGCTCCAAAATCAAGGGTTTGAATATGAGTTCCTGTAAAAACCATATTTCCTGTTTGAGCATAATCACTTCTTCTTAATACTCCAATTCCCTCAGATCCATTTACAGATATATTTAGGTTAGAGATATTACCTATCAGATTACTTCCCATTTGTTTAGATAGTGATAACCCAACATTTTTCGTTCCCTGAACCACTATTCCACCTTTACCCTGATTTGTTCCGTCTATACTGGCATATCGATAATATGTCGGATCAGCAGTAAATACATTTGCTACCCTTATACCATAATTTTCAGACCCGTCAACCAATATATATCCCGGCCTTACCGTTACTCTTGGATTAGCTGACCCTATACTAGCATTGTTCAAATACTGCCCAAAATCAACACCTATGCTCTGGGTACTTTTTATATCAATTGTTCCTTTATTTATTGTGTAAGACATTAAAGGAGACTGGGTTCCTTCTGAATCTATCATTATAGCAATCATATTTTGACCACTATTTAAAGTGATAGTCCCGGAATTTAGTAATGTTGAATAACCTGTCAGCATTGATGCAGTATTCCCGCCGCCATCTCCATATAACAACTGATGCTCAAATCCCAATGTCATGTAATTTAATGTTGGATTTGTGTGGTTCATAGTTAGGTTCCCTTTAAATTCCACCGTTTTTCCTGCTGGTGCAACAACTTCATATGGATTATAACTTAAAAACATTGTAGTTGTTCTTGTTGATCCTGTATTTGTAAATGTCCAATCTCCTTCAATAGTATAATCGTAATTATCAACATAATTAAATACTGCATTTGGACTACCATTAGATGCATACGAAGCAGCACTGGTTTGCCAAGTATTCCAAGGTGCAGTTGGATATGCAGTATTCCCATATTGTATTCTTCCATTCCAAGTTCCAGCCGCGCCACCTGTTACTATTGTTACTCCTCCAGGATCTAAAGTTTTAGCACTTACATTTTCTATCATTGGAGTGCTATTAGGATGAAATGCCGGAGATGGTGATTGACCAAAACCACTTGGTATAAAAGTCAGTGTTGGCGGAGTAAATGTTGATGGAACAATAATAGTCGGTGTTACAGGAGAAAAACTGCTTACTACTACTGTGCTTATCGTTGGTGCTGCTATAGTTACAGGCGTTGGAGGTGTTGGAGTTAATATTGTCGGTATTGAAAAAGAGGCCAGCGGCGGTAATACGGGATTAATAGCTGCTATCGAAGGGCTTCCTGGTGTAATAGGTGTTACTAAAGGCATTGACGGTTTTCCTACACCAAGAGATATTGGCTGTCTGTTTGGCTCTCTTACCTGTATCCCTATTCCCAAATCTATTTCTTTCGGCTGTTGTAATGATTGATGCGGTTTTCCTGCCAGTCCGTTTATACTTCCGCTTGTTACTATATAATTGCCGTTTGTATCATAATAACCTGTTACCTTTGAGTGATATCTTGCATTTTCTTGGGAATTATCTCTTCCTTCGCTGTATTCATCATAAAACCCTGTAAAAAATACCTGCCATTCCAGATATTCAGGCTTTACTATATAATTTCCCTGTAGATACAAATCTTTTAATTCCTTATTTTTCTGATTTAATATTTTCTCTATTGTTTGGTAGGTTTTTTCATTTGAACTGCCTTTTTCCATATTTTTTACTATACTGTTGTACATTCGCTCATATCTTGCGGACTGTACCGTTTCCGCCTGTGTGTAAGATGTTAGTATCGCATTCAGTGCTAGAAATGATACTAATAATTTCTTATTTCTTTTCATTATTCCTCCCTGTTATCTTATATTATTTGCTGCCTTGTACTGCTCTATTCTAAATAATAAATCTTCTATTTCCTGTATCTCACTTACCTTTTTATCTATCTGCCTGTCCACCTTTACCAATTCTTTTTCCAGCCTTTGGCCGCTGTTCAGATGTTTTCTCAGATTTGTCCATT
>RRZU010762423.1_pt1 | contig 12611 bp, 10 predicted proteins | sample 2165561 | NCBI WGS metagenome assembly RRZU01 (sample SAMN10456909, study PRJNA506462) | wastewater metagenome | isolation source: wastewater sludge | place: USA: Moscow, Idaho | reverse complement strand
GTCTGGCGGTGCTGGTGGCCAGCCGTCGAGGGGTGCCAGCTGCCAGAACGGGGGGATTCGGGGCGCTGTTCGCCGGCGTCACTGCGCCCGCCATCGCCTGGCTGCAGGTGGTCGTGGGGGCCGGGGCTGCCGGGGCGTTGGGCTGGTGGGCGGCCGATCCGCTGGCCGGGATCGGGTTGGCCCTGGTGATGCTGACCGGGATCGCCGGTTCGGTGGGCTGGACGCGCCATCTCGTCCGCGTGCTGGGTGGGGTCACCGGCGACGTCTTCGGTGCCATGGTTGAGGTGACCACCACCTTGGTGCTGCTCGGCGGGGCGTTGGTGATCACGTGATGCATCCTGCCCTTCTGATTCCGGCCAGAACCGCCCGCACTCCCCCGCATCGATCCTGTTGGCGCTCCGGCTGCCGCTGTTCATCGGTCGACTGTGCGACCCTCGATAGCCGCGACCCGCGGGTCAGAACGGCAGCCGGTTCGCGATGGCCGCCGGCAGGTTCCGGAAGACCACGCTGACCACATTGAATGCGGCGGGCACGCGTACCTTCGGGCGTCCGGCGGCCAGCGCCCGCACCGTGGCCCGGGCTATCTGCTCCGGGGTGGTGGACAGCGGCTTGCGGCGCCGGCCCCGGGTCATGCGTCCCACCGCCACCCCGGGGCGCACCACCAGCACTTGCACGCCGGCGTCGGCAAGCTCCACCCCAAGCTGCAGGTAGAAGCCGTCCATGCCGGCCTTGGTGGACCCGTAGACGAGGTTGGTGCGGCGCACTCGCTCGCCCGCCATCGAGCTCAGCGCAACCAGTTGGCCGCCCCCCTGCGCGGCCAGCCGTTGCCCCAGCAGCACCCCGACGCTGACCGCACCGACGTAGTTCGTGCGGACCACTCGCATGGTGGCGGCATGATCGCGCCAGGTCTGGCGGTCACCCAGGATTCCGAAGGCCACGATCGCAATGTCCACGCGTTCGCGGAACGCCGCGTCGAGCACCTGCTGGTGTTCGTCGACCGCCTGGGCGTCAAAATCCAGCCACTCCACCCGAACCGCCCCGGCCCGGCGCACCTCCGCCAACGCCTGTTCGCGGTGCGCCGAGGTGGGCCGCCCGGCAAGCAGCACAGCCGTAGGCGATTCGTCGGTACGCAGCAGTTCGGCCACGATGGCCAGGCCGATCTCGCTGGCACCGCCCAACAGCAGGATGCGCCTCATCGGGTCTCCCCCCAAAACAGCCGACCCACGACCTGCGATGCGTGCCGGGCGGCCTTCGCCCAGTCGTCCATCAGCTGTGAGGCCTGGCCTTGCTGGTAGCCGAGCAGGATCGCCACCGAGGCGGTCTCGCGCGGGTCGGACGGCAGCAGGTCGGACGCCTTGCCGCGCACCAGCATGGTCTTGTTACGCAGCTCGCTGGCCATCCGCCACGCTCGCTCGAGCGCAGCGGCATCGGCGGCGTCCACCAGGCCGGCTTGCAGCAGCACCCGCAACGCGTCCAGTGTCGGCTGGACGCGCAGCTGCGGCAGGCGTCCGGCGTGCTGCAACTGCAGCAGCTGCACGGTCCATTCGACGTCGCTGAGCCCACCGGGACCAAGCTTGAGGTTCTGCCCGATAGAGGCGCGGCCTGCTCGCTCGTGTTCCATCCGCCCCTTGAGTCGACGAATCTCGGTGACCTGCGCAGCAGTGATCCCGTGCGGTGGGTAACGCCGGAAGTCGAGTTGGTCGAGCAGTTCCCCCACCAAGGCCTCGTCCCCGGCACCCAGCCCGGCCCGCAACAGGGCCTGCGACTCCCAAGTGGCACTCCACTTGCGGTAATAGGCCAGGTAGCTGCCCAAAGTGCGCACCATGGGACCGTTGCGGCCGTCGGGACGCAGGCCGGCGTCGATTGCGAGCGGCGGCTCCGGCCCGGGCCCGCCGAGCATTGAGCGGACGCGGGCCACCACCTTGTCGGCCCAGGCGAGCTGGGTCGGCGAGGCATCGTCGGCTACCACGAACAGGGCGTCGGCGTCGGACGCGTAGCCCATTTCGCGACCGCCCCAGCGTCCCATCGCCACCACCCCGAGCGGCACCTGGGTGGCCGGCTCGCCGCGTTCGGACGCCTCGGCGATCGCGACGTCGAGCGCGGCCTGCACCGTGGCACCGGTCAGATCGGAGTGTCCGCGGCCGAGCGCCTCCAACTCGATGGTGCCGAGCACGTCACCGGCAGCCAACCGGAACAGCTCACGGCGTCTCAGCCCCCTGATCGCGGTGACGGCGTGGTCCACGTCGTCACTGTGACGCTCGACGACCTTGGCCATCGACTCGGCCAGGTCTGGACGGGTGCGCGGCACCTTGATCTCGTCGGAACCGAGCAGCTGGATCACCGACGGGTCGCTGCGCAGCAGCTCGCTGATGTAGCGGCTGGCCGACAGGATCCGCGCCAGCCGCTCGGCCAGCCAGCCCTCGTCCCGAAGCGCCCGCATGTACCAAGAGGTGGTGCCCATCTCGTCCGACAGCCGCCGGAAGCCGAGCAGCCCGAGGTCGGGATTCGGGCCCTCACTGAACCAGCGCAGCATGGCCGGCATCAACTGCCGCTGAATGTCGGCGGTACGGTTCAAGCCGGTAGTCAACGCCTCAATGTGGCGCAAAGCGGCCACCGGGTCGTTGAAACCGAGAGCGCGCAGCCGGTCGGCCGCCGCGTCCGGCGACAGCCGCAACTCATCGCCGCTCAGCCGGCTCACTGTCTCCAGCAGCGGTGAGTAGAAGACGCGCTGCTGTAGCCGCAGCACGTTCCGGGTGACCCCGCGCCACTGGTTCCACAGCGTCGGACCGTCGGGCGCGCCGACCTGCCGGGCCAGCCGCCGCAGTTCGGTCGGGTTGTCTGGCATCAGGTGCGTGCGGCGCAGCCGGAACAGTTGCTCGCGGTGCTCCAGCACCCGCATGAACCGGTACGACTCGTCCAGCTTCGCGCCGTCGGCTCGTCCGATGTAGCCGTGCTCGACCAGTGCCGCCAGCGACTCCAGCGTCCCTCGCGAGCGCAGCCGTTCGTCGATGCGGCCGTGCACCAGCTGGAGCAGTTGCACTGTGAACTCGACGTCGCGCAGACCGCCGGGCCCCAGCTTGACCTCGCGGTCACGATCCTTGGTCGGGATCAGCTGGATGACCCGCTTGCGCATGGCCTGGATCTCGGTCATGAAGTTCGGCTGGCCGCCAGCCTGCCAGACCAGCGGCGAAACCATGTCGACGAACTGATGACCCAAGGCCAGGTCGCCGGCCATCGGGCGGGCCTTCAGCATCGCCTGGAACTCCCAGTTCTTCGCCCATTTCTCGTAGTAGGCGCGATGGGACGCCAGCGTACGCACCAGCGGGCCTGCGTTGCCGTCGGGACGCAGCGCGGTGTCGACCTGCCAGATGGTGCCGGACGCCGAGTGCCCGGAGCAAACCCGGGCCGACGCCGCCACCAACCGGGTGGCCACCTGCAGGGCATCGGCGACCGGGACGTCGTCGGCGGCGGGTTCGGCGACGTAGACCACGTCGATGTCGGACAGGTAGTTGAGTTCGCGGGCGCCACACTTGCCCATGGCGAGCACCGCCAGCCGTACCTGCTCGTGGCCGGGCACCTTGCTCCGCGCCACCGCCAGCGCTAGGCCCATCACCACGTCGGCGAGGTCGGCGAGGTCGGCGGCCACCTCGTCCACGATGGCTGTCGGATTCGGATGGTTGAGGTCTCGGGCTGCGATGCGCAGCAGTTCGGCCTTGTTCGCCAGCCGCAGCCGGTCCGCCGCCTCGGGGTCGTCCAGCACCAGTCCACTCAGCCGCGCCCGGCCTGCACCCACCCGGCCCAACATGGACGCCTCAAGTTCGTCACGACTGCGGCGGCTGGGCTCGGCGGCGAGCTCGGCGACCAGTTGCGGATGTGCCCGCAGGTGCAGGTTGAGGGCGAGGCTTCCGCCGAGCACCCTGGCCAGCCTCTTCAGCCAGGCCGGGGACGCGAAGACCTGATGCATCACCTCGGGGCCGGTTTCATCCAGGGCGGCCACGCCCTGCAGAGCAAGGTCGGGGTCGGCTGCGCCGGCGATCTGGGCGAGCCACCGGTCGGCCCCGGGATGCCGGGCGTTCAAGGCCTCGACCAATTGGGCGGCCCGTACCGCGTCACTGAATCCCTGACGGGCCAGCAGCCCCGCCGCGGTGCTGGTGCGTCCACCCATTTGGTCTCCTGTGGAATCTCCGCGGACCGCGGCGCCAACCGACGCCGCCCTATCGGCCAGCCTAGCGTCGCCGGGCGTCGCGGTAGTATGGTCGCTTGCCTGCCCGTTGACGGCCGAAGTCGGTGAGGGCATGGCCTTGGAGGTGTGGGGTCTTGGCAGTTCAGGTGAACAGGTCGCTGGGTAGGGTTTGCGATGCCTACGCCGGCCAGGTGATCGCGCTGGTCGAGCCGGCGGGCCAGCTGGCACGCTACGGTCTGGGCCGTTTGGTGTTCCTGGTGTGAGACACGCTCGCCACCCTGCGCGAGGGCACCCCTGGGACGCCGGTGACCCTGGGCGATCACCTGAACATGCGCGAGCTTGCCGCCGACAATGTCGCCGAGCAGATCATGGGGTTGATGGGCATGGAGGACGCCGCCACGCTGGCTCGCCAGCTCGCCCCTCAGGTCAGTGACCTGTCGGACGCCTTGGGCCGCCCCGACCTGGCCAACACCGTGGCATCCAGGTTCGGCAGCGTCCGGCTGATCGACTACCTGCGGGCCAACATCATCTTGGCGGTCGACCTGGCCATTGATACGGTCGGCGTCACGCAGCCGCCCGCGCTGGCCGAGGCCGTTCGCTCGCTCGCCGCAGTCCTCGCCGAGCGGCACCCGGGACGCAGCATCGAGCTGCGCGTCCCCCCGTACGCCGCGGTACAGATCGGCGCTCGCGCCGAGGCACCCGTCCACACCCGGGGCACGCCGCCGAACGTGGTAGAGACCGACCCGGCGACCTTCCTCGCGCTGGCCACCGCTCGGCAGAGCTGGACGCGCGCCGTGGCGTCCGGTTCCCTGACCTACTCGGGGACGCATGCGGCCGACGCCGCGCGCACATTGCCGGCGTTCCGGCCTCATTGAGCCGGAGCCCAGCTCACAGCCGGGGCAGCAGCGTCCGCAGTTCGTAGGGGGTGACCTCGCGACGGTAGGCGTCGAACTCGCTTCGCTTGTTGCGCATGAAGTAGTCGTAGACGTGTTCGCCGAGGGTCTCGGCGACCAGTTCGCTGGACTCCATGACCGCGATCGCGCCCTCCAGGTTCCGCGGCAACGACTCGATACCCAACGCCACCCTCTCCCGGTCGCTGAGCGCCCAGACGTCGTCCTCGGCCTCCAGCGGCAGCGGCAACTCCTTCTCGATCCCGGCCAGGCCAGCGTTCAGCAGCAACGCGTAGGCCAAGTAGGGGTTGCAGGCGGGGTCGATGGCCCGGTACTCGACTCTCGCCGAGCTGGCCTTGTCGGGCTTGAACAACGGGATGCGCACCAGCGCCGACCGGTTGTTGCGTCCCCAGCAGACGTAGCTGGGCGCCTCGCCACCCCAAGCCAGCCGCTTGTAGGAGTTGACCCACTGGTTGGTGACCGCGGTGATCTCCTTAGCGTGCGCCAGCAGGCCGGCGATGAAGTGCTTGCCGATCTTGCTCATCCGCAGCTCGTCGGTGGCGTCGTAGAAGGCGTTCTGGTCGCCCTCGAAGAGGCTGAGGTGGGTGTGCATGCCGGACCCGGCGTGCTCGGTGAACGGTTTCGGCATGAAGGACGCCCGGATGCCCTGGGACACGGCGACCTCCTTCAGCACCACCTTGAAGGTCATGATGTTGTCGGCCATGCTCAAGGCGTCTGCGTAACGCAGGTCTATCTCGTGCTGGCCCGGCGCCCCCTCGTGATGGCTGAACTCCACCGAGATACCCATCTGCTCCAGCATGCTGATGGCGTCGCGCCGGAAGTCGGTGCCCTCGTCCATCGTGGTGTGGTCGAAATAGCCCCCGCCGTCCAAGGCGATCGGTTCGACACCAGGGGTGATCGGGTTGCGCAGCAGGAAGAACTCGATCTCGGGATGGGTGTAGAACGTGAACCCCATGTCGGCTGCCCGTTTGAGGGCGCGCTTGAGCACATGGCGGGGATCTGCCATGGCCGGGGAGCCGTCGGGCATGGTGATGTCGCAGAACATCCGGGCGGTGCCGGCCTGGGTGCGCCACGGCAGCAGTTGGAAGGTGCCGGGGTCGGGGTGGGCGATCATGTCGGCCTCGTAGACCCGGGCATAGCCCTCGATCGCCGAGCCGTCGAACCCGACACCCTCACTGAGGGCACCCTCCAGCTCAGCGGGGGCGATGGCGACCGATTTCAGGAAGCCCAGCACGTCGGTGAACCACAAGCGAATGAACTTGATGTTGCGGTCCTCGACGGCGCGCAGCACGAACTCGGTCTGACGATCCATGCCCTTAGTCTGCCAGTCGGCGCCCAGAATGCGGGGGTGCCTGATCTGGCCAGCAGCATAGACTTCATGCCATGTCGATGCCTGGGTGGTACCCCGATCCGGCCGGTGGGCAACGCTACCGCTATTGGGACGGCAACGCCTGGTCGGATCACACCACCCAAGACCCCCGCGAACCGCCGCCCCTCCCAGCCACCCGTCCGTCGAAGAACCGGAGCGGTGGTGGATTCAACTGGGTCTGGCTAGGCGTGATGATCACAATCCTGGTCTTGGTGGCGCTGGTCGCCTGGTTGGTCTTCGGTGGGACGCGCGGCGGAGGCGGGTTCTCCGGCGTCCCTGAGGACACCAACTCGGCGAGCCCGACCGTGCAAGGTTGGGACGAGACCTCAAAGCCGACGCCACCACCTACTGCGGCGAGCCTGATCGCCTGCCCGTACACCACCAACCAGGACGTGACCAGTCAGGGCACCGACGGCCGGTTGCGAGGCGGCGGACTGGTCGTGGACAAGATCGACGGTTGGCGCGACGCCGACATGTACCTGCAGTGGGTCTCCGACTTCCACACCCAGATGGACACTGTGCGTACCGGTTGGATGAGCAACATCGGAGTGGGTCAGGTCAACGCGTCGGATGGCTTCGTCGACCCGCAGACGGCCGCCCGGCAATCGATGGAGTGCTTCGCCTCGTCCGGCTACTACCTCAACTTCACCCACCGAGTCGATCTGGTCAACGAGGCCACCACGATCAGCGGCTATCCCGCCTGGCGAATGCGCTCCGAGGTGCACATCGACTCGCCCGACATGCCGGAGATCGACGGCGACGTCGTCGACATCATCGTGGTCGACCTGGGTGATCCGCAGCGGATGGGGATCTTCGTGTCCAGCGTCACCATCGGCGATGACCGCCGCCGGGAGTCGGTGGACGCGTCCATCGCCAGTCTGGCCGTGGGTTGAGGCCGGTCTAGAATCGGCTGGGTGAGCGACCCCATCAAGCCCTTCCCGATAAGTTCGATGCGTGCAGTGCCAGCTGGTGTGCCCCGGCCACCCTATGTGGGCGAGATGGGTCCGGAGCACTACGACGGGTCGCACGTGCAATCCGACGAGATCATCGCGGCCATGCGGGTGGCCGGCCGGGTGGCGGCCGACTCGATCCTGGTCGCCGCGGCCGAGATCAGGCCCGGTGTCACCACCGATCACCTGGACGCTGTGGCCCACGAGTTCCTGGCAGACCACCGCGCCTACCCGGCGTCCCTGAACTACCGCGGCTTCCCGAAGGCCATCTGCACCTCGGTCAACGAGGTGATCTGCCACGGCATCCCGGACGCCCGCCCGCTGGCCGAGGGCGACATCGTGAAGATCGACTCGACCGCCTATCTCGGCGGCGTCCACGGCGACAACTGCGCCACCTTCTACGTGGGTGAGGTCGCGCAAGAGGCCCGGCTGCTGTCTGAACGCACCCGGGAGGCGATGTACCGGGGCATCAAGGCGGTCAAGCCGGGGCGACCGCTTTCGGTGATCGGACGGGTGATCGAGGCCTACGCCCGCCGCTTCGGCTACGGCGTGGTGCGCGAGTACACCGGACACGGCGTGCACACCGCGTTCCACTCCGGGCTGATCGTGCTGCACTACGACGAGCCGATGAACGACACCATCATGGTGCCGGGCATGACGTTCACCGTGGAGCCGATGCTCACCTTGGGCAGTCCGCGCACCACGCAGTGGGACGACGGCTGGACGGTACTCACCAAGGACGGCTCCTGGTCGGCCCAGTTCGAGCAAACGATCGTGGTGACCGACGCCGGTAGCGAGATCCTCACCGTGCCGAGTTCGGGTGAGTTGATCCTGGGCGGTGACCCCAGCAAGATCAAACTCGCTTGATGGCCCTGCGGCGAAGGCGCTGGGGGTGGCTGGCGGGCGGGCTCGCGCTGCTGGTGCTGGTCAACCTTGCCGTCAACCCATGGTTCGCCAGATACCGTTCGCTTGCGCTGATGACGGGCTACGACTGGTGGTTCGAGCGCCGCTCGGTGCCCCGGGAAACCGGGGTACAGGTGGCGATGCCTTTGCGCGGCGCTGGGCTGTACCCACTGATAATCACCTTCAACGACGACAAGGGCATGTCGGCCTGGCTGGGTTCACAGGTGGACTTCACCGTCGAGTTCACCTTCGCCGACTTCGGACGCTGGCAGCCCCACAGCGCGATCTTCGAGCCAGGGCACCCGCTGTACGCCGCCTACGTGGGCAGCTACTACCTGCAGGGTCGGGGACGCCCGCTTTCGGCGGACGAGGTCGCACTGGTGGCCGAGTTCGACCAGCGTCGGTTGGCGCTCCCGGCGCTCGGGCTGGACTTCGACGACAACCACTTCGAGGTGCTCGACTCCTCGGCGCGTCCGGTCAACTTCGCCGGGCGAGACTGGACCAGCCATGACGCGACGGTGTCGACGAACTGCCCCGACCACTCCCCCGACGGCTTCCAGCTCTCCCACCTGCAGTTCGGCACCCCACCGCAGACCACCCAGCACTTCCCCGTCTGCGAGTTGGTAGCCCGGATCGAGGTGACCTACCTGGTCGATCTCGATCTGACGATCGGGACCTACATCATCGCGGCGAACACTGCCGAGCTCGAGCAGTTGAGCGAAGAGGTGGTCCACGCCTCGGTAGTCAGCGTCGGTTGAACTCACCAACGGGGCGGACGCGACGCCGAAGCCTGCGTCCGACCATGATCGCGGCCACCGACAACACGATCATCACAACCAGGATCGCGAACGCGTTGCGCATGAACAGCGCCTCGGGCAGGTAGTCGATGATCGGGTCGGTGCGCGGGTCGAAGATCCACAGTTCGTTGTCGAAGGCGATTTCGTGGAAGACCACGAACGCGCGGTCGAAGTCGATCGCCAGTGGGACCGCCAGCATCAACGGCGTGACCAGCGCGATGATCGCCCCAGCGGTGAGGAAGCCGGTCGACCGATGCCGGCGCCACAGCCAGCTGCCGAGCACCACAGCCACCACCAAGGCGAGCAGTCCGCCCTGGACGAAGAGCTGAAAGATGTCCTTGGCCTCGGCGAAGTGCTGGGCGCCGGCGTCCGACATCGGCAGGGTTTCGAGGTGCAACTCGCGCACCCACGGGAAGAGGCTGTACTCGATGATCCGGTCGTAGTTCGCCTGCATCTGGGCCATGGTGAGCTGATGGCTGTTGTACCGGCCGGCCGAGAACCACGGGTAGCTGAATCTGGCGGCTAAGACGACGGTCACCGAGGTGCCCAAGATAGCGACGCCGACAGCGACCGATGCCAGCACGCTGGCCAGCTGCCTCATCCGTCCTCCTCACCTAGACCGGACGCCCACACTACTCGCCGGCCGGGATCGGCAACTGACCCTAGTCAGCACGTGCTGGCAGGTGCGTTTCACCGGTAAACTTGCTGTGTTTGAACCCGCCCGTCAGGGGAGGCCGCATGATCCGCGTCGCGGTAGTGGACGACAACGCGCCGTCGAGGCAGTTGCTGCGCGATTATCTCACCAAGTACCGTGCTGAGCACGATCAGCCGATGATCATCGAAGAGTTCGCCGATGGTTCCGACCTGGTCGGACACTACGCGCCCAGCTTCGACATCATCTTCCTGGACGTCCAGATGGAAAACCTCGACGGCTTCGCCACCGCCCGGCTGGTGCGAGAGGTGGACCCTGCGGTCATCATCATCTTCGTGACTAACATGGCGCAGCTCGCGATCAACGGCTACCAGGTCAACGCACTCAGCTATTTGGTCAAACCAGTCTCGTACTTCGCCTTCTCCCAAGAATTGCTGCGCGCGGTGCAGCGGATCGAGCAGACCCGGGACGACTTCGTGGTGGTGCCGGTCGCCGGAGACCTGGTCAGGATCAATCTCGCCAAGGTGGTCTACATCGAGAGCGTCAAACACCGGCTTGAGATTCACACCATGGACGCCACCTTGTCGATGGTCGGCACGCTGCGTGAGATGGCGGAGCAGTTGGAGCCTCGGGGCTTCGTCCAGATCAACAGCTTCCTGCTCGCCAACTTGCGGCACGTGTTGGCGTTCGGGAACCAGACCGCGATCATGTCGCAGGGCGCCCAGCTGCCGGTCAGCCGCTCTCGCAAGAAGGAGCTTGCCGTCGCGCTGGCCGCCCACTCCGGTCGATCGCGAGTGCTGTGACCGAGATCCTGCCCGACATTCCGCGCTTCGTCACGGCTCTCGCCGAATGGCTCAGCTGCGTCCTGTACATTTCGCTACTGCCCAAGAGACCCGGTCGATTCTTGCTCGGGGTTCTGTTGCTTGCCGGGCTCGGGGCGATGCTGGGCTTGCACCAGTTGGCGGGCACCTGGCCGCAGCCCTTCTGGGTCTTGGGGATGCTGGCTGCCTTCGCGACGATGTTCACCCTGATCGCATTGACGACGCGCATCGGTCTGCGGGACAGCGGCTACGTCGCGGCTCGGGCGTTCGTCCTGGCCGAACTGTTGGCGTCGCTGGAGTGGCAACTGCGCACCTTCTATTTCCGCACCAGAGCCGAGATCTGGTCACCTGCAGCCGCGCTGCTGTGGCTTTCGACCTATGCGGTCGGCCTGGGAATCGCCTTGCTGCTGGAGCGACGGCATTTCAGCCGGGAGCGGCCACCCGATATCGGCCCACGAACCCTGGCCGTCGCCGGATCCATCGCGGCCATCACCTTCGCGCTCAGCAACCTGAGCTTTGTCTCGAAGGAGACACCTTTCAGCGGCACCTTGCCTGCCGAGGTCTTATATATCCGGACGCTGGTAGATCTGTGCGGCTACATCGCCCTCTACGCCCAACACGAACAGCTGCGCAAGCAGCGGGCCGACGCCGAACTGAGCGCCCTCAACTCCGTCGTGGCCGCCCAGCATCAGCAGTATCTGCAGTCGAAGAGCGCCATCGACACGGCCAACCGGACGTGGCATGACCTGAAACACCACGTAGCGGCAATCCGGGCCGAACTCGACCCGGCGCGTCGCACCGCCTATCTGGATGACCTCGAAGCCTGCGTCACCGCCCACAGCGCAACCTACGAGACGGGCAATCCAGTGCTGGACACGATCTTGACAGCCAAGGCTCAGTACTGTCTGGCCAGCCAGATCACCTTCACCTGCATGGCCGACGGCGCTGCACTGGGGCGCATTCATCCGATGGACTTGGCAACCATCTTGGGTAACGCCCTGGACAACGCCATCGAGAACGTGCAACTGCTCGCAGATCCAGAACAGCGCGTGGTGCGAGTCACGATCTCTCGCGTGGGGACGTTCGTGGCCATGCAGTTCGACAACTACTTCGACGGCACCTTGCACTACGAAGGTGACCAACTGCGCACCCGCAAGACCGACGCAGGACGCCACGGGCTGGGACTCAAGAGCATCCGCCACACCGCCAAGAAGTACGGCGGTGAGGTGATGGTGACCAACGCCGACAACTGGTTCAAGTTGACGGTGCTGCTCCCGGGCACTGCGACGGGCCCGGCAACCTCGCCGGCGGCGCCCTCGCCGACCGATTGTGAGTGAGAACCCACCGATCATGCGCGCAGCCGACTGATCACAATCGGCAACTGCTGAACTAGCCGGGAAATGAAGCTGGCTGTGCAGACCAATGCCCGCACCGCCACCCACCCGTTTAGTACAGAGAGGTACAGGCTCAATGCTTGACATCAACTGGGCGGACGTACAGGCGCTGGTCGCCTCCGTGGGCCCGCAGCTGATCACCATCGGGGTGGTTCTGCTGCTGGCCATCGGCGTCACCATCGCGGTCCGAAAACTCAAGCCACCCACCCGGAAGTTCGCCCGAGCGCAGACCTGGATCGCTGCGGTCCTGGTTGTCGCGATCTCCGTCACCACGATGCTCTACGGTGGCTTTCGCAACCTGCTCGACCTCGCCTCCGGTTCGGGAACCCTCAGCGAGGAGACGATGGCTTCAGCCAGCGAGCTGGGCAACCAGATCTCGGACGAGGGCATGGTGCTGCTGAAGAACCAGACCGGCACCCTTCCGCTGGCCGGCACCACCAAGGTGAACGTCTTCGGGTGGGCGTCGACCAACCCGGTCTACGGCGGCACCGGCTCCGGTTCGTTGTCGGCCACCCAAGAGGTGACCTCGCTGCTGGGTGGTCTGGCCAATGCTGGCTTCGAGACCAAGCAGGACCTGGCGAACTGCTACACCGCCCACCGGGCCGACCGTCCGGTCGCCGGCCTGTCTACC
>RRZU010764883.1_pt1 | contig 12612 bp, 15 predicted proteins | sample 2165561 | NCBI WGS metagenome assembly RRZU01 (sample SAMN10456909, study PRJNA506462) | wastewater metagenome | isolation source: wastewater sludge | place: USA: Moscow, Idaho | reverse complement strand
TCGGCCAGCTCGATGGGGAACTGGCGGTCGATGGCCGCCTGCTGCTGCAGGTAGCCGATGGCGCCAAGACCCTGCGCGGCGACCCGCAGCAGCCCGGCCAGCGGCTTCTGCAGGCCGGCCAGCACCCGCAGCAGGCTGCTCTTGCCACAGCCGTTGGCACCGACCACGGCGGTCAGGCTGCCGGCCCGCAGCTGCAGGTCGAGCGGCGGGGTCAGCGGCCGTCCCGGCACGCCCCATTGCAGGCCTTCGGCGTGGATCATGCCGCCTCCCGGCTCCAGCGGCTTTCCGCCACCGCATCGTGGGCATGCAGGCTCTCGGCGTGCTCCACGCGCACGCTGAAGGCGTCCAGCTGCGGCAGGGCGCGCAGGGCGCGGTGCAGGCGCCGCGCGGCGTCCTCGCAGAACATCAGGTTCTGCCCGTTGGCGAGGGCGAAGGCCTGTTCGTCGGCACGCTTGACCGCGGTCTGCAGGGCGGTGCCGAGGGCCGCTTCGGCGCCGTCGATCAGCGCCAGCAGGGGCAGTTCATGGCAGGTGGCGCCGAGCTGTACGTCGAGGATCGCCCGGCTGCGCTGGCTGTGCGGGGTGGCGAGGATGCCGGCGCTGCTGCCCAGCCAGTCGAGCACCGCTTCCTGCCGCAGTTCGCGGCCGGCGAAGTCGGCGGCGAAGCGCTGCTGGATCAGCTGGCGGGCCAGCGCCGCCGAGCAGGGGCAGGTCGAGGAATAGCCGATTTCCACGCGCAGGCCGAGGTGCAGCGCCGCGCCGCGCACGCGGCTGGCGGAGATCCGCAGCGGGTAGCCCTTCCAGCCGGCCAGCGGGCTGACCAGCGCCGGGCGGCGCAGCAGCGCCTCGCAGTGGATGTCCAGGTGGGCGCGCTGCGACAGCCCGGCATGGCTGTCGAGGAAGGCATCGAGCAGCCGTGCCAGCAGCGCCGGGGTCAGCTCCTCGTGCTCCAGCGCCTCCAGCGCCAGGTACAGCCGCGACATGTGGATGCCGCGCGCGCCGGCGTCGTCGAGGCTGACCCCGGCGTCGATCCGCGCCGCCAGCCGTTCGCCGTGCAGGCGCAGCGGCTGGGCGATGCCGGCCATGCCGACCCGCTGCAGCGGCAGGCAGGCGGTGGAGGTTTGCGCGGCGATATCCGGCAGCAGCGAAGCGTTCATCGAGGGCGTCGTCTCGTCTTGATTGGATTGTTATACTGTAACAAGAATGCCGCCACAGACGGCAAGCCGCTTTCTTCCGTTCGCCCGCCTGCGAGGTTCCCCCGATGGACAACCGCCTTCCCGTCACCGTGCTTTCCGGCTTCCTTGGCGCCGGCAAGAGCACCCTGCTCAACCATGTACTGAAGAACCGCGACGGCCTGCGCGTGGCGGTGATCGTCAACGACATGAGCGAGGTGAATATCGACGCCGCCGCCGTGCAGCAGGGCGTCAGCCTCAGCCGCGGCGAGGAAAAGCTGGTGGAGATGAGCAACGGCTGCATCTGCTGCACCCTGCGCGAGGACCTGCTGGAGGAGGTCGCCCGGCTGGCCGGCGAGGGGCGCTTCGACTACCTGCTGATCGAGTCCACCGGCATCGCCGAACCGCTGCCGGTGGCCGAGACCTTCACCTTCCGCGACGAGAGCGGGCAGAGCCTCGCCGATCTGGCGCGCCTGGACACCATGGTCACGGTGGTCGACGGGGTGAACTTCCTGCGCAACCTGCACGAGGCCGAGGCGCTGGCCGAGCGCGGCGAGAGTCTCGGTGAGGACGACGAGCGTTCGGTCACCGACCTGCTGATCGATCAGGTGGAGTTCGCCGACGTGATCCTGGTCAGCAAGATCGACCTGATCTCCGGCGCCGAGCGCGAGGAACTGCTGGCCCTGCTCGCCCGCCTCAACCCGCAGGCCGAGGTGCTGCCGATGGTGATGGGCCGGGTGCCGCTGGCGAAGATCCTCGATACCGGGCGCTTCGACTTCGAGCGCGCCGCCCAGGCGCCGGGCTGGCTGGCCGAGCTGCGCGGCGAGCATGTGCCGGAAACCGAGGAATACGGCATCGCCTCGACCGCCTGGCGCGCGCGCCGGCCGCTGCACCCACAGCGCTTCCACGACTTCCTGCACCGCGAGTGGGACAACGGCCGCCTGCTGCGCTCCAAGGGCTGGTTCTGGCTGGCCAGCCGGCCCGAGGAAGCGGGCAGCTGGTCGCAGGCCGGCGGGCTGATGCGCCACGGCTACGCCGGGCGCTGGTGGCATGCGGTGCCGCGCGAGCAGTGGCCACAGGATGCGGAAAGCCAGGCGGCGATCCTCGCCCACTGGCAGGACGGCTGCGGCGACCGCCGCCAGGAGCTGGTGTTCATCGGCCAGCACGTCGATTTCGCCCGTCTGCACGCCGAACTGGACGCCTGCCTGCTGAGCGAGGCGGAAATGGCCCTCGGCGAGCAGGCCTGGCTGGCGCTGGACGATCCGTTCGACGCCTGGCTGACCGAGGCCGACGACGAGGAGGTCGCCTGATGCCCGCCCTGCAGCTGGCACCGCTGCCGCGCCAGGTACGCGGCAGCGATCCCGCCGTGCTCGCCGAGGCGCTGCACGACGGGGTCAACCTGGCGATCTGGGAGCGCGAGCTGTCGCCGGCGGTGGCCGGTTTCGTCGCCGCGCTGCTGGCGCAGGGCACGCCGCTGGCCGAGTCGCTGAGCGTGGAAATCGCCGCCGACGGCAGCGGCTGCAGCCTGCCGACGCTGGCCGGCGGGGCTGCCGGACTGCCCGGCCATGCCGCGTTCGTCGCCGATGTCGCCTGGCTGCTCGACGCCTATGCCTGCCTGCTCGATGCGCGCCGCGTCGGCCTGCGCCTGCGGCTGCTGGACAGGGCCATGTGCCCGCGCTTTCACATCGACCGCGTGCCGCTGCGCCTGGTCAGCACCTACGCCGGGCCGGGCAGCGAGTGGCTGGGCGAAGGCGTCATGCCGCGCCGGCGGCTCGGCCAGGCCGCCGCCGAACCACAGCGCCCGGAACTTATCCACAGGATGGCCGCCGGCCATGTCGCCCTGCTCAAGGGCGAGCGCTGGGTCGGCAACGAGCACACCGCCATCGTCCACCGCTCACCGCCGGTGGCCGACGGCGAGCGCCGCCTGCTGCTGACGCTCGACTGGCTGGACTGAGCCGGCAGCCCGCAGGGCGCGGCACAGCAAGGCCGGCGCAACGTGCTGACGGGAGCGACAGCCGCGGCGCAGCGCGCTAGGCTGCGCCGCGTGCGCTGACCGGCTGGCCGTGCCGCGGGCCGGCGCAGGAGGCCGGCCTGTGCTGTCCGCACAGTTTGGTCACATCCCCGGCACAGATTGCCCACACAGTTATCCACAGGCCTTCCATGCTCCAGCAGATCCCCACCCACCTGATCGCCGGGCCGCTCGGCGCCGGCAAGACCACCCTGATCCGCGAGCTGCTGGCGCAGAAGCCGGCCGCCGAACGCTGGGCGGTGCTGATCAACGAGTTCGGCCAGATCGGCCTGGATGCCGCGCTGCTGACGACCGACGCCGACGGCGTGGCCCTCGGCGAGGTCGCCGGCGGCTGCCTGTGCTGCGTCAACGGCGCGCCTTTCCAGGTCGGCCTCGGCCGCCTGCTGCGCCAGGCGCGTCCCGACCGCCTGCTGATCGAGCCGTCCGGGCTCGGCCATCCGGTCGAACTGCTGCGCCAGCTGCAGCAGGAGCCCTGGCGCGAGGTGCTGGCGGTGCAGCCCAGCGTGGTGGTGCTCGACGCCGCCGCGCTGGCCGCCGGCCGGCCGCTGCCCGCGGCCCAGCAGGCGGCGCTGGGCGAGGCGGGGCTGCTGGTGCTGAACAAGAGCGAGACGCTGGACGCCACCGCGCGGGCGCTGCTCGCCGCGCAACTGCCGGCGCGTCCGCTGTACTGGGTCACCCAGGGCCGGCTGCCCCTGGCCGAACTGCCGGGCCATGCCAGCCAGGCCGTGGACGGGCCGGACACGCCCGCGCTGCCCAGCGCGCCCGCCGCGCTGCCGACCCTGTGGAGCGACCCGGCGCAGCCGATCTGCCGCCAGCATGCCGAGGCGGACGGCTGGAGCATCGGCTGGCGCTGGCACCCCGGCCAGTGCTTCGACCGCGCGCGTCTGGCCGCCTGGCTGGCCGGCCTCGACTGGCGGCGCGCCAAGCTGGTGGTGCATGGCGAGGATGGCAACTGGCACAGCGCCAACGCCCTCGACGGCGCGGCGCTGCACTGGCGCCCCAGCGAATGGCGCCGCGATTCAAGGCTGGAGCTGATCTTCGCCCGCGAGCAGGACGCCGCCGCGCTCGGCGACGCGCTGGATGCCTGCCGGCTGGGGTAAGGGCAGCAGCCTGCAGGGGGGCAACTCGCGCAGCGATTGCCCACCAGGCGCAGCAGCGGTGGCAGATCACTGCGCGAACCTCCCACCCTGCGCCGCCCCATGTATCGCTCAGGGCAGCAGGATGGTCGAACCCACCGTCTGCCGCGCCGCCAGCGCGCGCTGCGCCTCGGCCGCCTCGCGCAGCGGGTGGCGCTGGGCGATGTCGACCTGCAGCTGGCCGCTGCCGATCAGCGCGAACAGCTCGGCGGCCATGGCGCGCAGCCGCTCGGGGGTGTCGGCGTAGCCGGACAGGGTCGGCCGGGTGACGAACAGCGAGCCCTTCTGCGCGAGGATGCCGAGGTTGACCCCGCTGACCGGCCCCGAGGCGTTGCCGAAGCTGACCAGCAGGCCGCGTCTGGCCACGCAGTCGAGAGAGATGTCCCAGGTGTCCTTGCCCACCGAGTCGAACACCACCGGGCACTTGGCGCCGTCGGTCAGCTCCAGCACCCGCGCGCGAACGTCCTCGCGGCGGTAGTCGATGGTCGCCCAGGCGCCCAGCGCGCGGGCGCGCTCGGCCTTTTCTGCCGAGCCCACGGTGCCGATCAGCTTCACCCCCAGCAGTTTCGCCCACTGGCAGGCCAGGCTGCCGACGCCGCCGGCCGCGGCGTGGAACAGGACGGTCTCGCCGCCCTGGAAGCGGCCGATCTGGCGCAGCAGGTACTGCACGGTCAGGCCCTTGAGCAGCGCCGCGGCGGCCTGCTCGAAGCTCACCGCCTCCGGCAGGGGCACCAGGCAGTCGGCCGGCAGGCAGTGCAGCTCGGCGTAGGCGCCCTGCGGGCCGGTGCAGTAGGCGACCCGGTCGCCGACCCTGAATTCGCGCACCTCGGCGCCGACCGCCTCGACCTCGCCGGCGCCCTCGCTGCCGAGGCCCGAGGGCAGGTTCAGCGGGTACAGGCCGTCGCGGTAGTAGATGTCGATGAAGTTCAGGCCGATCGCCCGGTTGCGCACCCGCACCTCGCGCGGGCCGGGCGCGGGCGGGGTGAAGTCGGCGTATTCGAGCACTTCGGGGCCGCCGTGGCGGCTGAGCTGGATGCGTGTGGGCATGGGCGGAACCTCGCGGATGACAGGGCGATCATCCAACCCCCCGCCACGATCTGCGTCAAGCGCCGCCGGCAAACCGCGATGGTATGCTTGCCGCCGACTTGCGCGCCGCCGGCCAGACCGTGCGGCCAGACCCGGACCCGAGGTGAAAAGTGACCGACCGTATCGCCGCCGTGAAGGCCTACCTGCTCGACCTGCAAGACCGCATCTGCGCCGCCCTGGAGGCCGAGGACGGCCGCGCGCGCTTCCGCGAGGACGCCTGGCAGCGCCCCGGCGGCGGCGGCGGGCGCACCCGGGTGATCGAGAACGGCGCGGTGATCGAGAAGGGCGGGGTCAACTTCTCCCACGTGTTCGGCGACGCCCTGCCGCCCTCGGCCAGCGCCCACCGTCCGGAACTGGCCGGGCGCAGCTTCCAGGCCCTCGGCGTGTCGCTGGTGATCCACCCGGAAAACCCCTACGTGCCCACCTCCCACGCCAACGTGCGCTTCTTCAGCGCCGAGAAGGAGGGCGAGGACGCGGTCTGGTGGTTCGGCGGCGGCTTCGACCTGACTCCCTACTACGCCAGCGAGGAAGACTGCATCGAGTGGCACCGCATCGCCCGCGCCGCCTGCGCGCCGTTCGGCGCCGACGTCTACCCGCGCTACAAGGAATGGTGCGACCGCTACTTCCACCTCAAGCACCGCGGCGAGCCGCGCGGCATCGGCGGCCTGTTCTTCGACGACCTCAACGAGTGGGACTTCGACACCTGCTTCGCCTTCATCCGCGCGGTGGGCGACGCCTATGTCGAGGCCTACCTGCCGATCGTCCGGCGCCGCAAGGCCACGCCCTTCGGCGAGCGCGAGCGCGAGTTCCAGTCCTTCCGCCGTGGCCGCTACGTCGAGTTCAACCTGGTGTTCGACCGCGGCACCCTGTTCGGCCTGCAGTCGGGCGGGCGTACCGAGTCGATCCTCATGTCGCTGCCGCCGCTGGTGCGCTGGGGCTACGACTGGCAGCCGGAGCCGGGCACCCCGGAGGCGCGCCTGACCGACTACTTCCTCAAGGACCGCGACTGGCTGGGCGAGAACGCCTGAGCCCCGTCACTCCGCAGGGCGAGGGCCCGCGCAGCGCTCCGCCACCGCCACGCCGGCGGTGGACAAGGCTGCGCCGTCTTGCCCCCCTGAAGCCGAGGAGCGCCCCATGCAGATCGAACACCTCGACCATCTGGTGCTGACCGTGGCCGACATCCCCACTACCTGCGACTTCTACGCGCGGGTGCTGGGCATGCGGCCGGTCACCTTCGCCGGCGGGCGCACCGCGCTCGCCTTCGGTCGACAGAAGATCAACCTGCATCCCCACGGCGGCGAGTTCGAGCCCAAGGCCGCGCGGCCGACGCCAGGCTCGGCCGACCTGTGCTTCCTCGTCGCGACGCCGCTGGAGCAGGCGATCGCCCACCTGCAGGCCTGCGGCGTGCCCATCGAGGAAGGTCCGGTAGCGCGCACCGGCGCGACCGGACCGATCCGCTCGGTGTACCTGCGCGACCCCGACCGCAACCTGATCGAACTGTCCAACCTGATCGAGGAGTCCCGTTGATGGACCGCTATTGCGTGTTCGGCAACCCCATCGGCCACAGCAAGTCGCCGCTGATCCACCGCCTGTTCGCCGCGCAGACCGGCGAGCCGCTCATCTACGACGCCCTGCTGGCACCGCTGGACGATTTCCCCGGCTTCGCCCGCGCCTTCTTCCGCGAGGGCCGCGGCGCCAACGTCACCGTGCCGTTCAAGGAGGAGGCCTTCCGCCTCGCCGACGCGCTGACCGAGCGCGCCGCCCGCGCTGGTGCGGTGAACACCCTGAAGAAGCTGGACGACGGCCGCCTGCTCGGCGACAACACCGACGGCGCCGGCCTGGTGCGCGACCTCACCGTCAATGCCGGCCTCGCCCTGCGCGGCCAGCGCATCCTGCTGCTCGGCGCCGGCGGCGCGGTGCGCGGCGTGCTGGAGCCGCTGCTGGCCGAACGGCCGGCCGAACTGGTGATCGCCAACCGCACCGTGGCGCGCGCCGAGGAGCTGGCGCGGCTGTTCGCCGACCTCGGCCCGGTGGTGGCCAGCGGCTTCGACTGGATCGACGCGCCGGTCGACCTGATCGTCAACGGCACCTCGGCCAGCCTGGCCGGCGAGCTGCCGCCGATCTCGCCGCGGCTGATCGCGCCGGGACACACCGTCTGCTACGACATGATGTATGCCAAGGCGCCGACCGCCTTCAACCGCTGGGCCGCCGAGCAGGGCGCGGCGCGCACCCTCGACGGGCTGGGCATGCTGGTCGAGCAGGCCGCCGAGGCGTTCTTCCTCTGGCGCGGGGTGCGCCCGGACAGCGCGCCGGTGCTCGCCGAACTGCGCCGCCAGCTGAACGAGGGCTGAACCATGCACGACTACCGCGACGGCGCCGCGATCCGCGGCTGGCACGCCCACGTCTACTTCGACGCCGCCACCCTGGAGCAGGCCCGCGCGCTGTGCAGCGCCGCCGCCGAGCGCTTCGCCGTGACCATGGGCCGCCTGCACCAGCGTCCGGTCGGCCCGCACCCGCAGTGGAGCTGCCAGCTGGCGTTCCGCGCCGAGGCGCTCGCCGCGGTGCTGCCCTGGCTGCTGCTCAACCGCGGCGACCTCACCGTGCTGCTGCATCCGCTCAGCGGCGAACCGCTCGCCGACCACCGCGACCGCGCCCTGTGGCTCGGCGCGGCGCAGCCGCTGGACCTGTCGATGCTCCCCGAGCGCGCCGCCGGCGAGGAAATCTAGGCGCGCCGCGCCGCTTCCCGATCGCGCCAAGAAGCGCGACAATTCGCCGCACCTCGTCGCCGTTCGCTGGCAGTTGGCGACAGGAAGGCTATCGGCGGATGCGCGCGTTCGCCGACGTCATCCGACAGATCGCTGCAATTTCCTCGACAAAGCCCACCCACATTCGACTAAAGTAGCGTCCTCCCCACCTCCCACGGGCACGACACACCTATGCAAGCCGGCAATACCCAGCTGACCATGAGCGTCCTGATGACTCCGGACAAAGCCAACTTCTCCGGCAATGTCCACGGCGGCACCCTGCTCAAGTACCTCGACGAAGTCGCCTACGCCTGCGCCAGCCGCTACGCCGGCCGCTACGTGGTCACCCTCTCGGTGGACCAGGTGATCTTCCGCGAGCCGATCCACGTCGGCGAGATGGTCACCTTCCTCGCCTCGGTCAACTACACCGGCAGCACCTCCATGGAGATCGGCATCAAGGTGATCACCGAGGACATCCGCAACCAGAGCGTGCGCCACACCAACAGCTGCTTCTTCACCATGGTCGCCGTCGACGGCCACGGCAAGTCGGTGCCGGTGCCGCCCCTCGATCCGCAAACCGCCGAGGAGCGCCGCCGCTTCGCCCAGGCCCAGCAGCGCCGGCAGATCCGCCGCGAGCTGGAAAGCCGCTACCAGGCGATCAAGGACGAAGTCTGAGACGCCGCGCCATGAACCAGCCGCCGCGCCTCCGCCCACCTGTGCTCGCCGGCCGGCGCGCCGGGAGCGCGGCGTGCTGAGCCTCGGCGAGCTGGCCGTCGCCTTCGGCCTCCTGGCGGTCGGCGCCTGGCTGTGGCACGCCCACGGCCGCCGCGAGCTGGCCCTGGCGCTGGTGCGCCAGGCCTGCCTGCGCGAGGACGTGCTGCTGCTCGACGACAACGTCGCCTTCCGCGGCCTGCGCCTGCTGCGCGACCGCAACGGCCAGCGCCGCCTGGTCCGCGAATTCGCCTTCGAGTTCACCGTCACCGGCGAGCAGCGCCACCCCGGACGCATCCTCCTGTGCGGCCGCCACCCGCTGCGCATCGAACTGGCCCCGCACCCGATGCGCCCGCCGGAAGAGCGCGAGGATCCGCTCGCCGACCGGGTGATCCACCTCGACGCCTGGCGCCAGCGCCAGCAGCGCCCGCCCCGCGGCTGAACCGCCCCCGGCTCAATCGCGCAGCGTCAGCTCGCCGGCACGCAGGAAATCTCTGACCCGCCCGGCGCAGGCCGCAGGGTCCTCCTGCATGAAACAGTGCCCGCCCTCGACCAGGCGCGCCGTCACATGGGCATTGCCCGCACACCAGCGCGCCACCCCGCGAGCGACGAAGGGATAGCTGGCACGCCCGTGCAGCACCAGCGTCGGCGTCGTCACCCGCGCCAGGGTCGCCCACAGCCGGCGCGGATAGGACGCGAAGATCTCCGCCTCGCGCTCGGGCCGGCACTTCAGCGCGACACCGTCGGCGACGACCTGCAGGGCATGCTCGACGTAGGCGTGCAGCGCCGCATCGCTCCAGCCGCGGAAGATGCCGCGCCCGTGCAGGGCGGCGTAGGCGGCGGCGCGGTCGCTCCAGCAGCGCCGCCGGCTGCGGGCCTGGCGCGCCAGGGCGTGGCGCTCCTGCAGACCGAGCAGCTCGGAGAGCGCCATCGCGCCGATCATCGCCGGCGGAAACAGCACCGGATCGAGCAGCACGGCACGCTGGAACAGCTGCGGCTCGGCGGCCAGCATCAGGGCGCTGAGCACCCCGCCGAAACTGTGCCCGCAGGCCAGCACCGGCACCGCGCCGAAGCGCGCGCGGCCGGCCCGGAAGGCCTCCGCGGCCAGTTCGGCGCTGCGGTTCCAGCCGAGGAAACGGCCGCCGTGGTCGCTGTCGCCATGGCCCTGGACATCGCACAGCCAGAGGTCGAAGTCCGCCGCCAACAGGCGCAGCAGCGGCTCGTAGCTGCGCGCGCAGAAGCCGTTGCCGTGCAGGAAGTGCAGCAGCGGTCGCCCGCCGGGCGGGCTGTGCCAGCCGCGCAGGACGAACCCGGCCGACGTCGGGTGGGACCAGGGATGCAACGGCATGGCGGCTCCTGCGCCGGACTCCTCGTCGCCAGTGTAGCCGCCGCCGGCGCTCAGGCCGGGCGCAGCACCTGACCCGAGCGCAGGTCGCGGATCAGGCTCGGATTGCGCCGCCCGCCCAGCTCGCCGCCGAGCACGGCGTCCAGGCAGCCGCCGAAATACTGCTCGACCCGCAGCCGCGAACGCGCCGCCGGCCGGCCGGCCGGGTTGGCCGAGGTGGACACCAGCGGACCGGTGTGCGCGCACAGCGCCCGCACCAGAGGATGATCGCTGACCCGCAGGGCGACGCTGTCGTGACGCCCGGTGATCCAGGCCGGCAGACGCCCGCGATGGGGCACCAGCCAGGTGTTCGGTCCCGGCCAGCTGCCACGCAGCTGGTCGAGCCAGGCCTCGGGCAGATCGTCGAGCAGGAAGGCGAACTGCGCCATGTCCGCCGCCACCAGGATCAGCCCCTTCTCCACCGGCCGCGCCTTGAGCGCCAGCAACTGCCGCACCGCCGCGGCATTCCACGGATCGCACCCCAGCCCCCACACCGCCTCGGTGGGATAGGCGATCACCCCGCCCTCGCGCACCGTGCGCGCTACCTGCCCCAATCGCCACTGACCGACCATTGCCACCTCCACCGCCTGCGTCCGAAACGGCGCGCAGTGTAGCGACTCGCACACGGCCCGGCAGCCCGTCCGGACCACCGGGGAGGCGCTGGCGCGGGTACGGGATCGGCAAAATAGTTACAGCGCGCGTCAAAAGAATCCGATTGCGCCCCCAAGGTCCGTTTCTACACTCAGGTCGACGGATGCAAAACGTCGAACCTGCCCCGAGTGAGCTTGGGTCGCAGCCGCAGGGAAGCATGTTCGCGGCGCACCGGAGGCATATCGTGGGCACTACCGAACGCGGCTGCGGCCCATGCGCCTCAAAGGGATGGACACATGAAAAAGGTCGTCATCACAGGCCTGTTGACGGGCATCGTACTCGTCGGCGGTTGCGCCAGACATACGGAAACCCCGGTTGCCACCAACTTCCCCTACGACACCCAGAAGAAACTGCAGGCGGCCTCCCACTGGCAACTGATTGCCAAGGATACGGCGCGGCAGATGGTTGCCGCCATGCCGACCAGGCGGCCGCTGTACGTGCGCCAGCCGGAGCAGCAGAGCCCCTTCGAGAAAGCCTTCAGCCAGCAGCTGATCGCCTCCCTGACGGCGGCCGGCTACCCGGTGATGAAGAGCGACGCACGCAGCGACACCCTGACCGTCGAGGTGTCCGCCGAACCCCTGCGCTTCTCCAGAAACCGCCTGCAGTACAAGACCACCGGCGGCCTGACCGCCCTGGCCGGCGGCCTGTGGGTGCTGCGCAACATCTACGAGAACGTCTCCCCCGGCGCGGCCATGGTCACCGCCGCCGTGGCGGCGGACAGCGCTCACTGGCTGCGCTCGGAATTCGCCAGCGGCCCCACGCCGCGCACCGAAATCGTCGTCACCGCCAGCGTGTCGAGCGCCGACCGCTACTACATGCAGAGCACCAGCGCCTACTACACCAGCGACGCCGACTTCAGCCTGTACGAGAACTGGCCGACCACCGCGCTGCCGGTCAAGGGGGCAGTCCAATGAAAGCCGCGCACGCCATCCCGCTGCTCGTTCTGGCGCTGCTCGGCCTTGCCGGATGCGCCCATGCCCCCAAGGGGCCGACCTACGAGTCCGCCGCCCGCAATCCCTTCATTCCCACCAACCAGCAGGCCGCCGATGTCCTGATGCTGCAACTGGAGGATCGCCTGCCGGCCGGCAGCGGCCCGTTGCTGGTGGCGACGCTGGTGAATATCGACGCCCTGGAGCAGTCCTCCACCCTCGGGCGCCTGGTGTCGGAGCAGGTGTCCGCACGTTTCACCCAGGCCGGTTACAAGATCGTGGAGATGAAGTTCGGCAACAGCGTCTACATGCGCCAGGACCAGGGCGAGATGATGCTGACCCGCGAAGTCCACGAACTGGCCAGCACCCATGCGGCCAAAGCGGTCATCGTCGGTTCCTATGCCGAAAGCAAGAACTACGTGTTCGTCAATCTGAAGGTGGTGCAGCCCAGCACCAACGCCATCATCGCCGTCCACGACTACGCGCTGCCGGTCACCGACAGCGTCTGGTCGATGCTGCGCGGCAGACGCTGAGCATCCGGCGCCCGGCTAGCGCACGGGCGTCGCCTCACCCCCGATAGACCCAGCATCCCTGCTCGCAGGCCACCCGTCCATCCAGCTCCAGCTCGGTGAGCTGGACGAGCACCTCCGGCAGTTCCAGGCCGCTGCGCAGGGCGAGCGCTTCGCTGCTCTGCGGCTCGGCGCGCAGCAGGTCGAGCAGGCCGCCCGCGGCGGGCGGGGTGGCGGTAGGCCGTGCGGCGGCGGGCGCCTC
>RRZU012536580.1_pt1 | contig 12614 bp, 13 predicted proteins | sample 2165561 | NCBI WGS metagenome assembly RRZU01 (sample SAMN10456909, study PRJNA506462) | wastewater metagenome | isolation source: wastewater sludge | place: USA: Moscow, Idaho | reverse complement strand
TTGTTATGAATAAAGGTGCCATCGTATTAGATGGTGAGCCTAAAAATGTGTTTAAACACATCGATTTACTTGAAGAGATTGGACTTGCTGTGCCTCAAATTTCGTATTTGATACGAAGTCTGCGAGCACAAGGCTTTGAGTTAGATGACGAGATTATCACTGTGGAAGAAGCGAAGCACGCTATCATCAAACATATAAATAAACAGAAATAGGTGAATCATGTTAAGAGATATTACGATAGGACAATATTATAGTGTTTCATCACCGATTCATAAGATGGATCCTCGATTTAAAATTGTTGCATCTATGCTTTATTTGGTTTCGTTATTTTTAATTAAAGATGTCATCGCATACGTAGCGATTATTGCTTTTATAGGTTCAGTGGTTAAAATATCTAAAGTGCCTTTTAATTTCATTCTAAAAGGGCTCAAACCCGTGTTTATGCTCATCGTATTTGCCTTTTTGATAAACGTTTTTCTAACGACGGGCGAAGGAGAACCGCTTTTTAAGTTTGGATTTATAAAAGTATATTTAGAAGGCATAGATCGTGCGGTATTTATGGCTGTTCGTTTGATCCTATTAATCATAGGAACTTCATTGCTCACACTGACGACGTCACCGATCGAACTCACAGACGGGATAGAATATTTACTTAATCCCTTTAAACGCATCGGCTTACCCGCTCATGAGCTTGCCATGATGATGACCATCGCTCTGAGATTTATCCCGACATTACTTGAAGAAACAGATAAAATCATGAAAGCTCAGATGGCGAGAGGTGCTGACTTCGAAAGCGGCAATATTATGAGCCGTGCCAAAGCATTGATTCCTTTATTGGTTCCGTTGTTTATCAGCGCATTTAGAAGAGCCGATGAATTAGCGATGGCGATGGAAGCCAGATGTTACCGCGGCGGAGAAGGTCGAACACGCATGAAAGTATTAAAATACACAAGACTAGATGTTTTAGGCGCTTTTGTCATGGTCGTTTATTTAGCTGTTTGTGTGATTATTTAGTGATGCCATGCAGACGATATTGATAACATTGGCATATGATGGCGGTCAATACCATGGCTGGCAAAGACAAACGCATTCTAAAAGTGTGCAAGAAGTCGTGGAGCGTGCACTGAGTAAAGTGTATCGTCAAAACATTCATGTTGAAGCTTCTGGTAGAACCGATGCAGGAGTCCATGCCTATGGGCAAACCGCAACGTTTGAAGTGGAAAGCACATTTCCAATAGAAAACCTTAAGTTAGTGGTGAATAGGATTCTGCCACTGGATATTTTTATCACGCAGGCAATGCAAGTGCCAGAGGGGTTTCACGCACGGTATCATGCCGTTGGTAAAACGTATGAGTATCACATGATCATGTCGGAAACACGAGACCCGTTTAAACAAAGATTTGCACACCAAGTGACCAAGGCCTTAAATATAGACATGATTCGTGAAGCAATACCTCATTTTCTTGGGACTCATGACTTTAGGACGTTCATGGCTTCGGGTAGCCAGATACAAGATACCGTACGAACCGTTTATGCTTTTGAATTAGCGGTAGAAGGCGACGAACTCAAGTTCAAGATCACAGGAGACGGATTTTTATATAACATGGTCAGAATCATCATAGGTACGCTTATCCATGTGGGTCAAGGTAAGATCAGTCCATGTGATGTCACGGATATCATAAACAGTGGTGATCGTAATAAAGCCAAATACACAGCACCTGCGTGTGGTTTGTATTTGAGTCGTGTTTATTACGATGTAGATGAGCTAAAACATCAAAAATGAGTTGAATTTATTAAGTGTAACTAGTTGACATGGGATACAGATTACTATAAAATAGATTGTGGTCTGTAGAATAAAATCAGACATAATGATGAAATCTAGAAATCCTGCCCCGGGTTTTTGAGATAAAAACGGTGAAATAATTTTGAAGGAGGATTCAAATGAAGTCTTACATTCGAAAACCGCTTGAGATTGAAAGAATGTGGTATGTAGTAGATGCTGATGGTAAAACATTAGGTCGTTTAGCGGCTGAAGTTGCTACTATATTAAGAGGAAAACACAAACCAATATATACACCACATGTAGATTGCGGTGATTTCGTTATCGTTGTAAATGCAGAAAAAATCAGAGTGACTGGTAATAAAATGGATGATAAAAAATACAGATGGCATACAGGTTATGTAGGTAATCTCCAAGAAAGATCATTCAGAGAAATGAACCAAAGACACCCTGAAAGAGTGATCGAACTTGCTGTTAAAGGCATGTTACCACACAACTCTTTAGGTAGCAAAATGTACACTAAACTTAAAGTTTATGCAGGTTCTGAGCATAAGCATGAAGCTCAACAACCAGAAGTTTTAGAAATAAAAGGATAAGGGAGGGATAACTCATGGCTAAGACGATTCAATATCAAGGTACTGGAAGAAGAAAAACATCAATCGCTAGAGTTAGAGTACTTCCTGGAACAGGTAAGTTTATCGTTAACGGTAGATCTGTTGACGAGTACTTCAACTTTGAAACACTCAGAAGAGAAGTTCAAAGACCTTTAGGTTTAACAAATACTGCTGGAAAATACGATGTAATCGTAAAAGTTGAAGGCGGCGGATATACAGGTCAAGCTGGCGCAGTTAGACATGGTCTTTCAAGAGCTCTTTTACAAGTAGACGCTTCTTACAGAGCAGTTTTAAAAGCAGCTGGTTTCTTAACAAGAGACTCAAGAATGAAAGAAAGAAAGAAATACGGTCTCAAAGCTGCGAGAAGAGCACCACAATTCTCAAAGAGATAATTTGTTATTACAAATCCCTATACAGTCTCTGTATGGGGATTTTTTTGTTTATCTTTGATATAATACATATATAGCAAGGTTTAGGAATAAGTTGAGAATGGAGGGGATCCGATGTCGATAGTTGCGAGCTATTTACTGCCACATGCACCGGTATTTATTGATCAAGTAGGTGGGGATCAAACGGAACAGGTGATCAAAACCATAAACGCATATAAAGACGTAGCTAAACGAATCGTAGCATTGAAGCCGGATATCATCGTCATGGTATCGCCTCATGGTCCTATTTTTACCGATGCCATTAGCATCTATGACTTTGAACCATATTTAGGAAATATGGCCGCTTTTGGTGAGTATACACTCAACTATAAGGTCAATAAAAGCAAAGCATTTATTGAAGCTTTGATGCAACAGAACCAGAGTGATGGAGGCTACTTTTACGCGTTATCAACCAAACAGTTTAAACAGTTTCAACATAAACCGGAGCTAGACCATGGTATCACGGTGCCATTACATTTCCTAACAAAACATGCTGAACTCAACGCTGTAGAGTATGTCATGATGAGTTATGGCGATTTTCCTTATACCACACTGATGAAACACGGTGACATCATCGCCAAAACAGCTGAAACACTGAACAAGCGTGTGGTTCTCATCGCCAGTGGAGATATGTCACATGCACTTTCCTCCAAAGGACCCTATCATTTTCATCCGGATGGACCGTGGTTTGATCATTTGATGCAAGAGTTCCTTAATAAGAATGATCTTGTAAGTATTTTTTGTTCCGACGAACAACGCATAGCCAATGCTGCAGAATGTGGATTAAGATCCTTCGCCATTCTGGTAGGTGCTTATAACAGAAGAAATACCCATAGCGAAGTGTTGTCCTATGAAGGACCCTTTGGAGTGGGTTACCTCATCGCTGAAGTGCTGCCAGATATACCAAGTGAGCTGGATAAAATCAGATGGATCGATCAAAAAAATAAAGAAAGAATCTCTGAACACGCAGAAAAGGCACATCCTTATGTGAAATACGCATGGGCCGTGATCAAATACTACCTTCAACATGGCAGATCGGCGAAGGTCGATTTAAGCGATGATGCGTTGTTGGTAGACGGTCAACCCATTGTCATTACGGTTGAGCAAAAGCTAAACCTAACGTTGAGGAGGGGAACTTTTGTTTCGATAAAGAAGAACGGTGTTTTACGTGGCTGTATCGGGACGATAGAACCGACTACGACAGCACTTTATAAAGAAATTGCCATGAATGCCATCTCAGCTTGTTCTAAAGATCCAAGGTTTGACCCTGTGCGATTAGACGAGCTTGATGATCTAACCCTTTCTGTGGACGTTCTATCTGAACTAGAAACCATTTCTGACGTGACGCTATTGGACCCTAAAAAGTATGGTGTCGTCGTACAGCGTGGAAGACAACATGGTGTTCTTTTACCAGATTTAAATGGCATAGATGATGTACAGGAACAACTCAAAGTCGCTTCGAATAAAGCGGGGTTTCTTGTGGATGAAATCGAAAAAATAGACAGATTTACTGTGGAAAGATTTTTTTGAAATTGTGAGTAACATGTGGATAATGTGGATAACTCTTGAAGTACATGTGAAAGAGTCCTGTTAAAGACATGGATTTATCCACAGTTCATGTGTAAATAATACGTGGAACCCATGTTTATAAAAAAAGGAGCGTGAAATGAAAAAGACGATTTTAACATTGACGAGCATCGTCATCATCGTTATCATGATGCTGTCTGTAACTTTAGCTTATAATATAGATTTGAATATACAAGTAAGAAGAAAAATAGATCAGTTTTTTAACCCCGTCACCATTATAAAAGCAGAACCAGCATTTTATACTTTACTAGAAAACACATATGTAAAAGATGAAAACAGTAAACAGCTGATGTCTTTATATAAGGAAAAAGGTGTTGCGTACTTAAATATTAATACTCTTAATATTGGTCATACAACGGCGCATATGGATTCTGTACATGGGGTTTTGACTGTCGTTGATGGGGATGTTCATTTGTGGATAGAAATGAATGGAGATGTTTTGATCAATGGAGAAAAATCTGATAAACGAATAGAGCTCATAAAAATAAACAAAGATTACTATGTGTCACTCAATGATCTTAATGCTTTAGGTGAAGGCGCAGCAATAGGGTTTTACCTAAAAGAAGGAGACAGTGAACATATAGTTGTGATGAATGAGTTTGTCTCTTATGCAGTGGTAAGTGTGCGTGATGAACTTTGGTTGTTCGAGACGCCAGAGGCGCTGGCTAAATATCAGGAAAGTCAGTTTAATATAAATCACTTATTTGACTTTAAAAATTTATTCAGCAAAACTGAAGTTGTGCAAACGGCGAAAAGTGGAAAACTTATCATTTATGATGAAACAGGAGCGACCTTTGCTATAGACGATGAAAATAGTGTAGGTTATATCATTCCCACAGAAAGTACAAAGACTGAGGCTGAGAAAAAACCACAAATCCAAAATAAGAATCATCAATATGAAGATGGGCTGGTCATCACATGGGAAGCTGTGTACAGTTATAATCCTGATGTGACGACCTTGCCACAGATGCAAGGTCTTAATGTAATATCTCCCACATGGTATGAGCTATCAAATGCAAAGGGTGATATTGATTCAAAAGTATCACAAGACTTTATACAGTGGGGAAAAGAGAATTCATTAGAACTTTGGCCATTGGTATCAAATGCGTTTGATATTGATATGACACATGCCTTCTTAATGGATGCCGCAGCGCGTCAAAAATTTATAACGACGATGATTAACGAAGCAAAGCAGTACGGTTATGAAGGCATTAACATTGATTTCGAAAACGTATATTTAGAAGATAAAGATCGATTAACACATTTTATAAACGAGTTTGGTGTTTACGCACGAAAAATGAACCTTACACTTTCGATGGACGTCACCGTCATGGGTGGTAGTGACAATTGGTCTAAATGCTACGATCATGAGAAGCTAGGTAAAATAGTAGACTTTTTAATTATAATGGCCTATGATGAATTCTGGGCATCCAGTCCAATCAGTGGACCTGTTGCTTCATATGACTGGGTTTTAAAACATATGACACAGCTAGCAGATGTAGTAGATCCTCAGAAGTTAATCATGGGACTACCATTCTACACGAGAGTATGGAGAGAGTATCCGTCAGAAACTGAAGCCGATACTTACATCACAAAATCCACAGCCATTGGCATGGAAGCTCAGAATCAACTTATTGAAAAATATGAACTTTCATTGGTGTGGGATGAAACCGATAAATTGTACTACGCAACGTTCTTCGAAGAAGATGCACAAGTGAAACTGTGGATTGAAAATGGAACCACGATTAGAGAAAAACTCAAAATAGTGGATGCTTTAGATTTAAAAGGCGTTGCAGGCTGGAGACGGGGCTTTGAGACACCGGATATTTGGCAAGTGCTAAGTGAGCTTAATTAAAAAAGGAGGCTAGATGAAGGCGTTAGGATTGGTCTTTAATACGAGAAAAATTCTCACAGGATTTATATTGTTGGTTCTTGGCTTATCGATGATGGCTTACGGCGTTATATCCTATTATGAGGACACAAAAAGGTTTAATCAGTCCATGTCAGATGAAGACATTATCATTAGGGCGAAAGAACTGGGAATGATAGAGTTAAAAACCATCATTGAAGAAAACGGAGAACAGAATGATTAGAATAAATGAAGTGAAGTTTGATTTAGAAGAAACATTTAGCGATGCAGCCATACGCAGTAAAATTTGTAAAAAGACAAAACTTTTGCCTGACCAGATTTTAGACTATAAGATCGTAAGAGAATCCATAGATGCAAGAAAAGGTATCGTTTTTTCCTATGTTATCGATATTGAAACGAGTAAAGCAAAGTTGTTACTTAAGAATGGCTTTACGTCAGCACCTGCTAAATTCACCTCTATAGATGAAGTTGAAAAACTAGAACTCCAGAAACTAGATAAACATAAGCTGTTAAGACCCATTGTTATTGGTTTTGGTCCAGCGGGCATTTTCGCTGCATTACAACTTGCAAAGGCGGGGTTGAACCCCATCGTGCTTGAAATGGGAAGTGATGTAGACCAAAGAAAAAGAGATGTAGATTCGTTTTGGTCTGAAGGAAAGCTAAATCCGAACTCAAATGTACAGTTTGGGGAGGGCGGTGCGGGTGCTTTTTCTGACGGTAAATTGACGACACGCATTAAAGATCAAAGAATAGAAATGGTTTTAGAGCAACTCGTCAAAGCGGGAGCACCGCCAGAAATCATCTATAAAAACAAGCCTCACATAGGTACAGATATCCTGTGTGATGTCGTGAAAAATATAAGAGAATATATTATTGCTTTAGGTGGGGACATTCGTTTTAATACCAAGGTGATTGACTTTAAAGTTAACACTGCTCAAACGTGTACAGATGTAATGTGTGAAAGTGGTGAGCTCCTATCTTCTAAGCATATTGTTTTAGCCGTCGGTCATAGTGCTAGAACTTTATTTGAAAAGCTAAAGGAATTTGGTGTTTCGATGGATCGAAAACCATTTGCTATGGGCGTGAGAATAGAGCATCCACAGTGTCTCATCGATGCAGCTCAATATGGTGCAAGTCATAAAAGTTCTAAATTAGGTGCAGCAGAATACAAACTTACATGTGCAGCATCTAACGGACGAAGCGTTTATTCATTTTGTATGTGCCCAGGAGGGCTTGTGGTGGGTTCTGCCTCCGAGGAGAAAAGATTGGTTGTGAATGGGATGAGTTATCATGCGAGGGATCTTTCAAATGCCAATAGCGCCCTGCTTGTCAATATTACGCCGGAGGATTTTATTGGTGATGATGTCCTAGGCGGGATTGAGCTTCAAAGAGATCTTGAAGAGAAGGCATATCGACTTGGTGGCGGTGAATATAGAGCGCCGATTCAAACACTGAGTAGTTTTCTTGAGAGTTCTGAACAGGAAAAGAAAGACAAACGCTCATTTGCAGAGACTTACTATCGTAAATATGGCATTGATTTTGAAGGTGTCATGGAAACTTATACGCCTAGCTACAAACCCAATGTTCTCGAAGCGGATTTGAGAAAAATCTTGCCATCTTTCATGATTAATGCATTACAGGAGGCAATCGTTTTATTTGGTAAGCAAATTCCGGGCTTTGATGACTCTAGAATCGTCATTACAGGGGTTGAAACCAGAAGTTCTTCTCCTGTTAGACTGAATCGACTTTCAGAGTCATGTGAGTCAACAAGCCATCCACATTTTTATCCTTGTGGCGAAGGTGCTGGTTACGCAGGTGGGATAACCTCGTCAGCTGTAGACGGAATTAAAGTTGCAGAAGGGATTATAGAAAATTTGCTGAGGGATAAAGAATAGCCATATAAAAGTTGTAATTAAAAAATGATTAATGTATAATTGAAACGTCATTCAAAAAAAATGATAGCGTTTCAATTTTTTTTATAAAAAAAGTGTCAAAATTGACATAAAAGATTATTTTTATATTGCGTTTCTGTAATAATTATTATACTATAAAATTACGTTGAAAGGGGGTTAATCAATGTCAGAAAAACGTGAAAACTGGGGAAGTAAGCTTGGCTTAGTTCTCGCAATGGCTGGTAACGCCGTAGGATTGGGTAACTTTTGGAGATATCCATATCAAGCCGCAAAAAATGGCGGTGGCGCATTTATGCTTCCATACTTTGGAGCGCTCATATTAATGGGTATTCCGCTCATGTTGGTTGAGTGGAGCTTAGGTAGAATGGGTGGAAAGTATGGACATGGTACTCTTGGACCGATGGTTTATCTTCAAGCTAGAGAAGGCGTTAAACCTAGACAGGCAATTTTACTAGGTTCACTTGCTGGGGGTCTTGCGCTTGCAGTTACATTACTTGTAAACTCATATTACAACCACATTATAGGTTGGACGATGGGATATACTGTGTTATCACTCACAGGATCTTACATGAATGTAGAAAGTACAGGTCAGTTCTTTGTGGATTATATTCAAAATCCAGGGTATGTATTTGGTTTCTGGTTACTTGCTTTAACCACGCTGTTGTTTACTGCCATGGGCGGTATTCAAAAGGGTGTCGAGCGTATGGCTAAATTATTGATGCCTACGATTTATGTATTTGGAGTACTCTTAATTATCAGAACGTTGACATTAGGATCGCCTAATCCGGCACATCCTGACTGGACGCCAATAGCAGGCTTAAACTTTATTTGGTCTCCTAGATGGAGCGATTTAAACTGGGCTGCTACGATGGCTGCATGTGGTCAGATTTTCTTCACATTATCAATTGGTATGGGTATTATTTGTAATTATGCATCTTACTTGAAACCAGATGACGACATCGTACTTTCAGGTATCACAACTGTAGCGCTTAACGAGCTTGCAGAAGTTGTACTTGGTGGTACTATTGCGATTCCGATTGCATATGCATTCTTAGGTCCAGATGGCGTTGGTGCAAGCATTGGTTTATCCTTTATCGCTTTACCTAGCTTATTTAAAGAAATGGGCTTTGGTAACATCGTTGGCGCTATGTGGTTCTTACTTCTTTCATTTGCAGGTTTGACTTCAGCGATTGCGATGTATAACTATCTGGTTGCTCTGATCATGGAAAACACAAGTATGATTAGATCAAAAGCTTCGATTTTAGTGTTTATTGGATATATCATCGTTGGTTTACCAGTAGCACTCGAGCCAATTATTACTAAGACTGCTGATTTGATGTATTTCACTGAGGTGGATAACTGGGTAGGTAATTACTTCTTGTTTGTCCTTGGTCTTGTTGAAATCATTGTTACAGGTTGGTTATTTAGATCTAAAGGATTACCTGAAATCAACCGTGGTAGTTACTGGCAAATTCCTGCATGGTTCTATAAACTTTTCATTCAGTTTATTACACCAATTTTAATGATCGTTGTTTTGGTGATGTACACCATCGATACAGCGAAACAAGGCTATTACAAGTTCATCCCTGACTTTGTTGCAGGCAATGACGTGTTAATTCCTTGGGTACAAGCAGGACGTATTGTTGTATTTGGTGTCGTTATTGTTGGATGTATCATCACTTACGGTTCTATCAAGCGCAGTTACAAAGAAGAGCTTGAAAAGAACGAAGTTTTGGTTCGTTTATAAGGAGGAGTGACTATGTCTGCAGGTGCATTAACATTCATGGTGCTAGCATGGGGAATCATCCTTGCTGCAGTAGCAGTAACTTTGACGCAACTTGTTAAACACAGCAAATAAATATCAGTGAAACTAAAATAATGGTGTAGGCCCCCACTTATGGTGGGGGCTTATTTTGGAGGTTTTCATGGGAAAGGAACTGACAGACGTCTTAACACAGCTCCTAGGAAATTTAAATAAGTATTATACTGGGAAAAAATTTGAAAAGTATACAGATCAAATTTCAAGATTAACAGTGAAGTACTCTAATATTGAAATTTTAGAAAGACATCAAGTCGTCTATGACAGTTTGTGTAAAAGAGGTATTGAACTTTCTAAGCCAGGAAATTTGAGAGATGAAAATAAACTTAAATATTTTTTAAGATATTGTGAAGCTGCTGTTTACGATTTGAGTGATGACATGCAACCCTTAACTTGGATCATGAGAACATTTATGGTAACGACGATGTTCTTTTACCTAATAACGCCAATCTATTTTGACTATGTGCTGCCACTGATTATGGTTGTACCAGTCTTTTTAGGATTAAGAGGGATGAAAAAGAGAAGTCTTAACGGATTAATCACAGGGTGTTCTGTGATACCACTGGCCATTATGGTGGCGGTCGTCCATTTTAAGAGCATCTTAGCGGCATTTAATACAGGTTATGATAAATATGTCGCTGATCTTTCAAGCGCATATGGATTTTCCCTTGAATTGACTCAGGGATTGCTGACAACCATGAACATTCTTGCATTTATTATGTTGGTAGCAGGTATTGCCACTGCTTATTTAGGTATTCGACATAATAAAATGTTTCTCTAGATAAAAATAAGAGCTAAAAAATCATCTTCAACGAAGTGATTTTTTAGCTCTTATCTTTTTAAGGGTGAAATGGAAAGGTTAATGGCTAAGGTGATTGTTTAAAATTAACTTACTATAGTTTATATGTGGAGATTTCCTCACAATAGGAACACTCATATTCTAAGACGCCGTTTGATTTGACGAGTTTAAATTCAGGTATAGCGTAATCATCGCTGTGGGTAATACATCGTGGATTTTGACATTGGATACCACCTTTAATGGTTTCAGGTATTTTTGCTTTGATTTTTTCACTCAACATGCCATTTTTTATGATGTTAACTGTGATGGAAGGGTCGATTAAGCCTAACGTATTCAAATCAACATGATACACATTTTCAATCTTAATGATATCCTTTTTTCCTAATAGATCACTTTTTACATTCATGAGTAAAACCACAGGATTTTCAATCTCAGAAAACATCAGATTAAAAATTTTTAATCCTTTACCTGAGCTGATATGATCTATGACGATGCCGTTGTCGATACCTTTAACCTCTAGCATAAGGACCCACCTCCAAAAGTTTTGTAATCAGAGCCATTCTGACATAGACGCCCATTTCTGATTGTTGAAAGTATACTGCTCTCGAATCGTCATCAACATCATATGCGATTTCGTTGACGCGTGGCAGTGGATGCATGATAATCATGTCTGTCTTAGCGCTTTTCAACTTTTCTCTGGTTAACTTATAAGAGTTCTTAAGTTTCAAGTAATCGGCCTCATTAAAGAAACGCTCTTTCTGAATACGTGTCATATAAAGAATGTCTACATCATTAATGACTTCTTCTAAATAAGGCACTTCAGTTAGATTGACGTCATATTTTTCGATCAGTTGTCTTTTTAGTGTATCGGGAAGTTTTAATGCATCGGGTGAAACCAATATGAATTCTTTGGTTCCAAATCGTGCTAAGGTTCTGATTAAGGAGTGTACGGTTCTACCATATTTCAGATCACCGCAAAATGCAACTTTGTGACCGCTTATGGTACGTTTATATTTCTTGATGGTAATTAAGTCTGTTAATGTTTGAGTGGGGTGTTGATGACCACCATCACCTCCGTTGATGACAGGGACGCTAGAATATTGCGAGGCAAGTTTTGGAGCGCCTTCTTTTGGATGACGCATAACGAGGATATCCGCATAATAACCCATCACTTTGATGGTGTCAGCGAGACTTTCGCCTTTTTTTGTAGAACTGGTCTCTGCATCAGCGAATCCGATCACATTTCCGCCCAAACGCATCATGGCACTATCGAAACTAAACTTGGTGCGTGTACTAGGTTCGAAAAAAAGAGAGGCTAAGATTTTGCCTTGACAAACTTGTGCATATTTCTGTGGCGATGCATACATTTCCAGACCGAGATTTACCAAAGACTCAATTTCTTCAAGGGTAAAATCCTCTGGTTCAATAAGATGTTTCATAAGTCCTCCTTTTGATTTCACAGAATCACTTTAAAGTATGAACATAAAAAAACCTTCGCGAAAGGCGAAGGTTAAATGCTAAACAAGACACATATGCAATGTGTTCCTCAAAGTATCCTTCTCGACCTCTCGGATCAAGTTAAAGGTTTTTTTATTTGTGCTAATCATAACACGCCCTAAAAGTTTTAGTCAATAGAAATAAATCATTAAACTTGACACAAATTAGAATGCATGATAAATTGTAGAAAATTAAAACCTTTAAACAGGTACGAGAGACCTGCAAGGTGAATGATGCTTAATATAGGCTTATTCTACGTCTTAGCAGGTGCTAAGACGTTTTTTTTATGCATATTTAGGAGGTACAC
>RRZU010751218.1_pt1 | contig 12615 bp, 13 predicted proteins | sample 2165561 | NCBI WGS metagenome assembly RRZU01 (sample SAMN10456909, study PRJNA506462) | wastewater metagenome | isolation source: wastewater sludge | place: USA: Moscow, Idaho | reverse complement strand
GCGAAAAGAGCTGTGCCGCTTCGTTAACTTCTATAACACGGTTAAGCCGCATAAGGGCTTGAATGGCGATACGCCTTTTGAAGTTTTACAGGCTTATTTTTCTCAAACTATTGTGTAAACAACTCGGTTATTTCTTACAGCTTAGCTCAATCGGAATAACGGCAGCGGCGGCGATTTCGCATTAAACTTTAACCGTATTTGATTTATAATTGGCAATAGCCATTAATAATGGCTTAATAAATTGATTATCAATGAAAATAATAAATAAATGAAACGATTTCTTTTGAAATATTTACCGCGTTACGTGGTGGGGCGTTTGGTTGTATACGGGCAGTTGATGCGGGTTGAAAAACCCATCGGTACGTTATTGTTGCTCTGGCCTACCTTGTGGGCGTTATGGATTGCCTCGCGCGGTATTCCCGACAGAACGGTGTTGCTGGCGTTTTTACTGGGCACGTTTTTTATGCGCAGCGCCGGTTGCGTGGTCAACGACTTGGCCGACCGCAATTTCGACGGTGCGGTGGATCGCACCAAAGCCCGCCCTTTCGCCCGTGGTGTGGTGAGCAAAAGCGAAGCAATACTGCTCATACTGATATTGTGTCTGCTGGCCGCTTTGTGCTTGCTGCCGCTAAACCGCTTGACGCTTCACATGAGCCTGCCGGCGCTGTTTTTAGCGATAACCTATCCGTTCACCAAACGTTTTTTCCCTTTGCCGCAGTTTTATCTGGGTTTGGCTTTTTCGTTTGGGATTCCGATGGTCTTTGCCGCCGTGCAAAACCAAGTGCCGCCGCTGGCATGGTTAATTTTTACGGCCAACGTCTTGTGGACGCTGGCTTATGACACCATCTATGCGATGGCAGACAAGGAAGACGATTTAAAAATAGGCATCAAAACGTCGGCGGTAACGTTTGGCCATCATGATGTTGCCGCAGTGATGCTGTGCCATTTTTGGTTTAGTCTGTTGATGGCCGTACTCGGTTATCAAATTGGCGCCACTTGGCCCTACTGGCTGATGCTGCCGCTGACCGTTTATTGGCAATACAAGCAGTATTTGGCCATCCGCACGCGGGACCGTGTGGAATGTTTCAAGATGTTTTTGAGCAACAATCGTATCGGCCTGGCTTGGTTTTGCGGTATTGTTTTGCATTATTTCTGGTTGTATCTCACCCGTTTTTTCTGAATCTGCTCCGGATGTAAGGTGCGGATTTGCGGATGGTGTGGTAGAGGCGGCTAATTTTAATATTGTTTTAACTTTACTGGGCCTACCATAAGGCGTAAATCTGCCCTTGCGTATTGTTTATCAAAAAGACAGGCGGTACAATCGGCGCTTGTCTGGCCAAACTAATCTTTTTAAGAGAAATTTTATGAGCCTTATCGGCGAAATTTTACCCGTATCCCATATTTTGTTGGATTTGGAAGTCAGCAGCAAAAAACGTTTGTTCGAGCAAGCCGGTTTGCTGTTGGAAAACGAAGTCAGCCTGAGCCGCGCCGACGTATTCGAATGTTTGTTTTCGCGCGAAAAACTCGGCACCACCGGTTTGGGGCAGGGCGTAGCGATTCCGCACGGCCGTCATGCGTCGGTAAAAAAAGCGGTGGGCGCATTTATCCGACTGAAAGAGCCGGTGGCGTTTGATGCGCCCGACGGCAAGCCCGTATCGCTGGTGTTTGTGTTGCTGGTGCCGGAAAATGCTACCGGCGAGCATCTGGAAGTGCTGTCACAACTGGCCGGCAAGTTTTCATCGAAAAGCGTGCGCGAAGCACTACTTTCCTGCGCCACGCCGGAAGAAGCGCGCCGCATCCTGACTGAAGAATAGCCTTATGCCAAGTATTTCGGTTCGCAGGCTCTACCAAGACAATCAGAATAAGCTGAAAATGGCTTGGTCGGCGGGCACTGCCGGAGCGGATAACCGTATTAGCATCGACGCCGACAAGCCGATGCTGGCTTTGGTAGGGCATCTCAATGTCATCCAACCGAACCAGGTTCAGGTATTGGGCGTGGCGGAAGTGGATTATCTCAAGCGTCTGGAAACCAGCGACGCCCAAACCAGTTTTGCCGAACTGTTTGATTTCAAAATGGCGTTGGTGATTGTCGCCAACGATTTGCCCGTGCCTTATATGTTGCGCGATTATTGCCACACCAATAACGTGCCCTTGCTGACTTCGAAGCTGGAAAGCCCTTATCTGATGGATGTGTTGCGGATTTATCTGCAACGCACGCTGGCGGTGTCTACGGTGAAGCACGGCGTGTTTTTGGATGTGTTTGAAATCGGCGTGTTGATTACTGGCCAGTCTGGCTTGGGTAAAAGCGAGCTGGCTCTAGAGCTGATTTCGCGCGGCCACAGCTTGGTGGCTGATGATGCGGTGGAATTACACCGCACCGGCCCGGAAATACTGGAAGGGCGTTGCCCGCCGATGTTGCGTGATTTTTTGGAAGTGCGCGGCTTGGGGGTGTTGAATATTCGCTATATTTTTGGCGAAACGTCTATCAGGCCGAAAAAAGTCCTGCAATTAATCATTAATCTGCTACCGGCTGATGATGAATACATGAAACAGCTTGATCGTCTGAGCATCCGCACCGAAACCGAATCCATATTGAACGTCAATATCCGTTCGGTAATGCTGCCGGTGGCCATCGGTCGTAACTTGGCCGTATTGGTGGAAGCGGCGGTGCGTAACTATATTTTGCAAATGCGCGGCAAAGACAGTACCAAAGAGTTTTTAGAGCGTCATCAATCCATGCTGAAAGAAGAAGATAACCATGAAGATAGTGCTGATTAGCGGGCTTTCCGGATCGGGAAAATCCGTGGCATTAAAACAATTGGAAGATTTAGGTTATTACTGTGTGGATAATCTGCCGGTGGAGATGTTGCCTCATTTGGTTAAAACCCATATCAAACGCGGTGAAGTTGACAGTCTCGGCGTGAGTGTCGATATCCGTTCCAGTTTGGATATCAATCAGGCACAGTCACAAATTGATGAATTGCGTGCCGATGGGCACAACGTAGAAATATTGTTTTTGGAAGCCAGCGAAGGCATATTGGTGCGCCGTTTTTCGGAAACGCGCCGCAGCCACCCTCTGGCTACCCACAAGCTCACGTTGATTGAAAGCATCCGCAAAGAGCGAGAATGGCTGGCACCTTTGCGCTTTTTGGCTTATTGCATCGACACTTCGAAAATGAACGCCCAGCAGTTGCGTTATACCGTATTGCAATGGCTGAAGGTGGAACGCGAAGGTTTACTGGTGATTATCGAATCATTTGGTTTCAAATACGGCGTGCCTTCCAATGTGGATTTTGTTTTCGACATGCGCAGCCTGCCCAACCCTTATTATGATCCCGAATTGCGGCCGTTTAACGGTATGGATAAGCAAATTCAGGATTATCTCGACCAGCAGCCTTTGGCGCAGGAAATGGTGGCCGACATTTATCAGTTTATGAGCCGCTGGCTGCCGCGCATGCAGGTAGAAAGCCGCAGCTATGTCACCATCGGGCTGGGTTGCACCGGAGGCCAGCACCGCTCCGTTTATGTTTCCGAGAAGCTGGCCGAGCGATTGCGCGGCGAATATCAACTGCTGTTGCGCCACCGCCAGTTGGCTTTGCTGGCCGAACGCTGAAACAGGGGCGAATGCCCGCTAAACAGCTATATGCTACAATGCACCACGTTTTTCAGGTAGCCTTCAAGGCTACCTGAAAGTGTTTATCCGGCAACATCATCCGCACACTATTTTTAAGAGAACATTATGGCCATCCAATGGTTTCCCGGTCACATGCACAAGGCGAAGAAAGCCATTGCCGAGCGCCTGAAAAGCGTGGACATGGTGATTGAAATGCTCGATGCCCGTTTACCCGCATCCAGTGCCAACCCCTTGCTGGCACAACTCTCGCGCGATAAACCCAAACTGAAAATCCTCAACAAGCAAGATTTGGCCGATGCCGAGCGCACCGCCGTTTGGTTGGCGCATTACAACAGCCAGCCTGATACGCAGGCAATTGCGCTGGATTCGTCAGAACGCAGTGCCGCCGTAAAAATAATCCAGGCCTGCCGCGCGCTGTTGCCGCACCGCAAAGGCATCGATAAACCCTTGCGCGTGTTGATTTGCGGCATTCCCAACGTGGGCAAATCCACCCTAATTAACGGCATGCTCGACAAAAAAAGCGCTAAAACCGGCAACGAGCCCGGTATCACCAAAGCCGAGCAGCGCCTGTTTTTGGCCGATGACTTCTGGCTCTACGACACACCCGGCATGCTGTGGCCGAAAATTATCGTTGAAGAAGGCGGCTATAATTTGGCCGCCAGCGGCGCCGTCGGCCGCAATGCGCTTGATGAAGAAGTGGTGGCTCTGGAGCTGCTGGATTATCTGCGTCGCCATTATTTGCCGCTGCTGCAAGCGCGTTATCAGGCCGATAAAGACGCCAGCAGCCATTGGCAGGACAGCGACTGGTTGGAGTGGATAGGCAAAAAACGCGGCGCTATCTTGCCCGGTGGCCGCATCAACTACCAGAAAGCCGCTGAAAACACACTCACCGATTTCCGCGACGGCCAAATCGGCCGCATCACGCTGGAAACCCCGCACCAATGGGAAGCTTGGCTGAAAGTAGCGCGCCAGAAAGAAGCAGCGTTGAAAGCCGAACGCGCGGCAAAAAAAGAAGCACGTAGCGGCAAAGCCGAACGCGACCGCAATGTGCAGGAAGAGTAAATTTTCAGGTCATTTGAGCCGCTAATATCAGCAGGCTACCTGAACACACTTTTCTCCCATTAGGATACAGAACATGAAATCTACCGCTATCACCCTTTGGGCCCTAACACTGCTTGCCGCCTGCGCCGCCGCGCCGGACAAAAATGCAAGCATCGACGTATACAAACACGACGGCTCGCGCCAGTGCGAAGGCGAGGGTATGTCGCCGCAAGACATGCAAAGCCAGCTGGGTGGAATAAAAGTGTATGCTGCCCGCAAGGGGCAATTGCAGGGTGTGGCTTTTCCGGCGGTGTGCGGCGGCGGCACGCCTAATATCAATGTTTATACTATCGACGCCAGCCAGCGCGAGCAGGCGGAGCAACGCGGTTTTGCGGTGATACAGCCTGAACCATGAACGACAAACTTGCCCCCGATGCGCTGATAGAAGCCGCGCTGCTGACTCAGATCGAGCCGTTAAGCGAACGTACCATGCGTGAATTGTGTGTGCCGCCCTTGTCGCCAGACAAATTAATCGACGTGCTTGCCACACTGAAAACGCGTTGGCACCAACGCGCCTTGCAATTGGTGCATACGCATGAAGGTTGGCGTTTTCAGGTAGCCTCTGCCGCATTTGAGCGTTTGGGCAGTTTGCAGGAACAGCGTGCGCCGCGCTATTCGCGCGCAGTGATGGAAACGCTGGCCATTATCGCCTATCAGCAACCCGTTACGCGTGGCGACATTGAAAGCATACGCGGTGTGGCCGTTTCCAGCAATGTGATGCAAACCCTGCAAGACCGGGGTTGGATTGAAATCATCGGCCACCGCGACACCGTGGGCAGACCATCGTTGTGGGCCACCACCGAAGCGTTTTTAAGCGATTTGCAGTTGGGCAGCCTAACCGAGCTGCCGCCGCTCACTGAATTGGGTGAGCTGGTGTTGCCGGAGATGGCTGAAACAGTGCCAGAGGGCAGCGAAGAACTGCATGCTGCTGAAAACGCCGAGGCCGACGAGCCGGAAAACACCTTGCCGCCTTAGCCTATATCTGAACAGCATTTGCCGTGTCACTGATTTTTAACAGGCGGCAAGCTCAAATAAACCCCGATTGCCCAACAAAAGCGCAACCTTTTATGGCCACTTATCCCAATAAATTCATCAACCGCATCAGGCCGCAGCAAACAGCCGCCGTGCGCGCCATCGACGAGGCGATGATTTGCGGCTATATCTTCACCCCTGAAGGGCATCGCGTATTGGAAGACCTCGATATGGCAGTGGCTTGGCTGGCCGGAGAAAAAGGTACTGAGGATTTCTTGTGGCTGCACCTGAATCTGAGTCATGCCCATATTAAAGTGTGGCTGAATGAACATTTGGATCTGCCCGAAGCATTTTACGAAGCGCTGAACGAGAAAAATCTTTCTACACGGATTGAGCGCGATGAAGATGCGCTGATTGCCACAATCAACGACATCCTGTTTGACTTTACTTTTGATGCCAGCGATATTGCCACCTTGTGGAGCGTGATTCAGCCCACCCTCATTATTACCGCACGCGAAAAACCGTTGCGATCGGCCGATCGCCTGCGCGTGGCAGTAAAAGAGGGGGAGCTGCTCACTTCGCCGGTGGAAATGCTGGTACATTTGCTGTATGACCAGGCTGAAGAGCTGACCAAAATTGTGGCGGAAATTTCCGATAAAACCAACAGCATCGAAGACAGGGTGTTGGCCAACCGCCTGAGCAACAGCCGCAACCAGCTCGGCAATATGCGCCGCTTGCTGGTGCGTTTCGGCCGACTGTTGGCGCCGGAACCCAACTCGCTGTTCCGCCTGTTAACCAAACCGCCGGCCTGGATTAACGAAGACGATATTCAAGATTTACGCCAGGCCACGGAGGAATTCGTGTCGATTATTCAGGACATGACCGTATTAAACGAGCGCATCAAGATTTTACAGGAACAAATCATCGCCTACACTAACGAACAAACCAACCGCAGCCTGTATCTGCTCACCATTGTTACCGTGCTGGCGCTGCCGTTTAATATTGTGGCCGGCCTATTCGGTATGAACGTGGGCGGTATTCCGCTGGCGGAATCGACCACCGGATTTTGGAGTATCGTGATAGGATTAATGCTGTTTTTGGTGCTGGCGGTTTATTTGTTTTACCGCAACAGCAGAAACTGACAGCCTGCGGCCGCTCTAAAATAGCCCAACTCGACTTTTTGATTTTTAAACCCCACCTGCCGCATCCCGCCGCAGAAGAACCGTTACCGTTTCTGGAAAACGTGTTAGGAGAAACCTTATGAAAACCAAACAACCCAGCAGCAAGCGCGAATGGCGCGATGGTGGCGACAGTAAGAAAAAGCCTGTTGCCAAAGCGAGAAAACCGCTTGCCGCCAAGCCGAAAAGTAAAGAGCAGGCTGCAACGCCGCCCACGCCGAAAACGCGTGTGGAAAGAGCGAAAAAGCTTATTGTGCGCGCGCCAAACCAGAAAATCCAAGATCGCGTGCGTGATTTGAAAGATAAACGCGTCGACAGCGAACACATCGAACCTGTGCGCCTGCAAAAAGCCCTCGCCGCTTCCGGTATCGGCTCGCGCCGCGAAATGGAAGAATGGGTGATGCAGGGCATGGTTAAAGTAAACGGCCGTGTGGCACAGCTTGGCGATAAAGTGGCGGTTGGCGATCAGGTGCTGGTGAAAGGGCAGCCGGTAAACCTCAAATGGGCCGACCGCTTGCCGCGCATTATTCTTTATTACAAACAGGAAGGCGAAATCGTGTCGCGAGACGATCCGCAAGGCCGACTCAGTATTTTCGACCGTTTGCCGCAAGCGGCCAGCAGCCGCTGGGTGGCCATCGGCCGCCTCGACATCAACACCAGCGGCCTGCTGATTCTTACCACCTCAGGCGAGCTGGTGCAGCGTTTTGCCCACCCAAGCTTTGAAGTAGAACGAGAATATGCCGTGCGCGTATTGGGTGAAATGAGCACCGAGCAAATGAAAATGCTCACTGAAGAAGGTGTGATGCTGGAAGACGGCTTGGCTAAGGTTGAACGCATTTATGCTCAGGGTGGCGAGGGCGCCAATAAGTGGTATAACGTGGTGATAAAAGAAGGCCGCAATCGAGAAGTGCGTCGCATTTTCGAAAGTCAGGGTCTTACCGTGAGCCGCCTCGTGCGTGTCGGCTTCGGCCCCATCGGCCTGCCCAACCGCCTTAAACGCGGCCAATTTTATGAGCTAAATCCGGCCGAAGTGGCCAATATTATGAAATGGGCAGACATGCTGTTGCCGGGTGATCGCCGCCGCAAACCGGCAGTGTAAAGCAGCAAACACGATAAAACGGTATAAAGGCTACCTGAAAATATCTTTCAGGTAGCCTTATTGGTATTTTATGTACTGATTTTAATGGTTATTTGAAAAGCCATTTTGAATAAAGGCTACCTGAAAAATACCTTTCAGGTAGCCTTGTTGATAGTAGGAAAGCAATCAGCCGCCTACGCATTCGGCGCACTCTGGCGGTGCATCGCGGCCGGTTTTCAGTTTGGCATTGACGTCGCGCAGGGCAGTGCGCAGCCCTTCTTCGATTACGGGGTGGTAAAACGGCATATCCAGCATTTGGGCAATGGTCATTTTTTGCTGGTGTGCCCAAGCGAGCAGGTGGGCAAGGTGTTCGGCGGCGGGGCCGGCGATTTCGGCGCCGAGAAAACGGCCGCTGCCTTGCTCGGCATACACGCGCATATGGCCTTTGTTAACCAACATGACACGGCTGCGACCCTGGTTGCGGAACGATACTTCGCCAATGGCCACGCAATCCATGTTTTTATAACGGGCTTCCACTTGTGCGTATTTTAAGCCGATGGCGGCAATTTGCGGGTCGCTGAAAACCACGCCGATGTGGCTGCGGCGCAGGCCGTTGCTGATGTTGGGATAGGTGCCGGCGTTTTGGCCGGCAATTTTGCCCTGGTCGCTGGCTTCGTGCAGCAGGGGCAGCTGGTTTGAGGCATCACCGGCGATAAAAATATGCGGGATGCTGGTTTGCATGGTGAGCGGATGGGCAATGGGTACACCTTTGGCATCGCGTTCGATGGCAAGATTTTCCAGACCGATTTTATCAGTGTTGGGCGTTCGGCCGCTGGCGGCAAGCAGATAATCGGCGATGTAGCTGTGCTCGCTGCCGTTTTCGTTCCATTTCACTTCCACTTTGCCTTCAGGGGTAAGGGAAACGCTGGTTTTAACACCCAGGTGCAAATCAAGCTCTTCACCGAATACAGCTTGAGCTTCGGCCAACACCACAGGATCGGAAATACCCCCTAAGTGCATGCTGCGGCCAAAAATTTTGGTTTGCACGCCCAAACGGTGCAGCGCCTGACCCAGCTCCAGGCCGATAACGCCGGGGCCGAACATGGCTACGCTTTCGGGCAGGGTATTCCATGAGAATACGTCGTCGTTCACGATCAGTTTGTCGCCGAGCGTTTGCCATTCGGGCAGAATATGTGGGCGTGAGCCGGTGGCAATCACGATGCGGTCGGCGGTGATTTCGGTGTGCTCATCGATACGCACGGTGTGTTCGTCGATAAAGCGTGCTGCGCCCATGATGCGTTTGTCGGCCGGCCAATCTTCTACATCGCTCACCACAAAACCGACGAAGCGGTCACGCTCGGATTTAACGCGGTTCATCACTTCTGTGCCGTTGACGCTGACACTGCTTTTATCGAGATGGATGCCGAAGGGATCGGTGTGCAAGGCATGGTGGCGAGCTTCGGCCGCCGCAATCATTAGCTTGGAAGGCATGCAGCCAACGCGGGCGCAGGTGGTGCCGAATACATGGCTTTCAATCAGGTAAACATTGTCGGTGTGCTGGCGGGCGGCGCGGAAGGCGCCCATGCCGGCGGTGCCGCCGCCGATAACGACAACATCTGCTTGGATTTTTTTCATGAATTTCCCTTTCGAATTTGGGGTGCTGGATGGCGGCTCGCAGCAAGCGGGCAGTAAGGAAGAAGTTAAAAGTAATTCAGGTAGCCTTAGTGGGATTAAGGCTACCTGAATAACCTTCAGGTAGCCCCGCAAATGACACGCAGGGAATTATTCGCGGGGCTGTTGGGTTGGATTAGTTGGCAGCCAGGTAAGCAGCTAAATCTTCGCTGCCGCCAATGTATTTGCCGCCGATGAATACTTGCGGAGCAGTTAGTTTACCAGTGATGGCGCGCACGGATACCACGCTGGCATCTTTGCCTAATACGATTTCTTCATAAGACAAACCTTTGTCTTCCAAAGATTTTTTGGCTTTGGTGCAGAATTGGCAGCCCGGTTTGGTGAAGATGGCGATGGATTCTTGCGGTTTCCATTCCGGTGCCACATAGTTCAGCATGGTGTCGGCGTCGGACACTTCAAACGGATCACCGTCTTTTTCCGGTTCGATAAACATTTTTTCTACTACGCCATCATTCACCAGCATGGAATAACGCCATGAGCGTTTGCCGAAGCCGAGATTGTTTTTGTCGACCAGCATGCCCATGCCTTCGGTGAATTCGCAGTTGCCATCGGGAATCATGGTAATGTTGTCAGATTCTTCTTCGGCAGCCCAAGCATTCATCACAAATGTGTCGTTTACCGATACGCACAAAATGTCGTCTACGCCGTTTTCTTTAAAGGCTTTGGCCAGCTCGTTATAGCGCGGCAGGTGGGTAGAGGAGCAGGTAGGCGTAAACGCGCCCGGCAATGAGAATACCACTACTTTTTTACCTTTGAACAGCTCGTCGGTGGTCACGTCTTTCCAAGAATCGCCAACGCGGGTGTGGAAAGTGCAGTTTGGTACTTTTTGACCGCTATGATCTACTAAAGCCATGTTAATACTCCATAATTTGTGAGTGGATAAAGGTTGGAAATGAATAGGGCAAATTATAGCGGGCGCTCTTTCATCTGTATAATTTATTGTACAAATAAAGTTGATTATAAAAAGCTATTAATTTGCTTGGAATTATCTTAATTTACTGGTGTGAAAGTTTCATGACATCTATATTGTGCCGATAGGGTGAAAAACAATGATTAGCGGTTAAATTTATTCTTTTGGCATATTTAAATCAGGGCTGTCTTCTGCCACTTTGGCGCTGATAAAGGATTCCGCTGTGTCTTTGATGCTGAAACGGTCTTGTTCTGTTTGTCCGGCAGTTTCGATAAGAGGAGCGAAATCAATGCGGATGTGCAGCTCGGGCACGGAGACGATGCGCCATAGCGATTTCAGCAGATTAATGCTTCCGGCATATGAGGGTGCCACGGTGCGGTGTTCGCCGTCGTAATAGCGCAGGGCGATGGCTTGCACCGGTGCACAGCTGTTGATAGCGGCCTGAAACAGCGCGGCTTTAAACGGCAGCACACTGTTGCCGGAAGTGGTTTTGGTTTCGGGGAAAAAGCTGACGTTTTGCCCCTGAACCAGTGCTTCGCTGATGGCGGCATTGATGGGGTCGATGTCTTTGCGTGAATTGCGGTTGATAAACACAGTGCCGGCATTCCGCCCCATTTTGCCGAAAAACGGCCAGCGGCTGATTTCCTGCTTGGCGATAAAGCTGCTCGGATACAGGGCGCTGAGGGCGAAAATATCGAGCCAGGATACGTGGTTGGCGGCAATCAGCGTACCCTGCACGTTAAAGTGTTGCGGCGGCGTGGTCACATTTAGCTTGATACCCAGCGCGCGCATGGCGCTGCTGCTGATGCGGGTGAGGGCTTCGTTGCGCTGTTGCAGCGTGGCGCGGTTCAGGCTGTTTAGCGTGCGCATGCTGGAAAATAGGCAGCCGGCTAGGCCGACAATGCGTTTGATGCGTAATGAATAAGGGGCTTTGACGTGAGACATAAATAGAAAAGGCACGGTTGGTATCGGGCGGATTATAGCGGAATAAAAGCGTGGGGGTTGTGAGTGCGTGTAAAGGCTACCTGAAAGCCGATTATTGTTTTCAGGTAGCCTTGTATCACTGTTGGCAAACGGGGCAATAAAAGCTGCCACGCCCGCCGATAACGCTTTTGCAAACCAAGCCGCCGCATTGCGGGCAGGCTTCGCCCTGGCGGCCATAAACAGCATATTGTTGTTGGAAATAGCCGCTTTTGCCATCACTGTTTACAAAATCACGCAGGGTGCTGCCGCCGGCGGCAATGGCTCGTTGCAGCACGGTTTTAATGTGCGCGACTAACGCGTTACATTCGGCGACACTAAGGCTGTTGGCGACGCGAAAAGGCGAAATACCGGCCAGAAACAGGCTTTCGTTGGCATAAATATTGCCCACGCCCACCACTACGGCGTTATCCATCAAGGCCAGTTTCACGGCGCGTTTTTGCGTGTGTAGCTTTTGGTATAAATCATCGGCGTTAAACCCGGCTTCCAGCGGCTCCGGACCGAGGCGGGCGAGTAGTGGGTGGTGTTCCGCCGCACCGGCAAACCACAGCACTGCACCGAAACGGCGCGGATCATGAAAGCGCATCACGGTGCCGTCGTGAAAGACAAAATCCAAGTGATCGTGTTTTTCGGGCAGGGCAGCGCGCCTGTCATCAGCCGTGAAAATGCGCAGGCTGCCCGACATACCCAAATGAATAATCAACAACCCGTGTGCAAAACGGATAAGCAGATATTTGGCACGCCGCTGGCATGATAATACCTTGCCGCCGGCCAAAGTATCGGCCAAATCGGGCGGTACCGGCCAACGCAGTTTGGCTTGGCGCACCACGGTGGCGGTAATGGTTTTACCGTTAATATGCGGCTCAATGCCGCGCAGAGTGGTTTCAACCTCAGGTAATTCAGGCATTGCTCGGCTTTCACGGGTTTTATGGATTATGCAGCTATTTGGTGGCGATAGGGGAAAACACAAGGGAAGAATACGCACACGATATGGTTGAGACTGACGGCGGCCTTATTTTGAAACGCAACGCTGGCGTTGGAGCCGGCTTGGGTCTGATTATATGCGGCG
>RRZU010085656.1_pt1 | contig 12615 bp, 7 predicted proteins | sample 2165561 | NCBI WGS metagenome assembly RRZU01 (sample SAMN10456909, study PRJNA506462) | wastewater metagenome | isolation source: wastewater sludge | place: USA: Moscow, Idaho | reverse complement strand
TTGGGGTCTTTGGCAACGGGAATTTGCAGCAGATCAGCCAGGATGTTGGCGCGTTCGGTGTCAGCGTTGGTTTTTTCCAGCTCTTTTTGCACATCGGCCACATTGACCTGGTGGTAGTGCAGCGCATGCAGCGTGGCACCGGTGGGGCTGGGTACCCAGGCGGTGTTGGCACCGGCCTTGGGGTGAGCGATCTTTTGCTCCAGCATGCCGGCCATCAGGTCGGGCATGGCCCACATGCCCTTGCCGATTTGCGCCTTGCCGCTCAGGCCGCATTCCAGGCCGATCAGCACGTTGCGACGCTCGTAAGCCGCAATCCAGGCGCTGTTCTTGATGTCGCCCTTGCGCATCATCGGGCCGGCCAGCATGGCGGTGTGCATCTCGTCGCCGGTGCGGTCGAGGAAGCCGGTGTTGATGAAGGCCACGCGCGACGAGGCGGCGGCGATGCAGGCCTTCAGGTTGACCGAGGTGCGGCGCTCCTCGTCCATGATGCCCAGCTTGACGGTGCTGTCGGCCAGGCCCAGCAGCTGCTCGACGCGGCTGAACAGCTCGCAGGCGAAGGCGACTTCGGCCGGGCCATGCATCTTCGGCTTGACGATGTAGACCGAGCCCTTGCGCGAGTTGCGCAGGCCCGGCGTGCCCAGGCCCTTGAGGTCATGCAGCGCGATGGTCGTGGTGATGACCGCGTCCATGATGCCTTCGGGGATCTCGCGGCTGTCGGCGCCCCACAGGATGGCCGGATTGGTCATCAGGTGGCCGACGTTGCGCACGAACAGCAGGCTGCGGCCGTGCAGCACCACTTCGCCCTGGCCGCTGGCGGCCGAGTAGACGCGGTCGGCGTTCAGGCCGCGCGTCAGGGTCTGGCCGCCCTTCGAGAAGGTTTCGGTCAGCGTGCCGCGCAGGATGCCCAGCCAGTTGCGGTAGCCGACCAGCTTGTCCTCGGCGTCCACCGCGGCGACCGAGTCTTCCAGGTCGAGAATGGTCGACAGCGCGGCTTCCACCACCACGTCGGCCACGCCGGCGGCGTCGCTGGCGCCGATGACGGTCGAGCGGTCGATGCGGATGTCGATGTGCAGGCCGTTGTGCGCCAGCAGGATGCTGGTCGGGCTGGCGGCCTCGCCCTGGTAGCCGACCAGCTGGGCCGGGACTTCCAGGCCGGTGAGGGCGCCGCCGGTGGTCTTGACCACCAGCTGGCCGGCCTCGACCGCGTAGCCTGCGGCGGCCTTGTGGCTGGCGTTGACCAGCGGCGCGGCCTGGTCGAGGAAATCGCGGGCGAAGGCGATGACCTTGGCGCCGCGCGCCGGGTTGTAGCCACGGCCCTTCTCGGCGCCGCCTTCTTCGGAGATGGCGTCGGTGCCGTACAGCGCGTCATAGAGCGAGCCCCAGCGCGCGTTGGCGGCGTTCAGCGCATAGCGGGCGTTCAGGATCGGCACCACCAGCTGCGGGCCGGCCTGGATGGCCAGCTCGTCGTCGACGTTGGCGGTCGTGGTCTGCACCTCGGCCGGCACCGGCACGATGTAGCCGATCTTCTCCAGGAAGGCGCGATAGGCGGCCATGTCGGCGACCGGGCCCGGGTTGGCCTGGTGCCAGCCGTCCATCTCGGTCTGGATGCGGTCGCGCTCCAGCAGCAGCGCGGCGTTCTTCGGCGCCAGGTCGCGCACGATCGCATCGAAGCCGGCCCAGAAGGCGGCCGAGTCGACGCCCGTGCCCGGCAGGACCTGGTCCTCGACGAAGCGGAACAGCTCGGTGGCCACTTGCAGGCCGTGGATGGAGGTGCGGTCGGTCATGGTGTCAGCCTCGGATGAACGGTGAAGGAGGTGGAACGGATCAGATCAGGTCAGAAGAAGCCGAGCACGTCGCGCAGGCTGGTGCCGGTGCGGGTGGGCTCGGTGCCGAGCGGGTCCAGCGGCAGGCCGGCGCGGTTGACCCACAGCGTGGTGTAGCCGAACCAGGTGGCGCCGATGGCGTCCCAGCCGTTGCTGGAGACGAAGAGGATCTGGCGCGCATTCAGGCCCAGCGTCTTCGGGCCGAGCGCGTAGGCGCGCGGGTCGGTCTTGAAGGCGCGCGCCGGCTCGACGCTGATGACATGGTCGAGCAGCGGCCCCAGGCCGGCGCTGCGCACCGCGATGCCGAGCATGCCGGGATCGCCGTTGCTCAGGATGCCGGCCGGAATGCCGCGCGCCTTCAGGCCTTCAAGCACCTCGCGCACCTCGGGGAAGGCGCTCAGGTGCCGGTACTGGTTCATCAGCGCCAGTTCGACATCGGTGTCGAGCACCTGGCCGAGCCGCGCGCAGGCGAAGCGCAGCGCATCGCGCGTCAGCTCCCAGAACGGGCGATAGCGCGAGCCGTCGGGCGCGCTCATCGTCACCAGCCGGGTGTATTCGATCTGCTTGTCGCGCCACAGCAGCGCCAGCGCCTCGCCGCGGCCGGGAAAGCGCTGCTCGGCCACCAGCGCCACGCTGTAGACATCGAACAGCGTGCCGTAGGCGTCGAACAGGACGGCCTGGGGGGCGGTGGCGGCGGACAGCTTGTGCATGGTGGACGCCACTGTATTGCAACCTTGCAAGATCATTGATGGCTTGAAAATCGAATGATTTGTGACTGAAATGCGTGTAATTCCTGAACTGAGGACTTGTCGCCCGCGCGCTCCAAGGGACCGGAGAGAGGGAAGGAGGGAGCGAAGGGGCAAGCCTCGACCCAGCACGCCGCGGCGGTGAAGCCGCGCAGGCGTGTCGGGCTGGCCCCTGGGCGTGGACGGCATGACGCGGACCATCGGTCGGTCAGTCGGTCGCATTCGGGGGTCGCGGGCGGGTTCGACGCGCGCGACAGGCTGCCTTCAGGGCTCGAACGCCCCACCACACCCGTGGCAGCTTGCGCCTCTGGGTCGCCGGTGTCGTGGTTCCCGCTCTACCGGCGTGACGAGCCCGCGCGCCGAGCCGGGACGCGCACAGGGGGCGACAAGTCCGTGGAAGAGAACCCCTGTGGCGTGACGTGCAGACGCGCGAACGCCGACGGGCGCCCCACGGTGTGCGGGGCGCGCGGAGTCGGTCGGTCCGTGGTGAGCGGGGTCAGCGCAGGCGTGGCGGGCGGCGCAGCCAGCAGGGGATCAGACGAGCGGGGAAATGGAGGGCGTCAGCCATGAATGGCTCCTTGCGACAGGTTCGAACCTGCCTCCCTCCCTGCCAAGAGAGGGGTGGCAGACCGTGCGGGTTGGCAGACCGGGCAAGGACCGGCAGGGGTTGCCCCCTCCCGCACGGCCCGCCATAGACGAAGCCATGCGCGCAGCTCACGCGCCGTAGGGGCGTGAAAAAGCCGCGTCGGGCGCGGCGGCTGCGCCTTGCTTCCGGGCTGCCAAGCCCGTGCTCGCAGTGGGTGCGAGCGGGGCGAATCGTACATCAACAACGGCCGAAACCGCAGCGTCGGTCGATCAGACTTTGATTTGGAACCTCCGATAGTCCCCCAGGCGTTCGGACTCCTTGACGCTGTCGTGAGGGATCAGCAGGTACATCCACGGCTTTGCCCCCACGGATGCGGCATGGTCCGAGGCGTGCTGGCACCACTTCGCTGCCGCTGCTGCCTTGGCCTGCACTTCCTGCGTGTCGATGTCCGTGCGTGCCTTGGTCTCGGCCATGAAGATGGCTGAATCGGTTTCCACGACAAAATCTGGCACGTATTCGGGCTGCTCGGCCCCGAGCTTGTAGTAGATCTGGAACTGCCCCTTGGCGGGCTTCATCCATTTCAATGCGTCGCGCTCCAGGATGACAGCAAACCGGCGTTCCGTGTCCGAGTCGAATTTCTGCAGGGGATACAGGCAGCGTTTGAACTCTCCGAACAGCATCTGCTTGATCTTGCCCAGATCGGTCACGGTTTCGCGGACGTTCCGAATGGATTGCCCTGCCGTGGTGGTGTAGTGGCAAGGTTTCAATGCGGTGAATCCTCGGCTGACTTCGACCGTGTAATCAGTGGCGGTTTCCCAGAAATGGGACAGCATGTCCGCACGGATCAGGCGGGCCAGCTCGCCGCCGAATGTATCCAGAATCTGGTGAAGCTCGCTGTCGGCATAGTTTTGCTGCTGATAGTGGGCGACGGCTTGCCCGGCCAGGTCGTACAGCAACTCGGCCTGTGTGAAGTAGTCAATGTCATCAAAGTCCACCAGCTTTTTGACGATGTAGTCTTCCAGACGTTTTTCCCGGATGCCGCTTTCTCTTTTTAAGGTGAACTGGGTATCAGTTCGCAGCTCTCTCCCATAGATTTCACGCTCACCCGGCTGGAAGTTGGGCAGGGTTCCCAGTTTGAAGGGGTGGAATCCGGTGGTGACTTGACCTGTCGGGACTACCGTGATGCGCGGGATGTCGATGGTCTGCTGAACCACAGCAGCGGTGGTTTTCTCGACCACGGCAGAAAGGTCCAATGGTGGTGTACCTGCTTCGGTTTCTGTTAGCAAGCTGCCTTGGCTAGGTTGGAGCTGGGCGGTGACTTCGGCCAGGATCTCACGTTGAACTTCTGGTGCCAGCAAGGCACCGCTGGTGGGGACAAACTCGGGCTTGGCTTCATAGCGCCCGATGACTTCCATCACCACGCGAACAGCCTTTTTCTCCTCCTCTGTCGTGAAGATTGGGGCCGGCTGGTCGGCTTGACCCCTCTCCGCTGAATCGGCTGTATCGGCCAGGCCCAGCGTGGCCATCACGTTGGGATTGGTCTGCTTGCTGATCTTCTTCTCGGCTGCATTGGGGGTTTCAAGAATCACCTGCTTGAGGCGTATCGGGGAGTCACCTCGGTTGGCCTCGTCGATGATTTCCTGAAACTTGTCGTGCGCGACGATGTTCAGCCGGTCCACGGTGGCGACGCCGGTACGTTTGCCATATGGCAGGCGCAGCCCTCGGCCGATGGATTGCTCAATCAGCGTGCGTGCGTTGGCGGCCCGCAGTGGCACGATGGTGTAGAGGTTGGTGACATCCCAGCCTTCCTTGAGCATGTTGACGTGAATCACGATCTCGGTGGACGAGTCGGGGTTTTCAACTTCCAGCAGCCGCTTGATCATGTCCTCTTCTTCGGCGCCCGTCTTCGAGGAATCGACCTGAATTACTTTGCCCTGATACCGTCCTTCGTAGAACCGATCCGATTCCAGCAGGGTCTTGAGCTGCCCCGCGTGGGTGGTGTCTCGGGCGATCACCAGCATGAAGGGCTTGACCTCCTTGACGCCATTTTCCCGGGCGTAGGTCAGCAGATCGGCCTTGGTGCTTTCATGCAGGCGGATACCGTCTTCCAGCTTGATTTTTTCAACCTCTTCCGGCGTGTGGTCCTTGGCGTTGAAGTTGCGCTGCGTGACGGCGGCAGGCTCCTTGACAAAACCATCGGCCATGGCGCGTGACAGCGGGTAGTCCATCACCACGTTCTTGAATGGAACAGGGCCGCGTGTGGTTTCCACAAAAGGGGTGGCGGTGACTTCCAGCCCGAACAGCGGCCTGAGTTCATTGATGGAGCGCATGCCGGCCTGGGCGCGGTAGCGGTGCGATTCGTCCATCAGCAGCACGAGGTCGGGCAGGTTGGCCAGGTGGTCAAAGTAACTGTCGCCCAGCACTTCCTTCATTCGCTTGATGCGTGGTTCCTTGCCGCCGCGCACCTCGGAATTGATCTTGGAAATGTTGAAGATGTTGATCCGCACGTCATGGGCAAACCCCGCCGGCTGGTCTTGCACGACGGCGCCGGTCTGGTCGTAGTTGTCGCCCGTGATGACCAGCGGGGGTTGCTGGGCAAACTCGGCGATGCCCTTGAACACGTATTTCGGTGTATTGCGGGTGAAGTCCGTGATCAGCTTGTTGTAGATGGTCAGGTTCGGCGCGAGCACGAAAAAATTGTTGATGCCGTGCGCCAGGTGCAGGTAGGCGATGAAGGCGCCCATCAGCCGCGTCTTGCCGACCCCGGTGGCGAGCGCGAAGCACAGCGAAGGAAACTCCCGCTCGAAGTCTTGTAGCGTCGGGAATTCGGCCTTCAGCGTGGACAGCAAGGCGGTCAGGTCGCGCTGGTGGCCGAGCATTTCGGGGGCGGCCGACAGCGCCTGGATCAGTTTGGCCAGCGAGTCGGACTGCGGGGGGCGCAGTGACAGGCGCCCGCTGACGTGGTGTTGCACGCGGGTGTGGTTCATGCGCTTTTTCCCTGCTGGCGCAATTGGTCTGCGGACAGTTTGATGATTTCTTCGCCCTGCACGATCACGATGCCGGTGTCGGTTTGCAACGCGGTCTGGCGGGCCAATGCGGCGGCGCGCTGGATGGCTTGCAAGGAGGTGCGCAGGTCCGGGTCTTTGGCCTGGGACAATTCTTGTAGCGTCATTCGTTTTCTCCCCATTCAATCAGCACGGGCTGGGCGCCGGCGTTGTCGTACAGCGCCCAGGCGTGGACGCTGGGGCGGTAATGTTGATGAAAATTGCGGATGCCGGCGTCAAAGCGGCGTCGGATCACATCCGGTTCGATGTTGTGACCGCCTTGTCTGACCCGCGCTGCCACGCGGGCAATGGCGGCTTCGGCGGTGGGCAGGGCCAGGAAAAACAGGCTGATGTGGTAACCCAGCGTGCGCCATTCGCGGATGTGGCGTAGGTAGGTCAAACCGGACAGGGTGGTTTCCAGGGCGAAGCTGTCGCCGCGTTGGGTGCATTCGGCGATTTCTTGCAACATCAAGCGGCCGGCTTTGAGCGCGGCGGCTTCTGGCGCGAAAGGCGAGAGGCCGGCGGCGATCAGGTCGGCATTGATGAAGCGCGGGCATTGCGCCTCGGCCGGCAGGAACGAGCGGGCGAACGTGGTTTTGCCCGCGCCGTTGGGGCCGGCGATGATGATGATTTTTTTCTGCGGAGTCATGGGGCGTTGCCGCCGAACATGTCTTTGGTGCCCGTGTCAGCAGGTGGTTTGCCGCGCCGTGCTGCGGTGCCTGTGGTGGCGGGGTCAGACGCTGGTGTTGGGGCGGCCAGCGGGAGGTTTGCCACGTTCAGGCTGTAGTCGTCGTGGCCCCATTCGCAGCGGGACAGCACCATCTTGGGAATCTTCTTCAGCGTCAGGTTCGGCCAGCGGTCGGTGGCTTGGGCGGCTGTGATGCCGTGGAAGGCGGCGCAGCACACCAGCAGGCTGTTGTCGCTGCCTACGTCGTCCGAGATGGCTTGCAATTGCTCGGCGGACAGGTTTTGTGTGGTGACATAGAGAAAGTCACGCTCGCTGGAATGGCCTTGTTGCCACCAGCGGATTTCTGACGGTGCGTAGGTGAAGCCCTCCAGTTTGCACAGGGCTTCGGCCAGTTGGGCGGCGTTGTATTCGGGGTTGATTACTGGGTTTCCCCAGCGGTCGTTGACTATCAAACTTGGAGCAAGTTTGTAGTAACGAAAGCCGCCGCCACCTTGCCAATTAATGGATTCAGTAATGCCACCCTTATCTTGCCCATCAATAATTTTCTTGAGCCGAGGAATCACATGCGTATGGCAATGCTCCCCCAGTTCAACCATGATCCAGCGCCGCCCCATCTTGTGGGCTACAGCACCTGTAGTGCCAGAGCCTGCAAATGAATCTAGAACTATGTCATTTGGCTCTGTAGCCAGATCAAGTATTTTTTTTATCAGGGCCTCTGGTTTTTTTCCATTTGGAAATTGAACTCCGCCTTCTTTTGTAAGGTTATTTAATGGAAAACCTTCCCAGAAGGTTCCGGCTTTTTCTAATTTAACTAGCCTTTTGCCTTTTTTGACTGCCGTATCTTTTAGCCAAATAACTCGCCTAATTGTTTGACTGATGTAGTAGTGCCTAGCGATAGTGCCCTTCTCTTTCCCGGATCGAGGTACATATTCCGCCTCTAGTAGTTCATCATCATTTAACGAAACGAACTCGTCAATTATGCGAGCCCTAATACTTGTTTGGGCATTGGTATCCGAGAAAATATTTTTAAAATTGCTGAAATATGCGGAGTATCTGTCGGCACCACCTCTTATTATGGAATTAATGGTCGTTCGCTTGATGCCTTTATACTTCTTTACTCGTATTTCATCCCCGGCCCCGTCGTAAACAATTCGCTCCTCAAGAAGTTGCCCTTTTTCTAGCAAGACGCTGGTATATTTCCAGCTTTTCCCTTCCGCCTCCATATCATCGATGACTTCGAATAAATCTTCTTCGTCATATAGTTCGTTGAATTTTTGAAAACCACCTTCACCATTTCTATCGCGAGCGTATATAAGAATGTACTCGATATTTTTTTTTAAACGTTTATCTTCCCCGCCTCCTGATGCGCCTGCGGTCTGTTTCATTTTTACACTGACTTGATTGATGAAATTGTTGCGCCCAAATATTTCATCCAACAAGACTTTCCCGTATGCCATTTCGTCATCATTAAGCTGACAAAAAATAGTGCCATCAAGCGTCAAAAGTTTCTTGAGAAGAATGAACCGCTCCTTCATCAGCGAGAGCCATATAGAGTGCTCTAGGCCGTCATCATAGTGAGTAAAGGCTTGGCCGGTGTTATACGGGGGGTCAATATAAATGCATTTAACCTTGCCGGTGAACTCCTGCTCCAGTGCCTTGAGTGCGAGTAGGTTGTCGCCGAAAATAACGCGGTTATCGAAGATATCGTGTTCGGTGACGCGGTGTTTGGAATGGTATGACTGAGCGGAGCCCTCCAGTAGGATTCGCGGCTCGAGTCGAGGGCGATTGTCCTTGCCTATCCAATTGAGTTCAAGTTTTTGTTTGGTCATGGAGTTGCTTTCAGTTGCAGCGCTTTGGAATTCATGTGACTCTCTTGGAGTTTGTTTTTCAATACAGAAAGAAAGTTCTCAGACAAATACACCATCACAACAACCCCCATTCGACGGTGAACAACGTCTGATCATCCACCTGTTGTTTCAACTGAGATTCGAGCTGAGAAATCAGATCGTTGCGCTCGCTCTCGATCTCGTCTTGCCGATTGAACAATTCGCGCCGCAGCTTGCTGCGCTTGCTTTCCAGTTCGCGCTGGCTTTTCTGCCAGTGAAGTTTCTCGTCCAGCGTCGCCGCGATGGCTGCTGTTCGGCGCACTTCCTTGATGTCTCGGTCGATGTCCTTGATGTCCTGCTCCAGACCCACCTTCAGGTCATCCGCCCAGGCATCGAGCTTCTGAACTTCCTGGCCGAAATAGCCGAGGTGCCGCTGATTGACTTCGCCCAGCAGTGCGTTCAGGCGCTTCTCCACATCAGCTTGCAGCGCCGCATGGCCTGACTCGCCGACGAGTTCCGCAGGCACCACCGCCGCCGGCAGCTTGAGCAACTTGTCCGGATCGTTCTCCGCCAGCACCACACCGTCCGCCGTACAGGCCGCCACGATCAGGTGTTCCTCCTCCTGACCCAGCGCGGTCACGGACACCCGTTTCAGCGTCAGCCACCCGGTCTGGCCTCGATACGGCAAGAGGGTGCTGACCAGCGTTCCATGCGCGTCATAGTCGAACACGAGGCGCACCGGAGAACCGGACAGCGGACGCGACTTGGCTTGCGTCAGTGCCCATTGCGCCAGGGTGTGCCCCACGCGGTAGGTATGGGCGGCGTCGTCGTCGGCCCCCGCATCGTCTTCCTTGCGCTTGGGCAACTCATAGCGCCCCAGGGCAATCGGTTCGACCCCTTGCGAAACCGTCCCCGCTGGCACGCTGTGCAGCAAAAAACCGTGGTCATCGAAGTCGGCGACCCCGGCGAGTTCCGCCCGCGTCACGTCCATCAGCAGCTTTTCAAACCGGCTCCGGACCTCCAGGCTGTCTGCGGCCCGAACGCGCAGCTTGTCTTGCACTTCCACATCAAAGTTCTCCAGCAGCAATTGCCGGGTCTTGACCATCGCCGTGTTGATCTCGGTGGACAGGTCTTGCTGCAGTTGCGCGAAACTGGCGCGGATGGTGTCCGGGTCGCGGCAGGTCTGATAAATCTCGGCAATGCGCCGCTCGAAATCGACGCCCGATCCGATCGCGCCCAGCACCTCATCGCTGGCCCCGAAGACCCCTTCGAACAACTGGAATTTCTGCGCCAGCAACTCGTAGACCCGCACATCCGCCTCGTTGCTGAGGTCGATGAAATTCACCACGACGACATCGTGCTTCTGCCCGTAGCGGTGGCAACGCCCGATGCGTTGCTCGATGCGCTGGGGATTCCAAGGCAGGTCGTAATTGATCACCAGCGAGCAGAACTGCAGGTTGATGCCCTCCGCGCCCGCTTCGGTGGCGATCATGACGGTGCCACGGTCACGGAATTGCTCGACCAGCGCCGCCCGGGTATCGGCTGTTTTTGACCCCGTGATGCGGTCGGTCCCTTCGTGGCGCTTGAGCCAGTCCTTGTAGACCGCTTGCGCTCGGGCGTCGCTGTTGGTGCCGTTGAACAGCACGATGCCTTCGCCATATTCGGTATCCGCCAGCAGCGACAGCAAGTAGCTCTGCGTGCGCTTGGACTCGGTGAAGATGATGGCCTTCTTGGCCGCGCCCAGCCGCTCCAGCTCGGTGAACGCGCGGGCCAGCGCCGTCAGCAGGGCGGCGCCCTTGGCGTTCTCGCGGATGTTGAGGGCCAGATTGCCAAAGTGGCGCAGCTCCTCGATTTCCTGCGTGACCGCATCGCGGGTGTCACGCCGATAGGGATCGACGGCACCTTCCGCCCCATTCCACTCCTCTGCGGTTTCATCGAGCGACTCGTAGTCGTCATCGAGTTCCTCGGCCAGATCGGGCAGGTCTGCAGACTCGTCGAGTTTTCCTTGCAGCCGCTTCGCCATCGTCTCCAGTGCCCCGGCAATGGCGTGCGTGGAGGACGCCAGCAGCTTCCACAGCACCAGCGAGATCAGTTGACGCTGCCCCTCGGGCATGGCCTGGAGCTTCGGGCGGCGCAGGTAGTCGGCCACCAGCGCGGACAGCTCTTGCTCTTCCGGCGACGGCGTGAACTCCTGAACGATGGCGATCCGGGCGGTATAGGACACATACGGCTGCACCTGCCGGCGCAGGGTGCGCTTGCAGACCGTCGCCAGCCGTTGCCGCAACCCTTGAAACGCCTGCTCCCGACTCTGTGCGGCGAATTGGGTGCGAAAGCTGTCGAGATCGCCGAACACGCGGTCGTCGATCATGCTGACCAGCCCGTACAACTCCAGCAAGGAGTTTTGCAGTGGCGTCGCCGTCAGCAGCACCTTGGAATGCACATGGCCGAGCGCGTCCTTGAGCGTCTTGGCAATGACATTGCCCGTCTTGTAGACATTGCGCAGACGGTGGGCCTCGTCCAGTACCACCAGATCCCACTCAATCGCCTTGATGTCGCTGGCCTTGGACTTCGCGAACTGGTACGAGCAGATGACCGGGCCGGTCGTGCCGGTGAGGAATGGACTTTTGTTCCCCGCCTTCTTGAGCGCGTTGTAGCTCTTGGCTTCCAGAATCACGCCTTGCAGATGGAACTTGTCCTGCAGTTCCTGGTGCCACTGCTTGCGCAGATTGGCCGGCGCGATGATCAGGATGCGCAGCCGCCGCTCGGCCCATCGCTGCGAGATGACCAGCCCTGCCTCGATGGTCTTGCCCAGCCCGACCTCGTCCGCCAGGATCACGCCGCGAGACAGCGGGTTCTTGCAGGCGAACAGCGCCGCTTCCACCTGATGCGGGTTGAGGTCGATTTGCGAATCGACCAAGGTGGACGCCAGCGATTCGACCGTGTCACCGGCTGCGCGCCGGGTCAGCAACCAGGCGCAGTATTGGCTTTGGTGCGGTGTCAGTGGCGGGGGTGGCATCGGCGGGAACCTTGTGGTGCGATCAGTGCGAGGAATGCGGCGTCAGCGGGCGCACCTGCAATTGTTCATCAGCCGTCCGAGGATGGGCGGCAACGCAGTCAAGGCGTTCGCTTTGGTCGAATGTCCCGGCGTTCGCGCTGGCGATACGCGGAGAGGGCCGCGCCGAGCAGGCAGAACAACGGAACGAGGTACTGCCCCACGCTGGCCATCGACTGAATGATCATCCGCACCACCTGCGCACCCGCCTGACCCGGCTGCAACGGCGTCACCGCCATGGGCGCCGCGAGGCGATGCAACACGACATAGGCCACGATGGCCAGCACGACGCCCACCCACCAAGGCAGCTTGGCGACGAGGCCCGTCACCGCGTCGGCGCCGCTGGTCTTTCGTCTGCGAGACATGGTTGTTTCTCCCCTGGTGGCCGTGTGGTTCTGTCATTGCCGGCTGGGGTCACGATGGCCTGAGAGTCAGGCGCCCGCCTTGTTTTTGCCGTGCAGCGAACGACGATAGCAGCCGGATACGCCGTTGCGGACAGCGGTGATGGGCTGAAAGTGAGAAATTATTCCGCTGTCAACGAGGGCGGGACCGCATCGCTGGTTCGATGCAAAGAAGCGAGCGCATGCGCTTTCTCGGCCGGAAGTACCGTCACGGTACGTGTTCAAGAAGAGATCAACCCGCTGTGAGGTGTGCCATGCACTGGGATGTCAAAACCGTCAAGCCGCTGCCGGAGTACCGCCTGTATGTAGAAATCGAGGACGGCCGGCGCGGCATCTTCGACATGAAACCGTACCTGGAACGCGGTGTATTCCGTGAACTCAAGGACGAGCGCTATTTCAGGCGCGTCGGCATCCTCCACGGCGCCGTGACCTGGCCCCATGAGCAGGAC
>RRZU011517655.1_pt1 | contig 12617 bp, 8 predicted proteins | sample 2165561 | NCBI WGS metagenome assembly RRZU01 (sample SAMN10456909, study PRJNA506462) | wastewater metagenome | isolation source: wastewater sludge | place: USA: Moscow, Idaho | reverse complement strand
TCTCAAAAGGTTTAAGAATAAATTTACGAAATCTAAGTATAACTCAAGAGCTCCCATTATTGATATTTTCGATAATGTTTCAGAATCTCCAAAAGAATTTTGAATTAAGTTTCTTTTTATCTTTTGCATATCATAACCTATAAGAGCTGTAAATAAAACTACTGAAACATAGCTTATTATCCAGTATAAAGTCGGTGATTTCAAGAATATATTTATTACCGAAACAATAACTATACTAATAAGACCTATAAAAAGCATTTTCCCATAACCTAATAGGTTTTCTTTTGTAGTATATCCAAAGATTGCCATAACAGTGAATATTACAAGAGTTGTTGAAAAGGCTAAAATTATTGCTTTATAGTCATACAAGAACATTGCAAAAGATATGGTCAGTCCCGTCATAAATGAATAGAGTAAAAACATAAATCCTGCAACAGCAGCACTTATTTTTCTTATAGCAGCACTAAGTGCAATTACAAGTACAAGTTCTCCTATTATAAGAATTTGAAAACTTTTGAATACAAAATTTGCTAAAGCTGGATTCATTACAACTGAAAACATAGTCCCTATAGTAAGACTAAGACCTAATATCATCCACAAAAACACTTTTCTAATAGAACTGTTTAAAATACTTTCGTCGTAACTATAATCAAAATCATTTTGAAACATAATTTTCCTCCTAATTTAGTATTTTTCCAAAGATATTCAAAAGAACAAGAGTCATAATCATGAAATTCATATAAAAATGTAAAGTTCCTGTAAGGCTCACTCTTTCAAATAAATCGTCGTTGATGCTTGCTTCTGTAAGTTCTTTCTTAAAATGCTGAAAATCATATCCTATAAGGCCTGTAAAAGTTATTAGTGCCCAATAGGCCAAAATCCAATGAAGTATATAAACTCCAAAATACATATTTACTAAATACGTTCCTATTAAGAAAAATAAAGATATTTTAAGCAAAACTCTTTCTCTTTCCAAATCTTCGCTGGTTTTGTTTGCGTATAAACACATTGTGCTAAATATAATAGCACTTGCTCCCATTGCCATCAAAAACAAGTTAAACCCATATTTATAAAGGGGATAAACAAAAAAGAAACCTGCAACTATAACATAAATACTCATAAAGAAATTCATAAAGCTTGTCCTCACTTTATTTATAGCAAAAGTAAAGAGTATAGGAAATAAAGCCAATAAGGTTATTAGTTCTTTTTTGTTTGAATCTAGAAAAATAGTTAACTTTTCTACACTATAAACTAAAGTCATAGTAACAAAACTTACAAAAAGTCCTATTATAAACTTGAAAATGGCTTTTTTTATACCTTCCTTTGCTATTTGTTCTTCAATATATCTATGTCTATACATTACAGGTCTCCTTTATTTTTACTAAACTGAAGTTATCTATTTTTAAGGGGTTTGGGGCGTAGCCCCAAAATTCCCTCCAATGTCATCAACTTAAGAAAATTTATTGTTTCCATCTGGGCAACCACAAGGGATTGCCCCTACAAATTCATTATATTTTATAGGGTGCGCCTCTTGTAGGCGCCCTAAGTTGACGGCATTGAATTCCCCTCTAGCCCCTCATAGGCCCGAAGGTCTATGGTGGGGTAGAGAACTTCACTTACTAAAGTTAACTGTGTTTTCTCCAGAAACCATTTCTAAGAACTCGTCTAAAGTCATAGAAACTTGATCTTGGCTACCAAATCTTCTAACATTTACAGTTTTTCCTTCTACTTCAGCTTTTCCTAAAACTAACTGAACAGGAATTTTATACTTACCATTTGCTTCTCTTATTTTATATCCTATTTTTTCTGCTCTAGTATCAAGCTCTACTCTTATTTCTTTTTCTTCTAATAAAGCTTTGATTTCTTTTGCATACTCAATTTGCTCGTCGCTTATAGTCAATACTTTTACTTGTACAGGTGCTAGCCAGAATGGGAAAGCTCCTGCATAATGCTCAATTAGTATTCCCATAAATCTTTCGATACTTCCATACATAGCTCTATGAATCATTATTGGTCTATGTTTTTCTCCATCTTCACCTATATAAGAAATATCAAATCTTTCTGGTAAATTCATGTCAAGCTGTATAGTTCCACATTGCCAAATTCTACCAATAGCATCTTTTAATTTAAAATCTAGTTTTGGCCCATAAAATGCTCCGTCTCCCGGATTAAGTTTATATGTTCTTCCAGAAGCAGTGATTGCATCAGCAAGGGCTTTTTCAGAAAGTTCCCAAATTTCAGGGCTTCCAATAGAATTTTCTGGTCTTGTAGAAAGTTCTATATGGTATGATAGTCCAAACAAACTATAAAATTTGTCATATAAATCAATAACTTTTATAACCTCATCTTGTATTTGACTCGGTGTCATATATACATGGGCATCATCTTGAGTAAAGGCTCTTACTCTGAATAAACCATGTAAAGCTCCAGAAAATTCATGTCTATGAACGTGTCCAAATTCTCCCATCCTCATAGGTAAATCTTTATAAGAATGTAAACCATTTTTATAAGCTAACAAACTTCCCGGGCAGTTCATTGGTTTTATAGCAAATTCTAGTTCATCAATTTCTGATGTATACATATTTTCTCTATAGTTAAACCAGTGTCCTGAGGTTTCCCATAATTCTTTGTTAAGCATTATTGGAGTTTGAATAATTTTGTATCCAGCTTTTTTATGCTCTTTTTCCCAAAGTCTCATTAGAGTATTCTTTACTTCCATACCTTTTGGTAAGAAGAATGGGAATCCTGGTCCATACTCAGACATAAAGAAAAGTTCAAGTTCTTTTCCAAGTTTTCTATGGTCTCTTTTTTCTGCTTCTTCTAGTTGGAATAAATAATCTTTTAGTTCTCTTTCTTCAGCAAAGGCATAACCATAAATTCTTTGAAGCATTTTGTTTTTAGAGTCACCTCTCCAATATGCTCCAGCTACCTTAGCAAGTTTGAATGCTTTAAGGTATCTAGTTGATGGCACATGAGGCCCTCTACAAAGGTCAATAAATTCACCTTGTTCATAAAGAGATAAAATTTCTCCTTCAGGTATTGCTTCTATAATTTCTACTTTATAATTTTCTCCCATAGCCTTAAATTTTTCTATAGCAGCTTCTCTTGTTATTTCATGTCTAATTATTTTTATATCTTCTTTAGCTATATTTCTCATTTCTTCTTCTATTTTTATCAAATCTTCTTCAGAAAATTGATTTATAGGGTCAAAGTCATAATAAAAACCATTTTCAACAGAAGGTCCAATAGTCACCTTTGTAGAAGGAAATAATCTTATTACTGCTTGAGCCATTAAATGTGCAGTTGAATGTCTAATTATTTCTAAGCCATCGGTGGTTTCTGGGGTCACTAATTCAACCTTTGCGTCTTTATCCACAACATAGGTCATATCTACTAACTTCCCATCAACTCTTGCTCCTATAGCTTTTTTGGCAAGAGAGTTACTAATTTGTTTTGCAATATCAAACATGTTTGCACTTTGTTCAAATTGCTTAATGTCCCCACTAGGTAACATAACATTAATCATAAGTATCTTCCTCTCTTTTAGATAAATTTTGTGTAACTACTCAGGCATAAATAAATAATTAAATTTTCTTGTTTTTATAGGGTTCGGGGCAAGGCTCCGTAACTCCATTCCAAGTTCTCTCTTAACATTGCATTTATTTCCTTGTTTTTATGGGGTTCGGGGCAAAGCCCCGCAATTCCCCATCCAAGGGGCAACGCCTATGGCGTTGCCCCTTGGATGTAACCTGAGTAAAAACAATTTTCTATTTTTAATTTTATCATAATTTTACTATTTTTGCAAAGAAAATCATAATTTTGACTTCTTCTTTATTTTATATTCCTGTTTGAATCTCTGTGTTTGTGCTTCCTTTTTTGTAACTTGTTCCAAAATCAAGACCCTTATCTGGGAAAGTAAGTAATGCTAACTTAATTTGCCATACCCAATCATATATTTTATAAGTTGTATTCCACTCTTCTTGATATTCCACTGTAGCTGACATAAATTCAAACTCTTTCCCTACAGATACAGACCATTTATCAAGGCTCTCATTAACGCCCTTAGTATTTTCATTTATTCTTACAGTTCCTTTTAGTTTCCAAGATTCATTACTTTTCCCTATCATTGTAAGAGCACCTAATTCATGAGTTTTAGTATCTAAAACTCTAGAAATTATAGAAGAACTTTCAGTATAATTAGCTTTTAGATTATAATCATAATTAATTTTTAATCTTTTGTAATGAGCTTCTCCCTTTATCTGCAAAGATTCTAGTGATTCCATAAGGTCTTTACTTTTGTTGAAATAATCTTCATTTCTTATTCCATCAATATATAAACTATAGTATTCTTTATATATAACTTCTTGTTCTTCTTCTCCAAGACCCATAATGTCAAATCCAAGACCCTTTTCTTTTCTTTTTTCTTCTCTATACTCTTTATCAAGGGCTATAAGTTCTTCTTCTGTAAGATTAAGTCTTTGTTCTCCTGTTGAATCTATAAGTTCTACAGTTTTTTCATTACCACTTTTTGGAAGACTACTTTTTTTGTAATCATATCTCAAAGTAAGTCTTTTTTCATCATTAATAGATTTTTTCTCATCCTTATAATCATCAAAATTAATTTTTAAGTTAGATAAATCCTTTGTATTCCATTCAAACCCAAGTTTAATTCTATCTCCTTTAGAATTATAATCTAGAGTTTGCGCATTATATACACTACTTTCTCCTAAACCAAAAGAAACTTTATAATTTTCTTTTTCATTAAGTTTATAACCAAAGGTAAAAGTATTATCCTTAGTATCATCAATAGTTTTAAGATTTCCATAAGTTGTAGTCACTTCTGATAAGTTTAGATAATTTCCACTTCCGTCCTTATATCTTGTATATTTCTCTCTATTAAACTTATCATAATCAGACAAACTAAAAGTGAAGTCTTTTACATCATCAGCCAAAGTCAAAGTAACTGTGTCTGTCCTTTGCTCCATGAAATATTTTTCTCCATAGATATTTTTCACTTCAGAGTTTGAATTTGAACTATTAAGTGAATTTACGTCTTTATCATTTTTCTGATTTACTTCATTTATTCCATAACTAACATATGCTGTTCTTTTGTCATCTACCTTAAAATCAATAGAGTTTTCTATTTTATTGTTCTGTAACCAGTCTCTGTCAAAACTATTATAGGCTTTTTTTATATTAAATCCATAATTAGTTCCTGTATTTCCAAGATTAAGATTTAAATTGTTTTTTAACTCAATTGTATCTTGTCTACTTCCTAGTCTATAAGTTCTTAAATCTTCTTCACTTGTTACATTTGTTATTCCATCAGGACTATTAAAATCATAATTTTTTTTATCAAAATCATAAGTATCAAAATAAAAAGATGCATTATTGTTTACAGATAAATCAACAGCTCTAAGATAGTTGCCACTATTATCATATAAGCTTATTTTATTTGTTATATTTGTATAGTACTTACTTAACTGGTCTCCCCTTTGAAATTCATCAAATCTTCTACCTAGAGTCAAATCAGAAATTCCAAATTTTTTCAAATCAATTTTTTTATTTCTAATTTGTATATCATTATAATTAGAGTTATTTACATAATTAATCCCTGCATCGTCTCTTGTTCTGTCTACATATTCTTCTTTTTCATTACCTAATTCTAGACCCATAGTAAAGTTTCCTTGAGAAAGATTAAGTTTCGCATACCTACTTTCAGTATCTTCTGATAAAATATTTATATCTCTATGGTATTCTTTATCTCTGTCGCTTAGACCATCGATATTTTTTCTAAAGGGATCATATAATCTATTTAACTTCTTAGCTTCTTCTTTTTCAAACAAATTAATACTATAATTAAGCTTCCCATTAAACAAAGAATACGAACCTAAGTCTAATCTCTTCTCATTCTTATAAAGGTCATATTTTTTTACTGTAAAAGGCACGTAACTAAAATTCTTAGCCCAACCTTCTACTTCGTTTAAATACTTACCGCCATTATATCTTTCTGTATCTTCCAAACTTTCCCATAAATCCCAGTCTTTTTCTTCTAAAGTAAGATTGATTCCATATTTTTTTATATTTATTCCTGCTCCCAATCCTTCAGTAAAACTTATCGTATCTGCTTTTTGAGAACCTGGATCTATATCGTCTAAATACTCATATTTCATATTGAACCCATATAAAAAATTGTCTTTTCTAAAATCTACATTAGACTTTATATCATTGTCATTTTCAATATCTTTAGCCTGATTTTTGTTAATTTCTCCCAATAAACTTTGTAAAAAAGCTTTATTATCAATATATTGAATATCAGCTTTTAGGCTCATATCTTTATTTTTTCCAAGACCTGCCAAGTTAGTTCCTAGTTCGTATCTTGATAATTTTTGCTCCACTCCAGTAAAGCTAAGGCTAGTAGAATCTATAAGTCCACTTTGATAACTTTCCAACTGTTCTCTTACTTTATTTATTGTGTTTATAGTTTGATTAGTATACTTCCAATCAAGAGACCCATATTTCCCTCTATAATTATGGCTATGCTCTAATTTATACTCAGTCTCATAATCTCCCTTAGGCAAAACAAGAGCATCTGTAAGGCTTAGTTTTCCCTTATTTTTATCATCACCTTTTATTTTATAAACATTATCCCATTGTCCTAAATATAATCCCTTTTTCTCAGTGTTTTTTAGGGCAATACTTCCGTTAAAATAGTTACTATTTTTCCCATAATCAATACCCCAAAGAATATAATTCCCTTCTGTACCATTAGAACCTATAACTGGAAATAAAGGTGCTTTAGAATCAGATTTTAGAGAACTTGCATACCAAGGTAACCAAAGTATTGGTACTTTTCCTGCATACAAAACTACATTATATGCTACTATTTTATCTTCTGGATAAATTGCTATTTTTTTAGCCTTCATATGATATGGCAACACGTCTTTGGGCTCTTGAGAAAAGTCTTTCATATCAAGGGCTTTTTTTGATGTTGTAAACCAGGCATTTTTTACCAAAGCTTCCTCTGGAAACTTTGCCATAAATTCTTCTCCTCCATAATAAATTTTATTATTAAGTTCAGGAGCACCATCTACCACTACATAAGATATCCCATCTCTCACTATTATACTTTGATTATCAAGGTTGAAATAAATATCTTGGGCTTCTAATTTATTTCCCCCTTGCTCAAAAATAACTCTGTCGCTTGCTATTACAAGATTTTTATCATTTACTTTCTTAAGTTTGTAAGCTTTAATCTTCGCAGTTTTTTCTGGGTCACTATTGGGGTAAATAAAAGAAACTCCTCCCCCTGCTGTAAATTCTTCACTTTGAAAATCAATAGTTGCTTCATCTGTTTCTATGTCTAACCTATTTTGACTAGAATAAATTGAAAAAGCTAATAACAAGAATAATATATATTTTAAAAATTTTGACATTTGTCCTCCAAAATTAGTTGTTGTAATTATTTAAGTATCTACTCAGACATAACTAGATAAATTCAATTTTTTGGTTCTTATCGGGTTCGGGGCAAAGCCCCGCAATTTCCCATCCAAGGGGCAACGCCAAAGGCGTAGACCCTTGGATGGGATCTGAATGGTTACTTATTTAATTATATCACAATAACTCTTTGGAAGAAAGAGAGATTTATCTCTACAAAAAAAATAAAGTCCTATTCTATAATTTAATAGATTTAGGACTCTATTTTTTATTTATTCTTCTGTTAACCATGCAAAAGCTTCATCTCTAGTACAGAATACTTTTACATTTTTTTGCCCTGAATAATGAAGATAAGCTTTAAATAATATTTTCTTCACTCCACAAATTCCAAGTACTGCTGTTTTTTCGATTTTTTGTTTCAATACTAGTTTCCCAACTTTTATAACCTCATCCATATAACGCGGTGATCCAAAAGAATCACGATAGTTAGACATAACAAGGACTTTTTTATCCTGAGACAGTAGAATATTTCTTTCTGTATACAAAACTCCTATCATTTCATCAGCAGTTATGCATCCTTCATAGTTTGAAAACAGTATTTTTTTATTATTATGTTCAATCCACGACACTTCCATACAATTACCTCCTGTTTCTTAATCACACAGTGTAATTATATGACACAGCTTCTTATAAAAACAACTTTTTGTTAGTTATTTTTTTGACATTTTCAAAAAATAAAGTACCTACCCTATAAAAACAAAATGAGAGCTTTGCATAATAGAGTGTTTTGTCCGTTTGGAAAAGACACAAAATATAAATGACGAAGCTTTTCAGCTTCACCGAACCAGCGTGACGCTGGACTCACTAATTTTATTAGAGTTAAAATATGTCTTAATATTAAGGGGTTAAGCGTCCCACGCTTAGGTTTTGTATTTTGTACTAAAAATTCGAAGCGTGCAAAGGTCTAAAAATGGAAATGCCTTAGTGATATAAAAAATAAAAATTGCCCCTTTACAAAGAGGCAATTTTTTTAATATCCTGCTAATTTATCTTTTAAAGCTTGTTTTTGCATTAATCCTACAAGAGTTTCAATCATTTCTCCATCTTTAAATACTATCATTGTAGGTATAGATCTTATTTTATATTTTTGCGCTAGAGCTTCTACTTCGTCTACATTAACTTTTGCAACTTTTTGAGGTATTTCTTCGCTAAGCTCGTCCAATATTGGCCCAAGCATTTTACATGGTCCACACCAAGCAGCCCAAAAGTCAACTAATACAACACCATTGTAATTTAAAACTTCTGCATCAAAATTTGTTTCGTCTAAATGTATTACTTTACTCATAACATATAACCTCCTATTTTGTAATTAATCCTAATTCTATCACGAGTTTTATTCTTTGTCAACTTTAGTAAAGAATTAACGTTATTTCAAAGGAATTTATTATACAATACCTAACTATATATACTAAATTTTTTCCATTATCCTTTTAATTTTTTTTCATCAAACTTATTTTTTATATCAAAATCCAAATAAATATTTTTTATTTCTCCTTGATTTTCATTTAAATATTCTAAAGCTATATCCCTAACTAGCTTAATAGTTTTTACATCACTTGTAATATCTGTAAATCTCAAATCAGATAAACCACTTTGTCTTTTCCCAAATATTTCTCCTGATTTTCTAAATTTCAAATCTTCCTCTGCTATTACAAAACCATCACCAGTTTTTTCAAGAACCTCAAGTCTGTTTATAGAATTTTCATTACTACTTTGAGAAACTAGGAAACAATAGGATTTTTTATTTCCCCTTCCCACTCTTCCTCGTAGTTGATGAAGGGCTGAAAGACCAAATCTATGGGCATCATTTATGACCATAATTGTAGCATTGGGTACGTTTACTCCTACTTCAATTACTGTAGTGGAAACCAAGGCTCTTAATATCCCATTTTTGAAATCTTCCATTATTTTGTCTTTTTCAATATTTGACATTTTTCCATGAAGTATACCTAGGGCAAAATCTTTCAGTTCCTTTTCGCTTAACTCTTCATAAAGTTCTTCTACTGATTTTACATTCAACGTTTCGCTTTCTTCTATAAGAGGAGCAACTATATAAGCTTGGTCTCCTTCACCAAGTTTTTTTCTTATAAAATCATACATGGTATTTTTTTCCATATTATCTTTTATGCACTTAGTTCTAATAGGACTTCTTCCTGGTGGAAGCTCATCTATTATAGATAAATCCAAATCTCCATAAATACTGAGAGCAAGACTTCTAGGTATTGGTGTTGCTGACATAACTAGAAGATTCGTAAGACTACCTTTTTCTCTCAGCTTTCTTCTTTGTTCCACTCCAAATCTATGCTGTTCATCTATTATTATTAGACCCAATTTATGAAATTCCACACTTTCTTCTATAAGAGCATGTGTTCCTATAAGTATATCTATGTCGCCTTTTATAAGACTTTCCAAAAGTACTTTTTTCTTTTTCCCCTTAACTGAACCAGTAAGAAGTTCTACTTTTATCCCATATTTATTTAAATCATGAGCCATTGAGAGATAATGCTGCACAGCAAGTATTTCTGTGGGAGCCATAAGAACTCCTTGATATCCATTTTCTGCCATATACAAAAGCAAAATCTGGGCAACTATAGTTTTTCCACTTCCCACATCTCCTTGAATAAGCCTATTTACTACTTTCCCTTTGCTAAAATCCTTATGAACTTCTGTAATAACTCTTTTTTGAGCAGAAGTAAGATTGAAATTGAGATTTTTTAAAAATTCTTTAACTAAATTTTTCTTATCCACAAGATTATATACTTCATGAGTTTTTTCCAAAGCAACCTTTGATTTTAATATACCTAGTTGTAGTAGAAGTAATTCCTCTATGGCAAATCTTCTTTTCCCATCTTCAAGTTCTTTTGCATTTCTAGGGAAATGTATATATCTCATAGCTCTTTTCCTGTCTAGTATATTATATTTTTTCAAAATTTCCTCTGGTATATTTTCTTCCAAATATTTTATCTTATTTAAAATAGCCCATTTGGTATATTTTCTCATATCATTTTGATTTATTCCATGAGAAAGGGCATAAATAGGTAAAAATTCACCCTTTATTTGTTCTTCTTCTTTTAGCACTCTAAATTCAGGATTAGTCATTTGAAAACCAAAGGCTTTTTTTGCAAGGCCTATAAATAGAAATTCTTTTCCTTCTACAACATAGTCTTTTACATAGGGCATCCCAAACCAAGTTAAATCCATAAATCCTGTTCCGTCTGTTATTTTCGCCTTAAAAAGTTTTCTTCTATTACTACTTACAGTTATTCCAGCCTTTAAGACTCGAGCTCTTACCAAAACAAACTCTTCATTCTGTATTTGATTTATATTTTTAATATTAGTTCTGTCTTCGTAAGTTCTGGGAAAATTATAAAAGAGTTCATAAAAACTACTTATCTCTAGTTTTCTCAGTTTTTTAAGCACCTTTTCATGAAGTTCATCAATATCTTCAAATAATTTTTCGTATTCTTTCATAATTTCACCACCTTTTAATTTGATTATATCATTTTAAAAGTCTTAATTAAATATTTTTTATTGTTAAAATCAAATTTATGGCATATAATATATATAATAGTGATATCTCAGGAGGGATTCTTATGAAAACTATAAACTCTAGACTTTTTATTTTACTCTTTATCTTATCTTTTTCTATTTTTGGAAAAACTACCATTAGAATATCTGTTCCTGAAGAAGAATTTTACTCCAGAAACTCCTATTATATAGAACTTCTTAAACTTGTCCTTGATAAAACCACTAAAAAATATGGTTCTTATAAAATTATAAATAATGATAAATATATCCCTCAAAATAGATATTCAAATTTTCTTGGTGAAGGTCCTAATTCTATTGATATTATGTGGACTATGACAAACATTGATAGAGAAAAACTAATGCTTCCAGTACGTATTCCTTTACTGAAGGGACTTATGGGTTGTAGGCTTATTATAATAAATAAAGACAATAAAAATCTTTTTGGAAAAATTAATAACGTCAATGATTTGAAAAAATTAACTGCAGTTCAAGGGCATGATTGGCCTGATACTGATATACTTATCCATAATAAATTCAAAGTAGAAAAAGCTACAAATTATGAAGGTATGTTTAAAATGATAGAATATGGTAGAGGGGATTATTTTCCAAGAGCCATAAACGAACCTTATGAAGAATTAAAATTGAGACCTGACCTCAACTTAATGGTAGATGAAAAAATTATGCTTTTTTATTTTTCTCCTATATTTTTCTTTGTTGATATAAAAAACATTGCCCTTCATGACAGAATTGAAGAAGGTTTAAATATGGCAATAAAAGACGGCTCCTTTGATAAATTTTTCTATAATCATCCTTCAGTTAAAACTGCTCTCAGCAAAGTTAATTTTAAAAACATGAAAATTTTTGAACTTGAAAACCCTTATCTTACAGAAGAAACTAAAAAATTACTTAATAAAAAAGAATATATATTAAAAATAAAATGAGACCGAAGTCTCATTTTATTTTTGGTATTATTGACTGAAGCTACGCACTCAAAGGTTTTAAGTCTCCCCTGATAGGGGGATTAGATAAAGTTAAGTCTTTAGACTTTAGTTTATCTTATACAGAGTGATTTAGAGGGGGTTGCTTTAAATCCACGAACTTGATGACATTGGGCTTTGCCCCGAACTCCATAAAACCCTGCAAAATTTATAAAGTATTCATTTTATAATTTTATCAAATAATACCTTTTATCCTCAAACTTAAACTCTTCTGGTCTTTTTTCTTTTGCCTTCAAATATTTTTTATGGGTATATTTTTTTGCAAGTTTAGGTGGATAATCTTCTGCTCTTCTTTGGGAAAAGGTAATTAGAAGGTTTTGAAGTTCCTCTCTACTGCTACTTATTACATAATCTTCCCCATTATATGTATATAAATTATCCCTATACAAAGTATGCTTCTTAATATGTTTAAAATCTATCTTTCTTGCTTCTTTTTTATTAAAATACTCACCTAAAATTTTAGTATAATCCACTTATTTCTCCTTCTCTCAGTTCCAAACCATCAATAAAATAATTCTTTAAAAGCATAATAAGATCTTCTATTGCTTCTTCAAAACTATGAACTATTTTAATAAGTTCATTTTCATCTAAATT
>RRZU010879051.1_pt1 | contig 12617 bp, 12 predicted proteins | sample 2165561 | NCBI WGS metagenome assembly RRZU01 (sample SAMN10456909, study PRJNA506462) | wastewater metagenome | isolation source: wastewater sludge | place: USA: Moscow, Idaho | reverse complement strand
GATGATGCACGGCAGCGGCCGCCTGTATGCGCTGGATGTGGCCGAAAAACGGCTGGCCAATCTGAAGCCGCGCATGGTGCGTGCCGGGCTCACCAATATTCACCCACAGCGCATCGAAAGCGAGCACGATGCCCGCATTGGCAAATTAAACGGCAAGGCCGATTGTGTATTGGTGGACGCACCGTGTTCCGGCCTGGGCACTTTGCGCCGCAATCCCGATTTGAAATGCCGCCAAAGCGCCGACAGCGTGGCCGCTTTGCGCGCGCAGCAACACAGCATTTTGCAGGCCGCCGCCCGTTTGGTGCAGCCGCAAGGGCGGTTGGTGTATGCCACTTGCAGCATTCTGCCGCAAGAAAACGAAGCACAGATTGAGCGTTTTTTGGCCGAAAATCCCGGCTGGCAGCCGCGCGATTGCCGCCTAATCCTTGCGGATAATAAAATCGACCTCGATACCGGCGTATACTTGCGCCTGAACACCGCCGAACACGGCAGCGACGCCTTTTTTGCCGCCGTATTGGATCGCAGTTGAGGTGGTTCTTGGCATTTACATAATTAGATTATAGGATGCGCCTTGGCGCATCGGCTTGATGGATTGATGGGTTTTGATGTGCTCAAGCGCATTCTATGGCTGCAATGGTTAAGCAAATAACTTGTTTCAAGTAGCCTATCACCACCATGCCGTTTATTTAAGTAATGGATTTATTTTAATTAAAAAAGGAAATCACCATGAGTGCACAAGCACAAATCAAAGAAATCGTCAGCGCCAACCCGGTGGTGCTGTTTATGAAAGGCACCAAACAATTTCCGCAGTGCGGTTTTTCCGCCCGTGCGGTACAGATTTTGCAAGCGGTTGGCTGCCATGATTTTGTTACGGTAAATGTGTTGGAAGACGAAGGCATCCGCCAAGGCATCAAAGAATACGCCAATTGGCCCACCATTCCGCAGCTATATGTAAAAGGCGAATTTCTGGGCGGCTCCGACATCATGATGGAAATGTTTGAAGCGGGCGAATTGCAGGCAGCCTTGGCCAAATAAGGCCATGCGTTGGCTCAAAAAAGGGTGCCGCTGCTTGCTGGCACCGTTTTTTGTGTTGCTGGCTTATTTGGCCGCGGCCTTGGTGTTGGGGCTGATTTCCTCGCGCACAGCCATGCCCACGCCCACGGCGGCGGCCGATTATCCGGTGTATTTGGTCAGCAATGGCGTGCACATCAATTTGGTGTTGCCGCTGCACAACGATATTGCCGATTGGCGCGACAGGCTGCCTGAAAGCGGGCCGGGCGATTGGGTGTATATCGGCTGGGGCAGCCGCGCGTTTTATACCCAAGTGCCTACATGGGGCGATTTAACCGTGCCTTTGGCCGCCAAAGCCTTGTTGTGGGACGACAGCGTGCTGTTTGTGCGCGGCGGTGCTGCGCCGTTGCCCGGCAGCGGGCAAGTGCGTAAAATCCGCCTCAATGCCGCGCAATACCGGCAATTGAATGCCGATATCCGCCACCAATTTGCCGCCGCCACGCCCTTGCCGGATAATCCCCATTTTTATGCCGCCCGCGGTGCTTACCAGCCTTTGCAAACCTGCAACGAATGGGTGCGCCGCCGCTTGCAGCCGCTGGGCGTTACCGTGCCGTTGTGGTCGCCGTTTGACCGGCCATTATTGTGGCATCTGCCACGCGATTAAAGCCCCATCCAAATCTTGCCAAATCTAAAATCTGTAGAGACACCCATGAACATCACCATTATCGAACACCCGCTGGTGCGCCACAAACTAAGCCTGATGCGCGAAGCCGATTGCAGCACCTACCGCTTCCGCACCCTCACCAAAGAGCTGGCGCGGCTGATGGCCTATGAAGCCAGCCGCGATTTTGCCACCGAAGTTTTTACCTTGCAGGGCTGGTGCGGCGACATCGAAGCGCACCGCATCAAAGGCAAAACCGTTACCATCGTGCCGATTTTGCGCGCCGGTTTGGGTATGCTTGATGGCGTGCTGGATTTGATTCCCACCGCCAAAATCAGCGTGGTGGGTTTGCAGCGCGACGAAGAAACCATGCAGCCGGTGTCGTATTTTGAAAAATTTGTCGACGATATGGACAAACGCCCGGCCTTGATTATCGATCCAATGCTGGCCACCGGCGGCTCCATGGTGGCCACCATCGATTTGCTGAAGAAAAAAGGCTGCAAAAACATCAAAGCACTGGTGTTGGTGGCCGCGCCCGAAGGCGTGAAAGTGGTGAACGAAGCGCATCCGGACGTCACCATTTACACCGCCGCACTCGACAGCCATTTGAACGAAAACGGCTACATCATTCCCGGCTTGGGCGATGCGGGCGACAAAATTTTCGGCACCAAGCACGAATAATATTGGCTGGGCAAGGGTTGTTGTTGCCTTTGCTGCGGCGGCATATTTGTTTTTGCGCAAATAATCGCTGGCTTCTCATTAGCGCCCAAACGGGCGCTTTTGTTTTGTGTTATGTTTATGGGCAGGATGCACAACAAGATAAAATAGGGAGGGGAAATGAAAGAGCAGGCCATTTGGGATGTGTTGCAAGACTTGAATGCCACCCAAGACATCAATGCTTCTGCGGTGGTGTCGATAGACGGTTTGTCGATGGTGTCGGCGTTTGCGCCGGGCATCGATGAAGACCGCATCGGTGCCATGTCTGCAGCCATGGTGTCTTTGGGTCAGCGCGTGGCCAAAGAAGTGCTGCGCGGGCGCTTGGATCACGCCATTGTGCATACCGACAACGGCTATATGTTGTTTTTTCAAGTTAACGAAGAGGCTTTGTTGGTGATGACCACGCCCGTTAATGCCAAATTGGGTTTGGTGTTGTTTGCGGTGCAAAATACTTTGCCGGCATTGTCTGAATATTGCCGTGCCTAGGGTGCCGGGGCTGCTTGATGTCAGGTAGCTGCTCGGCGAAGGCTTGGCAGGTTTGTGTGCGCCGCTTTGATGGGTTTGACTTGGCTCAATAAAGTGGCGGGCGGCTTTGTGATAGTATTAATCCCTTTTGAAACAAGCATTTAATGCGAATAGCATATCTGGGAGTATTATCATGAAGTACAGTATTGTAGAGAATATTCTACAAGGCCTGAATCGATCCACTGAGATTGTTTCTTCGGCGGTGGTGTCTACCGACGGCTTGCCCATCGCCACCGCTTTGCAAATCGGCGTAGACGAAGATCGCATCGGCGCCATGTTGGCGGCCATGTTGTCGCTGGGTACCCGCTCGGCCAAAGAGGTATTGCAGGGCAGCCTCAACCATTCCATTATCCACACCGACAACGGCTATATGTTGCTGTTTCAGGCAGCCGAATCCATTTTGCTTACCATCACCACCACCCGCGATGCCAAATTAGGCTTGGTATTGTTTGAAGCTAAGCGCGCTTTAAAAGAAATTGCCCGCCATTTTGGCGAGTGATTCAATTCATTGCTGTTTTCTTAATGGGTAGGTCATCGCGGCCTAGTTCTTAAATTCAATAATAATCAAGATGATACACACATGAGTATTGATAATTTACAGCCAACGCGCCCAAATGGCGGCACGGAGGCGGCGCAGGTATTGCATTATTTTAACGACAACACGGCACGCACCGTGTATGTGAGCGATGTTGAATTTCCTTATCCCGATGGTGCGCTGATAGTGTCGCGCACCGACACCTGCGGCATCATCACCCATGCCAATGATGCATTTGTGAACATCAGTGGCTGGTCGCGTGAAGAAATCATTGGCGCACCGCATTGCATTTTGCGCCATCCGCACATGCCCAAAGTGGCATTTGCCGATTTATGGGGCACCGTTCAGCGCGGCGAGCGCTGGGTGGGCTATGTTAAAAATCGGCGCAAAGACGGCGGCTTTTACTGGGTGCATGCCACCGTGCTGCCCAATGTGCGCCACGGCAAAGTGATTGGCTACAGCTCCATCCGCCGCAAACCGTGCCGCACCCAAGTGGCGGAAGCCGAGGCGTTGTATGCCGCCATGCGCGCGCAGGAGGACAGCCATGTTTAAAATGATGGTGGTGCCGGATTATATGCCGGATCAATTCAGCGCTTGGTATCTGCTCAATACCCATTTGCAAAAAACCGCCGACATCCATATCGGCTTGGTGATGCCCGAATCGTTTGCCGAGGTAGCGCAGTTACAAAAAGCCACACCGGCGGCCATGATTTATGCCAACCCGTTTGATGCCGGCCATTATGTGCGCGAGCAAGGCTACCGAGCGCTGGTGCGCCCGCGTGAGCAGTTTGACGAAGTGGTGCTGGTGTGTCCTGCCGATGCCGCTTATCAGCGCATCGAAGACTTGCAAGCACCGTTGCGCTTGGCAATATCGCACAATGAAGACGCCAACTTTATCGGCCAACGCCTGCTTGAACCGGCCGGGCTGCCTGAAAGTGATGTTGAGCGCCAACACAAAGACAATTTCTTAATGGTGGCTTCTGCGGTGGCGCGCGGCCAAGCTGATGTGGGGATTGTGTCGGTCGATGTGTATGCACAATTGAGCGACATTACCCGCAGCCGCTTGAAAGTATTGCTGCAAAGCCGCATCAACGAAATCAGCCATGTGTGGCTTTATCTGCCGCAATGGCAAGCCCAAGCCGATGCCCTGCAACCGGTGCTGACCCAACTGCACACCAGCGACCAAGGCCGCCAGATTTTAACCGGCTTGGGCATGCCCGCAGGCTTTGAAACCCTGAATGAAGAAAGCATGGAGTTTATGATCGACTTGGTGGATACTTTGCGCGATTAAAGGCTGCCTGAAACAACGGTGCTGTGTACTCAATCTACTATAGATACGGCAATTAATTATTGAATATTCACATCTTCTTACCCGCAGCAGAAACCTGTTCCCTCTCCCGTGGGAGAGGGCTAGGGAGAGGGCAACAAGCCAAAGGCTTGCTTGCCGGTATCCGAAAATGTTCAATATTTAATTGTCGAATCAATAAGTAAGGAGCTAAGCGCCGTTTTTTTGTCTTACATTGAACGTATTTCAGGTAGCCTTGGCGGGCTGCCGTTTTTACTTTGCGCGGCTATGCGGTAAAACAGATAAATAAAAAAGAGATTGATTTTGGAAGATTTGACGTAGGCAAAAAAATAACCGCAGTGTGCGGTTAGTGGTGGCCAGACCCAGGATCGAACTGGGGACACACGGATTTTCAATCCGTTGCTCTACCGACTGAGCTATCTGGCCGTGCTGCTTTTGAAGCTGCGTATTAAACCAGATTGGTGTGGGTTTGGCAAGCTTTGTGTGCGATTGGGATTGGCTTTTGTTTTAGGTGATTATTTTTAATGAAAATAAAATTGATGCTGAGCGGACGATGCGGTGGGTGGATTTTGTGATACTGTTTTGGCTTTCAGGCAGCCTTTAAAAAAATTAAATACAGAGCGGTTGCGATGGATGGTGCGATGAGGTGCGTTATATGATTAATCATGCCGAAATGATGGCTTGGCAGCAAGGTTGGTGGGCGGGTGCGCTGCGGCGGGATTCGCCCAATTTTGCGCCCAGACCCGCGGGAGAAGCGGTGTCTTTGGCGGTGATACACAATATTTCTTTGCCGCCGTTTGTGTATGGCGGCGATGCGGTTGAGGCTTTGTTTACCAACAGAATCGCGGCGGATGAAGCGGATCCGTTTTTGCGTTCACTCACGGCGTTGCGGGTGTCGAGCCATTTTCTGGTACGCCGATGCGGGGCGGTGCTGCAATTTGTGTCGTGCGATGATATGGCGTTTCATGCCGGGGCATCGCATTTTCGCGGTCGCAGCGGCTGTAATGCTTTTTCGGTGGGGATTGAATTGGAGGGCTGTGATTTTGAGCCGTTTACATCGGCGCAGTATGCGGCACTGTTGAACTTATTGGCGGCAATCGGTTCTGTTTATCCTGTAGCCGCGGTGTGCGGCCATCAGCATATTGCGCCGGGGCGCAAGAGTGATCCGGGGCATTTTTTTGATTGGCCGCGTTTGCAGCAGGCCGGGCTGCCGCTGGATTTAAGCGTTCAGGCTGCCTGAAAAGGCCGCCAGCTGCTGCAAATTACGTTTTAGCTACGCAGAAACTCCGTTTGCATGCTGTTGTGTTGGGGCTTTTTGGTTATAATTGCGGTCAATTTAATGGTTTGAATAATGGGCAGGGTTGTGTGCCTGTTTGGGAAGTGTTTATGAATGATTCGGTATGGATTGTGTTGGCGCTGGGCGCCGCGGTGATTTTGGCGGTGCTGGTCTACAATATGTATCAGGAAAATCAGTACCGCAAGCAGGTGCGCGAACAGTTTGGCCACGCCAATAAAGATGCTTTGCTGGATAGCGAAATTCATTCGGTGCGCGATGGCCAATCGGCTGCGACAACAGCACCGCCGGCAACCGCGCCTAAACCGGTGCGCGAAACCAATTTGGCCGATTTAACACCGCCCACGGCAGCAGAAGTGATGCCCAAGGAAATCGCAGTTAAGGAAATCAACGAAGTGGCAGAAACTTTGGCGGCTGAACCGGCCACAGAAGCCGCCGAGCCGGTGTTGCAGCCCGAAGCCACGCCGTTGGCCAATGCATTTCAATTTATCAAACGCCATAAACCGCAGCCTGCGCCGGTGGCCGCCGACAAAAAGCCGCTCTTAGACGTGCAGGACATGGCGCAGCAGCCGCTGCCTTGGTTTGACGCCCGTTTTGATTATCTGGCCTACATCGGCCTGCACGAGCCGCAAGAGTTGCATGCGCTGCCGCGCTTAAGCAGCCGCCACCGTTTCCGCATGGTGGGCTGCACCATGGACAACCGCTTTCAGGTGGCCGAGCCGATTCCCAGTGTTTATTATCAAGGTTTTGTGGTGGGCTTGCAGGCCATCAGCCGCAGCGGCTTGGCCGGGCAAGACGAGTTGGCGCAATTTGGCGAGCAGGTAACGCGCTTTGCCGAAGGCATGAACGGCACGCTGCAGCTCACCGATGTGGATGCGTTTTTGGCGCTGGCGCGGCCTTTGGATGAGCTGTGCGCGCGCGTGGATCAAACCATTGCCATTCATTTGGTGTCGCGCAACAACATCAGCGGCACCGAATTGCGCGCCGCAGTGGAAAGCCAAGGCTTTGAGTTGTCGCACGATGGTGCATTTTATTTCCCCAACGAGCGCGGCGAGCCTTTATTTAGCATTGTGACTTTAGACAACACGCCGTTTACCGCCACCTTATTGTCCACACAAACCTACCGCGGCTTCAGCATGTTGTTTGATGTGGTGCATGTGCCCAACGGTGAAAAACACTTCAACCAGTTTATGGATTTGGCGGTGAAGCTTTCCAGCAAACTGGGGCTGGATTTGGTGAACGACAAGCTGGAAGAATTGTCGACCCAATGGCTGAAAGAAGTGCGCCGCTATGTGGTGGAGCGTCAAGGTGAAATGAAGCAGGTAGACATTGAGCCGGGCAGCGAGCTGGCGCAGCGGCTGTTTTCCTGATGTTTTAAACGGGCTGATAAGCGCCCGTTTTCCTGTGTTCAGGCAGCCTGTGGCGCTGCCTGTTTTGTTTTTTATTCCCGCCTTTCGGTTTTAACGCATGAATCACGATGATGATATCGCCCGCCGCATCCACAGCCTCAGCACCGAGCTAAACCAGCATGCCCATGCGTATTACACGCTGGATGCCCCCGCGATTACCGATGCCGAATACGACCGCCTGTTCCGGCAATTACAGGATTTAGAAGCGCAATATCCCGCTTTCAGGCAGCCGGACAGCCCCACTTTGCGCGTGGGCGGCGCAGTGCTCAAAGGCTTTGCCACTGTGGTGCACACGGTGCCGATGTTGTCGCTGAACAATGCTTTTTCGCCGCCGGATGAGCAAGGCGGCTTTGACCATGCCGAGATGTGGGCGTTTGATGCCCGCGTGCGCGAATGGCTTGGCGGCACCGCCGCCCTGTATCTGGCCGAGCCGAAATTCGACGGCCTGGCCATCAGCCTGCTGTACCGCGATGGTTTGCTGGTGCAGGCCGCCACCCGTGGCGACGGCAGCAGCGGCGAAGATGTAACCGCCAATGTGCGCACCATTGCCAATGTGCCCCTGCGGTTGGCGGGCGCAAGGCTGCCTGAATTGCTGGAAGTGCGCGGTGAAGTGTTGATGCTGAAAGCCGATTTTGCCCGCCTCAACCAACAGCAATTGGCGGCCGGGCAAAAAGCCTTTGCCAACCCGCGCAATGCCGCTGCGGGCAGGTTGCGCCAGCTGGGTGCCCGCATCACCGCCAAACGGCGGCTGCATTTTTTTGCTTACGGCATTGCCCAACTAGCAGGCATGGCGGCACCGGCCAGCCACGGCGCGGAGCTGGATTTGCTCGCCGCGCTGGGGCTCACCATCCCGCCTGCAAATACCTTATGCCGCCATGCCGATATGGCTGCGGTGTTGGCGTTTTATCAGCAGATGAACCGCCAACGCCCTGAATTGCCGTTTGAAATCGACGGCATGGTGGTGAAGGTGGACAGCCTGGCGCAACAGCAAGCACTGGGCTTTGTGTCACGCGCGCCGCGTTGGGCAATTGCGCATAAATTCCCGGCCGAAGAAGCACTCACCGTGGTGGAGGCGATTGATGTGCAGGTGGGGCGCACCGGTGCGGTTACCCCGGTGGCGCGTTTGCGCCCGGTGTTTGTGGGCGGAGTAACGGTAACCAACGCCACCTTGCACAACGAGGGCGAAGCGCAACGCAAAGACGTGCGCGTGGGCGACACCGTGGTGGTGCGCCGCGCCGGTGATGTGATTCCCGAAGTGGTGGCGGTGGTGTTGGATAAGCGCCCCGTGCACACAGTGGCAACAGCCGAGCATGGCGACTTGTTTGCCGATATCGACAACCTAACGCCGCAATATCCGCCCTTCAGGCTGCCTGAACATTGCCCGGTGTGCGGCAGCGAGATTGAGCGCGAAGACGGCGGCGCGGTGGCGCGTTGCAGCGGCGGCATGTTGTGCCAAGCGCAGCGGGCGCAGGCATTGATTCACTTTGCTTCGCGCAAGGCGATGGACATCGACGGCCTCGGCCAGCGCCAGATTGAGCTGTTGGTGGCGCAAAACCGCGTGCGCCATTTTGCCGATGTCTACCGGCTCAGCCTGGCTGATTTGCAGGCGATGAAACGGCAGGCCGATGCCGAAAACAACGGTGAAACGGTGGATGATGCGGCTGTCGATAACGACCAACCGGTAAAATGGGCGCAGAACATTCTGGCCGCCATCGAAGCCAGCCGCCGCCCGCCGTTGGCACGGTTTTTGTTTGCCCTAGGCATCCGCCATGTGGGCGAGCGCACCGCCAAACAACTGGCCTTGGCCTTTGGCGACTTGGCTACCGTGCGCCGTGCGCCGGAGCCGCTATTGGCTTGCCTGCCGGACATCGGCACCATTGTGGCGCAATCGATTGCGCATTTTTTCAGGCAGCCTGAGCAAGCGCAGCAAGTCGATGAATTGCTGGCCGCCGGTGTGGTGCCGCAGCCGCAAAATCCCGGTCTGGATTTGGCCGCATTGCTCAGCCCGCCGCGCTGGTTGGCACGCCTGCCCGGCTTGCGCCTGAGCGAAACCCGCGCCCAAGCGTTGTGGGCGTTGGCCGGCGAAAACGAAGCCGCCTTGCTTACCGATGCCGCTTTGCTACCGGAATGGCAGCAATGGCGCGAACAGCCCCATCATCGCGCCTTGCTGATGGAAATACTGGCCTTTGTGGCCGAGCTGCGCCCTGCTGCAACCCTTCAGGAAGCCTCGGCATCTATGCACGCCGCCGTGGCGGGCAAAACCTTTGTGCTCACCGGCACCTTGCCCGATTGGAGCCGTGACCAAGCGCAGCAGCGCATTGAAGCGGCGGGTGGCAAGGTGAGCGGCAGCGTATCGAAAAAAACCGATTATGTGGTGGCGGGCGAAGCCGCCGGCAGTAAGCTGGCTAAAGCCCAAGCCTTGGGCATCAGCGTATTAAACCAAGTGCAATTACAACAACTATTGGAGCAATCATGAGTCAATCGATTAAAAAATGTGTTTTCCCCGTAGCCGGTATGGGCACCCGCTTTCTGCCCGCTACCAAGGCCAGCCCCAAAGAAATGCTGCCGGTGGTAGACAAACCGCTGATTCAATATGCCGTAGAAGAAGCCGTGGCTGCCGGATGTACCGAAATGGTGTTTGTTACCGGGCGCAATAAACGCAGCATCGAAGACCATTTCGACAAAGCCTATGAGCTGGAAACCGAGCTGGCCTACCGCAATAAAAACAAGCTGCTCGAATTTGTGCAAGATATTTTGCCCAAACACGTTACCTGCATGTACATCCGCCAAGCCGAGGCATTGGGGCTGGGTCATGCGGTGCTGTGCGCCCAAGCGGCGGTGGGCGACAACCCGTTTGCAGTGATTTTGGCCGACGACCTGATTGATGCCGCCCCCGGTGCCTTGGCGCAGATGATGGCGGCCTACCGGCGTAGCGGCAACAGCATATTGGGGGTGGAAACCGTAGACCCGCAGCAAACCGGCTCTTACGGCATTGTAGAAGTGGACAAAGAAGCGGGCGGCCAGCGCATCCGCAGCATTGTGGAAAAACCGCATCCGGACGAAGCGCCGTCGAATCTGGCTGTCGTTGGCCGTTATATCCTCACCCCGCGCATCTTCAACCTGCTCACCGATTTGCCGCGCGGCGCCGGTGGCGAAATCCAACTTACCGACGCCATCGCCCGCCTGCTGCAACACGAGCCGGTGTGGGCGCATGCTTTTGACGGCGTGCGCTACGACTGCGGCAGCAAATTGGGCTATCTGGAAGCCACCGTAGCCTACGGCCTGAAACACCCGGAAGTGGGCGCGGATTTTGCGGCTTTATTGCAGCGCATGGCAGGGAAGTAATACCAATTCTATAAAATAAGATAACAAGGCGGAACTGATTTACTTGGTGCTTTAGCACCCTAGTAAATCGTTCTCTTTGAGCTGAGCTGAAGACAGTACAAGTAGTACGGCAAGGCGAGCCAACGCAGTTAGGTTATTTTATAGAATTGGTATAATCTCGATATATTGCCCAGTTTGATGCGATAGAGGGTGCGCTATACGCACCCTATTTTTCAGGTACACACCAGTATTATAGTGGATTAAATTTGAATCAAGACAAGGCGGAACAGATTTACTTGGTGCTTCAGCGCCGTAGTAAATCGTTCTCTTTGAGCTGAGCCGCAGACAGTACAAGACAGTACACACGTACGGCAAGGCAAGCCAACGCAGTATTGGTTCAAATTTAATTCACTATACGAAAGACCAGCCATGAGCCACAGCTACCCATGGGCGCATATTGTGCATTTGTTTTGCGCCATTATTTTTGCCGGCGGGGTGTTTTTTGAGATGTTGGTGTTGTCGGCGTTGCATGGGCAAACGGTGGATAAAGCGGCGCGCAAACAGGCAGAAGCGGCGGTGGCGCGCCGCGCCCGTAAAGTGATGCCGTGGGTGGTGGCGTTGCTGTTTATCAGCGGCTTATTGATGGCGCACCGCTATGCCGCGCTGCTGACGCAGCCTTTGGCTTCCGCGTTTGGCTTGCAATTAAGCTTGAAAATTATGCTGGCGGCCAGTGTGTTGGGGCATTTTGTGGTGGCGGTAACAAAAATGCGCCGGGGCACGCTGACTGCGGCGTGGTCGCGCTATATTCATATGGCGGTGTTGGTGCAGATTATTTTGATTGTGCTGTTGGCCAAAACCATGTTTTATCTGGCTTGATGGCACAAGTTGGCTGCGCTTGTTTGGTGCTGGTGTTTATGTTCTAATGGATGCCTGTCAGAAACAGGGGTGCTGTGTAATATAGTGAATTCAATTTGAACCAATTTGCCGTCTTGTCTTGATTCAAATTTAACCCACTATAAAGCACGGCTGAGAGAGTCCCTTTACACCCGAACAGGATAATACCTGCGTGGGGAGTTTTCAATCTTGCTTGGTGTGGGTTATTGGGTTTAGGCTGCCTGAAGCCATAATTTATTGCCCACCCTGCCGCAAGGTGCTGCTGTTTCGATGCCGATAGTTCACTGCAAACGGAGCGCACACCCATGGCCATCACCAAACCCACCGAAGCCCAAGCCCTCGATACTTTAAGCCAAGATTTGGCGATTCAGTTCAAATATCCCCATTCCGATAAAATCTATCTTGCCGGCAGCCGTGCCGACATGCGCGTGCCGCTGCGCCAAATCCGCCAAGACGACACCATCACCGCACAAGGTGCAGAAGCCAATCCGCCGATTCCGGTTTACGATACGTCCGGCCCCTATGGTGATGCGGCGGCGCACATTGATTTAAAACAAGGGCTGCCTGAAATCCGCACTGCGTGGATTGCCGAGCGCGGCGACACCGAACAACTGGCCGGTTTATCCAGTGAATACGGCCAAGCGCGTGCGCACGACCCCAAAACCGCCCACCTGCGCTTCAACCAAATCACCCGCCCGCTGCGTGCCAAAACCGGACGCAATGTCAGCCAAATGCACTATGCCCGCCAAGGCATTATCACGCCGGAAATGGAATACGTGGCCATCCGCGAACGCATGAATCTGGACCGGCTTTTCAGGCAGCCTGAGTACGCCAAATTGCTGAAACAGCACGCCGGCCAAAGCTTCGGCGCCAACATTCCCAACCATCCCGACCAAATCACGCCCGAATTTGTGCGCAGCGAAATTGCCGCCGGCCGTGCG
>RRZU012584858.1_pt1 | contig 12620 bp, 8 predicted proteins | sample 2165561 | NCBI WGS metagenome assembly RRZU01 (sample SAMN10456909, study PRJNA506462) | wastewater metagenome | isolation source: wastewater sludge | place: USA: Moscow, Idaho | reverse complement strand
CTCTGCTTAAGGAAGGCTGCCAATGTCACTCAGCTACGCCCCCGGTGTTCGTGTTGAAATTCGTGATGCCGAATGGCGCATTAAATGTGTCGATCGCACCTCCGATGGCGGTGAGCTGCTGACTTGTGAAGGCTTATCTGAGCTGGTGCGCGGCCGTGAAGCCACTTTTTTAAGCAAGATTGAAAAAAGCATCCGCATACTGGCCCCCGAAGACACCCTGCTGGTTGATGACACCAGCAGCAGCTACAGCGCCAGTCGCCTATACCTCGCCATATAAGGCTGTTTTGATGAATTTAGACTTTTCTGCTTACCGTACTGAGTGGCTGGATTGGCTTAAAAAGCAACTTCAAGGACCACCAGAACAGCGCTCACAAGAAAACCAGCGAGAAGTTTTGGTTGAAATTTCTCCCTTGGATCGTTTTCCAATCGCTGTGCTTCATCCCGTGATTGCGGGAGAAGGCTTAGATGTTGTTGAGGACGATTTAGCAGATGATCAAGCTGGTGCCGAGTCTATTATTATTGAGAACTCGACAGCAGATGACAGTCAGTCGGCGCAGCCCGCTCGGTTAAAGCGTTATGTCCCGCCCTCATCCACAGGCTTTTCTTTTTTTGTACCTAGTAGCAATTGGAAAATTCAAATTGGTTTTTCAGCAGCAAGTTACAAGCAAACTTCGCAAAGAGATCAAGGTACTGGCAAATTTAAAAGTATGTTTTATGAGCGATTCACCTTGGGCGGTGATGAGCAAGCGCTGAATCTGAGTCAGCCCGGCCGTTTTAATGTGATGCCCGAAGAAAACCTAGGTGGAGAAGAATTTCGTGCTGCAATCGATGTGCGCAGTCGTCCGCACTTAAATGGCAGTTTGATTACGGTATCCCTAATCAACACTAAACATGTGGACTCGAAGATTGAGGCTCGAGAGTTTAAAAAACAGGAAGTAGAGTCCTCGCTGTTTGAGTGTGAGCTGTCGTGTTGGATTGAAGAGGGTGAAGTAGGTAATTACCCAGAAGTTGAGTTCAGTTTACTTGACGATGAAATGCAAGAGTTGGCTTTACAGTATCGGCATAAGAAAATATACGCTGTTGGCCACGGCGCAGCTGTGGACTGGAAACTGAATGAATCTGGTCAAGTACAGCAAATATTTACTGATTTTTTACCGCGTGTCGAAGTGCCACAAATGACGGCAGATGTACTTAATACAGACAGTTCTGTATTGAGCATGGCATTTTTAAAAGACTGCTTAAGTCATCCAGAACCTGTTTTTGCCGAGCTAGAACAGTTCGTAGAGGGTTATGGCCGTTGGATTGATGAGCAGACACAAACAGCGTTGGAATTTAGCGCAACGCATAAAAAAGTAGCGCACAGAATTATCCAGCGAATGCAGGTCACTAAAAACCGCATGCAACAGGGTATCGAGTTGCTACGCAGTGATGAGCTGGCACGTCAGGCTTTTGCTTACGCCAATCAAGTAATGCTCGATCAAATGCATCAAGCGGGAAAGAGTGTTGGGCAGTCTCGCCCTTTAACTGCATATTGTTGGCGACCTTTCCAGCTGGCGTTTTTTTTAACTGCGCTGCAGTCATCTATTGATGAGGATGATCTATATCGCGATACGGTGGATTTGATTTGGTTCCCGACCGGTGGCGGTAAAACAGAAGCGTATTTAGGGCTTATTGCGTTTGTCATCATTTGGCGACGGACACGTTTTCCGCAATCAGGCGGTGGCACTACGGCTTTTATGCGCTATACGCTGAGATTGTTGACGACTCAGCAGTACATACGTGCGAGCAGGATGATATGTGCATTGGAATTGTTGCGACAGCAGAACACTGAGGTCTTGGGTAGAGAGCTGATCACCATTGGTTTATGGGTAGGATCAGCAACCAGTCCTAATAACTACAATGAAGCCTGTAAGGTTTTAGATAAATTTCAGGACAGGGCTGGTGTTTCGATAGCAGCCTTTGTATTGGAGCGCTGTCCATGGTGCAACAGTCCTTTTACTGCTTTGCATAATTACCACGTTACAAAACATAGTTTTCAGTTTTTTTGTCGTGATAAGGGCTGTGACTTTGCTCAAAAAAAGCTAGCTTTACCCTGTAATGTAGTTGATGAAGCACTATATGCAGCTCCACCAACGTTGCTATTAGCGACAGTGGATAAGTTCGCACGCTTGCTGTGGGAGTCTCGCGCACGAAGTTTTTTTGGTATGGAAGGTCAGCGTCCGCCAGAATTGATTATTCAGGATGAGCTGCATTTAATTGCCAGTGCGTTGGGCTCGATTGCTGGTGTGTATGAAGCTGGCATTGAAACTGTTTTGCAGGTGCGCGGGGTGTATCCAAAATACATCGCATCAACAGCCACTATTCGTATGGCTCAAGAGCAAGTGCAAGCGCTTTATGCAAAGGAGGTTGCTGTCTTTCCTCCACCAGGTTTGAGCTCCGATGATTCGTTTTTTGCTAAAACCGTACCCACTAGCGAGCGTCCGGGACGGCTGTATGTCGGTTATTTTGCTGCTCGCCTCAACCGTCAACGCAGTCTTGGCCCTTTGGCCGCGGCAGTGCTGGCAGCGCCTGAATTGGTATTTGATGCGGCACGCGTTGAAAGTGATGTGTTGCGCGAGGCGTGGTGGACGCAGCTGATTTACCATGGAAGCTTGCGCGGTGTAGGGAATACCCAGAATGCTTTTGCTTTAGATGTTCGTGTGTTTTATGAGCGTTTATTAGAAGAAGCCTTTGAGCTAGCTGAATTACAAAACCAAGAGCAGGCGCAAGATACTGAGAAGATAAATCTACAAATTCCTATTCAAGAGCGACGGCGATTTTGGCGTGAAGCGCATAAAATATCAGAACGCTTCTCTGATTGGCCAGCACTGCTTACGAGTCAGTCTAGTCCTGAAGAAAATGCTCAAACATTTTTGGCCTTAGAACGTCAGCGTAATGAGCCGGGTTGTATTGATACGGCGCTGGCAACTAATATGGTTTCTGTTGGTTTGGACGTGTCACGGTTAGCTGTAATGATCATTAATGGCCAGCCATTAACAACAGCGGAATATATACAAGCCAGTAGTCGGGTTGGACGCAGTCAAGTGCCCGGTGTTGTCTGTGTAAATTACTATCGAGATCAAACTCGCAGCTTGTCCCATTATGAAAACTTCCGTCCTTATCATGAGTCTTTTTATCGGCACGTAGAGCCTTCCAGCGTAACCCCTTATACCTATCAAGCGCGGCGCAGGGCTTTACATGCTGCTTTAGTGTTGGCTATACGTTATGGCATTCCGGCGTTATTGCAGAATGATGCTGCAGTGAATTTAAATATAAATGATGCTGCAACACAGCAACTGGTTGAGATTTTTATTCAGCGCTGCGCAACCGCTGATCCCAGCCGGCAGAATGAGGTGAAACAGCACGTACATGAGCTGTTATCTGCTTGGCAAGGACATGCTGAACGCTGCCAGTTGACTAAGCGTGCACTGCATTATCATGTTCATAGAAAAGATAAGGGGGCTGACAGATTATTGTACGCCCATGAGGATGATGTGACGGGATTGTGGCCAACGCTACAGTCGATGCGAAATGTTGAAAGCACAGGACTGCTAAAAGGCTTATGAATAAAAATCAGCGTTTGACACCTGTTCGGCTATCTCATTTATTAGGTTTCTCAAGTGTCGGGGCGGTTGTTCGCGGACCACATTATTTAATGGTGGTTAATGACACCTCGCGCTGGGTCGATGAGCAGGGTAAGCCTAGCGGAAAACCAATTTATTATGTTGAGCAGGTGAAGTCGGCTTTAGGTATTGATAAGGAGTTGCGCTTACCGCCAACAGCCACAGAAAAAGAGGGCTGGGTAGAAGGGGTTTGTATTCCTGCACATATTTTTCCATCGTGGGTTAAGTGTAATGGTTGTGGTTTGTTATCGAGTCGTCCTTGGTATGGGGATAACTTGAAGTTTCCTTTACGATGCCTAAGCTTTGGGTGTAGCGGAAAACTTGAACAATTACCTTGGGTTTTGGTGCATACCAAGGGGTTTTTAGCTGATGTTCCCTATCACTTTTTGGCACATCAAAGCATGCCAGGGAATTGCAAGCCGGACTGGAGTGAATCATATCTGCGCTTTACACAAAGCGGCAAAAAATATTTCTTATACTGTACCCATTGCGGGGCATCGAATGAATTTCATCCAGCGGCTGAAGTGCCTTGGCGGGGGAGTCAGCAGCCTTGGGTGAAAGAGAGACCTGCTGCTGAGGATCTTGAGGGTTCTCCGACGGGTAGCATCTTGGCTATTAGCGATCCCCGAGTGCATTTTACTGAGCGTGAGAGCGCCTTGGTTATTCCTCCGGAGTCGCGTATTAAACGAGGGTCGATCGTTGATCGTTTATATTCCAGCGCGGAAAAGCGTGAGGCTTTAGCGTCTGCCAAAACGCCTTTGGCCCGTAAGGGAAAGTTTAGGGTTTTAGCCACAGAACTTGGCTGTACTCCTGAGGATATAAGTGAAGCATTGAAGCAGATTGAACAAGGTTATCCGTTGTACGGTAAAAATATAACCATTGGGAATCTACTTAAAAGCGAGTATCAGGCTTTATTAGAGCTTATTCCAAACTTGTCTGAGGACGAAGATTTTGTTACGCGGCACTACAGTGACTCTTGGAGGAAGCTGGGTGAACAGTTAAGTGATGAAGGTTTAGATACAAGAGCTATTAGTTTGGTGGATACCGTTATTGGTGTTGAGCGTCTGAAAGAAATCATGATTATGACTGGCTTTGGTCGGCTTAATATGGATGCTGAAGAGCAAACTATTTTACCCCCCGACTTAGTGGGTAAATCGGATTGGTTACCTGCATTAGAGCTCTATGGTGAAGGGGTTTTTATTAGTCTTGACCAAAAAATTCTTGCTCAGTGGGAAGCTCAGCCGTCGTTGATATGTCGCGTACAAGAATTAGAAGCTCGCTTAGCTAAGACGGCTATACGCTTTGAAACAGAGCCGAATTTAAGCCCACGATTTATGCTGTTACATGCTTTATCGCATGCGTTAATTAGACAGTTTGAAAGTCATGCTGGTTATCCTGCTGCATCGTTGAAGGAACGTATTTACTGCTCGCGTCATGATGAAATGGCCGGGATTCTTATCTATGTCGCTGTGCCGGATGCTGTAGGTTCACTGGGTGGTCTGGCAGAGCTGGCCTCCCCAAAACGTCTCATGCCCGTTATTGCTGCAGCTTTAGAGCAAACACAATGGTGCTCGTTAGATCCTGTGTGTTCAGAGCATGATGGACAAGGACCAGGCTTGCTCAATAAAGCTGCTTGTCATGGCTGTATCCTTGTGCCTGAAACAAGTTGCAGTTTTGGAAACCTGCTGTTGGATAGGGTGTTTATAAAAGGGAGTGAAGAAGATGGAGTTTCACCTATCGTTAGTTTTGTTGGGAGCTAGATATGGCGCAGCGCATTTTTAAACTGCCAGGTGTCCATCAGTTAACAAAAGATCAAGAGTTAGCTAGAAGTTTGCCGCTGGACGGTCAGTATCTAGTAATTGGCGGCCCTGGAACCGGTAAGTCCGTTGTTGCATTATTGCGCGTCAAGCAGCTAGCTGACCAAGATAAAAGCTACGTTTTTTTGGTTTTTAATCATTTATTGAAGCACTCTTGTTTTTTGCTAGCTGGACAAAAACTGGTAGCTGAGCAGTGGCAAAAGTGGTTCCTTGACTTGTATAAGCAAATTTTTAGCAGCACTTCTATACCGCGCCTGCCTAAAGAAGAAAAACAAGCGCTTGCAGATTTTGACTGGGACAGCATTCTCCGTAACGCTAATGAACATGGCCCTCTACAAAACGCTGATGAGCTGCCCTATATAGTGATCGATGAAGGGCAGGATATGCCAAGGGAGTTCTACCAAACTCTAGCAGCATTAGGATACGAGAATTTTTTTGTCGTTGCAGATCAAAATCAGCAAATCATCAGCGGACGAAATAGCTCGAGGCAAGATATTGAAGATGCTCTATGCATTGAGTCTGATGAAGTGGTTGAGCTTAAGGCAAACCATCGTAACAACTACACTACTGCTCGGTTAGCACGAGAATTTTATACAGGAGATCCCGCTAGTCCGCCCCCTGAGTTGCCTTTAGCACCTAAATATAATGTGCTAAAGCCGCTGCTGTTTAACTTTCATGCAGAGCAGTTTCACGCAATATGCAAAAGAATTATTTTGATGGCACAGACGCATCCAAGCAAGCTGATGGGTGTACTTACTGCTAATAACAATGTTCGTGACCGGTACTTTAGAGGTTTACAAACATACGTTCAGGGACTAGAAAAGCCGGTGCCTTTGATTTCAACGTATCAACATGGTGCAGCAGAGAATATTCCCTTTGATCATGGCGGGGTAATGGTGATTAACGCACAAGCCTGTAAAGGCCTCGAGTTTGACTATGTATTTATTGCTGATATTGAAGCGTATAACGACCAAGATTTAAACCACCTTAAAAAACTATTTTATGTGATGACATCTCGAGCAATAGATCGTGTGTTGCTATTGAGTGGGCAAATTCAAGATTACCCCGCACACTCATTAATACCCACGGATGCTGATGTTTTGGAGATTAAGTAATGAGTGTAGATGAAGATCTTATTGGTGATGATATGAGCGTAAAAGATATCGGTAAAATAGCAAAGTATAAGTGGAAGTTTGTCACCAATCAGATGAATCTGGCACTTATGTTAGGTAGTGGATTAATCATGCCGCCCAGTGGTTTTTGTAATAAGTATTATCAAGATACTTTGCAGTTGGTGCCAGGCTGGGTGCCTTTGTTTCCTAATAATATTCCAAAACAAGTTTTTGAGCATGCAATCGCCGAGCAGCCTAAAATACTGCAGCCATGTTTTGTAGAGATGGAACTAAAAGACCTGAGCTGTACGGCTTGGCGTTTTGATGGTGTAAGTTGGCAGCATATTCTATTTCCAGATGAGCTTAATGGGGCTGAGGAGCTATTGCTACTGCCTGCTCCTTTACCGCTGAATCTGATTAAGGAGAAAATTTATTTTTTTGACTCGGCACAGGCTGCTACTTTTAATAAATCACTAGATGGCTATGGAAATGTGGTTTTTGAACCATTAAAGACAGCGTCTAAAAAAGCAGATTTTAATAAAAAAGGTAATTTTTCTTGGCCGGTTAAGGTTGGCAACGAAACTGGGCCCAAGCCTAGGGATGTGAGCTTGGCTGCTGTTAATGCCATTGGTGGTGCAGTGACTGCTTTGGCTATTTTAAGTCAAAATAATAGAGCGGCAAAAGAAGCATATCAAGTTATTTCAGACCGCTTTAAACCATGCGAGGAAAGCCTACCAACGGTCTCAAACTTATTGAGCTTTGTATCTGGCTGGGCATATACGGGAGGGAATAAAAGTTCTGAAAATGACCCGTTTGCCTTACTAGTGCAGTGTTTATATGAGCAAGTAGGTGCTGGAGAGTATGGAAGTCTTGTTGACATTGTTTTAGTTAACTTTGCTGAGATTACCGCAAAAGCATATCCAAATAAACCGGAGGCTTTAGGCTCGGCTAAAGAATTAACTGAGCTTTTAATGGCTACGGCCCAATCACCTCAAGATACACCTGGGAATCTACTCAAAAAACATGATAAGCCATTACAGCAAGTGTTATTGGGCTTTGTTTTTCGACAAACTTTATCGGAACTTCTACATACTCCTTTACCTTTAGAGTTACAGCCTGAGCGTGCTGCTGCAGTTGCTTTATTAGCAGGCTTACAAGAGGGCTGGCAAGCGTTAGAAAGCCATCATAAACAACAACAAAACTGTCATTTGTTTGTTCCTAATGTAATGGCCACGCTTGCACATCGGTTTGCACAAACAGATATGCAGTTGCCTAAAGTAGAAGCACCTTTGCTATTGAGAGAGCATTTTGAAGGCGAAAAGTGGACGACGCGACAAAATAATGCGGCTGTTTACTTGGCGAAGCAAAGTAAATGGGAGTGTATTACGACTCGCATTCACTTAGGTCATGGCAATCATCAGCTTGTGGTTGGCAGTGGTGGAGCTGAAATTATTTTGGATGGCGAGGTTAAAGTAAGCCCCGAGGTCGATAAAGAAAAGTTTTATGCAGGCTTTGAATCGCTTCAATGTTTAGAGTCTGAGGTTGCAACAAAGCTACGCGACATATTAGGAGAAAAGTAAACCCATGCGTATGCTGCCGGAGCATCCTTATGCTACCGAGAGTCAGGCTGAAAAGAAGGTTTTTGATGTTTTAAAAGAGTCTTTTCATCCGCACCACGGTGACTATATTGTGCTGCATTCTTTTAAACTGCCGCAACATGTTTATAAGCGCACTGCAGAAATCGATTTTTTAATCTGCAGTGCTTATGGGATCTATGTTTTAGAGGTTAAAGGTGGCCTCGTTCAATATAGCGGGCAAAATTGGTCTTATTCAAATCGAGCTGGACAGCAAAATATATCTTTTGAAGGCCCGTTTCGTCAGGCAGAAAGCGCTATGTTTAGTTTGCGAGAACGTTTACAGAGGCAACTGACGAAAGACTTGTTTGAAAAAATCACTTTTGGTTATGGCGTTGTTATACCCGACTGCCGCTTAAATTTAAACGCAATAGAGTGGGATATTCAGTTACTTTGCCAAGGCAATGAATACCGAACCTTTGAAACATGGTTGCGTCAACTGATGGGTTATTGGCAAGCGAAAGAGGTTAGGCCAAAACAACTCACGCCCGATCAACTTAATGTATTAGTTGATGCTCTTAGGCCTACGCAAAAACTGGAAATCAATTTGTGTGCCCAGGTAGATTGGGCTAGTAAGCGTATTGAGCAGCTTACAGAGCAACAGCTGCTGTTGTTGGATGCGGTGGAAGCTAACCAGCGTGTTATTTGTTCAGGTAGTGCAGGTACGGGTAAAACGCTGATGGCTATGGAGTTGGCGGAGCGTTGGACGGAGGCTGGCAAAAAAGTTTTGCTTGTATGCCGATCACTGTGGTTAAAGCATTTTTTAACATCTTTATTTCGTTTACCTAACCTGACAATTAGCACGCTTGAAGGCCTTCCTTCAGCGGTGCGTAGAGCACGAATACAACACTTTGATGCTTTGTTGATAGATGAAGGGCAAGACCTACTGAGTAAGCAGTTTTTAAGCCAGGTTGGATCTTACTTAGAGGGCGGTATGGCGCAGGGCTGCTGGGTGTTTTTTCATGACGTCAATAATCAATCGGGGTTATTTGGTGAAGTTGACCATGATGTTTTTAAGACGCTCGAGCAATTAACATCCGTACAGGTACCCTTAAAACGTAATTGTCGTAACACCGCTAATATCATGGATGCTATCCGTGAGAATACTGGTGCTGATATGGCTATTGAAGCGGTTGGTGCTGGTCCTGCAGTAAAGCTAACAAGGGCTAAAGATAATAACGAGGCTTTAGCCTTGGTTAGTGAGTCTTTAGAAGATATTCTTGAGTTGAGCGGTTTGAGTTTAGGAGAAGTGACAGTTCTGACGAATGAAGAACCGATGGGTTTTAAGCGTCAGCTGGCTAGATTTCTACAACATGAAATGCAGGTGCTTGATGAGTACGCTATGCAGAGTTTCCCACCCAATGCGATTAGTTTAACGACTGTTGAAGCCTTTAAAGGATTAGAAAATACTGCTGTTATTTTGTGCTTAAACGAAAGAATTATTGGGGCAGAGCAATCATTGTTGTTGCGTTATGTTGGAATGAGCCGCGCTAAAGTGTTGTTGCATGTGTTTTTTTATTAACTTAGTTGCCGCCTAGATGTCAGCTCATCACGGCCAGATCTGCTGTATTGAGATACAGATCAAAACGTTTAATCATCGAGCAGACTCGCTGGCAGCTAAAATAATTGCTGAAAAGGCTGCTACAGCCCAAACACTTGAGCGGTTTGATAGTACCTAACTATGGATAGGCTTAAATTACCTTTTTCCATACGTTGTAAGTGGTGCGGCTCATACCAATTAGTGTCGCAAACTGGAGTGTATTCAAACTTAGTGCTTTGCTGTGGTTTATGTGTTCGAGTATTTGCGGCGATTAGCGCCGTAAGCAAATGGTGGCGATTGCGCTCAGAATTAGCCGCCAAGCGTTACTTACTATGTCGAACACTAATCTACATACAAATAGCGACATTTTTAAAGAATACTTATGACGAATAAATACCTTGATGTACCCTTCATAGAAAAAGACGATGCCAAAGCGTTAGGTGCTCGCTGGGATGTTCAGGCGAGAAAATGGTACATACCTGAAGGCTCTGAGCTTACTCCATTCCATAGATGGCTATCCAAAGAGCTGCCAGCGCAGCCGCAGAATCCTGTTGTCAGTAGTGAGCAGGCGGCTAACTATTCAGTGGCTACCATTCAAGGCATCCCTTTGTCACAACTGCTTAGCAATGTACAACGGGTGGTGGCAGCTGCTTTTCAGCAAGGTGTTTGGACATTAGTTGAAGTCATGCAGGTGCAGACTAAAAATGGTCATGTGTATCTGGAGCTATCTGAGCGCAATGCTGCAGGTGATGCTTTAGCGACTGCCCGTGCGATTATCTGGGCCAATAACGCTGATCGTATTTTACCGGACTTCCAGCGCGCGACTGGAGTAACTCTGGCACCAGGCATCAAACTGTTGGTAAGAGCGCGTCCTACCATGCATAGCAGATTTGGCTTTAGCTTGGAAATTGATGCCATAGATCCTGACTATACTCTGGGTGATCTTGAAGCCAAAAAACGTGAGATTCGTACACGTTTGCAGCAAGAAGGTGTTTTTAATACTAATCGCCAGCTACCTGCAGTATGGGATTTTAATCATGTGCTAGTCATTGCGCCGGAAAATGCTGCTGGGTTAGGTGATTTTCAGGCAGAGGCAAAGCGTCTGCAGCACTTTGGCTTATGCAGGTTTTACTATGAGCACAGCCTCTTTCAGGGCGAACAAGCCAGTATGCAGATCTGTGCAGCTTTAGAGCGAGGACTCAATCAGTGCCGAAAATTAGGTATCAAACTGGATGCAGTTGTTTTAATTCGGGGTGGCGGTGCGGTCAATGATTTAGCTTGGCTGAATCATTATGAGTTGGCTCGAACGATTTGTTTGATGGGCATTCCTGTCTTTACTGGCATTGGGCATGAACGCGACAGCACGGTCCTCGACGAAGTAGCGCACACCAGCTTTGATACGCCCAGCAAGGTGATTGGAGGAATTGAGCAGCTGATTTTTCAGCGGGGACAGGAAGCTCGTGATTACTTTAAGCGAATAGAAAGGCTTACCAGTTCCGTGATAGATAAGCAGCGCCGAATAGTCGAAGCAGAGATGGTGCAGGTGCAAAATAGATCATTACGTGCCGTGCATGCCGCTCGCGATCTGTCACGTAGCAGCGTGGATGTGATCCGCAGTCAGTCACTGGGGCAATTAAACATCGCACGTAATCAGATCCCTAGACTAATGGCGCAGGTCAGCACCGCAAGTCTAAGCTTATTAAAAGAAGCGCGTAGTCATTCTAGTAGTCGGTTGGACATGATTGTGGAACGCAGTCAGCGTGATTTGTTGCGTGGCCGTGAAGTGACACAACAGCGATTTTTAACGATTCGCCATGAAGCAGATCGACAGTTAATTTATGCGCGTAATGAAACAGCCAACTCAATGGAACAGGTGCGCCTAGATGGCGAGGCTGTATTGCGTTATGCGCGTAAATCAGTTGCGAGTGAGTTTGACGGTATCTTGCAGCGCGCTAGGCAGTCGAGTCACCGCGCTCAGCACGATCTTCAGCAGCAAATGCTAGTTATAAGTTATGAGGCTCAGCGCAGCCTAAAGAACGCAAAAACTTCTGCTGATGCAATGTTGCGTGAGATTACGGGACAAGGTCCGCAAAAGACTTTAGCACGGGGCTTTGCCATGGTACGTAATGCTCAGGGTGTGCCCGTTACCAGTCCTACAGCGGTAAACGTCGGTGAAATGCTGGAAATTGAGTTTAAGGATGGCTTCTTAGAGACAGAAGTCAGCCGTATTAAAGGAGAGCAACAACCATGAGCCAAAAAACTTTCAAGACTGCTTACCAGACCCTGCAGAAACATGCAGAAACGCTGCGTAATCAACAAGAACCCAATATTGATGACCTATTAAAAATCGTTACTGAGTCCGTTGATGCGTATAACGTCTGTAAAGAACGTATTGATGCGGTAGAGCAGGCGATGCAAAAAGCATTGAGTGGCGCTGAGATTGAAGAGGATCAGCAGTTTTCGGACGCTATAAGCAAGCAATCAACGCCATCTGCCTCTGAAAATAATAAGCAGGCTAGCAGCGATTCAACCCCTGATTACGATCCTTTTGATGAGGATATTCCGTTTTAGAGTTCAACTTAGAGCTTTGCGGTTAGGGGCGGATAGAACTTTTTGAGCTCTGTTCATTTTCATCAATGTTATGCGCTGCAGGAGCTCACACATGAGCTTATTACGAGTGATAAATATTGTGCTTTTGCGGGGTGATAATACACAAGGAGCCTCTGAATAACTCCCCACTTTTTGCGATAATAGCCGCATCGACCATTTTTTAGCCCAGCGAGCCGAATCATGAGCCAGTTGACTTTTGCCGAAGCAGAATACCAGAACAAAAAGCGTAAGACGCGTCGTGAGAT
>RRZU011956698.1_pt1 | contig 12623 bp, 8 predicted proteins | sample 2165561 | NCBI WGS metagenome assembly RRZU01 (sample SAMN10456909, study PRJNA506462) | wastewater metagenome | isolation source: wastewater sludge | place: USA: Moscow, Idaho | reverse complement strand
GTAGAGCACTTCCTTGGTAAGGAAGAGGTCATGGGTTCAACTCCCATCAACAGCTCACTATAATATAGAAAGCTTTTAAAAACATATAAATTACTAAATTATTAAAAATAAACTTTGAGTTATGGCAAAAGAAAAATTTGACAGGTCGAAGCCGCACGTAAACGTAGGTACTATCGGACACGTTGACCACGGAAAAACTACTTTGACCGCTGCAATTACACAAGTACTTGCAAAAAAAGGACTTTCTGAAATTCGTTCGTTCGATTCTATCGACAACGCTCCTGAAGAAAAAGAACGTGGTATTACCATTAATACTGCCCACGTTGAATATCAGACAGCTAATCGTCACTATGCACACGTTGACTGTCCGGGTCACGCTGACTACGTTAAAAACATGGTTACCGGTGCTGCTCAAATGGACGGTGCTATCATTGTAGTTGCTGCTACTGATGGTCCTATGCCACAAACACGCGAACACATCCTTCTGGCACGTCAGGTAAACGTACCACGTCTGGTTGTATTCATGAACAAATGCGATATGGTAGATGATGAAGAAATGTTGGAATTGGTAGAAATGGAAATGCGTGAACTGCTTTCATTCTATGATTTCGACGGTGACAATACTCCTGTTATTCGCGGATCAGCTCTTGGTGCACTCAATGGGGTAGCCGAATGGGAAGATAAAATCATGGAACTGATGGATGCCGTTGATACATGGATTCAGTTGCCTCCACGTGCTATCGACAAACCATTCCTTATGCCGGTTGAAGACGTGTTCTCAATCACAGGTCGTGGTACAGTAGCTACAGGTCGTATCGAAACAGGTGTTATCAATACCAGTGAAGAAGTTCAAATCATCGGTTTAGGTTCTGAAGGCAGAAAATCTGTTGTAACCGGAGTAGAAATGTTCCGCAAAATTCTTGACAGAGGTGAAGCCGGTGACAACGTAGGTTTGTTGCTTCGCGGTATCGATAAAGACGAAATTAAACGTGGTATGGTTATTGCAAAACCGGGTTCAGTGAAACCTCACGACCACTTCAAAGCTTCAGTGTATATCCTGAAGAAAGAAGAAGGCGGACGTCACACACCATTCCACAACAAATATCGTCCTCAGTTCTATATCCGTACATTGGATGTTACCGGTGAAATTACTTTACCTGAAGGAACCGAAATGGTAATGCCCGGTGACAACCTTGAAATCGACGTTAAATTGATCTATCCGGTAGCATGTAGCGTAGGTTTACGTTTTGCAATCCGCGAAGGTGGACGTACCGTTGGTTCAGGTCAGATCACAGAACTTATTGACTAATCAACTCCCTTCTCCCTGTATGGGGAATTAGAGAGTAAACAATATCAACCCTGCTAATCAAAGCCCTCCCTTTTGGGGAGGGTTTGGGTGGGGCTGTTAATTACGGGCGTAGCTCAGTTGGTAGAGCACTGGTCTCCAAAACCAGGTGTCGGGAGTTCGAGCCTCTCTGCCCGTGCAAATTCTATTTAAGTATGAAGAATAATTTTATAACAAAAGTTGGCGACAACTTTAAAGAATCTTATACCGAACTGGTTCATAAGGTTTCCTGGCCTTCACGCTCGGAGCTTACAAACAGTGCAGTGGTAGTATTGATAGCTTCCATCATATTGGCATTGGTTGTTTGGGTAATGGACTATGCGTTTGAGACTATCATGACGTTTATTTACGGATTATTTTAATCATTAATCATTGGAGGTTGAAATTGTGACTGAGACTACTAACATGAAGTGGTACGTTGTACGTGCCATTAGCGGTAAAGAGAACAAGGTAAAGGAATACATTGATGCAGAAATCAAAGTTTCTGATCTTGGTCAGTACGTTGCTCAGGTATTAATCCCAACCGAAAAGGTTTTTCAGATTCGTAACGGTAAGAAAATTACAAAAGAACGTAGTTATCTTCCGGGATACGTGTTGATAGAAGCGAACCTGACAGGTGAAATTCAGCATCGTTTACGCAACATCCCCAATGTCCTTGGTTTTCTAACAGAAAAAGACAACAGCCCAATTCCTATACGTCAGTCAGAGGTAAACAGAATTTTGGGTACTGTCGATGAATTGCAGGAAACCGGAGAAGAAATGCTTACGCCTTTCTATGTGGGTGAAAACGTGAAAGTTATCACAGGTCCGTTCAGCGGATTTAGTGGACTGATCGAAGAAGTAAACAATGAAAAGAAGAAACTGAAAGTTATGGTATTGATTTTCGGGCGGAAAACCCCGCTCGAGTTAAGCTTCACTCAGGTAGAAAAGGAGTGATGGATTTTTTTGTTACGAAAATCCCTGCTTCTGTATTAACTTCAACTAAAAAAAACAATTATGGCAAAAGAGATTGCTGGACTTATTAAATTGCAGATAAAAGGAGGTGCGGCAAACCCATCTCCACCTGTTGGCCCTGCATTGGGATCAAAAGGTATCAATATTATGGAGTTTTGCAAACAATTCAATGCCAGAACCCAGGAAAAAGCGGGTAAAATATTACCCGTTATCATCACCTACTATACCGACAAATCATTCGACTTTATAGTAAAGACTCCACCCGTTGCAGTTCAATTGATTGAAGCAACAAAAGTTAAAGGTGGATCTGCCGAACCTAACCGCAAAAAAGTGGCTGAAATTACCTGGGAACAGGTAAAACAGATTGCTTCGGACAAAATGGTCGATCTGAATTGTTTTGAGTTGGATTCTGCCATGAAAATGGTAGCAGGTACAGCTCGAAGTATGGGTATTGCCGTAAAAGGCGAATTTCCGAATAATAATTAATTAAACTTCAATTATAATGAGTAAACTGACAAAAAACCAAAGGTTAGCTTTAGAAAAAATTGAAGCAGGAAAGGCCTATTCTTTGACAGAAGCATCAGCATTAGTAAAAGAAATAACCAATGCAAAATTTGACGCTTCTGTGGATATAGATGTACGCTTAGGTGTTGATCCTCGTAAAGCTAACCAAATGGTACGTGGCGTAGTGTCACTCCCAAATGGTACAGGTAAACAAGTAAGGGTTCTTGCATTATGTACTCCCGACCAGGAAGCAGCCGCCACAGAGGCAGGTGCCGACTATGTAGGGTTAGACGAATATATAGACAAGATCAAAGGCGGATGGACCGACGTTGATGTAATTATTACTCAACCGGCTATCATGGGTAAAATAGGAGCTTTGGGACGTGTATTGGGACCACGCGGTCTGATGCCAAATCCTAAAAGCGGTACTGTGACCACCGATGTTGCGAAAGCAGTGAAAGAAGTAAAACAAGGTAAAATCGACTTTAAAGTTGATAAATATGGTATTGTTCATACTTCAGTAGGAAAAGTTTCATTTACACCTGAACAAATCGCTCAGAATGCAAAGGAATTCATCACCACACTGATTAAGCTAAAACCGACCACCGCTAAAGGGACGTATGTAAAGAGCATTTATCTTTCGAGCACGATGAGTGCAGGTATAAAAATTGACCCTAAAACGGTAGAAGATTAATAATCAAGGTTATGAAAAAGGAAGATAAAAGCAATATCATCAAACAATTAGAGTCAACTATAGGTGAATATGCACACTTCTATTTGGCTGATATCGGCGGCTTGAATGCAGCCCAGACCAGCAATCTAAGAAGAATTTGCTACACACAGGAAATCAAACTCCTGGTGGTAAAAAACACCCTGCTAAGAAAAGCTCTTGAAACATCTGATGTGGATTTTAGTGAATTATTTGGTTCTCTCAAGGGAGAAACATCTTTAATGTTGTCAAACACGGCTAATGCACCTGCTAAAGTAATTGAAGACTTCAGCAAGAAAAACAAAGCAAAAAAACCGTTGTTGAAAGCAGCATATGTAGAAGAAAGTTTCTATATCGGAGAAAATCACCTCGATGCACTTGTACACATCAAGAGTAAATACGAACTTATCGGTGATGTTATCGCATTGCTGCAGTCGCCGGCTAAGAACGTTGTGTCCGCACTCCAGTCAGGAGGTAATACTATTCACGGCGTGTTGAAAACACTCGGTGAAAGACAATAAGATATATAAAACAAAAAATAAAATCATAAAACAAAAAATAAAATGGCAGATTTGAAAGCTTTTGCAGAACAATTGGTTAACTTAACAGTTAAAGAAGTTAATGAGTTAGCCCAAATTTTGAAAGACGAATATGGTATTGAACCAGCAGCTGCTGCAGTTGCAGTTGCCGCAGGTCCTGCTGCCGCAGGTCCGGTAGTTGAAGAAAAAACAGCATTTGATGTTGTTTTGAAAGCAGCCGGCGCTAATAAATTAGCTATCGTTAAATTAGTAAAAGAACTTACCGGTCTTGGCTTGAAAGAAGCTAAAGATTTAGTAGATGCAGCTCCTTCAGCAATCAAAGAAGGCGTTACTAAAGACGAAGCTGAAGCCCTCAAAAAATCACTTGAAGAAGGCGGAGCTGAAGTTGAACTTAAATAAAATTACCTGATTATCAGGTCTTTGGTTTAGTTTCCCTCGTCATGAGGGATTCTAAACCTTTTTCTGTCTATACAAAATATTCAGTTCTTCGCACTAAACAAACATAACCTCTTTGACAATGTCTTCAAATAATAATCAAAGAATAAATTTTGCTTCCATCAAAAATCAAATGGATTATCCTGATTTTCTGGAAGTACAATTAAAATCTTTCCAGGACTTTTTTCAAATGGACACGGCGCCCGAAAAAAGAAAAACCGAAGGTTTATATAAAGTTTTTAACGAAAACTTCCCCATTGCCGATACACGTAATAATTTCGTATTAGAGTTTCTCGATTATTTTATTGATCCACCCCGTTATTCCATTGAAGAATGTTTCGAGCGTGGATTGACCTATAGTGTCCCTCTCAAGGCTAAACTGAAACTCTACTGTACCGATCCCGAACACGAAGATTTTGATACAGTAATTCAGGATGTATATCTCGGACCTATACCATATATGACTCCCAAAGGCACATTTGTTATCAACGGTGCCGAACGTGTTATTGTATCGCAGCTCCATCGGTCACCAGGTGTGTTCTTTGGACAGAGCATGCATGCCAATGGCACTAAACTTTATTCTGCCAGGATTATTCCATTCAGAGGTTCATGGATTGAGTTTGCAACTGACATCAACAATGTGATGTATGCATACATCGACAGAAAGAAGAAACTACCGGTAACCACACTCTTACGCGCTATCGGTTTTGAAAGCGATAAGGACATTCTGGAAATTTTTAATCTGGCTGAAGAGGTTAAGGTTAACAAGACAAACCTTAAAAAAGTACTGGGAAAAAAACTTGCTGCACGTGTACTGCATACCTGGAACGAAGACTTTGTGGATGAAGATACCGGAGAGGTAGTTACTATTGAACGAAATAAAGTGATTATTGACCGTGAAACCATTCTGGAGAACAGTCATATCGAAGAAATTATTGAATCGGGTACACAGACAGTACTCATTCACAAAGATGATGCTAATCAGACTGATTATGCCATCATTTACAATACATTGCAAAAAGATCCGAGCAATTCGGAAAAAGAAGCCGTGCTGTATATTTATCGACAGTTGCGGAATGCCGAACCGGCCGATGACTCCTCTGCAAGAGAAGTAATTAATAATTTGTTTTTCTCTGAAAAACGCTACGACCTCGGTGATGTTGGCCGTTTTCGTATTAATCGCAAATTAAATTTATCTACCAATTCAGATATTAAAGTATTAACCAAGGAAGATATTATTGAAATTATCAAGTACCTGGTTGAACTTATCAATTCCAAAGCTGAAGTTGATGATATTGACCACTTAAGTAACCGCCGTGTACGAACAGTAGGCGAACAACTTCACAACCAGTTTGGTGTGGGATTGGCACGTATGGCCCGTACCATTCGCGAACGCATGAATGTGCGTGACAACGAGGTGTTTACTCCCATTGATCTTATCAATGCCAAGAGCATCTCCTCGGTGATAAATTCATTCTTTGGAACGAATGCTCTCTCACAATTCATGGATCAACAAAATCCGTTGGCTGAGATTACCCACAAACGCCGCTTGTCGGCTCTCGGGCCAGGCGGTTTGTCGCGTGAACGTGCCGGATTTGAGGTTCGTGACGTACATTATACACACTACGGACGTCTTTGTCCGATTGAAACTCCCGAAGGTCCGAATATCGGTCTTATTTCATCACTTTGCATTTATGCGAAGATTAATGAGTTAGGATTTATATCCACACCCTATCGCACGGTTACAAATTCGATTGTGGATTTGTCGCCTGAAGGAATTAAATATTACACTGCCGAAGAAGAAGAAGACCTGGTGGTAGCTCAGGGTAATGCTCCGCTCAATGATGATGGCAGTTTTATCCGCAAAGTGGTAAAAACCCGTCTCGAAGCTGATTTCCCGGTTGTTCCACCATCGGATGTTAATCTGATGGATGTAGCTCCCTCGCAGATAGCTTCTATTGCTGCTGCACTTATTCCGTTTCTTGAACATGATGATGCCAACCGTGCACTGATGGGCTCAAACATGATGCGTCAGGCAGTTCCGCTACTTCGTTGCGATGCTCCGATTGTGGGTACAGGTATCGAAGGTCAGTTGATCCGCGACTCGCGTACGCAGATTACCGCTGAAGGTGAAGGTGAAGTTGAATTTGTTGATGCCAACACCATTAAAGTACGGTATAACCGCTCCGAAGAAGAAGAATTTGTAAGCTTTGATACAGCTGTTAAGACTTACGAATTGCCGAAATTCCTGAAAACGAACCAGAATACGACCATTGATTTACGTCCAATTGTTACGAAAGGTCAGAAAGTGACTGCCGGTCAGATAATGACCGAAGGATACTCTACCCATAACGGTGAACTGGCCCTGGGCAAAAACCTGAAAGTGGCATTCATGCCCTGGAAGGGTTACAACTTCGAAGATGCTATTGTAATCAACGAACGGGTGGTGCGTGAGGATATTTTCACTTCCATACACGTGGTGGAGCAATTGCTCGAAGTGCGTGAGACAAAACGCGGTATCGAAGAATTTACCTCTGATATACCAAATGTGAGCGAAGAAGCTACGAAAGATCTTGATGAAAATGGTATTATCCGCATCGGAGCACGTATTGAACCCGGTGATATAATTATTGGTAAGATCACTCCAAAAGGAGAATCGGATCCTTCACCCGAAGAAAAACTGCTCCGTGCAATCTTTGGTGATAAAGCCGGTGATGTGAAAGATGCATCTCTGAAAGCCACTCCTTCACTTTCGGGTGTTGTAATCGATAAACGATTATTCTCAAAAGCACAAAAGAACCGTAAATCGAAACTGGCCGATAAAGCTGTGTTGCCTAAACTGGATGAAGAATTTGAAGCTCAATCGGCTGCACTCAAGGAACGGTTGATTGAAAAACTGCTGATAATCATTGAAGATAAAACCTCGGCTGGAGTAAAAGACTATCTGGGTGCTGATATAATTACACGCGGCAGTAAGTTTACAGCCGAACGGCTGCGGGAAGTAGATTATACTACAGTGCAGCTTGGTAAATGGACTACTGACAGTCATAAAAATGACCTCATCCGTCTGTTGATACTGAATTATTTACATAAATACAAAGAATTAGACGCCCAGATCAAACGTCAGAAGTTCAATATCACCATCGGTGACGAACTTCCCAACGGTATTGTTCAGCTGGCTAAAGTATATATTGCCAAAAAACGTAAAATACGTGTGGGTGATAAAATGGCCGGTCGTCACGGGAATAAAGGTATTGTTTCTAAAATTGTTCGACAGGAAGATATGCCGTTCCTTGAAGACGGAACACCGGTAGACATTGTTTTGAACCCACTGGGTGTACCTTCTCGTATGAACCTTGGACAGATATTCGAAACTGTTTTAGGCTGGGCTGGTAAAGAATTGGGTGTACGCTTTGCAACTCCGATTTTTGATGGTGCTTCGCTCGATGACCTGGATCAATGGTGTGACAAAGCCGGTGTTCCGCGTTATGGTAAAACTTATCTCTATGACGGTGGAACCGGAGAACGTTTCGACCAGACAGCCACAGTAGGTATCATTTATATGCTTAAACTGGGCCACATGGTAGAAGATAAAATGCATGCCCGTTCAATTGGTCCGTACTCACTCATCACCCAACAACCACTCGGAGGTAAAGCTCAGTTTGGGGGTCAGCGTTTTGGTGAAATGGAGGTTTGGGCACTTGAAGCTTTCGGTGCATCACATATACTTCAGGAAATACTTACCGTGAAGTCTGATGATGTGATGGGTCGTGCACGTACATACGAAGCAATAGTAAAAGGTGATCCGATGCCAGCTCCGGGAATACCGGAATCTCTGAACGTGTTGTTACACGAATTGAGAGGTCTTGGATTAAGCATCAACCTGGAATAAAGCAGAAAAGCCCCCTAATTTTCTCCTGACCGGGATAAAAAATTATGGGAAAATCAATTTAGAGAACTTTTTCACTCACGTGGAAAATGTAAAATGTAAATAAATAAATTGTCAAGAAACATGGCTTTCAAAAACGATAATAAAACAAAGAGTAGTTTTAACAAAATCTCAATCGGGCTGGCCTCGCCGGAAGAAATTCTGCGACTTTCGAGCGGCGAAGTGCTGAAACCTGAAACTATTAATTACCGTACCTATAAACCAGAGCGCGACGGATTGTTCTGCGAGCGGATTTTCGGTCCTACCAAGGATTTCGAATGTCACTGCGGCAAATACAAACGTATCCGTTACCGCGGTATAGTTTGCGACCGCTGCGGGGTGGAAGTAACCGAAAAGAAGGTACGTCGTGAGCGTATGGGACATATCCAGCTGGTTGTGCCCGTGGCACATATCTGGTTCTTCCGCTCACTGCCCAATAAAATCGGTTATTTGCTGGGAATGCCTACCAAAAAACTGGATGCAATCATCTATTACGAAAAATATGTGATTATTCAGGCCGGTATTCTCGATAACGGTGAAAATATTACCAATAACGAATTGCTCACAGAAGAGGAATACCTGAACCTGCTGGATTCACTCCCACGCGACAATCAGCTCCTGGAAGATACCGACCCCAATAAATTCATCGCAAAGATGGGTGCAGAAGCAATCTATGATTTGCTGACGCGACTTGATCTGGATACACTTTCATACGATTTGCGTAACAAAGCCAATACCGATACCTCTCAACAACGCAAAACCGAAGCGCTTAAACGACTGCAGATTGTAGAATCGTTCCGTGCCTCGAAAACTAGAAATAAGGCGGAATGGATGATTATGAAAATCGTTCCGGTTATTCCACCCGAATTGCGTCCGTTGGTTCCACTGGATGGAGGACGTTTTGCAACTTCCGACCTCAATGATTTGTACCGCAGGGTGATTATACGTAACAACCGACTGAAACGACTGATTGAGATCAAAGCACCGGAAGTGATTCTGCGCAATGAAAAACGTATGCTTCAGGAAGCGGTGGATTCTTTATTTGACAATTCACGCAAATCGAGTGCCGTAAAAACAGATGCCAATCGTCCGTTAAAATCTCTCTCCGACAGTTTGAAAGGTAAACAGGGACGTTTCCGTCAGAACCTGCTCGGTAAACGTGTGGATTATTCGGCACGTTCGGTAATTGTGGTAGGACCCGAATTGAAAATGCACGAGTGCGGTTTGCCAAAGGATATGGCAGCTGAACTGTATAAGCCATTTGTAATTCGTAAACTGATAGAACGCGGAATTGTAAAAACGGTAAAATCGGCCAAAAAGATTATAGACCGCAAAGACCCGGTAATCTGGGATATTCTGGAATACGTAATGAAAGGACATCCTGTATTGCTAAACCGTGCCCCTACATTGCACCGCTTGGGTATTCAGGCTTTCCAGCCCAAAATGATCGAAGGAAAAGCCATACAACTTCACCCGCTTGCCTGTACTGCTTTCAATGCTGACTTTGACGGTGACCAGATGGCTGTGCATTTGCCACTTGGAAATGAAGCTGTACTGGAAGCCCAAATGTTGATGCTCGCTTCTCACAATATACTCAATCCTTCAAATGGTGCACCTATTACCGTACCATCACAGGACATGGTGCTTGGTTTGTATTACATTACCAAACCACGGCCGGGTTCCAAGGGCGAAGGACTGATATTCTATTCGCCCGAAGAAGCCGAAATTGCTTACAATGAAGGCGTAGTATTACTTCATTCGCTTATCAAAGTGAGAACTAAAGATCTCGACGAAAATGGAGAATTAACCGTTCGTTTGATAGAAACTACTGTGGGACGTATTCTTTTCAATAAGCACGTACCTGAAGAAATGGGATTCATCAACGAACTGTTATCCAAAAAATCGTTGCGTGATATCATTGGACGCGTGATTGATACCTGCGGGGTTGCACGTACTGCACTTTTCCTTGACGATATCAAAGACCTTGGTTATTATATGGCCTTCCGCGGAGGTTTGTCCTTTAACCTGAGCGACGTTATTATTCCAAAAGAGAAAGAAACGCTCGTACAGGAAGGAAATGCTGAAGTGGAAGAAATCATGAATAACTACAACCTGGGTTTCATTACACCGCGTGAACGTTATAACCAGATCATTGATACCTGGACACACGTAAATACCAAATTGTCAAATGTTTTGATCAAACAACTGGCCGAAGACCGTCAGGGCTTTAACTCCATGTATATGATGCTTGACTCTGGTGCCCGTGGTTCGAAGGAACAAATTCGTCAGCTTGCCGGTATGCGTGGTCTGATGGCTAAACCCCAGAAATCGGGTGCTGAAGGAGGACAGATTATTGAAAATCCAATTCTGTCTAACTTTAAAGAAGGACTATCGGTACTCGAATACTTTATATCCACTCACGGTGCCCGTAAAGGGTTGGCCGATACAGCTCTTAAAACGGCTGATGCCGGTTATCTGACCCGTCGATTGGTGGATGTTTCACAGGATGTAATCATCAACGAAGAAGACTGTGGAACATTACGCGGACTGGTAGCAACCGAAATAAAAAATAACGAAGATGTAATTTCGTCGCTCTACGAACGGATTTTGGGACGTGTGTCCGTACATGATATTTACCACCCGCTGACAGGTGAATTGCTGGTAACTTCGGGTGAACAGATTGTAGAAGTTGCTGCCCGTAAAATTCAGGATTCCCCGATTGAACGTGTAGAAATACGCTCAGTACTGACTTGTGAATCCAAAAAAGGTGTTTGTGCCAAATGTTATGGTCGCAATCTGGCTACCGGCAAAATGGTATGCCAGGGAGAAGCAGTAGGCGTTATTGCCGCTCAGTCCATTGGTGAGCCGGGTACGCAGCTTACACTTCGTACATTCCACGTCGGTGGTATTGCATCCAACATTGCAGCCGAATCCAAAATAATCCTGCGTTACGATGGTCGCCTGGAATTTGATGAACTTCGTACTGTAGATGCTGTCGATGAAGAAGGCAAACCCTGTCGTGTGGTAGTTAGCCGTTTGACCGAATTGCGTGTTGTGGATCCGAATACAGGAATTATCCTCACCACTCAGAATGTTCCTTACGGTTCCACACTGTATGCCAAACATGGCGATTTGGGTAAGAAAGGTCAGTTCATCTGTAGCTGGGACCCATTCAATGCTGTAATCATTGCCGAAACAGAAGGTAAGATCGAATTCGAAGATGTGATTGAAAATGTTACCTATAAAACAGAAGTAGATGATGCAACCGGACTTCGTGAAAAGATTATCATTGAAGCAAAAGATAAGACGAAAGTACCGACTGCTAATATTGTTGATGTAGAAGGTAATATCCGAAATTACAACTTACCGGTTGGCGCTCACCTGGTGCTTGACGATGGTAGTACCATCAAAGCTGGTCAGATGCTTGTTAAAATTCCCCGCGCTATTGGTAAAGCTGGTGATATCACCGGTGGTCTTCCGCGTGTAACCGAATTGTTCGAAGCCCGTAATCCTTCCAATCCTTCGGTTGTAGCTGAAATTGACGGTGAAATCAACTTTGGAAAAATCAAACGTGGTAACCGCGAAGTATCAGTAACATCCAAAACCGGCGAAGTGAAGAAATATCTTATTCCGCTGTCAAAACAGATACTTGTTCAGGAAAATGACTTTGTTCGTGCCGGTACACCGCTATCTGACGGAGCCATTACTCCTGCCGACATTTTGGCTATCAAAGGGCCGACTGCCGTTCAGGATTATATTGTGAATGAAGTACAGGATGTTTATCGTCTGCAAGGTGTGAAAATTAATGACAAGCACTTTGAAGTTATTGTTCGTCAGATGATGCGCAAAGTATTGATCGAAGATCAGGGTGATACACGCTTCCTCGAAAAACAGGTGGTTGATAAACACGAATTCATGGAAGAAAATGATCGTATCTGGGGTAAAAAAGTAATCCTGGATCCGGGTGATTCAGAAAGCCTTAAGGCCGGACAAATTATTACTGCCCGTAAACTGAGGGATGAAAACAGTGTATTGAAACGCAAGGACCTTAAACTGGTTCTAACCCGCGATGCAGTAGCTGCCACATCAAGTCAGGTACTTCAGGGTATTACCCGTGCAGCACTTCAAACGAACAGTTTCATGTCGGCCGCTTCATTCCAGGAAACAACCAAAGTACTGAATGACGCAGCTATCAACGGAAAAATCGAT
>RRZU011927029.1_pt1 | contig 12626 bp, 11 predicted proteins | sample 2165561 | NCBI WGS metagenome assembly RRZU01 (sample SAMN10456909, study PRJNA506462) | wastewater metagenome | isolation source: wastewater sludge | place: USA: Moscow, Idaho | reverse complement strand
GTCGGCGTGGGCGGCCCGAATGGTTGTGGCAAGTCCAATGTGATGGATTCGGTACGCTGGGTGCTCGGCGAATCGAAAGCTTCGGAGCTACGTGGCGAGTCGATGCAGGACGTGATTTTCAACGGTTCGGGGAGCCGCAAGCCGGTGTCGCGAGCGGCGGTCGAACTGGTCTTCGACAACTCGCTCGGCCGTCTCTCCGGGCAGTGGTCACAGTATGCGGAGCTGTCGGTCAAGCGGCTGCTGACGCGTAATGGCCAGTCCGAGTACTACATCAACAATCTGCATGTCCGTCGCAAGGATGTCACCGACCTCTTTCTCGGCACCGGCCTGGGACCGCGTGCCTACGCGATCATCGGCCAGGGTACCATCTCGCGAATCATCGAGGCAAAGCCGGACGAGCTGCGGGTATTTCTCGAAGAGGCTGCCGGCGTGACCCGCTACAAGGAAAGGCGCAAGGAAACCGAGAACCGGCTGGCCGACACGCGCGAGAACCTGGCGCGGGTCGAAGACATTCGTCTTGAGCTCGCTTCGCAGATGGAGCGGCTCGAAGGTCAGGCCAGCGTTGCTCGCCAGTATCGCGAGTACAACGACGATCTGACGCGCAAGCAGCAATTGCTGTGGCTGCTGCGACGCAATGAAGCGCAGCTCGAGCGCGAGCGACTGGCGCGTGAAATCGATTTGGCGAGTATCGATCTCGAAGCCAGAAACGCTGCCCTGCGTGATCTGGAAGCGCGTCTCGAGGAGGCGCGGGAAGCCCATTTTGCTGCCAGCGACGGCGTGCATGCGGCGCAGAGTGAACTTTTTGCCGCCAATGCGGAAGTCGCAGGTCTCGAAACCGAGATCCGTCACCGCCGCGAATCACGGCGCGAGTATGAAACACGGCTGGCGCAGCTGACCGAAGACCGGGCGCATTGGCAGGCACAGGCCGGCAAGCTGACGAACGAAGAGGAACGCTGGCAGGATTTGCTGGCGCTTGCCGACGAACGTGTCGAACACGGCCAATTTCGCCTGGATGCGTGCCAGGAGCGCTTGCCGCTGGCCGAGGAAAGGCACGCTGCTGCGCTGGCGGCGGTCAATCGCCAGCGTGCCGAGATGACCCAGGCCGAACAGCGCCTGCACGTCGAACAGGCGAATCGTGGGCATGCGCTGCGTTCGCTGCAGAGGGTCACCGGCCGCCGCGAACGTCTGGCAGTCGAACGCGCGGCGCTGCTGGTTCCCGAGACTGTCGATCTTGCCGCCAAGCAGGAGGAGCTTACCGACTTGCGCGAGCGTATTGCCGAGGCACTGCAGATTCAGCAGGGACAACAGGATGAATTGCCGAGTCTCGAGCAGCAGCGGCGTACGATTCTGGCTGAGGTGCAGCACGCGCAGAGGGAACGTGCCGAGGCGCAAGCCCGCCGGATGGCACTGCAGCAACTGCAGCAACGGCTGCAGGCCAACGGCAAGCTCGACGACTGGCTGCGCCGGCATGGCTTGCAGCACGGCGAACCGCTGTGGAAAGCACTGCAGGTCGAAGCCGGCTGGGAGGATGCCGTCGAAGCCGTCCTGCGCGAACGCCTGGCCGCCTTGCCCGCCGCTGCCGCCGATGCGGCGTGGAGCAAGGATCGGCCGGGAGGCAAATTGACCTTGCTGCTGCCGCTGGACGGAGTAAGACCGCCGGCGCTGCCTGCCGACGAACTGTTGCTGGCGCGAATTCGTTGCGCCGATGCGGCATTGACGGCGATTCTTGCCGACTGGCTTGGCGAGGTGCACAGCGCTCCCGATCTGGCGGCTGCACTGGCGTGCCGCAACGGCCTGGCGGCGAGCGCCTGTTGCGTCACCCCCGGCGGCGACATCGTCAGCCGGCAGAGTGTGACGCTGTTTGCGCCGGACAACGATGGGCATGGCTTGCTCGAACGCCAGCGCGAGATCGACGCATTGGCGGCGGTGATTGCCGAGCGTGAGGAAAACGTCGTGCAGGCGCAGGCGGGCCTTGGCGAAATCGAGGGGCACCTCGCCGACGTGCAGCACAGCCTGCACGAATCTCGCCAGCAAGTGACTGCTCTGCAGAGCCGGGCACACGCGCTGCAGGTCAGCACACTGAAGCTTGCGCAGGCCAGCGAACGATTCCATGAGCGGCAGGCGCAGATCGACGCCAGCCTGGCCGAAATGGCCGCCGAGGAAGAGAGCGAGAGCGAACGCCTGAACATCGCCGACGCAGCCATCGATCGGCAGCGCCAGCAGATGCAGGAACTGCAGACGCTGATCGATGCGGCGCAGGGGCGGTTCGAACAGACCGAGCAGGCGTTGCAGGACCAGCGCGAGCAGCTCAAGGGAACGGAACGGGAGCTGCGTGAAGCCGAGTTCTCGCAACGCGAGTGCCGCAACAAGCTGCAGGAGCTGGCCGGCAACCGGGAGCTGGCGCGCCAGCAGATCGAGCGGATCGACACCGATCTGGCGCGCTGCGCGGAAAATGCCAGCGCCCTGCAGGCAGAAGAGCTGGAGCCCCGCCTGCAGGTCGCACTGGATCATCGCGTCGCTCGCGAGCACGCGCTGGCGAACGCCCGCGATGCCCTCGAAGCCGCGGCAAATGGCCTGCGCGCACTCGACGAGGAGCGCCTGAAGGTCGAGCAGAGCCTCGACCCGCTGCGCAACCGGATCGGCGAATTGAAACTCAAGGAACAGGCGGCCAGCCTCAATTTCGAGCAGTTCGCGGCACAACTGGCCGCTGCCAGCGCCGACGAATCCTCGCTGCTGCCCGAACTCGCGGCAGCACGTCCGGCGGCCCTGCAGAGTGCGCTGGCCGCGTTACAGCGCTCGATCGATGCGCTGGGCGCAGTCAACCTGGCCGCACTCGACGAACTCGAAGCGGCCCGCGAACGCAAGGGCTATCTCGATGACCAGTCGGACGATCTGACGCAGGCCATGGGGACACTGGAAAATGCGATTCGCCGCATCGACCGGGAAACGCGGGATTTGCTGCAGAGCACCTATGACTCGGTCAACCGCAGCTTCGGCGAGATGTTCCCGATACTCTTTGGCGGTGGCGAGGCGCGCCTGCTCATGACCGGCGAGGAGATTCTCGACTCCGGCCTGCAGGTCTTGGCGCAGCCACCCGGCAAAAAGAATTCGACCATTCATCTCCTTTCTGGCGGCGAAAAGGCATTAACGGCGATTGCGCTGGTATTCTCGATGTTTCAGCTCAATCCCGCGCCTTTCTGCCTGCTTGACGAGGTCGATGCGCCGCTGGACGATACCAACACCGAACGTTTCTGCTCGATGGTGCGACGCATGTCCACACACACGCAGTTTCTGTTCATCAGCCACAACAAGATCACGATGGAGATGGCGCAACAGCTCGTCGGGGTGACCATGCAGGAATCCGGCGTCTCGCGCATCGTTGAAGTCGATATGGAAGAAGCGCTGCGCATGCGCGAGCAACTCGTTTAGGAATGAATATGACCGACTTGCAGATGGGTTTGATCGCCCTTGGTGTCGCCGCAGTCCTTGGCGTCCTGGCCTACAACAAATGGCAGGAGCACAAGCACCGCAAACTCGCCGAGGCCTTGTTGAGCGCTCGCCAGGCAGATGTTCTGCTCGACGAGTCGGCGGCGCTGGTCGACGATGCCGCCGGCGTGGCCGAGCGCCCGGGTCTGGAGCGGGTCGAACCGCTGCTGCACCCGCAAGGCGGGTCGAAAGCGGGGCCCGCGATGAGGCCGGCGGCGGCCGATGATGCCGAGGCACTGCCGGCCGGCGAGCGAACTGCGCGACCGACACGTGCAGATGAGGAGAGGCCCGCGGTCAAGGCGGGCACGGTGCCCTTGTACCTGTTGTCGCCAGCGATCGATTACATCGCTGCAATCGAGGTCTCCGAACCGGCCGCGGCCTACCAGATCCGTGAAGCGCAGCGTGCTGCTCTGGCGCGGCTGGGAAAACCCTTGCACTGGATCGGTTTCAACGAACAGGAACACGCGTGGGAAGCGATTCTCGAAGACACCGACAGCGCTTACCAGCACATCCGTATCGGGTTGCAGCTGGTCGATCGCCAGGGTCCGGTGCGCGACGGTGACCTGTCGATTTTTCACCTCGCCATGCAGGATCTGGCGACCGAATTGATGGGCTTTGCCGAGCTGCCGCTGCGCGAACCGGCCTTGCAGGCGGCGGCGCAGCTCGACGAGTTCTGTGCCGGCGTTGACATCCAGATCGGCGTCAATGTGATCAGCCAGGGGCAGGTTTTTCCGGGAACGAAGTTACGTGCGCTCGCCGAATCGGCGGGAATGACCATCGACCCGGAAGGCCGTTTTGCTCGTTTTGATGACGAAGGAAAACTGTTGTTCGTGCTCATCAACCAGGAGACGCAAGGCTTTTCGGCCGAATCGATGCGCACCATGACGACGCATGGCGTGACCTTCCTGCTCGATGTGCCGCGGGTGGCGAACGGCGATCGCGTCTTGATCCAGATGGTCGAACTGGCACGGCGCTTTGCCGACTCCCTGCACGGTGCGCTGGTTGACGATAACCGGCGGCCGCTGTCGGAGGGTGGCATCGAGCCGATCCGCCGGCAGGTGGTGCAGTACCAGACGGCGATGGCGACACGCCAGTTGCCGGCTGGCGGTGCCCTGGCGTTGCGCCTGTTTTCCTGACTTGGAAGCACCGCACATGCCTGCCCACGAGCGCGTTCTGGCCTTGCGGGTCGAGATCGAGGAGCACAACCACCGCTACTATGTGCTCGATGCACCATTGCTCAGCGACGCCGAGTACGACCGGCTGTTCCGCGAGTTACAGGCGCTGGAGGCCGAACACCCTGAACTGCTGAGCCCCGATTCGCCGACGCAAAGGGTCGGCGCGGCGCCGCTGCCCGAGTTTGCTGCGCTGGTGCATGCGACGCCGATGTTGTCGCTCAACAATGCCTTTGCCGACGAAGAGGTCGCCGCTTTTGACCGCCGTGTACACGAATGGCTGGCAGCCAACGGCGACCTCGATTACTCGGCCGAACCCAAGTTCGACGGCCTTGCCGTCAGCCTGACCTACCAGGACGGCATCCTGCTGCACGGCGCGACGCGTGGCGACGGCACCACCGGCGAGGACGTGACTGCCAATCTGCGTACCTTGCGCAGCATTCCGCTGCACCTGCAGGGCAGCGGCTGGCCGGCGTTGCTCGAGGTGCGTGGCGAGGTGCTGCTGTGGCGCAGCGACTTCGAACGGCTGAATTCGCGGCAGCGTGAAAAAGGGGAGAAGGAGTTCGTCAACCCGCGCAATGCCGCGGCTGGCAGCCTGCGCCAGCTCGATCCGCGCATCACGGCGACGCGGCCGCTGCGCTTTGTTGCCTATGGCATCGGCCTGGCCGAAGGGGCCGGCTTGCCGGCAACGCACTCGGAATTGCTCGACCGGCTTGCCGACTGGGGTTTTCCGGTCGCTGCAACGCGGCGCCGGGTCAGCGGCCTTGCCGGCCTGCTCGGCTACTATGCCGAGATCGGCAGGCAGCGCGCGTCACTGCCTTACGATATCGATGGCGTGGTCTACAAACTCGATGATCTGGCCGCGCAGGAACGCCTCGGTTTCGTATCGCGAGCGCCGCGTTTTGCGATTGCGCACAAATTTCCGGCCGAGGAAGTGCTCACCGAACTGCTCGACATCTCGGTTCAGGTCGGCCGTACTGGCGCACTGACGCCGGTGGCGCGGCTGGCGCCGGTTTTCGTCGGTGGCGTGACGGTGACCAACGCCACCCTGCACAACGAGGACGAGGTACGACGCAAGGACATTCGCATCGGCGATACCGTCGTCGTTCGTCGTGCAGGCGATGTGATTCCCGAAATCGTTCGCGTGCAGCGGGACAAGCGACCTGCCGGGGCGCCCGAATTCAGCATGCCGACGAGCTGTCCGGTATGCGCTTCGAAGGTCGTCCGTAATGCAGAGGAGGCGGTAGCGCGCTGCAGCGGCGGCCTCTACTGCCCGGCGCAGCGCAAGCAGGCACTGCTGCACTTTGCTTCGCGGCGGGCGATGGATATCGAAGGGCTGGGTGACAAACTCGTCGAACAGCTCGTGGACAGCGCCATCGTGCGCACCCCGGCCGACCTCTACCGGCTGGGATTGCTGGCGCTGGCCAATCTCGAACGGATGGCCGACAAGTCGGCGAGCAATCTGCTGGCGGCGATCGAGCAGAGCAAGCAGACGACACTGCCGCGCTTCATCTACGCGCTGGGAATCCGCAATGTCGGCGAGGCCACAGCGCGGGATCTGGCGCGCCATTTCGGCAATCTCGATCGTCTGCTCGCTGCTGATGAAGCAGATCTGCTGCAGGTGCCCGACGTCGGTCCGATTGTCGCGCAATGCATCCGCCAGTTCTGCAGCGAGCCGCACAACCTCGAAGTCATCGAGCAGTTGCGCGCTGCCGGAGTCGTCTGGCCTGACGGCGAGGTGCTGGCGCCGGCCGGCTGCGCCAGCGCCGGCAAGGTGTTCGTGCTGACCGGAACCTTGCCCACACTGACGCGCGATGCTGCCAGACAGATGATCGAAGCAGCGGGCGGCAAGGTCAGCAACTCGGTGTCGAAGAAGACCGATTTCGTCGTCGCCGGCGGCGAAGCAGGCAGCAAGCTCGAAAAAGCCCGCACCCTGGGGGTCACGGTCATCGACGAAGAACAGTTGCTGGCGCTGTTGAATCTGGTGCAAACGACTCAATGAACCCGTTTGTGGTGTTGATTGCGTGCTGGCCCGGCAGCAGCGCCGCTTCACTTCCTGTGATCAATAGGGAGCAACCATGATCGACCCTCGCCAGGCGATGGCCATTCTGGCCTCGGCCGATCTCATCCACTCGGCCGATACCATCGATGTTGCGGTTCGCCGCGTCGCGCGCGAGATCAGCGAACGGCTGCGTGACCACAACCCGGTATTGCTGTGTGTGCTCAAGGGCGGCGTTCCTTTTGCCGGCCATTTACTGACGCAACTGACCTTCCCGCTGGATTTCGACTACCTGCATGTCAGCCGTTACGGCCAGGCAAAGAGCGGTGGCGAGTTGTCCTGGCGTGTCGAGCCGGAGATCGAGCTGAGCGGCAGAACCGTCCTGGTGCTCGACGACATCCTCGATGAAGGACTGACGCTGGCCGCGATTCGGGATCGCCTGCTGGCACGGGGTGCAGCTGCCTGCTACACGGCCGTGGCTGCTGACAAGCGGATTGGCAGGAAGAAACCGATTCAGGCCGATTTCGTCGCGCTGAGTGTTCCTGACCGCTTCCTTTTCGGTTATGGCATGGACGTTCGCGGCGCCTGGCGCAACCTGCCAGCGATCTACGCCACGCGGGGGGATTGAGATGCTGGCGATCATCGGTGGCAGCGGGCTGACCCGCTTCGTCAGGATGGAGGTAGCGGAGCGCCGGCAGGTGGCGACGCCTTACGGCGCTCCCTCGGCGGCGCTGACCTTTGGCCATCTCTGTGGCCGGCCGCTGGTCTTTCTGGCGCGTCACGGCGACGAACATACGATTCCACCGCATCAGGTAAACTATCGAGCGAATCTCTGGGCTCTGCGCATGTGTGCGCCAGTTGGGATCGTCGCGGTGGCGGCGGTCGGCAGCATTCGTTCCGACCTCAGGCCAGGCGATCTGGTGATCCCGCACCAGATCATCGATTACACCTGGGCTCGCCACTCGACCTTCCACGAAGGGCCGCACAGTGCAGTCACGCACGTCGACTTCACCGAGCCCTATGATTTTGTTCTGCGCAGGCAAATTGGCGCCGCGGCCGCAGCGCTCGAGATCAGGGTCAGTGACGAGGCGGTCTATGCAGCAACGCAGGGGCCGCGCCTGGAAACGGCCGCCGAGATCAACCGGCTCGAACGTGATGGCGCCGATGTGGTCGGCATGACCGGCATGCCGGAAGCGGTGCTGGCACGCGAACTGGCAATTCCCTATGCGGCGATCAACGTGGTCGCCAACTACGCCGCGGGACGCGGCGACAGCCGCGAGGCAATCTGCATGGACGCCATTCACACCGTCCTGGAAGGGGCGATGCAGCAGGTACATGCGATTATCGAGAAGATGCTGACGAGCGATGATTAGATCCGTTCTCAGAATGGGCGACCCGCGCCTGTGGCAGAAGGCCAGACTGGTAGAGCAGTTCAACACGCCGCAACTGCACGCGCTGATCATTGACCTCCAGGAAACCATGCGCCACCTCGATGGCGCCGGTCTGGCCGCGCCGCAGATCGGTGTCGGTCTACGGGTGGTGATCTTCGGTGTCGATGGCAATCCGCGCTACCCGGATGCCGAGCAGGTGCCGAGGACAGTGTTGATCAATCCGGTGCTGACGCCGCTTGCGCCGACGATCGAAGAGGGCTGGGAAGGCTGCCTCTCGGTTCCCGGTCTGCGCGGCTGGGTGCCGCGCTGGAGCCAGCTACGTTATACCGGTTTCGACGCTTTCGGTCGGGCGATCGACCGCAGCGTCACTGGTTTCCATGCGCGCGTGGTGCAACACGAATGCGACCACCTCGACGGCATTCTCTATCCGATGCGGATCAGGGACTTCAGCCGCTTCGGTTTCGTCGAAGAGCTTTTTCCTGGTGGTGGCGGCGGTGCGCTCGAATAGCCAGGCTTGACCTGAGCAGCGCGGAATGCATTTTTGCGGAGGACACGAACCGTGGCAGAGCCATACCGGATTCTCTTTGTCTGCATGGGCAATATCTGTCGTTCACCGATCGCGGAAGCGGTGACGCGAACGATGGCGCAGCAGCAGGGCCTGGCGGCGATGCTGTTGCTCGACTCGGCAGGTACGCACGGTCATTACCACGCTGGCGAAGCGCCGGATGTGCGTGCGCGCCGGATCGCGGCCAGGCGGGGATACGATCTCTCCCGATTGCGCGCACGCTCGGTCATCGACGCCGATTTTGATCGTTTCGACCGGATTCTGGCGATGGACGAGGCCAATCTGTTCGCTCTGCAACGTCAGAGCTCCGAGGAAAACCGGTCGAAGCTGGGCTTTTTTCTCGATTATGCTCCAGGTCTCGGAATCAACGAAGTTCCCGATCCGTATTACGGTGCCGACTCGGGATTCGAACGGGTGCTCGATCTTTGCGAGTTGGCGGCGTCAGGTTTGTTGGCTGATTTTGTACGCCGGCGGGGCTTGCGATAGGGCGGAACTGCTTCGTTCTGCCGTATTGGCAAGGAGGATGCACGCAGGCGATTGCACGACAACCGCGAGGCGGCCAATTCTTTGTGAACGGCTGCACACTAGCCGGGTCCGGCCAGCCAGCGTTCACGCACTTCTTCGCGGTGGCGGGCGAACCACAACAGGGCGATCAGTGGCCAGGCGGAGTCGGTGCACCCCTGCTCGGACAGGGCGACCGCCTGCGCAGCAGCAAGGCAGACGACGCGGATGTCCTCTCCCTCATGTGGCAGACCGTGAATGCCGCCGGCACTGCTGCTGTCGACGCGTCCCAGGTAGAGATGGGTGCGCTGCGAGGTCTTGGCCGGGCTGGTATAGAAAGTGCTGATTGGCAATAGATCGATCAGCATGCAGCCAGTTTCTTCCATCGCCTCGCGGCGTGCCACCTCGGCCGGAGTTTCGCCATCTTCGATCAGACCGGCGACGATCTCCAGCAGCCAGGGCCCGCGCGGGTCAGCACGGGCGCCAATGCGAAACTGCTCGATCATCACCACTTCATCGCGCTGCGGGTCGTAGAGCAGGACTGCCGCGACGTCTCCCTTCTCGATGGTCTCGCGAACGATCGCCGGGCTCATGCCGCCGGCGAACAAGCGGTGGCGCAGCCGCCAGCGCTCCAGCCGGTAGAAGCCCTGATAGCAAATTTCCTGTTCGAGAATCTCAACATCCTGCTCGCGCATGTCTGCCTCCCCAACGCGCGCTACGCGCTGTCGCTGATGCGTGGGCCGCTGGGCAGGGTGTTCTGCCCATCCGGGCCATACAGGCCGAGGGCATTGTGGGTTCCCAGGAGTGCTTCGAGTGCCTGCGCGTTGTGTTGCATGCGCATCTGGATCAATTCGCCATTCAGGCGATTCAGTTCACGGGCCTGGCTGGCAATGGACAGCAGCGAGGACCAGGCGGCGCGAGCACGGCTTGCTGTCGGATGAGCGGCAAACCAGGCGGACACGCCAAGGCGATCCGCTTTCAGGCCCTCTGCGGCAAGCGCTTGGTGGCGCTGATCGGCGAGCGTCGCCAGGGTCAGGGCAAGCTCTTTCTTCTGCTGTACCAGTGCCAGCAGATGATCAACCTCACCTTTGGTGAGCATCTCCTGCTCAAGTTCGAGCAGGCTGACAAAGCGCCTTGCCGCGGCGACTTCCGCCTCAACCGTAGGCAGGAAACCCGTCGTCGTCGCCATCAAGGCTCAGGGAATCAGGCCTGCCTGGAGGAAGCGACGAGTTCGCTGGCAGACGCGATCAGCCGGTCGGCAATCGCCCCGGAATTGATCGTGAAGCGGCCTTCGGCGATTGCCTGCTTGATTTCAGAAACCCGAGCAGCATCGAAGGTCGATGCCTCACCGGGGGACTGCAGCTGTCCGGCGAGTTCACTGAGGTGAACTTCCGTGGCAGAGCGTGTTGCGGGCTGGCTGCCGCTGGTGCGAGGACGCATCTCGGTGGCAGTGATGGCGGTGCTGCTTGTGCGGTCGATCTTCACGGTCGTGCCTTTTAGACGGTTGTACTCAACCCAGGTATCGGCGGATAGCGGCTGAACTTTAACATTCTTTTTCAAAATACAGAAAAATACACTCCGCGTCCCCGCGTACTATCCGGCGGGAAGAAGTCTGCATATCAATACGACACCTCAATACGACACCTCGACGACGCCAGGGCTACGGGCGACGCCACTGACGACCTGTCCGGAAGCTGTTCGAACCTGCGCAATCTGGCCTTCCGTGGCGTTGTTCAGCGCCTTCCCCTCGTTGCTGACCGTGAACCCTGCCCCTCTCGACAGCAGCTTGACGCTTTGCCCTTGCTGAACAAGCCATGGCGCGCTCAACAGATCGCTGCGCAGCGGCTGACCTGCCGCAATGCCGTTCCTGACGGTTTTGCCGATGGCCTGCGCTGGGTCGGTCACGACGCTGGCCGGCAGCGCACCGAGATCACCACTTTGCGCGCGCAGGTCGGCGCTGTTTACGACCTGGCCGGGTGTTAGCTGGCGTGCCGTGACCAGATAGTTACCCGCGATCCTGACCTGTACGGGTACATACACGGTCCATGCTTTCGGGGCAAGGCAGCGTATGCCAACCATTGCATTGCCCCACAACCGACTTCCCGGTTGCAGGAAGGGCTCGAAGGCGATGCATGGCGTTTTTTGGGCGTGTTGATCAAGTTGCCCGACGCTATAACTGACTTTGCCCGGCAATCCTTGCGTCTGGATACGCAGAAACTCATCGAGGGCAGTCGACAAGGAGGCTTGGCCAAGCACGCCATTACTCGCGAAGGCGAGCAGCATGAGGAGTTGCTTCGGCAATCTGCCGAGGGACTGGAAAACGGGAGAAATACGCATCCCGCCATTCTGCCTGAATCTGCCTGGCCGGCGAAGGATGCGTGTCCTTGGGCAGCCCTGACGCATGACCCGGTCGAATCGGAGCCGTTTGCTGGAAGCCCCTGCTTTCACCGCTGGAGCGACCACTTTGCGAAGTAACTGCTTGGGACTATGGGCAGCCTGATCAGGGTTCAGTCAGCCGGAACGGGCCGCGCATTCGCCTCGCTCCATCCAGTGTGCATCTGCACGAAGTGCGCGATGTGATCGATCGCCAGGGTTGCCTCGGGAAGAAAATCCGCCATCTGGAATGCGTGCGGCACGCCGGGCCAGATCTCGAGCTCGACGTCCACACCCGCTGCGTGCGCCCTTTCGGCGGCGCGAATCGCTTCATCGCGCAGCATTTCGCTGCTGCCAGCTTGCAGGAACAGCGGCGGAAAGCCGTGAAAATCTGCGAACAGTGGCGACACTTCGGGGTCGATGTACTGCTGAGGCGATTGCACATAACACCGACGCAGGACCAGCAGGGTGCTCAGCTGGAGCATCGGGTCCTCGCCGTCGTAATCAGCCATGCTGGGGCTGGTGAGCGTGCAGTCGAGCGCTGGTGAGAGCAGGACGGTGCAGCTCGGCAAGGGTTCGCCGGCCGCTCTTGCTCGGTGGATCGTTACCAGAGCCAGATTTCCGCCCGCGGAATCGCCGGCGAGCACGATGCTTTGGGGATTCAACCCCTGTGCAAGGAGCGCTCGGTAAGCGCGATGGCAATCGTCCGGCGCTGCCGGAAACGGGTGCTCCGGCGCCAGCCGGTAATCGGGGAGGAGGGCGCGCGCGCCGAGGCGCCGGCACAGGCGCGACACCAACGCCGCGTGCGCATTGGGGAAGCGGAACACGAATGACCCGCCATGCAGGTAGAGGATGACGCGCTCGTCGCGGCTACCGGGGACTGTGATCCACTCGGCCGAAACACCGCTGCAGTCGACCGGCGTGCGCAGCACGTCGGGCGCGAGGCGAAAATAGCGGGTGTCGATCTCCTCGTATTCACACCGCAAGGCGGCGACATCGGATTCCTGGGTCAGCCGCCGGCGCATCGTCAGCCGCAGCAGGCCGTTCAGCGCGCGCGTCCGCCAACTGGGGCCAATTTCGATCGTGTGGAGGTAGGTCGGTTCGCTGTGCATGGCATGGCTGTCCTGTCGTGGGTACAG
>RRZU010821456.1_pt1 | contig 12628 bp, 13 predicted proteins | sample 2165561 | NCBI WGS metagenome assembly RRZU01 (sample SAMN10456909, study PRJNA506462) | wastewater metagenome | isolation source: wastewater sludge | place: USA: Moscow, Idaho | reverse complement strand
GAATCCTGTCGTAACCCGTTTCCGGTCATCGTCGGCACTTCGGCCGGCGCTATCAATGCCGTCGGTCTGGCCTGCGGTGCCCTGCATTTCGCCAGCGCGGTACGCCGCCTGACCGAGGTCTGGCAGGGCTTCCACTGTGGCGATGTGTACCGCAGCGACTGGCCCGGCGTGCTGCGCCAGGCCAGTCGCTTCTTTGGCCACAGCCTGCTGGGGATGGGCAAGGACCTGCCGGTGGCGCTGCTCGATAGCGCGCCGCTGGGCGACCTGCTGGCCCGTGAACTGGATTTCTCCGGCATCGCTGCGGCTGTGCGCATGCGCCAGTTGCGCGCGGTGGCGGTGACCGCCTTTGGCTACGAAAGCGGCCAGGCCGTGACCTTCTATCAGGGGCGAGCGACCATCGACCCCTGGTTCCGCCATCGCCGCGTCGGTGTGCCGACCCGCCTGACTCTGGAGCACCTGCTGGCCAGCGCGGCGATTCCGTTGATCTTCCCGCCGGTCAAGGTCAACCGTGAATACTTCGGTGATGGCGCGGTGCGCCAGCAGGCGCCGATCAGCCCGGCGCTGCACCTGGGCGCCAGTCGTGTGCTGGTGGTCGGCGTGAGCGGCAATCCGCTGGGCAAGGGCGCCAGCCAGCAGGTGGTGCGCCCGCGCAGTGGCTTGCCGCCGACCCTGGCGCAGATCAGTGGGCACATGCTCAACAGCACCTTCATCGACAGTCTGGAAGGCGACATCGAGCTGCTCGAGCGGCTCAACCACATGAGCCGCCTGGTGCCCTCGGGGCTGCATCCGCGCGGGCTCGGGCTGAAGCCGGTGGACGTGCTGGTGATCTCGCCGAGCCAGCCGCTGGACCAGATCGCCGCACGCCATCGCCACGAGATGCCCAAGTCCATGCGCTTCTTCCTGCGCGGGCCGGGGGCCACGCGCGCCAGCGGCGCCGGGGTGCTCAGCTACCTGCTGTTCGAGCCCGGCTACTGCAACGAGCTGATCGAGCTGGGCTACCAGGACGCCATGGCGCAGAAGGGTGCCCTGTGCCGTTTCCTCGGCCATGCCGAAGTGGCTGCCGAAGACGTGCCGGTGCTCTCCGCGCGCTGAGTTTCAGGCGGTCAGTCGGTCGTCGCGAAAATCGCGCAGCGCCTGTTCGATCTCCTCGCGGCTGTTCATCACGAAGGGGCCGTACTGCACGATCGGCTCGTTCAGCGGCGTGCCGGCGATCAGCAGTACCCGCGCGCCGGTTGCGCTGCCCATCTCGATGGCGCCGGTTTCCGACAGCCGCGCCAGACGGCCTTTGCCGATGTTGTGGCCGTTGACCGCCAGCTCGCCCTCGTAGATATACAGCAGCACCCGCTGGCCATCGGCCAGGCGTGGCGAGAGGCGGCTGCCCGCCGGCAGGTGCAGGTCGAACAGCTGCGGCGCGGTGTGCGGACGCTGCACGGCGCCATCCTGCTGCAGCTCGCCGTCGTCGAAGCGGCCGGCGATCACCGTCACGGCCACGCCCTCTGCAGTGGTCAGGCGCGGGATTTCTTCCGGCGCATAGTCGCGGTAGCCGGCATCGCCCAGCTTGTCCTTGGCCGGCAGGTTGAGCCACAGCTGGAAGCCGCGCATCACGCCCTCCTGCTGCTCCGGCATCTCGCTGTGGATGATGCCGCGCGCGGCGGTCATCCACTGCACGCCGCCGCTTTCCAGCAGGCCGACATTGCCCAGGTGGTCCTCGTGGCGCATGCGCCCTTCGAGCATGTAGGTGATGGTCTCGAAGCCGCGGTGCGGGTGCGGCGGGAAGCCGGCGATGTAGTCGTCCGGGTTGTCCGAGCCGAACTCGTCGAGCATCAGGAAGGGATCGAAACGCTCGATGCCGGCACCGCCGATCACGCGGGTCAGGCGCACGCCGGCGCCATCCGAGGCGCTCTGGCCGATGTGCTGGGTGAGGACTTGGCGGAACTGGGTCATGGGGCACCTCCTGAAGTGGAATGTGCCCATGCTAGTCCAGCGGATTGAATCTATGGGTGAGACTTTTGCTGAATAAATATCTATTAATTAGATTATTCGGCGATCTGCAGCTTGCGCGCCTCGCGGTACACGTAACGCACCTTTTCGTACTCGAACGGGCTGTTGGTCTGGCCATAGCGGAAGCTGGTGCTGTCGCGCAGGTCGATCACGCGCAGGCCGGTGATTTCCGGGTGATCGCTGCTGATCTCCGCCATGTTGAGGTAGTTGATCTGGTTCTCCGCGGCGAAGTCGAACACCCTGCCGCCGGTGTCGCGCAGGTTGGACGGGCCGAGCAGCGGCAGCATGACGTAGGGGCCGTCCGGCACGCCGTAGAAGCCCAGGGTCTGGCCGAAGTCCTCGCTCTGCTTGGGCAGGCCCATGCGCGTGGCCGGGTCCCACAGGCCGGCCACGCCGACCGTGGTGTTGAGCAGCAGGCGCCCGGTGGTCTGCAGCGAGCGCTTGCCCTTGAACTGCAGCAGGCTGTTGAGCAGGTTGGGCACATCGCCCAGGTTGCCGAAGAAGTTGTTCACGCCGGTGCGTACCAGGCTCGGGGTGACGTAGCGATAGCCGCGCACCACCGGCAGGAAGACCCACTCGTCGAAGCGGTAGTTGAAGTGGTATACGCGGCGGTTCCACGACTCCCAGGGGTCGTAGACATGCAGGGCACTGAGGGTGGAGCGCTCGAACTCGCGCTGGTCCAGGTGCGGGTTGAACTGCAGCTGCTGCATGGGGTTGGTGAAACCGTCGGGGTCGGTCTGGGTTTCGGCCCGGGCCAGGCTGGCGGCCAACAGCAGGGCGAGCGGGAACAGGTACTTAGCCACGGAAGAACTCCAGCATGGCGTCGCCGTTGACGCGGTAGTTGAGGTTGCCGCAATGCCCGCCGCGCGGGTAAAGAGTCAGGCGCTCGCCGAAGGTACGGCGCAGGAAGCCGAGGTCGCCACGGCCCAGGATCAGGTCGTCGGCATTGTGCATTACCGCCACCTTGGGGCTTTTCTTCAGGTACTGCTCCAGGGCGTACAGGCTGATCTGGTCGTTCAGCTGCAGCAGGCTGCCGCCGTCATAGGCCTTGCGCCAGTAAGGCAGCAGTTGCTCGACGATGTAGCAGTCGAAATCGCACTGCAGGGCGCGCTTGAAGAAGGGCGTCAGGCTGGTGCCTTCGCTGATCGGGTAGTGCGGCGGGGTGATCAGGCCGCGGCGGTTGATCAGGTCGGCGGTGAAGGCCATGTCCGACACGGAGAAGCGGAAGGAGCTGCCGATCAGCATGGCCAGCTGTTCGTTGCTGAGCTTCTGGCCGGACTGCTGGAAGTCGTAGAGCAGGGCCTCGTTCAGGTCGATATGGCCCTTTTCCTCGAAGTAGCGCGAGAGCTTGCCGAGGATCAGTTCGAAGTAGGTGGTGCCGTTGTCGACGCCCTTGACCCGGGTCTGCACCAGGCGGTCGAGGTTGGTCACCGAGGTGTACAGGTTGACCGGCGGGTTGAGCAGCAGCACGCGCTTGAAGTTGAAGCTGCGCAGGCGCTCATCCAGCTCGCTGACGAAGGCGGCATTCAGCGCGCCCAGGCTGTAGCCGGTGAGGTGGTATTCGCTGACGGCCAGCTTGGGGTGCTGGGCGCGCACGGCCATCATCACCCGGTACAGGTCCTCGGCGTCCTGGCGCGACAGGCCGGGAGTGGCGTTGCGCGAGGCGGCGCTCATGAAGTCGTAGCTGGTCGGCGAGGACAGCTGCACCACGTGGTAGCCGGCGCCGTAGAACAGGCGCTTGAGCTCTTCGGTCTTGCCGCTGGCATAGCTGGCGCCGGTGCCGGAGATGATGAAGATCAGCGGCGCCTGGCCCTTCTGCTGGGCCAGGCGGTAGCGCAGCTTGGTCACCGACCAGAAGTTTTCCGGCAACTGGAACTCGCGCTCCGGGCGCAGCTTGAGGTCGTAGTCGGCCTGGTCGATGTCGTCGTCGCTGGGCACCGGCGAGCGCAGTTCCGGCGGCGTGGTGGCGATGGTCGCCTCGAAGGGGTTGGCCAGCGGGTAGCCATAGCTGGCCACGTCGATGTCGGCCGCCAGGGCGGACGAACCGAACAGCAGCGCGCCGAACAGGGCGATGCAGGAGGGGAAACGGGGCATGGGCCGGGTTCCTGGGCAGGGGATGCTGAAGTGAATACCGGCGCTATGACAAGCGCAAGCGCCGCGAGTGCCGCAGCCGCTACTCCAGTGCGCTGAGGCTTTGTACCCAGATCAGTTCGCAGGCACCCTGGCCGACGTCCTCGCGGGTCAGCGAACTCTGCCAGTGAAAGCCATCGTCGCCGACCACGCGCACCAGCTGGCCGCTCAGGGCGATGCGCTGGCCCGGTTCGACCCGCTGCAGAGCCCTGGCCACCGTGGCATCGGCGGGGATCAGGTGCATGTTGGCGCTGTGGGTTTCGATCTCGCGGCGCGGAATGGGGAAGTCGTCGGTGCGCCAGTGATACCAGCGGTTGCCCTGGCTGATATCGATGCGCGCGAGGACCTGCGGGTCGGCCATCGGCCCCCAGCCCAGCGCCAGGTCGGTGGGCGAGATCCGCGCGCCACGGTCGAAGCGGTAGTCTTCGCGGCCCAGCACCCGGGCCTCCAGGCGAAAGGGCTGCAGCGGCGTGATGGTATGGCCGTCGAGGCGGATCACGCCGTCCGGCGAGGCCTGTTGCGGCGTCCCGGAGGGCGGACGCAGCCATTGCCAGCCGAGTGCGAGCAGCATCAGCAGGGTCAGGGCGAGGAGCAGGCGGCGTGCGGTCATGGGGCTAATTCTAGTGTTGCGGTCTTGCACTCGGGCACGAGCAGATTAAGCTGGGCGCCTTTTTCGGACCACCGGAGCGTCAAGATGTCCCGCCATGTTCCCCTCCTGCTGTTGCTGCTGGTGCTGCCCCTGTGGCTGGCGGCCAGCTACGGCGTACGTTTCGCCCTGATGGAGGACGGCCAGTGGGTGGGCATCTGCGTCGAGCAGGCGGCGCGCTGGGAATGCCAGGCCCGCGCCGGGCTGGGCTACCTGATTCACTTCCGGGTGATTGCCTGGACCGCCCTGGTATTGGCGGTGCTCGGCTTCATCGCGCCGGGCAAGGCCGGTCGGGTGCTGGCCGCTCTGGCGCTGTTCTGCGCTATTCCCGCGCTGGTGCTGTACAGCGCCAGCCTGGCGGTGTTCGCCCTGGTGCTGGCCGGCCTGCGTCTGGTGCGCGCGCCCCGCGCGGCCTGACCAGCGAGGTTAGGCGCCGCGGCTGAGGGCCAGCCTCAGCCGCGTGAATGGCGCAGGCTGCGCCACAGGGCGGCGACCAGCAGCGCGCTGGTCAGCGCCCAGCCAATCGCCTGCAGGTTGTGCAGGCCTTCCTGATACAGCTGCGGCGCGATGCCGGCACCGATGATCACGGTCAGCAGGGCGATCTCGCGGCGCGGCGCACGCACCGGCCGGCACAGGTAAACCAGCGCCGGCAGCAGCAGGGCCACGCTGGGGAAGCTGCGGTAACGCGAGTCGAATACCAGGCCCAGCATCAGCACCGCGCCGGCAAAGCCGGCCGCCACCAGCCACCAGCCGCCACGGGCTTCCAGCCAGGCGAAGGCTCGTTCGCGCCAGCCCTGGCGCGAAGACAGGGCCAGGACGGTGTGCGCCAGCACCAGCAGATTGAGGCCGAGCAGGGCCGCCGCCCACAGCCACTCGCCCCAGTAGCGGCTGGTGACCAGCGCCAGCTCGCTCCAGCCCAGGCTGCAGGCCGCGCCGAAGGCGGCGACCAGCGGCAGCAGCAGGGCGGCGCGCGACGAGGCTGGGCGGCCGGCGAGCAGCAGGGCGGCGAGCAGCAACAGGCCGCTGGCACCCAGCCACAGCGGCCAGTGCGGCAGGTTGGATACCGGGCCGGCGAGGATGCCCTTGTCGCCACGGTCAGCATCGTAGAGCCCCCAGAAGCCGCCGACGGCACCCTCGCTGTCGCGCTTCCACGGCTGGTCGAAGGCTTCGATCAGGTTGTAGCGCCAGCCGTTGTCCTCGGCCAGCTTGACGAAGCCCCGGATGAACAGCGCTTCGTTGACCCGGCTCGGCAGCGCCGTCTCGCGCTGGCGGCCTTCGCTGGGCCAGCCGGTTTCGCCGATCAGGATGTCCTTGGGTGCATAGGCGCTGCCGAAGGCACGGCGCACGTTGGCGACCTGGTTCAGCGCGGCGTCGATGCCGGTCGGGTCGTCTTCCCAGTAGGGCAGCAGGTGGATGGTGAGGAAGTCCACCGCCGGCGCCATCTGCGGGTGCTTGATCCAGAACTCCCAGACATCGGCATAGGTCACCGGCTGCTGCACCGCCGCCTTGACCCGTGCGATCAGGGCCACCAGCTGGCTTTCGGTGGCTTCCTTGCGCAGCAGCACCTCGTTGCCGACGATGACCGCATCGATCACGTCCGGGTAGGTGTTGGCGGCGCTGATCAGCGCCTTGATCTCAAGCTCGGTGTCCGCCGGGTTGGCGCTGACCCAGGCGCCGGCCAGCATCTTCAGGCCGTGCTTGCGCGCCAGCTCCGGCAGGGCTTCCAGGCCGATCTGCGAATAGGTGCGGATGCAGGTGAAGCGCTGCGCGAGCAGTGCCAGGTCGGCGTCGACCCGTTCCTTGCGCAGCACGAAAGGCTGCTGGAAGGGCGACTGGTCCTTGTCGAACGGCGTGTAGGAGGCACATTGCAGCTTGTGCGTGGGCGTGGCGGCGTCGGGCAGGTCGACCGGCCGGCCGACCCAGTACCAGGCGGCGGCAAGTGCCGCCAGGGCGAACAGCAGGGCGAACGAGTAGGCGAGGGCGGGAAAGCGCGGCGTGGTGCTCATGGCGTCCATAGATGGCTGGCGGCAAAGCCGCGCATCTTAGCGGAGCCCCGGGCTGGCGCCCAGCTCAGCCGTGATGGTGCAACCAGGCGTGCCGCGGAATGGTGGCCCTGGCGGTCTTGTTGCCTTCGATGCGCTTCCAGATCTTTTCGTGGAAGTAGAAGCCCACCGAGTTGCACAGCGGTTCGACCGCCGCCACCAGGCCGCCCACGGCCACGCTGCCGGTGAGGGCGTAGGCCACGCTGAAGGCGATGCAGAAATGCATGAGGGTGAAGGTGATGGTCTTGAGCATGACGCACCTCGAATGAGAATTACTGCTGATTGAGGTGAAGCCTAGAGGCATTCTCGGGAAGGCGGAAATACAGCCTCTGCATGGTGTGAATAGATGAATATCTATTGATGTATTTGCATTGATAGTTTTTTGTTTGGATATGCGCCGGCCGGCTTCTGGCTAACCTGATGAAGCTGTGCCTCGTCCTGCATGATCGTCTTCGCCGGTACTTCAGCATGTCCAACCTCAGCGACGCGGATCGCCTCAGAATCCCCGTAGACCAACTGGCCATCGGCATGTATGTGGTCGAACTCGACCGGACCTGGACCGAGACGGCCTTTCTGTTCCAGGGCTTTCGCATCCGTCAGCAGCAGGAAATCCGCCTGTTGCAGGAGATCTGCCAGTACGTCTGGGTGGATGCGCGGCGCTCGGTCGGCATTCGCCAGCAGGCCCGGGAGAACCAGGCCGCGCAGGAGGTGGACCTGCAGCCGCTGATCGGCAAGGTGTCTTTCAGTGCCGAGATGGCTCAGGCCGAGCCGGTCTACCAGGCGGCGCGCGAGCAGTCGCTGCGCATCCTGCAGGCGGTCAGGCTGGGCCAGGCGCTGGACGTGGCGACGGTGAAGGAGGTGGTCAAGGGCTGCGTCGAGAGCATCCTGCGCAACCCGGCGGCCATGCTCTGGCTGGCGCGCATCAAGCACAAGGACGAGTACACCTCGGAGCACTCGCTGCGCGTGGCCATCCTCTCCATCGCGCTCGGGCGCGAGCTGGGCCTGCTGCCCCTGCAGCTCGAACAGATCGGCGTCTGCGGCATGTTGCACGATGTCGGCAAGATCAAGGTGCCCGAGGAGATTCTCAACAAGCCCGGGGCGCTGACGCCGGAGGAGCTGTTGATCATGCAAAGCCACGCGACCGAAGGGCGCAAGCTGCTGCTGAGCAATCAACAGGTCACTGCAGCCACTGTGGATGTCGCCTATTCCCACCACGAGCGTCTCGACGGGCGCGGCTATCCGCGCGGGCTGGACGCCGCCAGGATTCCCTACTTCGCCAAGATAGTCGCGGTGGTCGACAGTTACGACGCGATCAACAGCGACCGGGTCTACAGCAAGGGCAAGTCCTCTCTGGAGTCCCTGCGCATCCTCTTCGATGCCCGCGACAGCCATTTCGATGCCGATGTCGTCAAGGCCTTCATCCACCTGATCGGCATCTACCCGCCGGGGGAGATCGTCGAGTTCAGCAATGGCGAGGTCGGCATCATCATCGGCTGTCCGCCCGGCAACAAGCTCAAGCCGCGCGTGCTGATCGTGCTCGATGAGGGCAAGCAGCGTTGCAAGGAGCGCGTGGTCGACCTGCAGGAGGCGCCCCGCGACATCTGCGGCAGGCCCTACAGGGTCAAGGAGGTGCTCAGCTGCGGCGCCTTCGGCATTTCCATCGACGAGTACCGCCAGCGGGGCCTGATAGTCCCCGGCAATCTCTGAGCCCAGCCGGGCTCACCCTCCACGCGATCCGCTGGTTTCTGCCCGGTTCCGGGGCACTAAGACTTTGGTCGAGAACCGCCACAGGCTACGACTAAGGTCGTCTGTCTCGCTTGCGCGGGCGCTCGCAGAGTGGACTCACCAGTAACTCGTGCTGTGGAGGACAACAACAATGAACGACAGCGTCTATAAGCGGATTGAGCAGAGTCCGCGCTTCAAGGAGCTGGTCGCCAAGCGCGACCGCTTCGCCTGGATACTTTCCGCCATCATGCTCGGCCTCTACGTGGCCTTCATCCTGCTGATCGCCTTCGAGCCGCAAGTGCTCGGCATGCGCATCAGCGATAGCTCGCCGATGACCCTGGGCATCCCGCTGGGCGTAGGTCTGATCCTCTCGGCCTTCGTGCTGACCGGTATCTACGTCAAGCGCGCCAACAGCGAATTCGACCGTCTGAACCAGGAAATCCTGGCCGAGGTGCAGAAATGATCGCGCGTATCCTCTCCACACTCGGCCTGCTGGCGCTGGCGCCGACCCTCTGGGCGGCCGGTGCCATCGAAGGCGAAGTGCAGCGTCAGCCGCTGAATGTCTCCGCCATCGTCATGTTCGTGGCGTTCGTCGGCTTCACCCTGTGCATCACCTACTGGGCCTCCAAACGCAGCAAGTCGGCGGCCGACTTCTACACCGCCGGCGGTGGTATCACCGGCTTCCAGAACGGTCTGGCGATCGCCGGTGACTATATGTCGGCGGCCTCCTTCCTGGGTATTTCCGCCCTGGTGTTCGCTTCCGGCTACGACGGCCTGATCTACTCGATCGGCTTCCTGGTCGGCTGGCCGATCATCCTGTTCCTGATCGCTGAACGCCTGCGCAACCTCGGCAAGTACACCTTCGCCGACGTCGCCTCGTTCCGCCTCAAGCAGACCGAGATCCGCACCCTGTCTGCCAGCGGTACGCTGGTGGTGGTGGCCTTCTACCTGATCGCGCAGATGGTTGGTGCCGGCAAGCTGATCGAGCTGCTGTTCGGCCTCGACTACCACGTTGCGGTGATCCTGGTCGGCATCCTGATGGTCTGCTACGTGCTGTTCGGCGGCATGCTGGCCACCACCTGGGTACAGATCATCAAGGCCGTGCTGCTGCTGTCCGGCGCCTCCTTCATGGCGCTGATGGTGATGAAGCATGTCAACTTCGACTTCGGCACCCTGTTCAGCGAAGCGGTCAAGGCGCACCCGAAAGGCGAGGCCATCATGAGCCCCGGCGGCCTGGTGAAAGACCCGATCTCGGCGATCTCCCTGGGCCTGGCACTGATGTTCGGTACCGCCGGCCTGCCGCACATCCTGATGCGCTTCTTCACCGTCTCCGATGCCAAGGAAGCCCGCAAGTCGGTGTTCTACGCCACCGGTTTCATCGGTTACTTCTACATCCTGACCTTCATCATCGGCTTCGGCGCGATCCTGCTGGTCGGCACCAACCCGCAGTTCAAGGATGCCGCTGGCGCCCTGATCGGCGGTAACAACATGGCGGCGGTACACCTGGCCGATGCCGTGGGTGGCAGCCTGTTCCTCGGCTTCATCTCCGCCGTGGCCTTCGCCACCATCCTCGCGGTGGTCGCCGGCCTGACCCTGTCCGGCGCATCTGCGGTGTCCCACGACCTGTACGCCAGCGTGATCAAGAAGGGCAAGGCCAACGAGAAGGATGAGCTGCGCGTATCGAAGATCACCACCCTGGTGCTCGGCGTGCTGGCCATCGGCCTCGGCATCCTGTTCGAGAAGCAGAACATCGCCTTCATGGTCGGTCTGGCCTTCTCCATCGCGGCCAGCTGCAACTTCCCGGTACTGATCCTCTCCATGTACTGGAAGAAGCTGACCACCCGCGGTGCCATGATCGGCGGCTGGCTGGGCCTGATCACCGCCGTGGTGCTGATGGTGCTCGGCCCGACCATCTGGGTACAGATCCTCGGCAACGCCACGCCGATCTACCCGTACGAGTACCCGGCGCTGTTCTCCATCACCGTGGCCTTCATCGGTATCTGGTTCTTCTCGATCACCGACAAGTCCACTGCGGCCGACGAGGAACGCGCGCGCTTCTACCCGCAGTTCGTGCGCTCGCAGACCGGCCTGGGTGCCAGCGGTGCTGCCGCCCACTGATCGACGCTCCGTGTGAACTACTGGGCAGCCTGCGGGCTGCCCTTTTTTATGGGCGGCTGTATGATCGCCGGCCTCCACAGGGACGAACCGAGGACACTCAAGGATGAACACCACTTTCTCTCGCTGGGGCAGCGTTGCCCTGGCACTCTGCCTGAACCTGCTGGCCGGCTGTGCCTACCGCGGCGGCGATGTCGCCAGCGCCGCGGCCGAGCCGGTGAGCGCCGGCTATTCCGCCAGCCAGGGCCAGGCCAGCGGCCGCCTGCTGGTATGGACCGCCGACTTCTCCGTCGAGGTGGCCGATCTCGGCAAGTCTGCCGAGCAGCTCAGTGCACGCATGGTCGCCCTCGGCGGCTACGTCGAGGAGAAGAGCGACGACGGCAGCCAGCGCCAGAGCTTCGTCTACCGCGTGCCCAAGGACGCCTTCAATGAAGCGCTGGGCGACGTCGAGCGCAGCGGCAGCGTGCTGTCGCGCCACGTCAAGGGCGAGGACGTCACCGAGCAGTACGTCGACGTAGAGACCCGCCTGAAGAACAACCTGGCCCTGCGTGACCGTTTCCGCGACCTGCTGGCCAAGGCCAAGGACGTCAAGGACATCCTGCTGATCGAGGCGGAGCTCAACCGCATCCAGTCGGAAGTCGACTCGATGGAAGCGCGCATGCGCGTGCTCAAGGACCAGATCCAGATGGCCACCCTGCGTGTCACGCTCCACCAGCAGGTGCCACCCAAGCCGGCCACCATCTACGGCCCGCTGGGCTACCTGTACAAGGGTGCCGAGTGGTTCGTAATCAAGCTGTTCGTCATCCGCGAGTGAGCTGAGCATGGATGTGCTGCGCATGCTGTTGGCGGTGCTGGCCCTGCTGGCCGGCATTGCCGCGCTGGTGCAGGGTATCGTCGTCGGGCCGCTGTGGGCCTGGCTGCTGGTCATGGCGCTGGGTTTTCTGCTGGCCTACTGGCTATGGCCGCGCCACCGTGAGGTGGAGAGCGGCTGGTTCGACGTGCTGGAACTGCTGGTTGAGCTGCCGGTGAATGCCCTGCTCGGGCTGTTGCGCCTGCTCGGGCGGTTCTTTCGCGATATCGACCTGCCTGGGCCATGAGGCGTCGCGGGGCAGTGGCGGGCTGCTGAGTTCGCCGCCCGGCTTGAGTCGCTGCCTCGCTTTGCGGCATGGTGGGCGCAGCTTTCCGACACGGCAGTCAGCCCCATGCACACGACCTTTCTGATCATCCCCGGCTACGGCAACTCCGGGCCCGAGCACTGGCAGAGCCTGTGGCAGCAACAGGATGCGCGTTTCCGCCGGGTCGAGCAGCGTGACTGGTGGAGCCCGCAGTGCAGCGAGTGGGTGGCGACCCTGGAACGGGCCGTGGCGGCCAGCGGCCCGGACACCGTGCTGGTGGCCCATAGCCTGGGCTGCGGCCTGGTCGCACACTGGGCGGCGCAGACCCGCCAGCGCATCCGCGCCGCCATGCTGGTGGCACCGCCCGATCCCGAGGGGCCGGCGGCCGAGCTGAACATTCAGGGCTTCGTGCCGGTGCCGGAGCTGCCGCTGGCTTTCCCCAGCCTGGTGGTGGCCAGCAGCGACGATCCCTATTCCAGCCTCGAACATGCGCATGCTGCGGCTACCCGCTGGGGCAGCCGCTGGCACAACCTGGGCCCTTGCGGCCATATCAATGGCGACAGCGGCCTGGGCGACTGGCCGCAGGGGCGGGCGCTGCTGGACTCGCTGCTGCGCTGAAATGCAAAAGCCCCGCACTGGGCGGGGCTTCTGGCGTAAAGCGTCGGGCTTACTCGTCCATCTGCGACTGCAGGTAGTTTTCCAGGCCGACCTTTTCGATCAGGCCGAGCTGGGTTTCCAGCCAGTCGATGTGTTCTTCCTCGGACTCGAGGATGTCTTCCAGCAGCTCGCGGCTGCCGTAGTCACCGACGGTTTCGCAGTAGGCGATGGCGGCTTTCAGGTCGGGCAGGGCGGCT
>RRZU013529016.1_pt1 | contig 12629 bp, 12 predicted proteins | sample 2165561 | NCBI WGS metagenome assembly RRZU01 (sample SAMN10456909, study PRJNA506462) | wastewater metagenome | isolation source: wastewater sludge | place: USA: Moscow, Idaho | reverse complement strand
GTCGGATTTCCCGGCCACGGTCAGGCCGATGGTGACTGCGGGGTTGAAATGCCCGCCCGAGATCCCGCCCACGGCATAGGCCATGGTCAGCACGGTCAGGCCAAAGGCCATGGCCACGCCGAAAAAGCCGATCCCCAGATCGGGAAAGGCCGCGGCAAGCACAGCGCTGCCGCAACCACCGAAGACCAGCCAGAATGTGCCGAGTGCTTCGGCCGCAAGTCGTCTTTGCATGATGAACAGTTTCCTCATTCTCAAGAACTGCGGCGCGCGTCTTGCGACAGGCACGCGCGAAGGGCGTGACTGCGCAACGCACCGGCGCCGCTGCTCTTCGATGATCCGATCTTGAGCAGCCGTCAACGTCCGAGTTGAGGGCGCGGCTGGGGCATTGACGGATGCGGCACCCTGCGTCCAACCTGATCCCCGGCGCGCCCGGCATTCCGGGCCGGCGGGTGACAGCAAAAGGATGCGGCCGGAATGCAGAACGACGACTATCCGACATGCAATGCGGCGATCCGCACCACGGCCATGCCGGCCGACACCAACCCGGCGGGCGATATCTTTGGCGGCTGGCTGATGGCGCAGATGGATCTGGCGGCGGGCAATGTCGCAGCCCGGCGCGCGCGCGGCCGCTGTGCGACGGTGGCGGTCGATTCGTTCACCTTTCACCAGCCGGTCAAGGTTGGCGACGAGGTTTCGGTCTTTGCCAACATCATCCGCGAGGGGCGCAGCTCGATGCATCTGCATGTCGAGGCCTGGCGCCGTTCGCGCGAGGCCGAGGAACGCCACAAGGTCACCGAGGCGACCTTTGTCTTTGTTGCGCTTGACGAAGACGGGCGTCCGCGGCCCCTGCCGCCGGCAATGGCTGACGTTAGGTCATGAGGGGCGCCGCCCTTGACGCGAGGCCACCTGAAAAACGTCGCCTGCGTCCCATGCACTCACCAAACAAGTCAGTTGCAATATGTCGCGGCGCCCGCTTAGTCTGAAATGGCGGAACTAAAAACCATAGAACAGGGAGCCCGCATCGTGACATCGCAGCCTGGCAGCGACGCGTTCGTTGTCTTTGATCACGTTCAAAAAAGTTATGACGGTCAAACACTTGTCGTCAAAGATCTCAATCTTTCGATCGGCAAGGGCGAATTTCTGACCATGCTGGGGCCATCCGGTTCGGGCAAGACGACCTGTCTGATGATGCTTGCGGGCTTTGAAACCGCGACCCATGGCCAGATCCTGCTGGACGGCCGGAACATCAACGACGTGCCGCCCCACAAGCGCGGCATCGGCATGGTGTTTCAGAACTATGCGCTGTTTCCGCATATGACCGTGGGCGAGAATCTGTCCTTCCCGCTGGAAGTGCGGGGCATGTCCAAATCCGAACGCGAACAGCGTATCAACCGGGCGCTGGACATGGTGCAGATGGGCAAGTTCGCCAATCGCCGTCCGGCCCAGCTTTCGGGCGGTCAGCAGCAGCGGATCGCATTGGCCCGCGCGCTGGTCTTTGATCCCAAACTGGTCCTGATGGACGAGCCGCTGGGCGCGCTGGACAAGCAGCTTCGCGAACATATGCAGTTCGAAATCAAGGCGCTGCATGACCGGCTGGGTATCACCGTGGTCTATGTCACCCATGATCAGGGCGAGGCGCTGACCATGTCGGACCGCATCGCCGTCTTCAATGACGGCCGCATCCAGCAGCTGGCCCCGCCGCCCATCCTCTATGAACAGCCCGGCAACAGCTTTGTCGCCGGGTTCATCGGCGAAAACAACGCCCTGCACGGCACCATCGAAAAGCTGGACGGCGACAAGGCGCTTGTGCGGCTGGGCAATGGCGATCTGATCGACGCCACCGCCGTCAATATCCGCGAAGGCGGACAGGCGACGACCGTTTCGATCCGCCCCGAGCGGGTCGAGTTCAAGCCCGAGCTGATGCCCCGCGACGCCCATACCATCGAGGCGCAGGTTCAGGACGTGGTCTATATGGGCGATATCCTTCGTGCCCGGCTGAAAGTCGCGGGGCAGGACGATTTCGTGATGAAATATCGCAACACGCTGGGTCAGGTGAAACTCTCGCCTCAACAAACGATCCGCATCGGCTGGCACCCCGAGGATGCCCGGGCACTGGACCCGGTCTGACTCGCGTCGAATGAAATCGCGTTGAAGCAAGGAGATCCCATGAAACGCATGCTCATACTGACCTCGGCCCTGGTCGCCGTCGCGGCCACCGCACAGGCACAGGACAAGCAGGTCGATCTGCTGTCCTGGGGCGGTGCGTATGGCAACAGCCATGTCGAAGCCTATGCCAAGCCCTTCGAGGCCAAGACCGGCCTCAAGGTCGTGGTGTCGGATGCCGACAACCCGGCGACCCCGATCAAGGCACAGGCCGAGGCGGGCAACGTCACCACCGATGTCGCCTCGGTCGAATATGCCGATGCGGTGCGCCTGTGCGACGAGGGCCTGCTTGAGGAAATCGACCCCGCGATCCTGACGCCAACCGCCGATGGCCTGCCCGCGACCGAGGATTTCATCGCCGGCGCGGTGACCAACTGCTTTGTGGGCACCGATGTCTATTCGATGGTGCTGGCCTATGACGACACCAAGTTTGCGGATGCCAAACCCGCCGGCCCGGCGGATTTCTTTGATCTGACCAAGTTTCCGGGCAAGCGCACCATGCGCAAGGGCGCCAAGTTCAATCTTGAATTCGCGCTCATGGCCGACGGCGTCGCCCCGGACGAGGTCTATAAGGTGCTTGGCACGCCCGAAGGCATCGACCGCGCCTTTGCGAAACTCGACAGCATCAAGAAGGACGTGATCTGGTGGGAAGCCGGCGCCCAGCCGCCGCAGCTTCTGGCCGATGGCGAGGTCAGCATGGCCTTTGCCTTCAACGGCCGGATCTTCAACGCGGCGCAGGGCGAGGGCAAACCCTTCAAGATCGTCTGGGACGGCCAGATCTATGAAATGGAAGGCTGGGTCATTCCCAAGGGCGCCCCGGATCTGGACGCCGCCAAGGAATTCATCGCCTTCTCGACCGCGCCGGAACAACAGGCGCGCGCGGCCGAATTCATCAGCTATGGCCCGCCGCGCGTTTCGGCCGCAGCTTTGGTCGGCAATATCGAGGGCACGGATGTGCCGATGGGGCCGAACCTGCCGACATTCGCCGAAAACATGAAACAGGCGCTGGCATCGAACCTGGATTTCTGGGTCGATCACGATGCCGAGCTGCAGGAACGTTTCAACGCCTGGCTTGCGGCGAACTGATGCGATTGTCGCGGCGGGGACTGCCCCGCCGCGGCCAAGAAGGGCCCGAACGGGCCGGATACCAACAGGTCAAGGAATACGGCCGCAAAAGGCCGGGACAATCCAACGGGAGTAAACCATGAAGAAAACGCTCATCCTGACGTCGGCCCTGTGCGGTCTGGGGTTCGCGGCGCAGGCCCAGAACCAGGAAGTCAACGTCGTCTCCTGGGGCGGCGCCTATGAGAAATCGCAGGTCGAGGCCTATAATATCCCCTTCTCGAAAGAGACCGGGATCAAGGTCAACATGATGGCCGCCGACAACCCGGCGACGCCGCTCAAGGCCCAGATCGAGGCCGGCAACATCACCGGCGACGTCTTTGACATCGAGGTGTCGGACGCGATCCGCCTGTGCGACGAGGGCGCGCTGGTCGAAATCAAGCCCGAGGACCTGCCGGCCGCGCCCGATGGCACCCCGGCCGCCGACGACTTTATCCCCGGCGCCTTGCGGGAATGCGCGGTCGCGAACATCTTCTGGGGCACGGTCATCGCCTTTGACACGACCAAATTCGCCGAAAATCCGCCCAAGACGGCGGCAGATTTCTTTGACACCGCGAAATTCCCCGGCAAGCGCGGCCTGCCCAAGAACCCCAAGCGCACGCTGTATCTGGCGCTGATCGCCGATGGCGTGGCGCCCGACGCGATCTATGAAACGCTGGACACGCCCGAGGGCGTCGACCGCGCCTTCGCGAAACTCGACACCATCAAAAAGGACGTGGTCTGGTGGGAGGCCGGCGCCCAGCCGGTGCAGCTTTTGGCGGATGGCGAGGTGACGATGGCCACCGGCTATAACGGCCGCTTCTTCGACGCGATGGTGGGCGAGGGCAAGCCCTTCGAAATCATCTGGGACGGCCAGTACATGGATCTGGACATGTTCGCGATCCCCAAGGATTCGCCCAATCCCGAAGCCGCCATGCAATATCTGAAATTCGCCACCGACACCCAGCGGCTGGCCGATCAGGCGAAATACATCGCCTATGGTCCGGCGCGCAAATCCTCGGCGGCGCTGGTCGGCCTTTATCAGGACGGCAAGACCGAAATGGGTCCGCATATGCCGACCAATCCCGACCATATGAAGACCGCCGTCATGGATGACCCGGAATGGTGGGCCGATCACGACGCCGAAATGGCCGAGCGCTTCAACGCCTGGCTGGCGGCGAACTGATCACGGGCCGCCGCCCGGCATCCCGGGCGGCGGCATGATGCAAGTGCTTGTCCGGTAAAGGATCAAGATGGCCAACCCGCTCGACCCACATGCCGCCGCCGTGCTTGAGGCCACCGGCCTTGACGATGGCGGGACGCTGAAAACCGCCGACGGACAGCCGCTGGCCAAGGCTTTGGCGCGCAGTTCGCGCCGCGCGCGGCGCCGCGCCTTTCTGCTGGTGCTGCCGTTGCTTTTGTTCGTGCTGATCACATTCGTGGTGCCGATCGGACAGATGCTGCAACGCTCGGTCAAGAATGACGGCTTTTCCGCGCATATGCCGCAACTTTCGGCGTGGTTTCATGAAAACCCGGCCGGCACCGCGCCCGATGACGCGGCCTGGGCCGCACTGGCCGCCGATCTGCAAAGCTCGGCCGAGGCGCGCAGCATCGGCGTTGTCGGCACCCGCATCAACTATGACATGCCGGGCACGCGCTCGCTGTTCACCGCGGCGGGTCGCAAGGCGCGCGGCGGGATCGAGCCGCCCTATCGCGACGCCATTCTGGCGATGGACAAGGATTGGGGCGATCCGCAGCTGTGGTCGGTGATGCGTCAGGCCTCGTCGCCCTATACCGCGAATTTCTATCTTGCGGCCATGGACATGACCCGCGACGAGAACGGCGATATCGTGCGCGTGGCCGAACAGCAGCGGGTCTATCTTATGCTGTTCATGCGCACGCTGTGGCTGTCGCTTGTGATCACCTTCACGACCTTCGTGCTGGGCTTTCCGATCGCGCATCTTCTGGCGACGCTGCCGATGCGCAAGTCGAACCTCTTGATGATCCTTGTGCTGTTGCCGTTCTGGACCTCGCTTCTGGTCAGGACGACCGCCTGGATGGTGCTGTTGCAACAGCAGGGCGTGGTCAATGACGTCTTTGTCTGGCTGGGCATCATCCGCGACGACCAGCGCTTGCAGATGATCTATAACCAGACCGGCACGATCATCGCGATGACGCATATCCTTTTGCCCTTCATGATCTTGCCGCTTTATTCGGTAATGCGCACGATCAACCCGTCCTATGTCCGCGCCGCGCGGTCCCTGGGCGCGACAAGCTGGACCGCGTTCCGCCGCATCTATTTCCCGCAGACGCTGCCGGGGCTGGGGGCGGGGGCGCTTTTGGTCTTTATCCTTGCGGTCGGCTATTACATCACGCCGGCGCTGGTCGGCGGGTCGAGCGGGCAGCTGATTTCCAACCTGATCGCCATGCACATGACGCGGACGCTGAACTGGTCCATGGCGGCGGCGCTGGCGGCGATGCTCTTGGGCGGGGTTCTGATCCTGTATTGGGTCTATGACCGGCTGGTCGGCATCGACAATCTGAAACTGGGGTGATCTAGATGGCGCTTCCGACCTATGCCTCGACCGGCGAAAAGATCTGGCACTATGCCTATCTGACGATCTGTGGCGCGATCTTTTTCTTTCTGATCGCGCCGATCGTCGTGGTGATCCCGCTCAGCTTCAACGCCGAGCCCTATTTCACCTTTACCGACAAGATGCTGTCCTTTGACCCGGATGGCTATAGCCTGCGCTGGTATGACAGCCTGCTGACCTTTGGCATGACCAACCCCGATGCGGCGCGCGATGCCAGCTGGTGGTCGGATGCCTGGCACAATGCCAAATGGATCAGCGCGGCGAAAAGCTCGATCATCATCGGGGTGTTTTCGACCATTCTGGCGACGGTGCTGGGCACGCTGGCCGCGCTTGGCCTGTCGCGGCCGGAAATGCCCTGGCGGCGGGCGATCATGGCGATCCTGATTTCGCCGATGATCGTGCCGATCATCATTACCGCGACGGGGATGTTCTTTTTCTATTCGAACCCCTGCGAAATCCTGACCTGGTTCGGGATCAGCATCGAATGCGGCAAGCTCGCGGGCACCTATCTGGGGGTCATCCTGGCCCATGCGACGCTGGGCATTCCCTTTGTCATCATCACGGTGACGGCGACGCTGGTCGGGTTCGACCAGTCGCTGAACCGGGCGGCGTCCAGCCTTGGGGCCAATCCGCGCACGACGTTTTTCCGCATCACCATGCCGCTGATCCTGCCGGGGGTGATCTCGGGGGCGCTGTTCGCCTTTGTCACCTCGTTTGACGAGGTGGTTGCCGTGCTCTTTATTGCGGGTCCCGATCAACAGACCATCCCGCGCCAGATGTGGAACGGTATTCGCGAACAGATCAGCCCGGCAATCCTTGCGGTGGCGACGCTTCTGGTGATCTTTTCCATCGCGCTTTTGACCACGGTCGAGTTTCTGCGCCGCCGGTCCGAACGCCTGCGCGGCGTGACCCCGCACTGATCCGGCCCGGACCCCGAAATCTCGGAACGCCGCCCCCGGGGGCGGCGTTTTCGCATCAGGGCAGGACGCTCAGCCAGAACCAGATGGTCAGGATCGACAGCGCCGTCGCCAGCAACACCGCCGAGGCCGCGACCCGCTTGGCCACGCCGTAAAGCGCGGCGAAGAGATAGGCGTTTACCCCCGGAGCCATGCTGGCCGTGACCACGGACGAGCGTATTTCCGCCACGCTCAGCCCAAAGAGCTTGGCCAGCCCAAAGGCAACCGCGGGATGCACGATCAGCGAGGCCGCGCAACAGATCAGGATGGCGCGCATCTCGCCTTCGGGGCGGTATCGGTAAAGGACGCCGCCCAGCCCGAACAGAGCCGAGGGCAGCGCCGCCCGCGCCATCATGTCGACCGCGCCCCAGAACCCCTCGGGCATGACCAGCCCGGCCTGAATCAGCAGGTTCATGGTCAACCCGCTGAGAATGCCGATGACCAGCGGCGTGTGCAGCACCCCCGACAGCGCCCGCAGCGCGACCCGGCCCACCGAAAGGTTCTGACCCCGCGCCCGCGCGAATTCCATCAGCGTGATGCCGAATGTGTAAAGCATCGGCGAATGGATCGCGATGATGGTGAAATTGCCCTCAAGCGCGTCGGGGCCATAGGCGCGCTCGGTGATCGGAATGCCCAGCAGAAGCGAATTCGAGAACAGGCAGACAAAGCCGATGGCAATCGAATCCTCAAGCGGGCGTTTGAGCCAGTAATAGGCGGCCGAAAGACCCAGACCAAAGGACAGGAACGCCCCGGCATAGAACGAGATCAGCAAGAGCGGGTTGAAATTCGCCCCCAGATCCAGCTTGGCCATGGCGCTGAACAACAGGACCGGCACCGCGAAATTCTGCGCAAAGCGCATGACGCCATCGACCGCCACCTCGGACAGCATGCCTCGCCAACAGACCAGATAGCCGAACCCCACCACCAGAAAAACCGGAAGGATGACGTCGAAAAGCGCGCTCATATCAGCTCGATCCTCATGCCGTCATGGGCGGGGGTGACATTTTCCGGCGTCTCGCGCAGGACCGCGTCGTAATCCAGATCGATATGCATGTTCGTGGTCACGCCCAACCCGCATTCCGCGCGCGAAAACCATGCCAGCGTCTGCGCCAGATGGGCGTGGCTGGGATGCGGATCGCGGCGCAGCGCGTCACAGATGAACACGTCGCAGCCGGTGATCATGGGCCAGGCATCTTCGGGGATGCTGAGCACATCGGGCAGGTAGACAAGGCTTTGCTCAAGCCCGCCGATGCGGAACCCCAAAGCCGGCGTGCCGCCGTGATCGACCTCGAATGGGGCAAGCTCGATGGGACCGCCCGCGCCCTCGATCGTGAAGGGCGCACGGATCAGGTGCAATTCGCAGATCGGCGGATAATGCGAGCCGGGCGGCGTCTGAAAGATATAGCCGAACCGCGCGGTCAGCGCCCTGGCCGTCGCCGCGTCGGCCCAGACCGGGATCATGGCGCGGATGTTATAGACGATCTGACGCAGATCATCGATGCCGTGGATATGATCGGCATGGGCGTGGGTATAGACCACCGCGTCAAGTTCGCCGACCCCGGCATCCAGCAGTTGCGGCACCATGTCCGGTCCGGTGTCGATCAGCACCCGGGTGATGCCGTCATGGCCGATCCGCTCAAGCAGAAGCGAACAGCGGCGCCGGCGGTTGCGGGGATTGGCGGGGTCGCATGCGCCCCAGCGTTCCCCAAGCCGCGGCACGCCCCCCGACGATCCGCAGCCCAGGATCGTCGCCCGGATCATATGGCGGCCCGGGTGAAGAGCCGGTCGAAATTGGCCGTGGTCAATGCGGCGAATTCGGCCGGATCGATCCCCAGTGCCTCGGCGCCGGCGCGCGCGGTATGGGCGACATAGGCGGGCTCGTTGCGTTTGCCGCGATAGGGTGGCGGCGCCAGATAGGGCGCATCGGTTTCAACCAGGATGCGGTCGCGGGGGGCGGCGGCGAAAATCTCGCGGATCTCGGCCGAGCGGGGAAAGGCCGCGATCCCCGACATCGACAGGTAAAACCCCAGATCCAGCGCCGCCCGGGCCAGTTCGGGGCCGCTGGTATAGCAATGCATCACACAGCCGAAGGGGCCGGCGCGATGTTCCTCGGTCAGGATGCGGGCCATGTCGGCATCGGCATCGCGCGAATGGATGATCAGCGGCAGGCCGGTCTGGCGCGCGGCCTCGATATGGACGCGCAGGCTTTCGGCCTGCACCGCCGCGCTTTCGGCCGTATAGTGATAATCCAGCCCGGTTTCCCCGATGCCGACGAATTTCGGATGCGCGGCCAGCGCGACCAGCTGTTCGACAGTGACCGGCGGCTCTTCGGCGGCATACATCGGGTGGATGCCGGCGGCGTAAAACACCTCGGGAAAGCGTTCGGCGATGGCGCGAACCCGGGGTTCATTGCCCATGCGGGTGCAGATGGTGACCATGCGCGTGACCCCCGCCGCCCGTGCCCGCGCGACGAGATCGGCCTCTTCGCCGTCAAAATCGGGGAAGTCCAGGTGACAGTGACTGTCCACCAGGTTCAGGGGGGCGTGTTCGGACATGGACGGATCCCATCAGGTCGCGGGCTGGTTCGCAAGCCCGATCAGCATATCCAACACCAGTGCGGAAGGGTCAAGATTGACCGCCCGCCCGCTGCGCGCCCGCGCCGACAGTTCCGCCTGCGCGCTGGCCCAAAGCCGCGCCGATCCGGGATCGGGGGCAAGACGGGTCAGGGTTTCGGCCTCGCCCTCGGCGGCCTCGGGCAGGGGGGCGCCCATTAGCCCGGTGCGCGCGGCGCGCGTCAGGAAACGGTCCAAAAGCGTGATCATCAGGTCGAAGGGATCGCCATCGGCGCCGGCGCGGCCTGCCGCGGCCTCGGCCAGCGCGGCGGCGGCGCGGCGATCCATGCGCGGATACTCGGCGAAAAGCGCCACGATCCGGTGATAAAGCGCAAGCCCGTCCTGACCCGAAAGGCGAAGCGCCTCGCCGACCGAGCCTGCGGACAATGCCGCCAGCTGTGTGGCATCGTGTTCGACGCCAAGATTGTGCAGGACACGCGCCATCTGATCCGGCGGCAGGGGATGGAGCCGCAATTCGCGGCAGCGTGAGCGGATCGTGGGTAAAAGCCGCGCCGGTTGATGCGCGATCAACAGCAGCGTCGCGTCATGTGGCGGCTCTTCCAGAAGTTTGAGCAGCGCGTTGGCCGATGCCTGGTTCATTTCATCGGCGGCGTCGATGATCGCGACCCGGCGCCCACCCTCGGCGGCGCTCATGTGGAAAAAGCCATGCAGGCGGCGGATTTCATCCACCGTGATTTCGGCCCGCAGACGATTGGTCTTTTCATCCACGGGCCGCCGGATCAGTTGCAGCCGCGGTTCCGAAAGGGCGCGAATGCGCCGGACCACGGGGGAATCGGGATCGCTGGACAGATCGTCACTGTCGCTGTCGCTCAGCAGCCATTTCGCGATCTGCCAGGCCAGGGTGGCCTTGCCGGTCCCGCGCGGGCCGGTGATCAGCCAGCCATGATGCAGCCGATGCGCGCGCGCGGCCGCGATGAAATCGGCGACGGCGGAATCGTGACCGATCAGCCCCGTCGCTTCGCGCGGATGTGGGGCGCCGGGAACGCGGTCGGCTTCGGGGGCGGTCTCGGTCATGGCAGGGCGGCAAGGACGCGCGCCGCGACCTCATCCTGACTGCCGCTGCCGTCGATCATGCGGATGCGCCCGGGGGCCCGATCGGCCAGCGCGTGAAACCCATCGCGCAATCGTTGCTGAAATTCCAATCCCATGCCTTCGAAGCGGTCTTCACTGCCGCCACGGGCCTGACCGCGCCGCAACGAGATTTCGGGCGCGATGTCGATGACAAAGGTCAGGTCCGGCTCGATCCCGATCATCAGCCGGTGCAGTTCTTCGACAAGCTGGCTTTGCGTGGCGCGGACCGCGCCCTGATAGACGCGGGTCGAATCCGCGAAACGGTCGGTAATGACCCAGGCGTCGCGGTCGAGTGCCGGGCGGATCAGGCGTTCCAGATGATCGCGGCGCGCGGCGGTAAAAAGCAGCAATTCGGTTTCCGGCGACCAGCGTTCGCTGCCGCCTTCGACGAGCAGGCGGCGGATTTCCTCGGCGCCCGGGCTGCCGCCGGGTTCGCGGGTCAGCACGACATCCAGACCGCGTTCACCAAGCGTCTGTGCCAGACGCCTGGCCTGGGTCGATTTCCCCGATCCGTCGATGCCCTCGAAGCTGATGAACATGGGGCGGCCGCCGCTCTTAATTGGTGGCGGATTGATAGGCGCGTTCGCCCAAGCGGAATGCGGCGCTTTGCAACCGACCCAGTACCCCGGCACGCGAAATCTCGGTCGCCGCGATCAGCGGCAGGCGGGACTGGCCGGCGCCGGGAATATTGACGACCAGATCGCCCAGGCGGTCACCTGCGGCGATCGGCGCCTCGATCGGGCCTTTGAAAACCGCCTCGGCGGTGACGCCGGATTGCGACCCGGCCGGGATAAGCACCTTGACGCCATCCTCGGTCGTGAGGCCGACCTTGCCGGAACTGCCCAGCCAGACCGGCGCCTGTGCCACGATCTCGCCCTTGGGAATGATGGTTTTCATGGTGAACTGGCGATAGGCCCAGTTCACGATGCGCTCGGCCTCTTCGGCGCGGGCCTTGTCGCTGGGCAGACCGGAAATGACAAAGATGATCCGGCGGTCCCCCTGAATGGCCGAACCGACAAGGCCGTAACCAGCCTCTTGGGTGTGGCCGGTTTTCAGGCCGTCCGCGCCGATCCCAAGTCCGAGAAGCGGGTTGCGGTTGTGACGATTGGCGGGCGCGCGATTGTCGAAACGCCATTCCTCGATGGCGAAGTTCTTGTAATATTCGGGAAAGTCCTGGATCAGATGCTGGGCCAGGACGCCAAGATCGTGCACCGACATCCGGTGCCGGGGATCGGGCCAGCCCGATGCATTCGCAAAGGTCGAATTGGTCAGGCCGAGCGCCTTGCCCCGTTCCGTCATCTGCCGCGCAAAGGCGGCTTCGGTTCCGGCAAGGCCTTCGGCCACCACGACGCAGGCATCATTGCCCGACAGAACGATAATGCCCTTGATCAATTCGGCGACCGTGGGGCGATCCTGTTCGTTCAGGAACATGGTCGATCCCTGCATCTGCCGCGCCTTGGTCGAGACGGGCAGGCGGGTGTCAAGCTGAAGCCGGCCTTCCTCGAGCGCCTCGAACAGCATGTAGACCGTCATCAGCTTGGACATCGAGGCCGGGGGCAGCGCCTCATCGGCGTTCTTTTCCATCAACACGGTGCCGGTCGCGACATCATAGACCCATGCCGCCCGGGCATTGGTGTCGAAAGCCCGCGCCGGCAGCGCGGCAAGCATGACCAAAGCGAAAATGCGGAATGTCAGAGCGCGCATGGAAAATCCTTGACCTGTCGCGTTTCGCACATGGTTAACCCAGCGGCGGCGGACCCGCAACGCCGCTTGGGTGCAAGTGTCGCGCAAGTGAACTGCTGTGGTTGTGCCGCAGCGGTGTTTGTCGCGGCCGGGACGAGGCGATGCGGGGCAGGCGCGGGGATCAATAGCTGCGGATCAACCCGACCAGACGCCCCTGAACGCGGACCTTTTCCTCGGGCAGGACACGGGCTTCGTAAGCCGGATTCGCGGCTTCGAGCGCGATCATGCCACCCTTGCGGCGATAGCGTTTCAGCGTCGCCTCGAATCCCTCGACCAGGGCGACGATGATATCGCCATTATCGGCCGAATCCTGTTCGCGAATGACCACGACATCGCCATCATTGATGCCCGCGTCGATCATGGAATCG
>RRZU011111777.1_pt1 | contig 12629 bp, 10 predicted proteins | sample 2165561 | NCBI WGS metagenome assembly RRZU01 (sample SAMN10456909, study PRJNA506462) | wastewater metagenome | isolation source: wastewater sludge | place: USA: Moscow, Idaho | reverse complement strand
GGCGCTTAATATGGAGCAATTAGAGGAACTCAGACGGGTGCTAACAAACGCCTTTTACGGAGTCGATATAACTGAAAAAGAGGCTATAGAACCAACAGATGCTACTGATAACGGAGGAATGTTGGACGTGTTTATTGCCGCGAAACGAATAGAAGGCTGTAGCGACAAATCGCTGAAATATTACACATTCACTGTCCGACAAATGCTTAATAGCATGGGTAAGAATTTTCGTGAAATCAGTACAGACGACCTTCGCGGGTATCTGGCTAACTATCAAAAAGATCGCGGATCTTCCAAAGTGACGATTGACAATATGAGGCGTATTTTTAGTAGTTTTTTTGGTTTGCTTGAAGACGAGGACTACATACTAAAAAGCCCTGTGCGCCGAATTCATAAAATAAAGACTGACAAACCGATTAAAGAAACCATCAGTGATGAGGGCTTGGAACTACTCCGTGACGCTTGCGATGAAATTCGTGATCTTGCAATAGTTGATCTCCTCGCATCATCAGGAATGCGTGTAGGTGAATTGGTGAACCTAAACCGAGGGGACATGAATTTCCATGAGCGGGAATGTGTTGTGTTAGGCAAAGGAGGCAGCGAGCGAATGGTCTACTTCGATGCCCGAACTAAAATTCACCTGCTAAATTATTTAGAAAGCAGAGATGACAATAACCCCGCTCTGTTCGTTTCGTTGAACCAGCCCTATGAGCGGTTACTTGTCGGCGGTGTGGAAACACGGCTCAGGAAAATCGGCAAGCGGGCGGATTTGAAAAAGGTTCATCCACATAAGTTCCGTCGGACTCTAGCAACACGGGCAATCGACAAAGGTATGCCCATCGAGCAGGTTCAACGGTTACTTGGTCATGTTAAGATAGACACGACCATGCATTACGCGATGGTAAATCAGTCAAATGTAAAGAATTCACATAGAAAGTTTATTGGTTAGGAGGAAAATGGTAATGTCTCAAGATTGGAAGACCACACGAGTAAGTGATATATGCAAAACAAACCCTAATACCTACTCTGTGTCAGAGAAGTGGTCATATGTTAATTATCTGGACACGGGGAGCATTACGGAAAATAGTGTCAGTGAGATTCAGCACCTTGTAATAGGGAGGGACACCCTGCCGAGCAGGGCGCGCCGTAAAGTCGTCGTTGATGACATCCTATATTCGACGGTACGTCCTAACCAAAGGCATTACGGCATCGTTAAAGATGTGGTGCCGAATATGCTTGTTTCCACAGGTTTTGCGGTCATAAGGGTAGACAAGGCAAAGGCTGATGCTGACTATCTATATTATTACTTGACACAAAACGCCATCGTGGATGGCTTACACGCCATAGGCGAACAGAGTGTTTCGGCTTATCCATCCATTAAACCTTCCGACATTGAGAGCTTAGAGATGCTTTTGCCATCACTCCCGGAACAGGTTGAGATTGGGCGATCTCTTAAAGCTCTTGACGATAAAATTGCCAACAATACAAAGATAAATCATCATTTAGAGCAGATGGCGAAGGCCATTTTCAAGTCGTGGTTCGTAAACTTCGAGCCGTTCGGAGCCGTAATGCCTGACGACTGGCAGGAAGGTACGATTGCTGACACTTGTTCATTAATCTTTAACGGAGGCACACCTCGTAGAAATGAACCGACTTTTTGGGAGGGTACTATCCCTTGGCTGACTTCTGGCGAGGTTCGCCAAGCAATTATTGTTAAGCCTGATAGTTGCATATCCGAAGCTGGTCTTAAAGGTTCTTCAGCCAAATGGGTTCCCTCGCTTTCTACTGTCGTTGCCCTTTATGGAGCAACAGCTGGTCAAGTTTCTATGGTTGCTACGCCGTTGACTACCAATCAGGCTATTACTGCACTTGTCCCAAAAGAAAACTGCACCTACTATAACTACCTTGTCATGCAAAATGCCGTAAGTCAGTTGGAGAACAATGCCATAGGTTCTGCTCAGCAAAACATCAGCAAAGCGATAGTTGAAAAGACTGCATGTCTGATTCCAACAGATACTGTTCTAGCCGAGTTTGACAAACTTATTAGCCCGTTTTTTAATGATTGGATACAGAATCTATTTGAATCGTCGTACCTTGCCGCACTCCGAGACACACTTTTACCCCGCCTTATGTCCGGAGAGCTATCCGTAGCTGACCTCGGTGATGCTAAATGCTCTAAATGATGATTTACCAAACTGCGAAAGGAGGCCGCCGATGGGCAAATTCAATTTCTACTATGACGAATCCGAGCATAGCAGGAAGATTAACCACAAAACAATAACTGCGGAGAATTACTCCGACAGTTTTATCGCGGTTATCGTTGGCTGGCTCTCTGAGAATCAAGCCAGTTTGTATGAAAGGTATAGCGCATTTGAAGAGAAGTATCAGTACAGGCAGTCCAATGGCGAATTGAAAAGTACCACTATCAAGCAGAGCCAACTGAAAAGTGGTTTTGCATCGTTGAACAAGGACAATCTTTCCTTGCTGGAAGACTTCTTGGCTTTGTTCGATGAAAGAATCTTTGTCTACTATGCAGTCATAAGTAAAATTGAATATATCATCCGTCAGCTATTTGAAGATTACGAAAATACCTTTTTCGTGGACATGGACGCGATGAAATATTCAATCACGAAGGCATTAGTCTTGTATCAGCCAAGCGACATTATGGCGGGGCTATATGAGAACACGGGCGAACTGATCGCTTTGTTGAAGAGCTTCTTTTCAGCTCAGATAGAAAAGGATAAGGCAAATGAAACGCTAAAGCAAATGGAAATTGAGCAATTTAGCCAAATTCTTATGATTTTAGATGATATATCTACGATTAGAACAATCGACTGGAATTACGACATCTCTTTCGTAGGCTTCAAAAAATATCTGGCTGAAAAAGCTATTCATACCTATTCGCTAACCATTGACAAGGAAGGTGAAAAGGGGAATACGGTTAAAGCAGCGGAACGTGTGGGCTTATTTCCGGTAACCGAAGCCGATTCGTTGACCTCCTGCGGGATTCGCATGGCAGATTTGTTAGCAGGGGTCATTTCCAAATTGCTTAAGGCGCTACGTAGTACGCTGCGCTATACCTCGCCAGAAGAGCAGGTAAACAAGAAGATTCTTGATAAAAGCTGGTTCGTGCTAAACGAACGACAGCTTGCCCTTTACAAAAAGATGTATCAAGTTGCAGTCGAATTGAATAAGGCTTGGTATAAGTCGTATGCAGGAACCTATTCAGACGACTTTATTGTGTTTATTGCTCTCTTGAGGTTTATGAATCATTTCGAGTCAGCAGAAGAGATAAAGAAAGATCTTGAAATGCAAGGAGAATACTTTAACGCTTATACTTGCGAAAGCCTGGCTGACTATTTTGAACGTATGCGGAATAAACTTCCAATTGATCCTGTGGTCGACACCACAAAAGACTATTTCTATAACCAACGTGGTGCAAAGGTTTATTTCGATACGAGCAGGCAGCCAATGCTTGTCATTAAAAGCGGCCTACAAATATGCAACGTTTTGTCGGTAGGCTTTAGCAAAGAGATGATTCCAATGATTACTGTAACAGAAGAGACTGAAGCAAAGTGCTATCGAATTCCAACGGAATTAACTGAATGGGCTATGACTTTGGTCGGATTTGCAAATTTGGGTGAGAACTTGTTTCCGTCTAAAGTTATGTTTTCCAAGACCGAAGAAGGATATTTAGCAGATATTTTGTAACGGAAGTTATTCAGTATAAAGGAGGTTAACCGTATGCCATATACCGAAGCAAATTACGAAAATGCTGTTTTAGAGGTGTTTCGCGACACCTTGGGGTACAGCCATATTTACGCACCTGATTTTGCCCGTGATTATACGGACCCGCTACACAAAGAGGAGTTGCTTGCTGCGTTGCATCGGGTAAATCCCCAGCTACCAGAAGTCGCACTTTACGAGGCTGTATATAAGTTGCGCAATTTTGAGGGTGGCACGGTATTGCAGAAGAACATCCAATTCATGGATTACCTCCAAAACGGGGTCTCGGTAAGTTACTTTGATAGTGGTGAACAGCGATCTTCTCTCGTTTATCTAGTCGACTTTAAAAATGTTGAACGGAACACTTTTACCGTTGCCAATCAATGGACCATAATTGAGAATAGCGAAAAGCGCCCTGACGTTATCGTATTCCTTAATGGTCTCCCTGTTGTAGTGCTTGAGCTCAAGTCGCCCAGTCGTGAGGAAACGGATGCGAGTGAAGCATTCTTGCAACTTCGTAACTATATGCATGAGATACCATCGCTGTTTATATACAACGCCTTTCTAGTGATGAGTGATCTTGCCATCTCTAAAGCAGGAACTATCACGGCAGGTGAAGACCGCTTTATGGAATGGAAAACAAAAGACGGTAGCTATGAAAATACACAGTATGCTCAATTTGATACATTCCTTGAGGGAATATTTGAAAAGGAGCGACTGCTTGATATAATCAAGAATTTTATTTGCTTTTCCGGGGATGCTAAAATTCTTGGCGCGTACCATCAATATTTTGCTGTACGAAAAGCAGCCGCCTTTGCCATCAAAGCTACTGAGACGGACGGAAAGGGCGGTGTGTTTTGGCATACACAGGGCAGTGGTAAATCGCTATCCATGGTTTTCTATGCCCATCTTTTACAAGAAGTGCTAAACTCTCCCACGATCGTTGTTTTGACAGATCGAAACGATCTTGATGATCAGCTTTTTGGCCAATTCGCAAAATGTGCGGGGTTTCTCCGTCAAACACCTCAACAGGCCGAAAGCAGAACCCATTTGAAAGAATTGCTTGCTGGACGGCAGGCAAACGGCATTATCTTTACGACCGCACAGAAATTTGAGGAAAGCTCCGAGTTTTTATCTGACCGACGTAATGTCATCGTCATAGCGGACGAAGCGCATCGCAGTCAGTTTATCGACGAAAGGGTTGACAGTCAGACCGGGCGGATTCAGAAGTCCTTTGGCCTTATCATACGTGAAAGCCTACCTAATGCTACATACATAGGGTTTACAGGAACACCGATTTCCTCGAAAGATCGCTCCACCATTGAGGTTTTTGGAAACTATATAGACATTTATGATATGACCCAAGCTGTAGAAGACGGCGCAACACGTCCTGTGTATTACGAAAGCCGCGTGATCCACCTTAAGCTAGATGAGGATGTCTTGCACCGTATCGACGCTGAATACGATCTTGTAGCGGAAAGCGCAGAGCCTTACCTTGTAGAAAAGAGCAAGAAAGAACTAGGTCAGATGGAAAGCATTCTCGGTGCGGACCAGACGATAACAGCTCTTTCCGTTGACATTATCAAGCACTATGAAGAAAACCGCCAATACGAACTGACAGGCAAGGCCATGATTGTTGCATACTCTCGCGCCATCGGGATGAAAATTTACGATAAAATACTCCAGTTGCGCCCAGAATGGATAGAAAAAGTTGGCGTCGTCATGACGGATAGCAACAAAGATCCAGAAGAGTGGCGCTGTATCATTGGTAATAAACGTCGCCGTGATGAATTGGCCAAGAAATTCAAAGATGACAATGATCCAATGAAAATCGCTATTGTCGTAGACATGTGGCTAACGGGCTTTGATGTCCCTTCTCTTGCAACCATGTATGTCTATAAGCCTATGGCAGGACATAATTTGATGCAGGCCATAGCTCGAGTTAATCGGGTTTATAAGGATAAAGAAGGAGGGTTGGTAGTCGATTATGTAGGAATAGCCTCAGCGCTGAAACAAGCAATGAATGACTACACCAACCGTGACAAGAGTAACTACGGCGATACGGACATTGCTAAGACTGCTTTGCCAAAATTCGTAGAAAAACTGGAGGTTTGCCGCGATCTGTTTTTTGGATTCGACTTTTCCAATTTTATGGATGAAAAGGCCACAGACCTAACTCGTGCTAAATCCATCAGCGGCGGAGTGAACTTTATTTCGGGAGTGGATAAAGAAAAACAACGTGAATCGTTCATTAAAGAAGCAATGCTACTACGTCAGGCACTGTCTCTTTGTCGTTCGTTGCTGAAACCAGAACAACGCTATGAGGCAGCATTCTTCGAGGCAGTGCGTACTCTTCTGACCAGGTTGACCGGAGAAGGTAAGCCTTTATCACTGAAGGAAATTAACACTCGCATTAATGAACTTCTAAAGGCGAGCATTCAAAGTGAAGGTGTTATCAACTTATTTTCGGATATTGACACAGGGTTTTCTCTATTTGATCCTAAGTTCCTTGATGAAATCGCAAAGATGAAGGAACGCAACTTAGCCGTTGAAATTCTAAAAAAACTGCTTGCAGAGCAAGTCTCGCTATATCGTAGGACGAATCTTGTGAAATCTGAAAAGTTCTCAGATATGCTCTCTCGTGCAATGAAGGCGTACCTAAACGGTATGCTTTCCAATGAGGAAGTCATAACTGAACTGATGAAGATGGCAAAAGATATGGCAAACGCTCATGCACAAGGTGATGCAATGGGATTGAGCGCTGAGGAACTGGCGTTCTATGACGCCCTAACCCGACCGGAAGCAGTCAAAGATTTCTATGAGAATAAGGATCTCGTTGAACTTACCCACGAACTCACAGAAATGCTCCGCAAAAACCGCACCATAGACTGGCAGAAGAAAGAATCTGCCCGTGCAGGTATGAGGCGTATGGTCAAGAAACTTTTGAAGAAGTATAAATATCCGCCTGAAGGTCTTGAAGACGCAATCGCCACAGTTATCGGGCAGTGTGAGATGTGGACGGATAGTATCTAAATAATTTACATAATCCATATACGATTAAGTACAAGATCAAAATACCTGAAACATAAGATTGGGAAGCAAGCACATTTGTCCTGGATCCCGATGAAGATCAAAAACATTATTGATTGAGTGGTAGACACACATAATTTTAACTTGATTACAATTAAGCACGTGGGAGGCTAAAATGAAACGAGATATGGACCTTGTTCGCCTGATATTACTGGAAATTGAAGATAAATATCGCTCAACAGCCATATACGATTTGGCTATTGATGGATATGATACCGAGATGGTTGCTTATCACTGTAAAATTCTATATGAAGCAGGTCTGATTTCGGACTATAAAGCACAATATGCTGACAACGAAATTTATGTGTTTGGTGTCGGTTCTCTAACATGGGATGGGAATGATTTCCTGGAAAAAATAAGGGACGATTCTCAGTGGAAGAAAGTCAAAGAAACAATTACAAAAAAAGGGTTACCATTGGTTGTAGATACAATTAAGTCGGTTGCAAATGCCCTTATTTCTGCAACAGTTGAAGGAATAACAAATTCGATAATGAAGGGAAATTAGTTAAAGAATAATGGCAAGCAATGCAAGTGTATATACACTTGCTGAAATCACATCTGATTTCTATTACTGGGAGAATCCCAGACCCATTAGCACGAGCTGCATGACTAGGTCAATTTAAATAAACTTGTATCCTTGAGCATGATGATTTATATATGAATTCATTTTTAAAATTCTAAAGAAAGGATCTGAGCTCCAAATGATAAAGATAATTGATAATCAAAATCTTATATTAGAATACAGAAAAGGATTCGGAGCATGGACATATCACCTTAGAATTCCTGGCACAGCCAATATTGAAGGTAAATGGGGTTTTTTAAAGGCATCTGGGACCATTGATGGTTATGAAATAAAAAGCATTAATCTGGCTCCAAGGAAAAATGAAGATAAGATAATCAGACTACTTGGAGTACTTTCTTTACGTACTGGATCAGAGTGGAAATACTATCAAACGAGGTCGAGTCATTCCGGATTGGTCTAATCAAAATATAGATAAAAGTAAGTTATGGAAGCTTGAAATCTTCGAAATGGAATTTGATTATAACCAAATTTCTAAAGAGGCCTTGGATCAAATAGCAAAAACTATTCCTCAATGTCTAAATAAATTGAATACGATAGACTGTCAATTAGATGAAAAATCTTTTTATTGGGCTGCAGATCGGACTTTAAAAACAAATTTAACCGGTGAAGACCTGATTAACTTTGTACAAGATCTGACACCCTGGGTCGGGTTATTGAGGAATAAAGCCGAATCAATAGAAGGTTGGGTGACGGGAGTTTTTAGAAATCCCGAAGACCCTTGGGAGGCATTGATCCTACATATGAAAATCGATGACAATCCAAATTTCGGAATTGAAAATGAACAATTCTCAAGTAATGAGCAAGAATCGTCTCCACTGCGAAAATATATGGAGAGCATCAGTTCAAGTAAGACCGCTTTGGTTAATGAAATGGTCCCTGAATGGGATAATATCGATAAAATGTTCTTACCGGAACTGCCTGATCAACTTCAGTTTGGTTTCTTAAGTGTTATTGGAAAAAAACAACCATTACCATAATAGCTACCCTAAATTGTTAGCGAATCTTATTAGAAACATGAATGTGCTACAGGATCTGATTATCGTCAAAAAATGTTTTACAGGAGAGGATAATAAATGGCTATGTTATATGACCGAACAGACCAGTATATAAAAATTAGGAATGATCGACCTGAATCTTTAGCGGCGGTCAAAGAAATGAAATCCTACTTGGAGGATTTTTCTGAAGGGACTCTTTTTGAAGCGCTCCAGTGGGCAGATATCAACTTATCAGTCGATGGAAACCAATATCAATTGCTCAGATTCAGGGATCAGGAGGACTCCCTTCCTCTCTCTTTAAGCTATCCTGATATTTTGTCTGCATTAGGTGATTCTAAAACCATTGAGTTCCGAATCCGTTACCAGTCCTTTGCCTCTCTTCCTGGTTATGGTTGGCATCTTTTTCAAAGATTATTTGATAAAAAGGATGCGGACTATTTTACTTATTATTGTTTTAGTCAGGACTTAGATTACAACGACTATTTTCTATATGTTCTGAATAAGGATCAGGGGACATCCGAAAAAGGCCTGGTCATTCCACAATGGTCTGATCAAAGTGTGTTCCACAGCAAGTCTTGGAAGCTAGAAGGCTTAAAATTGAACTTTGATTTCTATGAACTTTCACCTGACCTCCTGATGACTATGCCTACTGACATACCACCTGTTTTGCTCTCTATCTGTGCTGGAGATTATAACTTGGATGGTACCAGTCTTTCAATGAGTACCTCTGATGAGAGTACGAAAACTTTCACGGGGGAGGAGCTTATTCGCTTTAAACAGGAAGTGACTCCCTGGATCGATTTACTGAGAGCTCGATCAAAGTCTATTTCAGGCACTGTGAAAGGATTCTTCAGAAGTACTGACAGTCCCTGGGAGGCTTTGGTCCTGTACATACAGTTCGATGACAATCCCGATGTACCTTATGAGGACCATCTGCAGCAGACGGATCCTGAAAAATATCAAGAGTACCTGTTAAAAAAAACAATCGGAATTTCAAAAGAACCATCGGCCGTAAAGAAAGTAATCCAGGCTCGAGAGAAAGTTGTACTCCCTCAGCAAATAGACCGAATTCAGTTTGGGCTTTTGACCCCTTCCGGGCAAAAAGAAGAGGAACCAGACTTTAGAGTTTAGATTTATTAATATCATTTTTTAAGTCAACCTTTGACACAGAAATAGGTGCTAGCATGGTTATCATTTCAAACGAAGGCTTCATTCTTGCAATGGTTTGGTCACCTGGGAGATAACATTGGTTCCAAATTACGAGATCTTTAACATGATAAAGTCTATTGCCAATGACATTGAATCTTTCAATTTTTAATTGGTATCCTGAGATAATCATCTCCAAAATGTCTGTGAGATCCTTGAACCAAGTAGTTTACCGTACCAATAGTCGTGCAGATTAGCCAGTATTTGCATTACGTTGGTTAGAAAGAAAAGAGGAGATAGAAGGATGAGTAATACAGAGTACGAAGACAAAAAATTTCATTATCCCATTATGTGGTCTGAACTGAATGAATCAGGCCATGTAAAGTTTGATCAAGAAATGGAAGAAAAATATGGGGTCTCTCTTTATGAGGTTGAAAAAAAACCGCATGATATCGTTCTTACAATATGCTTTCGATTGAATGATGAAGGGAGTATTGTTCTCGAAAAACCAGCCTGGAAGACTTCGGAATCTACCGAAAAAGAATGCGACAATGCTGTACTTGAAGTGGATCTTACCTGGGAAGACGTACAAAAATCTCTAATTGAATATTTCCAGCAAACGATGAATGAAGAGTTCGGAAAGAGTGATTTTGATTGGGAGCACTGCAAAATGCCGTCCCTTGCTACTTATCATTTACCAAAACTCACGAATGAAAATTTAACGGATTCACCATTGAAAATGCCGGATGGAATGCGATGGGCAATAGTAGATTCGTATGAAGATACGCCTCCAGCAGTGGTATTTTATTGTGACAACGACGAAAAGGAAAAAGAAGAAACTTCCTCTTATTTCTTGAAACTACTCTTTGACGAAGGGGACGAAGAGGAGGAAAATTATGATGTGAAAGAGGGACAAAAATCCAAGATAGTCAGAATGACAGACTATGGATTTACTGTTGATTTGGTCGATGGAGTGAGTGCTTTCGATGTTGCTTTTTCGGAGTCAAATAGTGAAGCTATAAGAATAGAAGACGTACTCTCCCAATTTCATGAAAAATTTCCGGATATTGGATTTGAAGTGTATGCCGTAATTGATTGGTCGGACTCAACTGCTGGAGAAGTATATGATTGGTACTTTTCATCAGAGGACCTGAGGACAGACGAAAGTTCTGATGGGGAAGAAAGCCTTGAAGTTGATGAAACAGATGAAGAGGATGAAGACTATGAAGAAGTAGTATTTGTACCAAACAGGTCTTTAGGAGAATTCTTGAATCGAGTTTTATTAGAGGATCACATCTGGGAAAGCTACAACCCTTCATTGGATCTTGATGATCTGGTATTTGCGGTAACAGGTAAACTAAATCGTTATAGCAACCGGTCAGAAATCACCGTTTTTATAGAAGAAAATGGGGGAAAGGTAACGGATGGGGTATCTTCTAAAACAAACTATCTCATTAACAATGACTTTAATTCCTCCTCTTCCAAGAATATAGCCGCAAAAAAACTTGGAATCCCCATCATTTCAGAAATAGAATTTATGAATAGATTTGATAGTGAATCGTGCGAATTGGCTTATATGTTTTGGACTAATCTGGCAAACGAACCTTACGCAAAAGATTATATGAGGTTCTTTTATGCTCATAAAGAATGGATCTCTGAAAATAACCTGCGGAGAGCAGTGTTCAGTCTGATCGATTTAGAAACGCAGTTTGAAGAACATGAAGACCGGGCCGATTTGATTGAATATGCTAATAACCTATTTGGCGGCAAAGTCTTTAAATGATAAAAACTTCTTCACCCTAGTACGCAAAAAAATAATTCCAACAGATTAACCTGAAATAGTCTTAACGATCATCAATACTCAATTCAAAACAAAAAGAAATATCGGGGAGTGTATTCTCTGAGGATCTTTACGAAAAGCTCAAGATGAATGGAATAGCATAAAGAACATACAAACTAGGTGAATACCGACTATAATAATGCGGGAAAAGGGTATACAGTAGTGCATGCTTTCCGATATTTTTAGAGCACTCCTTCCGGAGAGATAGTGCATACCTTTCGGAGGGAGTGCGCTTGATTAGAGGATAAATATTGATCGTACGAACACCGTTAGCAGCACGGAGGATACGCTCTACCCATTCCTCTGATTCCATGGGGTCGAGGTTATCATGGTAGAGTTCTAGATAACTATCATACGCAGGATGGCCATTGTAACGCCCTCCCAAGTCGGAAAGAATATCTGAGAACAACGCTGTTCCAGCCGGAGACGGCAGATATTGGCATAGTTGATACCTTGTTTTAACAACTTCTTCTTCGAGATGTTGGATATCCTGGATCAGGTATTCAATCAGCTGACAGAATTCATATAGCCTACTGGATTCAAGGGAATCATTCATTGATTTCGTCCCCCTTGCTTGTAGCCTTCAGGCCATGGCGCGCTCTCATGGAGATCCTGCCCTCAATCATAGTTATGGATGATGCGGTCAATGATCGCCTCTGTCACAGTCGCATCACTCTCAGTCCCAATTCTGCCATACCAGTCTCCTGGTTCAAACTGAGTGCAGAAGATGACAGTGAAGGGCATAAGCTTGGCATCGCCAGTAACCACGGCGATGTACTGCACTGGTTTCCAAAGCATGGAAAGTCCATGGATGACTTCCGAGCGGATGTGAAAGCCAAACTCGCAGAATGCGCAGAACCCAGAAAATTCTTCCGGGTGATTTTAGGATCCTACCTGGAGCGCTCCAATGCCGAGGCGGTGTTGGAGAAGGCCAGGAGTGCCGGATTCAAAGATGTGTTCTTAAAATATGAATAACTTAAAAGCCTGCATAGATTCCTTCAATGGAATTTTTGCAGGCTTTTTTTCGTTCAATCGGCGACCAAGTGTCCTTGGACTATTAGAGGGTGATGAATCCCCTCGGAAGGGAGTCGAGATGATGAAAGAAGATGAAGTGAAGGATGATGTCATTCGTCAGGATCACAAGTGTTTGTGGCAAGATAAACCTACATACAATTGCAGCGCAAAAGTACATAACTCCGCAAGCAGCTTAGGGCAAAAGAAAAAGCCATTGCGGGCGTCCTGAAATTCC